>Ga0137412_10001314_pt1 | contig 19139 bp, 18 predicted proteins | sample CZODoug2_1_16fun_FD_122160 | JGI IMG/M metagenome (GOLD analysis project Ga0137412, IMG submission 122160) | Vadose zone soil fungal communities from Angelo Coast Range Reserve, California, USA - CZODoug2_1_16fungal (Hybrid Assembly) | ecosystem: Environmental > Terrestrial > Soil > Vadose zone...
CCCGACGGCAAGGGCTGGCTGTACGTGCCCTTCGGGCCGCCGTGCAACGTCTGCCTGCCGCCGACCAGCCTGTCGCAGTATCGTCGCGTGAACCCGGCGAACGGCACGGCCGAACTGGTGGCGGTCGGCATTCGCAACAGCGTTGGCGGCGCGGTCGATCCGCGCACCGGCGACCTGTGGTTCAGCGAAAACGCCCGCGACTGGCTGGGTGACGACATGCCGAGCGACAAGCTCAATCACGTCACCAAGCTCGGCGAGCACTTCGGCTATCCCTACTGCCACCAGGGCGACATCGTCGATCCGGTGTTCGGCATGGGGCACAAATGCTCCGAGTTCACGCCGCCCGTGGTCAAGCTCGGCCCGCACGTGGCCCCGCTCGGCATGAAGTTCTATACCGGCAACATGTTCCCGGCCGAGTACAAGAACGGCATCTTCATCGCCGAGCATGGCTCATGGAACCGAGCCAAGAAGCTCGGCTACCGCATCAGGTTCATCTCGGTGGACGCCGACGGCAAGAACCCCAAGGATTCGATTTTCGCCGGCGTCTGGCTCGACGATCAGAAGATCGTCGGTCGTCCCGCCGATATCCTCCAGGCGCCTGACGGCTCCCTGCTGGTCGCCGACGACCAGGCCGGCGCCATCTACAGGATCAGCTACCAAAAGTAGCCACCTCTCTATCCCCGCCCGCGGTAACCAAGCGGGCGGGGGCTCGTTTAAAGAAATGGTTTGTTGAGCGCGATGTCCGCGAAATTGAGTTTTGTTGTTCAGGCGCTGGCCGCGACCGCTGTCTTCGCCGCGGTCGCGGCGGCAACGACTCCTGCGGCCGCCCAGGCCAACCCGCCGGTCAAGCCGCCGGCAATTGCCCAGACCTGCGCCGCCTGTCACGGCGCCAAAGGGATATCGACGATCAAGGACACGCCGTCGCTGGCCGCCCAGCCGGATATCTTCACTCAGTACCAGCTGGTCTTCATGCGCGACGGCCAGCGCAAGCCCGGCGTCATGCAGGCGGTCGTCAAGAACCTGACCGACGACAATATCCGCGATCTTGGCGCCTACTACGCGGCGCTGCCGCCGCCGCCCGCGCTCGCCACCAAAAGCGAGGTCGCCATCGATACCGAAAAGGTCACCGGCCTCCTGACGTCGCGCCATTGCGACAGTTGTCACAAGCCGGATTTCGCCGGCCAGGGCGAGAGCGCGCGGCTGGCCGGGCAGCGGCCGGAATATCTCAAGAAGGCTTTGATCGACTTTCGCACCGGGGTGCGGCGCGGGCGCGGGATGGGCGCCATGATCGAGGTGTCGGTCACCCTTCACGAACAGGAGATCGACATGATCGCGGCCTATCTGGCGCGCAAGCCTTGACACGTTCTTTGAATTCCACCCATCATTGCTGTTCCACCTCGAGGGAGAAAGCCCATGGCCTGGAAAACGCCCCGTATTGTCGAGATCGCCGTCGGCATGGAAATCAACTCCTACGCCTGCGCCGACCTGCATCTGTAGGCGCCGCGGCACCAAAGCCGCGGGATAGTGGAGGACGGCCGCGATGAAGGCCGTCGTCCTGGGGTCTGCCGCCGGTGGCGGCTTCCCTCAGTGGAACTCAAACGCAGAAGCCTGTCGTCGTGCGCGTGCTGGCGAGCCGGGCGTCGTGGCCCGAAGCCAGGCATCCCTTGCCATAAGTGGCGACGGTGAACGCTGGTTCCTGATCAACGCCTCTCCCGATCTTCGCCAGCAGATCGAAGCGCAACAGATCCTTCAGCCTCGCCGCGGCCTTCGCTCCTCGCCGATCGAAGGCGTCATCATCACCGGCACGGATGTCGATGCGATTGCCGGGCTGTTGCATTTGCGGGAGCGTCAGCGCTTCACGATCTATGCCAGCACGCGGGTGCTCGACGTCCTCGCGGCCAATCCGATCTTCGGCGTGCTGGCCGAGGATTGCGTGCGCCGCCAGGCGATGCCGCTTGGCCAGCCATTTGAACCGCGGCATGTCGATGGCAGTGCAAGCGGGCTCGCGGTCGAGTTGTTCGACGTTCCGGGCAAGGTCGCGCTCTATCTCGAGACAGGCGATTCACCCGACCAACTCGCAGGCAAGCCGGGCGATACGGTCGGCGTGGAGGTACGCGCGGGCGAGCGCCGGCTTCTCTACATTCCCGGTTGCGCGCAAATGACCGACGGCTTGAAGCAACGCCTGGCCGGCGCGTCGGTCGTCCTGTTCGACGGCACGCTGTGGCAGGACGACGAGATGATCCGCCTCGGGTTAGGTCCGAAGACGGGACAGCGTATGGGGCATATGAGCGTGAGCGGCCCCAACGGCACCATCGCGTCCTTCCGCGACATTCCCGTGAAGCGCAAGATCCTCATCCACATCAACAATTCCAATCCGATCCTGGTCGACGGCTCGACCGAGCGCGGCCTTCTCGCGACGGCCGGCTGGGAGGTGGCCCATGACGGGATGGAGGTCAGTCCATGACGGAGATGAGTCCGCCTGATCGCCCGCGCAGCCCGGACGAGCTCGAAGCGGAGCTTCGCGCCATCGGCGCGGAGCGTTACCACCATCTTCATCCATTCCATGGGCTGCTGCATGGCGGCAAGCTCACGCGCCAGCAGGTCCAGGCATGGGCGCTCAATCGCTACTATTATCAGGCGATGATCCCGATCAAGGATGCCCATGCCCTGTCCAAGATGCCGACGGCGGAGCTGCGCCGTGAATGGCGCCGGCGCATCATCGACCATGACGGTGATGCGCCGGGCACCGGCGGCATCGAACGCTGGCTGAAGCTTGCCGAGGGCGTCGGCCTCGACCGTGCCTATGTGCAGTCGACCCGGGGCATCCTGCCGGGCACGCGTTTCGCGGTCGAAGCCTATGTCAACTTCGTGCGCGACCGGCCGCTCCTCGAAGGCATCGCCTCGTCGCTGACGGAGATGTTTTCGCCCGGCATCATCGCCGACCGGGTGCGCGGCATGCTGGCCGGCTATCCGTTCGTCACCGAGGAAACGCTGGCCTATTTCACCCCGCGCCTGACGCAGGCGCCACAGGACGTGGATTTCGCGCTGGGCTATGTCAAAGCCCACGCGCGGACCCGCGCCGAGCAAGAGGCGGTCCTGGCGGCGCTGCGTTTCAAGTGCGATGTATTGTGGACGCAATTGGATGCACTTTATCTGGCCTATGTCGATCCCGCGATGATCCCGCCGGGCGCCTTCGTGCCGGAGTGACTCATGGAACGTCTGGAAGTCTCCGCTGCCAGCGTGTTGCGTCTGGCGCCGCACATCGTCTTTCGTTTTGACGACACGCGGCAACGCTGGATCATGATGGCGCCCGAACGGCTGATGCTGCCCGACGAGCAGGCGGTCGAGATCCTGCAGCTCGTCGACGGCAAGACCGGCGTCGGCGCCATCATCGACGCGCTGGCGACGCGCTACACCCAGGCGCCGCGCGAGCTGATCGCCACCGACGTCACCGCCATGCTGCAGGATCTCGCGGACAAGGGATGTCTCGCCGATGCCTCCGCGCATTGACCCGCCGCTGGCGCTGCTGGCCGAGCTGACCCATCGCTGTCCGCTCAGCTGCCCATATTGCTCCAACCCGGTGGAGCTCGAGCGGGCGGCCAGCGAACTGAGCGAAGCGGAATGGCGCCGCGTGCTGGCTGAAGCGGCGTCGCTCGGCGTCCTGCAGGTTCATTTCTCGGGCGGCGAGCCGATGGCGCGGCGCGATCTTTTGGCGCTGATCGCCACCGCGAGCGATCGCGGTCTCTATAGTAATCTCATCACCTCGGGCACGCTGGGAGGCGCGCGGGAAATCGCGGCCTTTGCCGCCGCCGGCCTGAAGCATGTCCAGCTCAGCTTTCAGGATTTCGCGCCCGCCAACAATGACCGCATCGCGGGCCTCGCCGGTGCGCATACCCGGAAGACGAACTTTGCAGCAGCCGTTCGCGCCGCTGGTTTGCCGCTCACGGTGAATATGGTCGTCCACCGCCAGAATCTGGGCGGCGTGCCCGAGATGATCGACATGGCGCTGGCCCTCGGCGCCCGCCGACTCGAGATCGCCCATGTGCAGTATTACGCCTGGGCGCTCGCCAATCGCACCGCACTCCTGCCGAGCCGCCAGCAGCTCGACGACGCGACGCGCATCGTCGAGACGGCGCGCGCCAGGCTCAAGGGCGTCCTGGCGATCGACTATGTCGTGCCGGACTATCACGGGGTGCGGCCGAAATCCTGCATGAACGGCTGGGGGCGTCAGTTCCTGAACGTCACCCCCTCAGGAAAGGCCGTGCCGTGCCATGCCGCCGAGAGTCTACCGGGTCTCGACTTTCCGTCTGTCCGTGACGGCACTCTCGCCGACATCTGGTACCGCTCGGAGGCCTTCAATCGATATCGCGGCACCGACTGGATGGCCGAGCCGTGCCGCAGCTGCGACCGGCGCGAGATCGACTGGGGCGGTTGCCGCTGCCAGGCCTTTCTGCTGGCCGGCGATGCCAGTCGCGCCGATCCGGTGTGCGCTCTGTCGCCCGACCACGGCGTGGTCGAGGCCGCGCTGCACCAGGCGGAGAGCGCGCCACCTGAATTCGTCTATCGCCATTTTAGCTGAGGAAGGCTTGATGGCGCGACGAACGGAGAAGGCTAGCGGGTATAGACCGATCTGGAAGTCGAATGCAGACCGCCAAGCTCTTCAAGAATGGCCGCAGCCAGGCCGTGCGGTTGCCCAAGGAGTTCCGCTTCGAGGGCGACGAGGTGTATGTGAAGCCGGTCGCCGGCGGCGTCATGCTCCTCTCCAAGGCCAACCCTTGGGCGTCGATCGTCGAGGCCTATGAGCTCGCCGACCCGAAGCATCCGATCAAGCGGCACAAGCCGCCGGTCCAGAAACGCTCTTTCAGGTGGCGCTGACCTACCTCCTTGATTCGGACATCTGCATAGAGGCGCTACGGCGGCGCTCGGTGCAGGTGCTGCGGCACCTCCGGCGGCATTCACCTCGAGATATCGCCGTTTCGGCGATTTCCGAAGGCGAGCTGAGATTTGGCGCGCTGAAATCAGCAGCGCCTGCACGCAATGGTGCGGCAGTCGACGCGTTGCTGCGTCCATTCCAGATCCTGCCCTTCGGACGCGAATGTGTACCCGCTTACGCCAAGCTGCGCTTCGAACTGGACAGCTCGGGCATGCGCATCGGCGCCTTGGACCAGCTCATCGCGGCGCAAGCCATCGCCCTGGGGCTGATCGTGGTGACCAACAACGTGCGCGAATTCCGCCACGTGCCGGGGCTGCGGGTCGAGAACTGGCTGAGCTGACGCTTGCAGAGCGGTAACGGCGGTCGCGGACAGTGACCTGGCGTGACCCCAGGATGGTTTCGATCGGGCGACAGCGCGCGCGGATAGACAGGCTTGTCTGCCGCCGGTAGGACAGGTGGATCCGATGCGCGGCGGGGGCGGCGATGATCGACACCGAGAGCGGCAAGGCGCAGACGCTGCGATTTGCGATCGATCTCATCGTCCGGCTGACGCTGCTGGCCGGCATCGTCTATGCCAGCGTGCTGCTGCTCAGTCCCATTGCCGGGATGCTGCTGTGGTCGGCGATACTGGCGGTCGCTGCTTATCCCTTGTTCGCGCTGCTGCGCCGGCGCCTGCATCTGTACAACGCCTTGGCGGCCTCCGTGCTGTCGCTCCTGATGCTGGTGCTGCTGTTCGTCCCGGTGGCGGTCCTGGGGGCGTCGATCGTGGACACGCTCGACCAGTATGCCCGTCATCTGCTCGCCGGCGGGGCGCTGCTGCCGCCGCCGCCCGAGGCAATGCGCGACTTGCCTCTGGTCGGCGAGCGCATCTACGACTTCTGGCTCGACGCGTCGAAGAACATCCATACCTTGCTGTCGGCCCATGTCGGGCAGATCGCGTCGGTCGGACGGTGGATGGCCGGCATCGCCGCCGGCGTGGCGCTCGAATTGCTGCAGTTTGCCGCCGCGATCGTCGTTGCCGGCGTCGTGCTCGCCTATGCCGAACGCCTGGCGAAAACCGCCCGCCGACTCGCCGAAAGGATCGCCGGACCGCGCGGTGGGCATTTCCTCGAGATCGCCGTGGCGACCATCCGCAACGTGGCGAACGGCGTGATCGGCATCGCCCTGCTGCAGGCGGCCTTGCTGGGCCTCGGCATGGTGGTGGCCGGCATTCCCTTCGCCGGCGCCATCACCTTCGTCGCCCTGGTCCTGGCGATCGTGCAGATCGGTCCGAACCCGCTGATGATCCCGGTCATCATCTGGGCGTGGAGTGCGCTGCCGGTGCCCGTCGCCGCGATCTACACGGTGTACACCGTGCCGCTGCTCCTTCTCGACAACGTGCTGCGGCCGATGGTCATGGCGCGCGGCTTGCAGACACCCATGGTCGTCGTCGTGGCCGGCGTGATTTGCGGCACCCTGACCGGCGGGCTGATCGGTCTGTTCGTCGGCCCGATCGTCCTGGCGGTGTTCTACGACCTCGTGCGGGCCTGGCTCGAGGCGGGGCAGCCCGCGATCGGAGAGAGTAGCGTGGAGTGAACGATGTGGTTTGTCTTCGAAGCCGAGTATGTGACCGAGAATGGCCGGGCCAACTGGAACAAACCGGTGCCCGAGACCATGGTCTGGCACGGCCCCTATGAGACCGGTGCCGAAGCCGACGCCGTCGCGCGCGCCCGCATGTGGGCGAAGATCGATATCTATGCGCACAAGGCGCGTGTGGTCGATTTGACGGTCAGGAGCTGAGGCCGCGAGGCGCCGAGCGCGGCCGTCGGGTAAGGCCTGAGCGACGGGCTCCAATCTACGTGCGACGCGCGCTCTATAAACGAGCGGCGCCTTCAGGTCGGCAGGCTGCGGATGAAATCGATCATCGCGGCATTGACCTCGCCCGGGCGCTCCTGCTGGGTCCAGTGGCCGCAGCCAGGCAGCATCAGCGTGTTGCGCAGGGCAGGGACGAAGTGCTTGAGATTGGCCAGCAGCTGGTCCATGCCCGGGAAGGCGACCACCATGTCGCGGTCGCCCGCGACATAGAGCGCCGGGACCGTCACCGGCGCGCCGGCGAAGGGCGCCAGCAGCTCCCAGTTGCGGTCGATGTTGCGATACCAGTTGAGGGCGCCGCGGAAGCCGGTGCGCCGGAACTCGGCCGAGTAGAAATCGACGTCGCCTTCGCTCAACCACGCCGGCAGCGCCGCCGGCGCTGGCGTGCCCCGCAGGAAACCACCGCCTCGCGGCACCATGCCGATGCTGGCGCCCGCGCTCGCGCCGCCACCGCGCACCGCGTCGCCCGACGCGCCGTAGAGCATGTTGCGTACGGTCGCCTGCGGGTCGCGCTCCAGCTCCGCCTCGGCGACACCGGGTTCCTGAAAATAGAGCTGGTAGAATTGGGCGTCTGCGGTCCGCGGCATGACGCTGGTCGGAGGCGCCTTGCCGCGCGGCCGAAACGGCACGCTGAGCCCGATGACCGCGCGGAAGCGGTCGGGGCGCAGGAGGGCTGCCTGCCAGGCAACGGTCGCGCCCCAGTCGTGGCCGACGATGACGGCGGTCGGCGCCTCGAGCGCGTCGAGGAGGCCCACCATGTCGCCGACCAGGTGGAAGAGCGTGTATTGGTCGATCGCCTCCGGCCGGTCGCTCTTGCCGTAGCCGCGCATGTCGGGAGCAACGGCGTGGAAGCCCGCCGCAGCGAGCGCGCCGAGCTGGTGGCGCCAGGAGTACCAGGATTCGGGAAAGCCGTGGCACAGGAGCACCAGAGGCCCCTTGCCCTGCTCGGCGATGTTGAGGCGGATGCCGTTGGTGTCGACGATCCGCTGCGTCGGTTCGTTCATGAGTCCCTCTCTCTCCGTGGTGTTGGCGAGCGCCTCCCGCCGCAGTATGAGCGGCAAGAGCGGCGCGATCAGCAGATGACGCCGGTCCATTGCCGCGCTCCTTTCCTAGGCTGCAGTCTGGTCCGCTTCGGCTTTCAAGGCGCTTTGTTCCTCGCGGACGAACGCCTCGAAGGTCTTGGGCTTGGCGCCGCCCAGCTTTTCGATGGTGTCGGTCACCTCGAACCGCGCGGGCTGCGGAGCGTGGTCAGAGGGGCGGCCAAAGGTGCGGAACGTCCGCCAGAGGTTGGAAAGATGTTCGACCGCGTGCTGCGAGACGCCGCGGGCGAGAGCGCCGCTGCGCCATTCCTCGTCCGAGATCTCCTCGTAGCGCACCTCCCGGCCAAGCACCCGGCCGAAGGTCGCGATGATTTCCCGCAATGAAATGACGGCGCCGATCACCGGATAACTGGAACCGGCCGGCACCGAGGCGCTGGTCAGCAGGCCGGCGGCGACGCGCGCAACATCCTCGCCGGCGACCAGCGGGATCACCGTGTCGATGTCGCCCCACGGCAGCCGGATCGTCCCCTGCGTCGCCAGGCTCAAGCGCGACAGGGCACGGAGATTCTCGAAGAACACGGTGGCCCTGACATGCGCCGCACCGATGCCGGCCCATTCGAAAACCTGTTCGGACAGGTAGTTCTGTCGCATGCGCGGCGTCGGCGCGTCCGGCGACGACACCAACATCTCGAGATCGATGAGGCGGGAGATCCCGGCCTCTCGTGCGGCGACGGCCATGGTCGCGGTCGCGTCGAGCAGCCCGTCCTGGACCGGATAGGCGAAATAGATCGATGAAACACCCCGGACCGCGCGCTGGACGGACCGGATGTCGAGGAAATCACCTTCGACCACCTCGGCGCCGAGGGCGCGCAGACGGTCCGACCGTTCGTCGATCCTGTGGACCAGGGCGCGAACCGCAACCCCGCGGGCGAGCAGCATTTCGGAGACATGCCGTCCGGTCCTGCCTTGCCGGCCGCCGGACGCTCCGGTGACGAGAATAACTCGATCTGTCATGGCCATCCTCCTTGCATCCTGTCCGAAATGGGTACTATGTGGTACCCAATAGATCTAACAATTGGGTACCATATGGTACCGAGTCAAGGGAGAAATATGCCGGCGCGATCAGCCTCGAAACAGCGCGGGCAGGGCGCCGGGCAGGTTCCGGACCGCCAACGCATTCTGGGCGCGGCCTTCTCGGCGTTCATGGCGAAGGGCTACGCGGAGACCAGCACGCTCGAGATCGCCACGCGCGCGCGCGTGTCGAAGCGGGCGCTCTACGAGTTGGTCGGCAACAAGCAGGAAATGCTGGTGGCCTGCATCAGCGAGCGCGCCCAACGGCTCCGGGTGCCCACCGACCTGCCCGAACCGCGTGACCGGGAGACTCTCTCGCGCGCGCTGGCCGCTATCGGGACACAGCTCCTGCGCGAGGTCAGCGATCCCATCGTCATCGCCGTCTTCCGGCTGGCGATCGCCGAGGCGGTCCGCGCACCCGAAGTCGCGCGGGCACTGGACTCGATAGGAGGCGAGGCGAGCCGGGGCGCCTTGAGGGAAATAATGACCCGGGCCCAGCGGACCGGAATCCTGAGCGGCGATCCCCTCGAAATGGCCGAGCACTTCGCCGGGCTGCTGTGGGGCAACCTGATGGTCGGCCTGCTGCTTCGCGTCGTCGATCGGCCGAGTCCCAGGGAGTTCGCTCGACGCGCTCGCAACGCCACGGCCGCCTTCCTGCAACTCTATCCGCAACCCAACGCAGGATCAGGGGTCAGTGATAGCTGACGACCTCGTATTCGATTCCGTCGGGATCGAGGAAATAGAACCGGCGGCCGGGCTCATAGTCGCCGTGGGAGAACGGCTTGAGGCCGGCGGCGACGACCCGGCCCTCGGTGGCATCGAGATCGTCGACTTCGACGCCGATGTGGTTGAGGGGCCGCCCCTTGGCGAAGTCGTCCGCGCTGTAGGTGACGTTGCCTCCGGTGTAGAGCGCGATGTAGTGATCGTCCGATCCGACATGGATCGTATGACCGCCGTCTCGCGCGGCGCCGCGCCACCGGACATGCCAGCCGAACAGTGCCGCCATCAGCTTGGCGGCGCGCTCGGGGTCGGTGACGGTAACGTTCACGTGCTCGATTCGTGGCTTGGACATGGCGATCGCCCTCCGGGAAAGCGTCGTGTTGCGCTCATTGCCGACCCTACAATCTAAAGCTAACTTGAGGTCAAGCATTTGTCGGAGGCGAGGTGACGCCAGCATCGCTGCTGTCGATCGGCGAACTCTCCCGGCGGACGGGGATGTCTGTTTCGGCGATTCGTTTCTACGAGACGCGGGGTCTCGTGAAGGCGATCCGTACGACGGGCAACCAGCGACGCTTCATGCGCTCGGACATCCGGCGTCTTTCCTTTGCGCTGATCGCGCAGCGACTCGGGCTGACGCTCGCGGAAATCGAAACCGAGCTGGCGACGTTGCCGCAGGGCCGAGCGCCAACGCGACAGGATTGGCAGGCAATCAGTGGGCGCATCCGAGGTGCGCTCCAGGCCAGGATCGAGATGCTGCAGAAGACTCGCGATCTGCTGGATAGCTGCATCGGCTGCGGATGTTTGTCGCTCGACCGATGCGCCCTCTACAACCCCAACGACCGCGCGGCGCGCGCCGGCGCAGGCCCGCGTTTTTTGTTGGGCGATCGGGCGCAGGACTTCGACGACGTCGGGCCCCACCAGGTCCGCGATTCTACCGCGCCAGGTTCTGGAGGTAGGCCTCCGCCCCCGCCTGGTCCGATGCGGCACCGGCAAAGCCGACATAGCCGTCGGGGCGGACAAGGCTGAGGTCCCGGGCATCGGCTCGCCCTGCCGCTGCTTGCACCAGCTTCGGGAATTTCGCCGCCAGCGCAGAGACGGCATCGGCCGGGCCGATGGCCGTGAAACGCGCCCTGCCTGGATCGGCGGGAAGGCGCTCCGGCCAGCGCTCGCCGGCCTTACGCGCGCTCGGGTGATGCGCGCCGGCAACCGTCAAAGGGCTCCTGGGATAGCCGATATCGAGTTCGGCCAGCAGGTTGGCGACGCGATGCCCGAGTTGCGGAAAGCCCAGCGCGAATTTCACCACGGTGTTGCGCAGGCCCTGGATGATCGGGTTGCGGACGATGGCGGCGTCCGTCAGGCGGCTGGCGTTGCGCAGCACCATGTCACCGACCGCGCTGCGCTCGACGGAGTAGCTGTCGAGCAGCGAGGGCTTGCAGACGCCGCCGATGACAAGGCTCAGCTTCCAGGCGAGGTTGAAGGCGTCCTGCATGCCGGTGTTCATGCCCTGGCCGCCGGCCGGGCTGTGGATGTGGGCGGCGTCGCCCGCCAGGAAGGCGCGGCCGCGGCCGTATTGCGAGACCTTGCGCTCGTTGATGCGGAATGCCGCCAGCCAGTAGGCGTCCTTGATGACGATGCCGTCCGTGCCGCGCAGCGTGATGAGGGCCTGGACCTCCTGCAGGGTTGGATCGGGACAATGGGCGTCGCCCTGGGCCGGTCCGAGGTCGGCGATGACCCGCCAGCGTCCCTCGGTGATGGGGAAGAAGGCCAGGATGCCGTCCTTGTGCCAGAAGATGTGCAGCCGGTCCTGGGGTTCGAGCCCGCTGATATGGCCGTCCGCCAGATACCAGTCGCTGGGCTGGGTCGTGCCGTCGAAGGTGAAGCCCAGACCGTGCCGTACGGTCGAATGCGCGCCGTCGCAGCCGATCAACCAGTCTGCTGTGAGCGTCTCGCTCTCGCCGCTCGCCTTGCGCAGCACCGCCTGAACCTGGTTGCCTTGATCGGTGAAGCTCTCCAGTTCCACGGTGCGCTCGACCTTCACGCCTCGCTTCGCGAGCTGCTCCTCGAGGACACGCTCGGTGTCGCTCTGGGGGATCATCAGCGCGTAGGGGTAGACGCTCTCGATATCGTCGAGGCTGATGCGCGCGATCACGTCCTTGCCGTTGGACATCTGCGCGCCGTGCGCCTGCATGCCGGCCGCCAGGAACGGCTCGACGTAGCCGGCATGGTCGAACAGCTCCAGGGTGCGACTCCACAACACCAGGGCTTTCGACTTGTCGGTTCCTTCGGCTGATTTGTCGACGATGCGGACCGAAATGCCGTGGCGCACAAGCTCATTTGCCATGGTCAAGCCGACAGGGCCTGCGCCCGAGATGAGGACGTCTACCTTCGCCATCGATGCTCTCCCACCGTTCGCTTCAGGGAAAATCTATCCGGCGTCCTGAGCGAAGCAAAGGACCCTCATCGCCGCTTGCCACGGGCAAGAGATCCTTCGCTTCGCTCAGGATGACAGAAACGTTAAAGCGCCTTCACTGCCTGCAGCACCTCGTCGACATGGCCAGGCACCTTCACCTTGTGCCAGACCTTGGCGACGGCGCCGGTCTTGTCGATCAGGAAGGTGGCGCGCTCGATGCCCATGTACTTGCGGCCATAGAGGCTCTTCTCGACCCAGGTTCCGTACTTCTCGCAGATCTTGCCGTCCTCGTCGGACACCAGCGGGAAGGTGAGGCCGTACTTCTTCTTGAACTTGTCGTGCTTCTCCACGCTGTCCTTGGAGATGCCGATCACCTGGGCCTTGACCTTGGAGAAGTTGGGCAGGGCGTCGCGAAAGCCGCAGGCTTCGGCGGTGCAGCCCGAGGTGTCGTCCTTGGGATAAAAGTAGAGCACGACCGGCTTGCCGCGCAGGTCCGACAGTTTCAGCTTCTTGCCGCCGTCGGTGGCGGCGCTGAAGTCCGGTGCTTTCTTCCCTTCTTCGACGCTCATGAATCGCTCCCTCTGCCCTCGCTGCGGGGTTTCCAGCCGGCGGCGCGCGCCGGCTCCTCGACGATGCGGGTGTATATAGCACGCGCCGCCTGCGTCTCCGCCTCGATGCGCACCCGCAATTCGTCGAGGTCGCGCGCGCCCTCGGTCGCCGCGATCAGCCGTTGCTGGCCCTCCGGCGCCTTGGTCTCGTCGAACGCCGCCTCGTCGCCGTTCAGGGTGAGCCGCAGCAGGCTCTGCACGTCCGAGAGCAGCGTGCGGGCGGCGGCCAGGCGCTCGGCGTCGCTTTGCGCCAAAAGGCCGGCTGCCGCCGTGCGGCGCAGCATCTCGGCGGGATGGGGGTCGAGCAGGTCGGGCCGCGCCGCGGCGTGGCGCAGCGCCAGGTACTGCGCCACGAAGTCGATATCGAACAGGCCGCCGGGCAGGTGCTTGAAGTCCCATCGACTCTTGGCCGGCATGTGGCGGGCGATGCGGTCGCGCATGTCGGCCACGTCGCGCACCAGCGCCGCGGGGTCGCGCGGCCGGCAGAGCGTGGTCCTGACGATGTCCGACAGCCGCCTGGCCAGGCCCGGCGGGCCGTGGATCACGCGCGCGCGCGTGAGCGCCATCTGCTCCCACGTCCAGGCCGATTGCGCATGGTAGCTCTCGAAGCCCTCGAGCGAATTGGCGAGCGGTCCGGCACGGCCGGACGGGCGCAGCCGCATGTCGACCTCGTAAAGGCCGCCCTCGTTGGTGTGGGCGGTGAGCGCCGTCACGATCTTGGCGCTGAGCCGCGTATAGTACTGGGTCGTCGGCAGCGGCTGGGCGCCATCCGACGCCTCGAGGCCGGACGGGATGTCGTAGATGAAGATCAGGTCGAGATCGGAGGTGGCCGACATCTCGCGGCTGCCGAGCTTGCCCATGCCCAGCACGGCCAGGCGCTGGCCGCGGAAGCCGCCATGCGTCTCGGCAAAGCGCTGCTCGACCCGATCGCACAGCGCGGAGATCGTGGCCGCGGCGATGTCGGAATAGGCGAGGCCCGCCTCGGCCGGCCGCACGATCGCCTTGAGCTGCTGGACGCCCACCTGGAAGCGCCGGTCATTGGCCCAGCGCCGCGCCAGGTCGAGGATGTCCTGATCGTGATCGACCTTGGCCAGTTGCGCGGCGAGATCGGCCGCCATTTCCGGCGCCGCGGGCAGGGGTCGGTAGAAGGCGGGCGACAGCACCGAATCGAGCAGGAGCGTGCGGCGCGCGAGATGGGCGGCAAGGCCCGGCGCGCTGCCCATGATCGCCGCCACCAGCTCGAGCAGCGCCGGGTTGGCCTTGAACAGCGAGAAGAGCTGGATGCCCGCCGGCAGGTTGCCGAGGAAGAGATCGAAATTCAGCAGCGCCTGGTCGGGCGCGGCGGTCGAGCCCAGCGCCTTCAGGAGGCCGGGCATCAGCTCGGTCAGGAGCTCGCGCGCGCGTGCCGTCGCGGTGGCGCGGTAGCGGCCGTGATGCCAGCGCCGCACGATGCCGGCCGCCGCCGAGGCATCGCGAAAGCCCAGGGCGCGCAACGTCTCGAGCGTGCCCGGATCGTCGTCGGTGCCGGTGAACACCAGGTTGCCGCCCGGGCCGGCCAGGCTGGGCGCCTCCTCGAACAGCCGTGCATAGTGGCCTTCCACGCAATGCAGGCAGTCGAGCAGATCCTTCTGGAAGGACGCGGAATCGGCATAGCCCAGGAAGGTGGCGATCGCCGCCACGCCCGCTTCGTCGCCGGGCAGGCTGTGGGTCTGATGGTCATGGACCATCTGCAGGCGGTGCTCGACCCGGCGCAGGAAGCCGTAGGCCTCGATCAGCTCGTCCGCCGCCGCGGGCGCGACGTGGCCCGCAGCGGCCAGTGCGCGCAGCGCCTCGCAGGTCCCGCGCAGCCTGAGCGAGGGGTTGCGGCCGCCGAAGATGAGCTGCTGGGTCTGGGCGAAGAACTCGATCTCGCGGATGCCGCCGCGCCCCAGCTTGATGTTGTGGCCCAGCACCTTGACCGCGCCGCCGCCACGATGGGCGTCGATCTGGCGCTTGATCGAATGGATGTCGTGGATAGCCGCAAAATCGAGGTGCTTGCGCCAGATATAAGGCGTGAGCTCGGCCAGAAAGGCCGCGCCGACGGCCTTGTTGCCGGCCACCGGATGCGCCTTGATCATGGCGGCGCGCTCCCAGTTCTGCCCGACGCTCTCATAGTAGAGCTCGGCCGCCTGCACCGACATGGCAATCGGCGTCGAGCCCGGGTCGGGACGCAGCCTGAGGTCGGTGCGGAAGATGTAGCCGTCGGCCGAGGTCTCCGACATGAGCTGCACCAGCAGCCGCGCGCCGCGCACGAAATGCCGCGACAGAAGCTCGTTGTTGCTGAGCGCCGGGGCGTCGCGGTCGTAGAGCAGGATGAGGTCGATGTCGCTCGAGTAGTTGAGCTCGCCGGCGCCCAGCTTGCCCATGCCGAGCACCGTGAGGGCTGCCGCCTCGGGGTTGTCGCCGATGGCGAGCTGTCCGTCGCGCGCAAGCTGCAGCAGGATCGAATCGGTGAGGGCGCCCAGGCAGCCCGAGGCGAAGGCGCTCAACGCGCCGGTGACCTTCTCGAGCGGCCAGACACCGGCGATGTCGGCGACCGCGACATTGAGCGCCAGGCGGCGCTTGAGCTGGCGCAGGCTCGTCGCCACGGAGGCAGGCGGCGCGCCTACGCGCGCGGCCGCGTGCACGGCCTCGAGCTCGGTCGCGAGGTCCGAGCCGATGGCATCGGGCCCGCGGCGCCATAGATCGGTCATAAAAACCGGGTTCTGTAGGGCTGTTTCGGTCAAATACGGGCTGTTGCCGAACAACGCATCGAGCAGCGCCACCTCGATGGGATCGCCGGGTCGCGCCGACTTCTCGTTCCATCGCGTCCACGCCACGTCCCGCCGCTCTGGGTCGTGCGGTCGCGGCAGGCGAGCGGTCGAAAGCCAAGACATGCGATGCGGGGGTCGGGTAAGTTGTTGCAATCTGGCGTCACGCTCGCCCAAGCGTGTTGCCATCGTCAAGAAGTTGGAAGTATCGGCCTTGGTCAAGCGAACTTATCGGGTGTGTGCACGCGTAGTGGGCGGTGTTTGCCTCGCCCTGGCCGTGGTCGTGGTGGTGGCCGGGCTTCGCCTGATGGCCGGCCCTGTCGATCTCGACTTCCTGAAGGCGCGGATTGTCGAGGCGGCCGACGTGCCGGGCAACGACATCACGCCCGATGCCGACGGCATTTCCCTGGAATGGGGCGGGCTTGGCGAGCCCATGCGGCTGGTTTTTACCGGGCTGCGCTTCACCAATGGCCAGCACCAGGTCATCGCCACGGCGCCCAAGGCTTCGCTCACCTTCGATCCGCGCAGCGTCTTCCAGGGCATGCTGCTGCCGACCTCGATCACCATCGAGCGGCCGACCATCGAAACCGAGATCGACCGCGACGGCGGCATGATGCGCCGCATCTTCTCCGATTCGAGCTCGCAGTCGCAGGGTGAGGCGGTGACCATCCTGGTCGAGCAGCTGCTGGCCGAGCCCAACTACGAATCGCTGATCGGCCAGCTCGACACGGTCAAGATCGAGCAGGCGAAGCTGACGCTGCGCGATACCAAGACGGGCATCACCTGGGCCGCCCCGTCGGCGCACGGCGAGCTCAGGCGCGACGCGACAGGCGTCATCATCTCGGCCGACGCGCGTTTCAGCCGCGGCGGCGACCCGATCGACGTCTCCCTGACCGGTGTCTATGCGCGCGACCGCAGCCGCTTCTCGGTCGACGCCAATATCGCCGGAATCAAGCCCTCGATGTTCGCCGATCTATCGCCCGATGCGGTATTGCTGCGCGGCGTCGACATCGCGCTGTCGGGCCGCGTGCATGTCGACGGCGACGGCAAGGGCGATGTGCGCAACGTGGCCATCGACGTCACCGGCGGCAACGGCCGGGTGACGCTGCCGGGCATCCTGCCGGCGACGCACCAGGTCAAGTCGGTGGCCGCCCACGCCACGGTGGATGCGGCAACGCATACGATGAAGATCGAGCGCATCGACGCCGATTTCGGCGCCGCCAAGGTCCTGATCACCGGCACCGGCACGAAGCCGCCGGAAGGCCAGGTGTTTGCCGGCCGCGCCGAGGTGCGGCACATCCCGGTGGATCGCCTGGGCGACTACTGGCCGCTCGACTTCGCGACGGGCGGCCGGCAGTGGGCGCTCGCCAATCTCAGCAATGGCGACATCGACGTCGCCGCCGAGTTCGCGCTGAGCGCGCCCGGCAACGACCTGGCGCAGATCAAGGTCGATCGCCTGGTCGGCCTGATCGACTATCGCGGCATGACGGTGCGCTACATGCCGCAAATGCCCGAGATGCAGCGCGTCACGGGCAAGGCGCGTTACGAAGGCGGCACGCTGCATTTCGACGTGGCGAGCGGCAGCGCGGCGGGCCTGCGCACATCGGGCGCCACGATCGACCTCACCGGGTTGGACGGCCCGGCGCCGCAATATGCCAGCCTCCGCTTGCCGATCGCCGGATCGGCGCCGGACGTCATCCGTTTCCTGGCGCGACCCAAGCTCGGCCTGTCGCGCGACATGCTCTACGACTACAGGCGGGTCGGCGGCGAGGCGGTGATCGACGTATCGCTGAGCTTTCCGCTGCTCGACGCCCTCGCCGTCGCCGATCTCGACATCAAGGCCGAGGCGCAGGTGTCGAAGTTCTCGCTGAAGAATGCCCTGGGCGAGCTCGACCTCACCGACGCCACCGCGCGAATCAAGTATGCCGGCTCGGAGCTCGGCGTCGCCGGCACGGGAAAGTTCGACGGCAACTTGGTCGAGATCGGCTGGCGCGAGATGTTCGGCGCCAAGGTGCCGTTTCGCCGCCGCTACGACCTCAAGGGCACGATACCGGCCAACCTCGTGGCCAAGGCGGGATTCCCCCCGGTCGAGCCCTACGTCACCGGGCCTGTCGCGACCACGCTGCACTACCAGGTGGCGACCAACGGCACGAGCGAGGTGGTCGGCCGCTTCGAGATCAAGGGCGCCAAGGCGGTGCTGGCGCCGCTCGGCTGGACCAAGGAGCCGGGCACCGACGGCCAGGTGCTGGTGGCGCTGAAGCTCGCCGCGGGCGGCAAGCTCACCACCATCGACTTCGAGGGCCACGCCAACGGCCTTTCAGGCAAGGGCCAGGTGCGCTTCGCCGGCGACAACGCCGTGCAGCAGATCGTGGCGCAACAGGTCAAGATCGGGAAGACCGACGTCTCCATCGACTGGAAACGCGTCCCGGGCGGCGTCGAGCTCGCACTGCGCGGACCCTCGCTCGAACTGCCGCGCGTGCGCACCATGATGAAGGCGCGCGACGAGGTCGCCGACAAGGATCCGGCAGGCGCGGCCGCCACGGCGCGCACCGGCACCAAGCTCGCGCTGCAGATCCAGCAGGTCCTGACCGAGCGCGGCACGCTGGGCTACGTCAACGGCCGGCTCGATCTGTCGGCCGAACGCATCGCTTCGGCGGACATGACGATCGGCGGCGGCAAGGGCTCGACTTTCCGTGTCACGCCGTCGGGATCGGGCCGGACCCTGTTCCTCTACGTCGCCGATTTCGGGATGATGCTGCGCGACGCGGGCTGGCTCGACGGCCTGGCCAGCGGCTACCTGCACATCGAAGGCCGCTACGACGACCGTGCTGCCGATTCGCCGGTCGCCGGCTTTCTCAAGATGGGCCCCTACCGGCTGGAGAGGGTGACGCCGCGCGGCGACGTAGGCACGCTCAATTCCGCGATCGACGGTCTCGGGCGCGCCGGCAACGCGCTGCAGCAGTTCGACGGCCTCGAGGCCAACGTCACCAAGAAGGGTGACCGCATCCAGATCAAGAACGGCCGCACCAACGGCACGTCGATCGGACTCACCACCCAGGGCTTCGTCGATCTCAGCCAGGACACGGCACGGCTGGGCGGCGTTGTGGTGCCGGCCTTTGCGCTCAACAATCTTCTGTCGAACGTGCCGCTGCTCGGTCCGCTGCTGACCGGCGGCAAGGATGGCGGCCTGTTCGCGATTTCGTACCAGCTGCACGGCCCGCTCGACGACCTCAAGACCACCATCAACATGATGTCGGCGGTGACGCCGGGGGCGCTGCGCGAACTCTTCAACGCGCCGCCCGATGCCCTGCAGGCACCGCTGCCGGCGGAGATGCAGCGCGCGCCTTAGTATCCGGAATCACAAATGCCGGTTACAGCCCCATTGTCATCCCGAGCGTAGCGAGGGACCTTTCTGTATCTGTAAAGGCCCCTCGCTCCGCTCGGGGTGACAGTCACTACTCGCCGTTCGGCGATAGCCGGTCTTAGACGGCGTGCCTAAACGGCGCGCACCAGGACGTGCCGCTTGCGGCCGGCGGAGAGCTTGAGCGTACCCGAGGAATCGAGGTCGCCTTCGCCCACCGTCGCGGTGTCGCTGGTGATCGGCTTGTCGTTCAGCCGTCCGCCGCCGCCCTTGATCAGCTTGCGCGCCTCGTTGCGGCTTTCCGCCAGTCCCGCTTCGTGCAGCAGCTCGAAGGCGGCGATGCCGGCGGCCAGGCG
>Ga0137412_10001316_pt1 | contig 19125 bp, 11 predicted proteins | sample CZODoug2_1_16fun_FD_122160 | JGI IMG/M metagenome (GOLD analysis project Ga0137412, IMG submission 122160) | Vadose zone soil fungal communities from Angelo Coast Range Reserve, California, USA - CZODoug2_1_16fungal (Hybrid Assembly) | ecosystem: Environmental > Terrestrial > Soil > Vadose zone...
CAATGGATGCCTCTACTATGTTCCGGGAAGCCACCGGTGGAATCTGCTGCCGGTGACCGGTCTTACCGGAAACATGGATGACATCATGACTGTGCTATCGCCGGAACAAAAGGAGACCTTCCGGCCGGTTCCAATTGAACTCAAGCGCGGACAATGTACCTTCCATCACCCGTTAATGGTTCATGGCTCGTATGAGAACCGCTCGTCGCGCCCCCGGCGGGCAACGTTGATCAACGCTTTTCGAGACGGCGTCCGCTCCGCGTCTGATCAGGAGTTGCTGGCGGGCGTTCCGCCCATTGCGCCAGGACACAAGATGACTGGCCAATTCTTCCCCCTGCTGTTTGACCCGAACTCCGTCCACTAGCCGGAGAGTCCCTCTTGACTACTGCGATCCGAGTTGATATAGGATGCAACTGGTATTGCACGTTATGCAATCCTTGTCGCTAAAGCTTCGCCAGCCAAGGTAGGAAACCATGTGTGGGAAACGTTTGTTGCTTTTGGCCACGCTCTTTAGTTTTGTGCCGGTGTTTGCTGCCGGTCCCTCCTTCCATCCGGACACCACCTTCTCTGGTTCGAGCCTCAGTGGTTGGCACACAATTGGCCCGGCAGAGTGGCGTGCTGAGAGCGGCGAGTTAGTCGCTACCCCCAAACAGGGCGGTGGTTGGCTGGTGCTCGATCGCTCGTACCAGGATATCGGTGTTTACACTCAGTTCCGCTGCGCGGGAGCCTGCGAAACCGGGGTTCTGTTGCGCGCGGAAAAGACGCCCACTGGGATGAAAGGTATCTATGTAGCGCTGAGCGATCCTGATCTTCCAACCTACAGCGTTACCATCGACGCGCAGGGGCAGATTGTCGAGCGGAACAAGTTGAGGCATGGCGGGGGACTCGAACGAATCGCACCTCCACCCAGCCCTGAAGCTGCGCGCGAATTCCACCCGCCCGTTTCCACCGTGACGCTGCCTTTTACCGCGCCGGATAGCAAGTTGCGCGCCGATGATTGGAATCAGGTTGAGATATTGTTCGATGCCAATATCGTGCGGACATTTCTCAATGACGGTCGCGAGCACGGGGCCGTGGGGGATGAGGGATACGGACCGATCGCACTCTATGCCGGGGGCAGCGGGGAAGTGCGTTTCAAGGACCTGGCTTATAAGGACCTGGGCTTGAAGGTTCGCCTGCCGGATAAAACCTCGAGTAACTTCCGCAAGGAGCAACTAAGCGACTTCTACTATTCATGGAGCTCCGGCGCCGCGGACTTCAATCACGATGGAGTCCTGGATATCGTATCCGGCCCGTACCTTTACTACGGCCCCGATTACACCAGATCGCGGGAGATGTATCTGGCCGAGTCAGTGAATCCCTCGACCAAGTTTGCCAGCGATGCGTGGATGGATTTTCCAGCGGATTTCACCGGGGACGGCTGGGCCGATGTGGTGACGGTGAGCTATGGCGGCGCCAACGGCGGCGTTTTTCTCTATGTCAATCCGAAGGGCGAAGAGCGCCGGTGGGAGAAATTTAAAGTCGTTCCCGACGTGCAAAGCGAAATCGCCGTGATGCGGGATGTGGATGGCGATGGCAAGCCTGAAATTGTCTACATGGGCGGCGGACAAGTCCGTTACGCAAAACCGGATCCTGCCAATCCCACCGGACAGTGGATCGTGCACAACGTGTCAGAGAAAGGATATGCGACTGCCCACGGCATCGGGGTTGGCGACATTAATGGCGATGGCCGGGTCGACATCATGAATCCCTATGGGTGGTGGGAGCAACCGGCGGCGGGCAGCAACCAGGAGACTTGGACCTACCATCCGGAAGCGTTTGGCCGCTATGGGCGCGGCATCATGGGCGGCAGCGTGATGGCCGTCTACGACGTGAATGGGGATGGTCTAAATGATGTTGTGACGGTGCTCAATCCGCACGGTTGGGGTATGGCGTGGTTTGAGCAGAAGCGCGATGCTCAGGGGAAAGTCTCATTTGTGAAACACATGATCATGGATGACTTCTCAACTAAGAGCGCGGGGAATGTGGCGTTTTCAGAGCCCCACGGTACTACGTTTGCTGATGTCGACGGCGACGGTGTGCCTGACTTTATTGTGGGCAAGCGTTACTGGTCGCATCTTGACACCTACCTCGACCCGGACCCTTATGGTCAACCGGTTCTCTATGTGTACAAGACAGTGCGCAATCCCAAGGCGCCTGGTGGAGCGGAGTTTGTACCGGAGCTGATTGACAGTCACACGGGCGTGGGTTCCGATGTGCTCGCCGTAGACCTGAATAAAGACGGTGCGATGGATATCGTCACAGCGACGAGATTCGGCACATTTATCTACTGGGGTAAGCCGCGGAAGTAGATTCGACTCCGCGCAGGTATTGCGCGATGGTCTCTCGCTCTCGGGTTGATATTGGGCGAAGGGGCGGAGTCATCGCCTCGCCGCAAATGCCCATGATTGAGAGCGCAGCTTTGAGGGCGCGTAGCGGGTTGTGAGGATCCTCGGTAGCGCGATAGACGGCATTATCGAATTGGATCGCTTGCTGGTGGAGCGTGGCGACGCGGTTCATGTTGTTCGCCACCGCGGCTTCGTACAAGTCAACAAAGAGTCGCGGATTCACATTGGAACCGCCTGCCATGCCGCCGTGAGCGCCCAGGAGCACAGCTTCCGCCAGCAGATCATCGGGCCCTACGAGCAGGCTAAAGTCGGGCCGCGACCGGACACCCTCACGCACCGCGTGGAAATAGCCCATGTTCAAGCCACTGTCCTTCAGGCCTACGATGTTGGGTTCCGCGGCAGCTTCGATTGCCGTTGGCACGTCGATCCAAAGGCGGGTGTTCAATGGGGCGTTGTAGAGAAACAAGGGAAGAGGCGAATCCGACGCCATCCGCTTGAAATAGTGCAACAGGTCCGCCTGACCAACCTGAAAGTAATAGGGCGGGGCAGCGACGACCGCCAATGCGCCGCTTGCATGCGCCGTGGCTGCCATGCGGAGCGCGTCCTGGTAAGAGGTATCGGTGATGCCGACGATGATCGGGACGCGGGAGCCGACCAATTTACAAGTCCGCTCGATCAGCTCCGCACGCACACTGTAGGGCAGGTTTGGCGCTTCGCCGGTGGTGCCCAGAATGAAGATGCCGTGAACTCCACCCTTAATCAGATGTTCTATGAGCCGCTCGAGACCTTCGCGATCCAGATTGAGGTCCTGGTCGAGCGGGGTGACCATGGCTGTGATGACTCCGCGTAGCGGGCGAGGCAATTTCTGGTTCAAGCGCTTCTCCTGGCGTGGCCCGGAGAATGATAGCATCAGCCCTCGTAGCGTAGAATCCGACCGAGAGAGGAGTGCGAGGCAGGGCATGAGTATCGAGTACACGGTTTTGGTAGTGACGCATGATGACGATCCCCAATTGAGCATGTTGCAGGGCCTGCGGCACATCGTGGGCCGCAAGCCGCAGGATTTCGCGAGCGCCATGAACGATCCCGTGGTCATCTTTGCCTGGTCGACCCCACGGGCCGTGTTGCGCGACGTCTTTTACATGTGCAAAGACGTTCGCTGGGTTCACTCGCGATCCGCTGGACTGGATAGCGTGTTGTTTCCGGAGCTGGTTGAGAGCAAAGTGCCACTGACCAACGGCAGCGGTGTGTTCAGCCAGTCGTTGGGAGAATTTGCTCTGGCGGCGATTCTCTTTTTTGCCAAAGATTTTCGGCGGATGATTCGCAACCAGATGGCCGGTGTTTGGGAGCAGTTTGACGTGGAAGAGATCGACACCCAGACCGTGGGGATTGTGGGCTACGGAGATATTGGCCGTGCTGTGGCCAAGCGAGTGCGGCCCATGGGCATGACCGTGCTGGCAGTGAAGAGGCACCCGCCGGAAACGCCCGATTCTCTGATCGATGATTACTACAAGCCTGAAGATTTGTTGGCCATGCTGGCGCGATGCGATTACGTTGTGGTCGCGCTGCCGCTCACGCCGGAGACCCACCACATGCTGAGCGATAGGGAGTTCGCGGCGATGAAGCCGACGGCAGTCGTGGTGAACGTAGGGCGCGGTCCGGTCATCGACGAGGCGGCCATGGTGCGCGCCTTGACGGCCAAGCAAATCAAAGGAGCGGGGCTTGACGTGTTTGAGCGCGAGCCGCTGCCGCCGGGCGATCCCATGTATCGCCTGGAGAACGTGTTGCTGTCGCCCCACTGCGCTGATCACACCAAGCAATGGCTCAACCAGGCGATGCAGTTTTTCCTGGAGCAATACCGCCGGTTTTCGAATGGAGAGCCGTTGGAAAATGTAGTCAACAAAAGTCTGGGCTATTAGATGGATGACCGAAAGAAACTCCGCAGCGGCATCTGGTTCGATGACCACGAAGAACCCGGGGAAGCTGCCGTCTATCTGGAACGCTACGGCAACTACGGCATTACCCGTGGAGAACTTCAATCCGGAAGGCCGATCATTGGCATCGCGCAAAGCGGCAGCGACCTGGTTCCATGCAACCGGATCCATGTAGCGCTTGCCGAGCGAGTGAAGGCAGGCATACGCGATGCGGGCGGAGTGCCTTTTGAATTTCCCACACATCCGATTCAGGAGACAGGCAAGCGGCCCACCGCCGCGCTCGATCGCAACCTCGCCTATCTTGGGCTGGTGGAGATTCTCGCCGGATATCCGTTTGACGGGGTGGTGCTGACGACAGGATGCGACAAGACCACGCCTGCTGCTCTGATGGCTGCCGCTACCGTAAACCTTCCTGCCATCGTGTTGTCGGGCGGCCCCATGATCGATGGCTATGTGAACGGCAAGCTGGCCGGCACCGGCCTTGTACTTTGGGAAGCGCGCCGCCGCCTGGCGGAGGGCGAGATTACCGGAGAGCAATTGATCGACGAGGTGCTTGCCGGGATACCGAGCGCGGGCCACTGCAACTCCATGGGCACGGCACTCTCGATGAACTCTCTGGCCGAGGCTTTGGGGATGTCGTTGCCGGGGTGCGCAACGATTCCAGCGCCCTATGCGGAGCGGGGTAGGATGGCCTACTTCACGGGGCGCAGAATCGTGGAGATGGTGAGTGAGGATCTCACTCCGAGCAAGGTGCTTACGAGGGAAGCATTTGAGAATGCGATCGTGGTGAATTCCGCGATTGGTGGCTCGACCAATTGCCCACCGCACGTCATCGCCATCGCCCGCCACGTGGGCGTGGATTTGAATATTCGCGACTGGGAGCGAGTGGGCCACCAAATTCATCTGCTGGCCAACGTGCAACCAGCGGGGGAGTTTCTGGGGGAAGCCTACCATCGTGCCGGTGGTGTGGGCGCGATCTTCGGCGAGTTGATGCAGGCCGGCAAGATTCGTACCGGCGCGCTTACCGTGAGCGGGAAGACCATCGGCGAGAACTACAAGAGCGCACGAAGCCTGGACACCCATGTGATCCGGACCTACGACCATCCCTTGAAGGAGAATGCTGGGATTGTGGTTGTTTCGGGGAATCTGTTTAGCTCGGCACTGGTGAAGACATCGGTGATCAGCGACGAGTTTCGACGGCGCTACTTGTCGGATCCAGGAAATGAGGATTGCTTTGTGGCGCGCGCGGTTGTTTTTGACGGGCCGGAAGATTACCGCAGGCGTATCGAGGATCCCTCGCTTGAGATTGATGAGCACTCCATCCTGGTGGTTCGCGGAGCGGGGCCGGTGGGGTACCCCGGTTCGGCCGAGGTGGTGAATATGACGCCACCGGGCCGGCTCATCCGGCAGGGAATTCGGATGCTGCCGTGCATGGGAGATGGCCGGCAAAGCGGCACGTCTGACAGCCCGTCGATCCTGAATATCTCGCCGGAGTCGGCGATTGGCGGGAACCTTGCGATTCTCAGGACGGGCGATGAGATCAAGGTCGATTTGAAGCAACGTCGTGTCGATGTGCTGCTGACCGAGGAGGAGATCGCGGCTCGCCGAGCTTCACTGAAGCCTGCGGAGATTACCAATCAGTCGCCTTGGCAGGAGTTCTACCGGTCGAACGTTGGCCAACTGGAAACTGGCGCTTGTTTGGAATTTGCTGTGAAGTATCACGATTTGCGCAAGGTGGTTCCCCGGCATTCTCACTAATCGCTCTAGAAAAACATTTCCAGGAGAGGTCCGCAGAACCGCAGGTCCCTCGACTCCCCCGGATTTCCTGTCCAGAGTTGCGGCTTCGGTCAACGGCATGTGGTTCTCTTTAGGGAGAACCACATAAGTGGCGCCGATGAGAGCGGTGACGTAGGAAATCCGGGTACGCTCGGGATGACAAAAAGGAGAGGGTAGTTGTAGGGAAAGGGCGGTTGCTGGATGAAGGGCGTTTTGTCAAAGGAGAGGGCTTGCTGGGGTCCCAGGTCTCAGAAGCGAGACCGGGGGGTAGGCGAGATGACAAAGGGGAGGGCGGCGATCCAGGGACCTTCTATCTTGCTGGACGGAGCCTTAACCGTTTCAGCAAGTCCTGGTAGCGCGGATTGCTGCGGCATCCGTCAAAGATGGGATCGACACTTACCAGGCCCATCTCCCGATCACCGTTTCGTTGTGCGCGGTCAAGCCACCTTAGGGCACTATCCTGATCACCCAGTGCGCAATAGATGATGGCAAGATCTACGCCGGAAACATAGCTATGCGCCGAGAGGTCCTCCAGCTGTTTGGCCATTTGCCGTGCTTGTTCCGAGGCACCAGCTAAGGCGAGCGCGTTCCCTTGCAGGGCCTGGACGTACGCCGTGTCGCTTCCGAAGAACCTGGAGCCGCTTTTGTAGGCGGCCAGGGCCTGTTCGTAATGTCGTTGCTGCTCAAGGATCTTGCCTTCGGCGAGGTATGCTTCCGCGAAGTTGGGATTACGAATCAGAACTTCGCGAATACGCGCCATGGCTTCGCCGGGATTGCGCGCCCAATAAGCCGTTTCGGCCGCATCGGTACCGATCATCGGGGAAAGCGGGTCCAGAGCGCGTGCTCGCTGGATCTCGATTTCGGCTTCCTTGGTTCTTCCCAGGCGAGAGAGATGCAAACTGTACCAATGGTGCGCGGTCGGATACGACGGGTCCAGTTCGAGGGCTCGCCTGTATTCCACCTCGGCTCCTGGCCAATCCCTGTCGCGCTCGGTTTTTACTGCGCCTAGAACGGTATGCGCTTCCGCCGCGGCCTCAGCCTCGCCTCCCCCTAACCGTAGAGCGGCTTCCGCGGCCAACTGAGCCTTGGCGAGGGAGCTGGAAGGATCAGACCCATAACCGGTAAGCACGACATAGGCGATTCCGAGGGCGGCGTACGCTTCAGCGTAACCAGGGTCGGCATTGATTGCGTTCTGGTAATAGACGACCGACTTCTCCAGGCTGGCGGGCGTTCTCTTATTCCATAGAAAGCGGCCTCGCAGGTAGGAGTCCCGGGCCTCCACATTCAACGGACGCACTTGAGACGTGGACACGCCGCTCCCCAGCGCAAGAGCAACGTCGCGCACGATGTCGTTGGTCACCGACTCCTGGATGGTGAGCAGGTCGTTGCCACCTTCCTCATAGACTTGCGCCCAAAGGTGGCGATCGTTCCGGGCGTCAATCAGATCCGCGGTGATGCGCACCTGGGTGCCGTTGTGCAGGAATGATCCCTCGAGCACCGCGTCTACATCCAGAGTTTCGGCGATCTCCCGCATGGGCACCTGCACGCCTTTGTATTGCATGACGGATCTGCTGGAGATGACACGGAAAGGGGTACTACCGGCCAGGTCGGTGATGAGCTGGTCAGTCATGCCATCGACGATGTAGTCCTGGTCGGAGTTCTGCGCCAGGTTGACAAAAGGCAAGACCGCGACGGAATGGAATCCGCCGATCGCGGTTTTTGAATCGTGCGCAGAACGCGAGCGGTGCAGGTACAGGAAGGCGGCTGCGGCCAGCAAAGCAACCAGGATCGTCAGCACCACAAAAACAAAGGGCCGCCGGGTAGGGGCGGGATGTCTCGGCCCAGCGTCCTGCTCCTCCATAGTCTCCGCTGGTCCTGGCTTCACGGGCAAGGGTACTGGCGCAACGGGAGTTACAACCGGTTCAGGCAGGATGAACTCCGGGCGGGTGGCAACGGTGAGCAGGCTGGTTTCGCTCTTCTGAACGCCAAGTAACGGGAGCGCCGCCTCCTCCAGGAACGGATCAGCGGCTACATCCGCGATAAAGCGGTATCCCTGGCCAACGACCGTCTGGATGAACCGCGGATCCCGCGGATCGTCCCGGAGAATGTAGCGGAGCTTGTTAACTGCGGTATTAACACTATGGTCGGTATCCTGGTAGGCGTTCTCGCCCCATAGCCGCCGATTGATGGCATCTCTGCGAACCAGTTTGCCGTTGCTCTGGAGCAGCAGGATGAGCAACTCCATGGGTATTCGTTCGAGCTTGACCGCCTGGCCAGACCGGCGTAGTTCATAGCGCTCGAGGTCTAAATCAAACTCTTCAAAATGGAATGGTGCGGGCACAGGCTTGCTCACTAGCTCGCGGACGTTGATCCCGGCAGCTCATCGTAAGAGGTTCCGCTGACTGCGACTCTTATTGGTGTCGCCAAGTGTATCGTGAGACACGCTGCTCCGCAACCGTCTATTTCCTGCATGTCAAAGAATAAAAGTGGCTTAGAGGTTTAGATCGACTTTAGACGGGTTTTAGATCCTCTCTATTGACTCGATCTTCGGCCGCAATGATGATTCGCCTCGATCGACGGTCAGTCTGTCTGTGTTGCCACAGTTATCTGTGAAAGGGTCCGCCTCCCTTTAACTGGCGGAAGGAGCAAGTTTTTATGGAAAAACAACGGAGTAAATCCGGACCTAGAGTGGGTGTCACACTGTCCGCAGGAGCATGGTTGGCTGCGGGCGCCCTGCTGATAAGCACCGCCTATGCGCAGGGTCCCTTGGGTGCAAAGATTAACGTCACTCCCCTTGCCAGTTATACCGGGAGCAGCCCGCTGCCTAAGCCGGTGAAGATCCTGGTGTATGACTTTGCCATTAATCCTGACGACATCCAGGTAGACAAAATGCAGGCCATGCGTCCCCGGCATTTGATTACCGGAGACCAGAAGCCGGATGCCATCGCCGCCAGCGCCAGCAAGAAATACTCCGCGGAACTGGTAAAGGCGCTCGCCAAGACCGGCATTCCCGTCGAGCATGTTGCCAAAGACACACCGCCCACTGACAACGTGCTGATGATCCAAGGCTCGTTCACCTCGGTGAAAGAAGGCAATAAGACAGAGCGCGACACCATCGGCATGGGCGCCGGCGGCGCAGACGTGCAAACCAAGGTTGATGTGCACATCAAGACACCTTCTGACTCGGTCTTGTTCTCACAGTTTCAGACAGATACCAAGACAGCCAAGAACGTCGGGTCAGCCGTGGGCGTCGCCGCCGGATTGAACCCCGCGGCGGCCGTAGCCAAGTCCACCGTGGGAGACCGTAAGAAGAACGTCAACGCTTACGCCTCGAAGACAGCGGACGCGACCGCGAAAGAGATCATCAAGTCGATGGCCGCGCAGGGTTGGGTCAAGACGAACGACAAGGGCGAACTCGTCGCCGACGCGGCCAAGTAAGGGCTGGCTTGGACGACCACAGAGCATGGCGGCTAGCGGCCGCCAGGGAGAACGCTTTATGAAAACGATGGTGAGTGGGCTGGTGCTGTCTCTGATGGCAGGTGTCGCGGGAAGCCTGCCCGCTGGGGCGCAAAGTGGTTCGCCCCCCGTTAAGGGCATGGCAAGCACGGTCGGGCTCTATGTTTATCCGAAGAACTCGCAGAGCGCTTCGCAGCAACTGACTGATGAGTCGCAGTGCTACACCAGCGCCAAGACGCAAACCGGTTACGACCCGAACGCGACCACCACGGCGGCCGCCCCCAAGAAGGACGACACAAAGACCAAGGATGATCACGATATGGCGAAGGGCGCTGCCCGGGGAGCAATCATCTCCGGGGCCACCGGCGGGGATGCCGCAGCCGGAGCCCGCAGGGGCGCAATTATCGGGGGGATCAAGGAAAAGCGTAAGGACAAACAGGCGACTGAGCAGGCTCAAAAACAGGCTGACACAGCCAAGACGACGACGACTCCGCAACCGCTCGATAACTTTAAACGCTCGATGTCAGCTTGCCTGGATGCTCGCGGCTATTCAGTTAAATAACAACAGCGGCAGCGGTCGGAATCGCCGCACCGAAATCTTCGATAGGAAGCAGGAAATATGAAAAGGAATCTGTGTCTTTTTTCGCTCTCGCTGATGCTTGCGGCGCAAATACCTGTAGCTTTTGCGAGCCCGCAGGATACGGCTTCGAGTCCCGCCCAGGACAAGTTCAAGCAGGATATTAAAGCCGCCGTGCTCAACGGCAGCATCACCATTTCGCAGCTTAAGGAGCTGCAGACGAACGCTGAGACTCTGAAGGCTTACAAGTCGGAGCAGAAACCCGGTGCACCGGTCGACTTTATTACTCCATGGCAAGCCGTTTCGAAGATGAAGGCGATCATGGCGACCGTCAAGCAGCCGGATCGCGACACGTTGGAGCAAGATCTGCAGGTGATGATGGCGAACAAGCAACCCGCGACGCCGGTTTCGACAGAAGCCCCAAACCCCGGCGCGAAGTTAGGTAAAGACACGTTCACCGCCATCATGCACGGGACCCCCACCGAAGCCCAGGTGAAGACCTTACAGGACAGTTTGAACTCCCTCAAGGACATCAAAACCGATGGCGGGGGGAAACTGCAGCAGTTCATGGCGCTCAAGAAGGCGAAGTCGGATATTGAGCAAACCATGGATGCGGGAGAGTTTCGTCCCCAGGATCGCCAGGCGGTGCTGACTGACCTGAACAGCCTCGGGCCGCAAGGCGGGGGCGGGGGTCTACGGCGAGGCCGTTCGTAGCTTCTGGCATTGCGGGCCCGTGCTGGAACCAGTATCCCTGGGCAGCACGGGCACGCACTGGGGGCTGCGGAAAAATGCGGGAGCAGAAAAGACGTACCTCAGGGGCTAAAGCCCAGATCTTTGTGGATCCTTTACGGCCCGACTAAAGTCGTGCCCTGATACAAAGCCTAGTTTTTCCGCAGCTTGTTAGGAAAATGCTGCGCTGCGTTCGAGAATGGTTGCGATTCTATAAATGACGCACGCGAGGTCTACAAAGCCATTCGGCTGGGCGATTGCGGCAACCGCCTTTGCGATTGTCGGGACGTCCGGGATGTTATTGGCGCAGGAGACCGCGGGCGATGCGCCGGTTCTCTCGTTGTCCCAGGCGGTCGAGGTTGCCCTGGAGCATAACCGCCCGGTAAACATTGCCAAGCTGGATATAGACAAGTCCAAGTGGACATTGGCGCAAACCAAGACCAAGCGTTTTCCTGCGATCAATACATACCTCTTTGCCTCAGGTGATATCACGTCGCCGACGTTCAATTTTCCAGCAGGAAGTTTTGGCTTCGAACAGCCTCAACAATTCAAGCTCTCGAGCGGAATTACAGGGTACGCATCGGTGCAGGCAGCGCAGCCGATCTCTCAGCTTTACCAGATCCACCTGGCTATCCGTGAGCAGGAGCTGTCTGTCGACTATTCCGGCGAGCAATATAAAGGCAAGAGGCAATCGCTGGCGGCAAGTGTAAAGCAGGCCTACTACGCTGTCCTGCAAACGGAGAGCGCGCTGGAGGCCCAGCAGGCTCTGGTCAAGCAGTACGAAGAAACAGACAGGGTTACGCAGCAGTTTCTTACCCAGGAATCGGTGCTCAAGTCCGACAGCCTCCAAGTGAAGGCGAAGTTGGCGCAGGCTCAGTATCAGATCATCCAGTTACGCGATACGCTCGACACCCAGAAGGAGCAACTGAACGAGCTTCTGGGCCGCGATGTTGATATTCCCTTTCACACCGAGCCGGTGCCTCCGATCACTCCCGCGGAGATGGACCTGAAAGCCGCGCGGCAAATGGCCCTGGAACGGCGGCCGGAGGTGAAGGAAGCGGAAATCGATACCCATCGCGCCGACTACGACCGCAGACTGTCGCGGGCCAAGTACATTCCCTCGATTGGCGCGGCCATCCACTATCTCGACCCGATCAACACCGCGATACTGCCGCAGAACATTCTCTCTGCGGGGATGGAACTCACCTGGGATCCCTTCGACTGGGGCGGCCGCAGAGATGAAGTGAAACAGAAGGATGTGAGCTTGCAACAGAGCCACTATCAATTGCAGGAGACCAAGGCCCAGGTAACACTGGATGTCGATAACAGCTTCCGCAAGCTGGAAGAGAGCCGTACCATGCTGGCTGTGGCGCAAGCCGGCAAGGACGCGGCCAATGAAAAGCTGCGCGAAGTGAATGACGCATACAAGCATTCCGCCGTCTTGCTTCGCGATGTGCTGCAACAGCAGGCCGCCGTAGCCAACGCGGACCACGATTATGAGGAAAGCCTGCTGGCCTTCTGGAATGCAAAGGCCTTATTCGAGAAAGCGCTTGGGGAAGAGTGAAGCTATGAATCCCATCATCATAAGAGTTTGTGTTGCAGGCGTGGCGGGCACTCTCCTGCTGGGCGCGATTGGATGCAAGCAGCAGGATGCCGCTGAGACGTTGCCGGTACCTGTGCACACCGCCATGGTGCAGACAATTGCCGTGGGCAACGGCGCCAAATACTCTGCCAGCATTGTTCCCTATGCGCAGGTTGACCTGGCGTTCAAGTCCGGCGGCTATGTCGAGAGCATCCGCCAGGTCAAGAACCCGAGTGGCGGCATGCGCAATATCGACCAGGGAGACTGGGTGCAAAAAGGAACTGTGCTGGCAGTGGTCCAACAAAAGGATTATCAGGACAAGCTGCAACAAGCCCAGGCACAGCTCGCACGCGGCCAGGCGGAATATGACAAAGCCAAGCTTACCTTCGACCGGACTGCAGCCTTGTATGCTTCGCAGAGCGCCACCAAGCCGGACTATGATTCCGCCCAGGCGCAGTTAGCCAGCACCGCGGCGTCTGTCTCAGGAGCACAGGCGCAGGTGAGCGAGGCAAATGTGGCGCTTGCGTATTGCGAGTTGCGCGCTCCCTTCAGTGGCTGGGTGGTCAAACGCAGCGTCGATCTCGGAACCCTGGTGGGACCCGCCACCAACGGCTTCACCCTGGCGGATACACAATCGGTCAAGGCTGTGTTCGGAGTGCCCGATACTTCCATCAACCGGGTGCGATTGGGTCAGCATCTTGCCATCACCACCGATTCCCTTCCCCAGCAGTTTGCCGGCCGCGTGAGTGCTATCTCTCCCGCTGCCGATCCCAAGAGCCGCGTGTTCTCGGTCGAGGTGACGATCGCCAACCCGAAGGACCAATTGAAATCCGGGATGATTGCGTCGCTGGCGTTGAACGGTGAGCAGTTGCCGGAGTCGGTGCTGGCAGTGCCGCTCTCCGCCGTAGTACGGGATCCGGCGCATGCCGACAGCTTCGCTGTGATGGTCACGGAAGGCGCGGGAGATCCTCCCACAGCGCGTCTGCGGTCGATCGAACTGGGCAATACGTACGGGAACATGATTGCAGCAAAGGGCGGTGTTGCCTTTGGCGAACGGGTCATTACGACGGGCGTCAGCCTGGTCAAGAATGGCGACAAGGTCCGTGTTATTCCCTGAGAGCGCAGATGAGCCATAAATCGGAAGCCGAGTACATCGAACGCACGCATAACACGGCGCGTTTTTTCACGGAACACCGGCAGGTTGCGGTGGTCTTGCTGGTGGCTGTGTGCCTGTGGGGCTGGTATGGCTACATGCACATGCCGAAGCGGAAGGACCCGAGTATTCCAGTACGCGTGGCCGTGGCTTCCACCGCGTGGCCGGGTGCGACGGCGCAGGAAGTGGAGCAGTTGGTGACCCGGCAGGTGGAACAGGTGATGGCGATGAATGCCTTCATCAAACCTCCTTTGGCGTCTGACTTTGGCATACGATCGATGAGTTTCCCCGGGTTGTCGCTGGTCTATGTTCAGCTGGATGACCAGGTCACCGACCCCAAGAAGCAATTCTCGGATATCAACCTCAAGCTCAACGCGCTCAACAGCAAGCTGCCCCAGGGCGCGGGCCCGGTCCAATTTAATAGCGATTTTGGCGATACGGCGGCGTTGATGCTGACCATTGCCAGCCCTCGGGCAAGCGGTGTCGACATCGCGTTGCGAGCCCGCTCGATCCGCAATGCCATTGAGACAACGCGTGCGGCGGAAGGCCGGCGGGCGCCGCAACCGCGGGTGAGCATTGTGTATGCGTTTCCGATCTCCGTATCCCCTAACCTGGTGCGCGATGCATTTATGGCGGTTCTGCAGGCGGGCGGGCAACATAAATATATTTCCGACCCGCATTTCTTTTCCGGCAGCGGGTTTATTGGAGCCGACGTCAGCTCGCCTTTAAGCGATGAGGAGTTGCGCGCGCTGGGGGATCGCCTCATCGTCGAGCGGCTTCACCAATCCGAAATTCATCCGGACAGTTGGCCGGCTGCGTTCATCCGCGATCCTGCGGACACAGAGGCCCGCTTGGCGGCAGTAGCCGGAGATAAGTATTCCTACCGCGAGTTAGACGACTTTACAGATTTGATGGGCCGCACGCTGCAAGGAGCGCCGGAAGTGGCCAAGATCGATCGCAAGGGCGTGCTGCCGGAGCAGATCTTTCTCGACTACTCGCAACAGCGGCTGGCCGAATACGGCATGACGCCCAGCAATCTAAAAGACATTCTGGGCGCGCGCAACATCACTCTTCCGGGCGGCCAACTCGAGGTTGGGCCACAAAACATTCAGGTTGACCCTTCTGGAAAATTTACGAACCCGCAGCAGATCGGCGACGTGATCATCGGCGCTTCGTCGTCTGCCGCGCAGAGCCCGGTTTATTTGCGCGACCTGGTAGACATTTCCCGGGGCTACCAGAGCCCGGCAAAGTATTTGAACTACCTAACCTGGGCGGACAAGGACGGACACTGGCGACGCAGCCGCGCGGTTACGGTCGCGGTGCAGATGAAGGACGGGGAGCAGATCGACGCATTCGGTCATAGCGTCGACGCCAAGCTTGCGGCGGTCAAGCAATATCTCCCGGAAGATCTGATCATTGCCCGTACTTCGGACCAGCCATTGCAGGTAGAAGAAAACCTTAGCCTGTTCATGGATGCACTCTACGAAGCCATCGCGCTGGTGGTGTTGGTCTCCTGGCTGGGCTTCTGGGAGTGGCGATCGGCTTTGTTGATGGCCATCGCCATCCCCATCACGCTGGCGATGACGTTTGGAACCTTATACCTGATGGGGATTGATATCCAGCAGGTATCCGTTGCCACACTCATCATTGCTCTCGGGTTGTTGGTGGATGATCCGGTGATCGCCGGTGATTCGATCAAGCGGGCGCTGGCCGAGGGACACCCAAACATCATTGCCGCGTGGCTGGGCCCGACGAAGCTGGCGACGGCGATCGTGTATGCCACGATCACCAACATTGTGGCTTACCTGCCATTCCTGTTGGTCACGGGAAGCACGGGCGAGTTTCTTCACAGCTTGCCGATCGTGATGACGGTGGCGCTGATCGCCTCGCGGCTGGTTTCGATGAGCTTTCTTCCGCTGCTGGGCTACTATCTTCTGCGCCCGGAAAAGAAAGTGGAAAAGACGCTGGAAGAGCAGCGCAACAGCGGGTTCTTCGGGCTATACGCGCGGACGGCCAAGTACTCGATTGAACACCGATGGAAGTTCTTTTTCGGTTCCCTGCTCTTCCTGGCCCTGGGGATTTTCATCTTTTCGCGTTTGAACTCGGCGTTCTTCCCTGAGGACGTGCAGTACTGGTCGTACGTGGATGTGTGGCTGCCGAACGATGCCACGCTCGAGGCGACTAACCAGACAGCACGGCAGGTAGAACAGGTTGTGCGTGAACAGGCGGAGAAGTTTTCCAGGGAGCATTCACAATCCGGTCAAGGTGGTGATGTGTTGCGTTACATCACCAGCTTCGTGGGTGGAGGCGGTCCGCGGTTCTGGTTTTCCGCTTCGCCGCAATTGCAACAGTTGAATTATGCGCAGGTGTTGATCGAGGTCAAGGACAAGGAGATGACACCGGAGTTCATTAAAGAACTGCAGCCGGTGCTGACCGCGTCGATTCCCGGTGCGCGCATGGATGCACGGCAGTTGCTCACCAATCCGATCGACTATCCGATCGAGATTCGTATCTCGAGCAAGGCGGACGTCAATGCGAAGGACGAGGCGGAGGATATTCGCGGACTGCGGGCCATTGCCGCCAAAGTGGAAGATATTTTCCGTTCCATTCCGATTGCGGAACGCACCCGTAACGAGTGGGGCGACGAGAACACCCAGATTTCGTTGACCATCGATCCCGACCGCGCGAACCTGGCAGGCATCACGAATATGGATGTGGCCAACTCGACCACTTCCGGCATAAGCGGCACCACGGTCAGCGCTCTGCAGGAGGGCCAGAAGCAGATCCCGATCGTGGCCCGGTTGCGGATGGATGAGCGGTCGCAGCTTTCCGATATTCAGAATATGTATGTCTACGGGTCGCAGGACAATACAAAGATTCCGCTGGTGCAGATCTCGAATATCGATCACGACCTGATCACCGGGCGCATCATTCGCCTGGAGCAATTCCGGACCATTAATATACGGAGTTTTCCGAAAGCCGGGCGCTTGAGCTCCGAGGTTCTGAAAGAAGCGATGCCGCGGCTGCAACAACTCAAAGACAATCTGCCGCCGGGCTACCAGATGCAGATCGGCGGCGAGTACGACAAGACCAAGAGCGGATTCAAAAACCTGGCGATGGTGATGCTGATTTCGAGCGCCGCCATCTACCTGGCGCTGCTGTTTCAGTTCAAGAACGCGATCAAGCCGCTGCTGGTTTTGGCCGCTGCGCCTTATGGCATGATGGGGGCCTTTGCCGCGTTGTGGATCATGGGCGAACCATTCGGTTTCATGGCTTTCCTGGGGGTGGCCAGCCTTATCGGTGTGATCGTGAGCCATTCCATTGTGTTGTTCGACTTTATTGAGGAGCGGCATGCAGCGGGAGATGATTTTGAGCTGGCGCTGATCGACGCCGGTATTCTGCGGCTGCGGCCGGTGCTGATTACAGTGGGCGCCACGGTGCTTGCGCTGTTACCGCTGGCGTTGCACGGGGGGCCGCTATGGAAGCCGCTTTGCTATGCACAGATCGGCGGCCTGCTGGTGGCGACGATCGTTACCAAATTGCAAGTGCCGGTGATGTATGCGATCTTTGTCCTCGACTTCAAAATTCTGAAATGGGACGCGAATGAAGGTGAAGCGGCCGCTCCGGTGAGCGGCGCGGCACTCCATAAACCGAGTTTTTCTTAGGGATATTGCATGACGATGGGAAAGAGTTTTGCGCTTGCCTTGATATGCGGTGTTTGTTTGCCGCCGCTCCACGGACAGAAGAAAAGCCCGGACGCGTCTTCCGCGGAGCCGGGCATTCTCAAGGAATACGACCAGGCCATTGACCAGGTGGCGGAGCGGGCGATGCAGTCCGTAGTGGAGATCGAGGTCACGGGCTACGGTGTGCCTGAGAAAGACAAGGACTCGGGGGATCAACAACAACAGGGGCTCGAACGGCAGCGGTCTCTCGGTTCGGGGGTCATTGTCGACCCGGACGGTTACATCATGACCAACAATCATGTGGTCGCCGGCGCGTTGCGTATCCGGGTGATCATCGCACCCGCCACGGTTGAGATGGTGAGCGGGAATACAAAACTTGGCAATCGGAGGCGGGTGTATGAAGCGACGCTGATCGGAACCACCCGTTATGCGGACCTGGCCTGGATCAAGATTGAAGAAAAGGGCCTGCCGTCTATCCCCCTGCCAGAACTGTTCAGTTTCCGCCTGGGGCAAACGGTGGTTGCGATTGGAGCACCCGAGGGCCTGGACCATACGGTGACCAAGGGCATCATTAGCGCACTCGGCAGGCAGCCGGAGGTTGACCGGCCCATGGTTTATGTGCAGACCGATGCGCCGATTAATCCGGGTAACAGCGGCGGCCCATTGATTGACCGGAATGGCAACCTGGTGGGGATTAACACCTTCATTGTTACATCCGGGGGCGGCAGCGAGGGCCTTGGCTTCGCGATCCCGGAGCCGATTGTCCGCTTTGTCTACCATGAGCTCAAGGAACACGGCATCGTCCCCCAGGTGACGATTGGGGCTCATGCCCAATCCATCACGCCTGCCTTGGCAGCGGGTCTCAAGCTGCCGCAGGAGTATGGGGTGATCCTTTCCGATATTGACCAGGGAAGCCCGGCGGCTGCTGCTGGATTGCAGGCGAAGGATGTGGTGACCACCATGGATGGCCTGAAGGTGGACGCGCTGCCTAAGTACACTGCTTTTCTTTATGTCCATAAGCGCGACACGCCGATCACGATGGAAGTGCTGCGCGACGGCAAGCCGGTGACGGTTTCGGTCACTCCTGTGAATGCCCCTCCCGCGGTTGAAAATCTGTCGGACCTTATCAATCCCAAAAAAGATTTGATCGCACCACTGGGTATCTTTGTCATCGACCTGAAGCACTCGACGGTGGGCGCCATGCTCAATCTCCGATCCGATAATGGGGTCCTGGTGGCCGGTGTGATGGGAGGAGAACCCGCGACCGCTGCAGACCTGAGCGTCGGCGATGTTGTACGCGCGGTGAACGGGCAGCCGCTCGATGACTCTCAACAATTGCGGCAGATTCTCGGCGGATTGAAACCCGGCGATGCGGTGGTTCTCGAGGTGGAGCGGCAGTCGGTTCTTCAGTATGTGGCGTTTGAGATGGAAATCGGTGATGCTTGGCGGGCCCTGAACGAGGTGTTCAACCGGGAGAGGCAGGATGGTCTCGAGCATCTTCGTGCTCCGCCGGCCCTGCAGCTGGATCTCTGCACGGAGCGCGTACTGCACGGACGCTTCGATCACCCTGCCCGCGCCCCTCTTGAAGCCCCTGTAGTGGAAGGCCGGCGGGAGCGCCGGGGCTGTATCTGGGCGGAGGGGAAGGAAGCTGTACTGCGGGGCCGCTCCCCCGCTCCCCGTATTCATGGCCGCTGGCATCGTCAGGGCGAAATCCCACGACGACCCGCCGCTTGCAGGCGGGATCTCGAGCGGCTGGTCGCGGAACAGGACTTGTGTGGTTCCGCCGGCGCCAAAGAAGTGGAAGCGGCCGACAAATGTGTTCCGCGTCAGACCGCCGTGCTTAGTGATCTT
>Ga0137412_10001317_pt1 | contig 19120 bp, 16 predicted proteins | sample CZODoug2_1_16fun_FD_122160 | JGI IMG/M metagenome (GOLD analysis project Ga0137412, IMG submission 122160) | Vadose zone soil fungal communities from Angelo Coast Range Reserve, California, USA - CZODoug2_1_16fungal (Hybrid Assembly) | ecosystem: Environmental > Terrestrial > Soil > Vadose zone...
ATTGAACGCGCTGCAGAAATCGTCCCAGAGATGTTTGGTGCGCGTATAGCGATGCGGCTGGAAGAGCACGAGAATGCGGCTGAAATTGCATCCGCGCGCTGCTTCGAGTGTGGCTCGAATCTCCGCCGGGTGATGGCCGTAATCATCAATCAGCGTGATGTCCTTGATGACTCCCTTGACGTCGAAACGTCGGCCCACTCCAGCAAATTCCTCGAGACCGGCGCGAATCAGGTCCGCGGGAACATTCAGATAGAGAGCTACAGCGGCTGCTGCGGCGGCGTTACGCACATTGTGGATTCCTGGAGGCCCGTTGAGATGAAATTTTCCAAGATCGTCACCGCGATAAGTCAGGCGGAATGTACTTTCGAGTCCCAATAGGTCGATTTCACTGATGACGAGGTCTGCCTGGGTCGAGGTGCCATAGGTTATGACCGGACGATGCACGTTGGGGATAATCGCCTGGACGTTTGGCTCGTCCAGGCACAGCACGGCGGCGCCATAAAATGGCACGCGGTTGACGAACTGCGTGAAAATTTCCTGAATTTCCGGCAAGGACTGGTAGGTGTCCAGATGCTCGCGATCGATCGTTGTGACGACTGCGACGACCGGAGCAAGGAGCAGGAACGTACGGTCGCTCTCGTCGGCTTCGACGACCATGTATTCACCGCGACCGAGCCGCGCGGTCGCGCCGACGTGGTTTACACGGCCGCCCACGACAAATGTGGGATCCAGGCCCGCCGCGGCAAGTACCGAAGCCGTCATCGAGGTGGTCGTCGTTTTTCCATGTGCGCCGGCGATGGCGATTCCGTGTTTCAGGCGCATCAGCTCGGCGAGCATTTCAGCGCGCGGAATCACGGGAATCTTTTGGCGAACCGCTTCGACGACTTCGGGATTATCGCGGCGCACCGCGGAAGACGTGACTACGACATGCGCTCCCTCAACGTGCTCGGCCTTGTGGCTCTCGTAGATGAGTGCGCCCAAATTTTGCAGACGCTCGGTGATGGCCGTGGTCTTCACGTCGGAACCAGTAACGGAGTAGCCCAGCGTCAGCAGCACTTCGGCGATGCCGCTCATGCCAATCCCGCCGATACCCACGAGGTGAATGCGCTTGAAATTGTGAAATGCCACCATCAGTGGGTCACCAGTCCTTCTACCAGATCCACAAGATCCTGCACGGCGCGTGGCCGAGATAGACGGCGTGCATTCGCGGCCATTGTTTGCAACTCGACCGGCTGGTCGAGCAACGAAAAGATTTCCTGCATAAGACGTTCCGCGGTGAGTTCGGGCTCCGGAATCAAACGCGACGCGCCCGCGCGCTGCATTTCCTGGGCGTTGCGCAACTGATGGCTATCAGTAGAAGCGCCGAACGGAATGAAGATGGCTGCGCGCCCGGCCGCCGCGACCTCGGCAGCGGTGATCGCGCCCGCACGGCAGACGATCAGGTCAGCCTGGGCAAACCGCTCTGCCATATTTCCGATGAAGGGCAGCACCTCCGCGTTGATTTCACGCCGCGCGTAAGCCACACGCACAGCATTATAGTCGCGTTCACCGGTCTGATGAACGATCGAGATGCGGTCCTTTTTCGTGGATAGCAAGTCCGCGGAATCGATGAGTGTGCGGTTGATCGCCAGGGCTCCCTGGCTGCCACCGGTAATCAGAATGTGGAACGGCTCGGCCGGCACGCGCTGCGGCACGTCGAAAAATTCCTGGCGCACGGGAATTCCAGTGAGAGTCGCCTTGCGGCCCCACAGTTTTGTCGGCGCCTCGTAAGCCGTTGCGACGCGAGTCACCATGCCTGCAAGCACGCGGTTTGTGAATCCCGGCTCGGCATTCGGCTCGAACACAACCGTAGGCAGCCCGCGCATTACAGCGGCAAGCATCATGGGTCCAGCCGCGTATCCGCCGACGCCCAAGGCAACGGCAAATTTGTGCCGACGAAGAATCGCGAAGGAATCCCACATTGCGGGAGCCAGCTTCGCGACGTTCTTTACGAATTTCATCCCGCCAATTCCTTTGAGGCCCGCGGAGCGAATTGTCTCCAGGCGAAATCCCGCCTGCGGTACCAGTCGAGCTTCGATCCCGCGCTCAGTTCCGACGAACACGACTTCTCTTTCCGCTCCTCGCGCCATCCATTCGCGGGCAATAGCCAGCGCGGGAAAAACGTGCCCGCCCGTGCCGCCTCCCGCAATCAGCAGCTTCAAATTTCTTTGCCCCGCTTCCGGCATGTCGAACTCAAAGCCGCTTCCAGCTTTGCTGACGAAAATCTATGGCGTTCCCGTAGCGCCGCCGTCTCGCCGGCTTTCTTGCGTCATCGAGAAGCTGCGTCGGAGCCAGCGAGACGCCGGCGCTAAGAAAATACATTCTTCGCACAATCATCATTCCGCCTGCTGACTAATGTTCAGGAGCACGCCCGTGGCCGCCAGCATGACCATCAGGCTCGAACCGCCGTAACTAATGAAGGGCAGCGGAATGCCTTTGGTGGGCATCATTCCCAGCACCACGCCCAGATTAATCAGCGCCTGGCTCAACACCATGATCGTGATGCCCAGCGCGGCGAAGCGGCCAAATTCGTCGGTGGCCTTAAACGCGGAACGCATTCCCCGCCAGCCGTAGGCCGCGAACAAAGCCAGCACGATCGCTCCACCGATAAATCCCATCTCTTCGCACAGCACGGCGTAAATAAAATCGGTGTGCGCTTCCGGCAGATAAAAAAGTTTTTGCTTGCTCTCCATCAGGCCAACGCCGGTAAATCCTCCCGAGCCCACCGCGATCAGCGATTGCAGCAATTGAAAGCCGCGTCCTTGCGGGTCAGACAGGGGATTCAAGAACGCCATCACGCGTTCGTAGCGATAGGAGACACGAACGATCAGCAGATAAATAATGGGCAGCGAAGCCAGTCCTGCGCCGACAATATATTTGACGTCCAGGCCCGCGACGTAAAGCATGGCCACGGCAATAATGAAAATCTCCACGGCCGTGCCGAGGTCAGGTTCGATTACAACGAGCCCAATCAGAGCGAGCACCGGTCCGAGCGCCGGGAGAATCGTATGCTCCCAGTCGTTCATCCCATAACTATCAGGCCGGCGGCGCCTCTCCAGGAACCACGCCAGGTAAAAAATCACGGCAAGCTTGGCCAGCTCGGAGGGCTGCAGGCTGGCCGGACCCAGGCGAATCCAGCGATGCGTGGCGTGCGACTTGTCGAGAAAAAATACTCCCACCAGCATCAAAAGCACGATGAACAATCCGGTGAAAATAACTGCAGGACGGCGGAGCTTGCGATAATCAAAATTCATCGTCAGCATCATTCCGCCGATGCCCAGCACCAGCCACAGGAGTTGGTGAATCAGAAAATGATAGCCGCTGCCGTATTGATCGCGAGCGGTAACGGCCGAGGCGCTGAAAACCATAACTGCGCCAACCAGGCAAAGCGCCACGGTCGATCCGAACAGCCATCGGTCGGTTTGAAGATTCCGGGGCAAAGTCAGATCCTCCCGGCGGGTTCGTCCGCCGCATTATTTTCAGCGAGGCTGCGCACGAGTTGTTTGAAAACTCGTCCGCGATGTTCGTAACTTTCGAATTGGTCGAAACTCGCGCAGGCGGGCGCGAGTAAAACGGTGTCGCCGGGGCGCGCGCGTTCCTCAGCAAGTTCCACGGCATGCGCCATGGTGCCGGCGCGCTCTACGGGCACGACACCGCCGAGTTGCGATTCAATTTTGTCGGCGGCGGCGCCGATCAGCAGCACCATGCGCGCGTGTTGCCGCAACGATTCGCGGAGGATCGTGTAGTCGCAGCCCTTGTCCTTGCCGCCAAGGATTACCAGCAGGTTGCCTGGGAAAGCATCGAGCGCCTTGAGCGTGGCGTCGACGTTCGTGGCTTTGGAATCGTTGAAATACTCCACGCCGGAAATCGTGGCGACGAACTCAATTCGGTGCTCCACGCCCGCAAAGCTGCGCACACCTTCCACAATTGCCGCGGGTTCGACACCGGCCAGCGTCGCGGCCGCGGCCGCGGCCAGAACATTTTCAACATTGTGATCGCCGCGCAGGCCGATATCCTCGCGGCGAAGGAGAACGGTCTCCGCGCCGTCGCGCCGGAAAACTATTTCATCGTCACGCAGGAAACAGCCGCTGGCCACGCGTTTCTGCCGGCTGAACCAGAAAACCGGCGGGCGCGACGGCGCGTACCGCGGCGCCGCTGCGTCGTCCGCGTTCAAGACGGCCGCATCTTCCTCGGTCTGATTTTCGAACATGCGCACCTTTGCGCGGCCGTATTCTTCGAGCGATCCATGTCGGTCGAGGTGATCTGGAGTGATATTGAGCAACACTGCGACGTCCGGACGGAAAGCAACAATCGATTCGAGTTGAAAGCTGCTGGCTTCGACCACCGTGAAGCCGGAATCACTCGACACATCAACCCGCGAGATCAGCGGCGTGCCGATGTTCCCGGCAACCTGGACGGGCAGCCCGGCGGTTTCCAAAATGTGGCCGATGAGCGACGTCGTCGTGGTCTTGCCGTTCGAACCTGTGATGCACACCAGGCGGCCCCGCAGGAATCGCCAGGCCAGTTCCAGCTCGCTCCAAACCGGTATCCCGATGACACGCGCGGCGGCCAGCGCCGCCATCGTCGGCGGCACTCCGGGACTGGGCACGATCAGATCCTGCTCGATAAAAGTCTGCGCCTTGTGGCCGCCGAGTTCGAGCGTGACGCCCGCGGCGCGCAACTTCGCGGAGGTCTCGGCGATTTGCGATTCGGGACGCTCCTCGGTGGCCGTGACGCGCGCGCCTCTCGCGGCGCAGAAGAGCGCCGTGGCGATGCCCGTGCGGGCCAGTCCGACGACCAGCACCTGCTTGCCCGCGAGTTCAATTCCCGGTTTCAACTCATTACCTCAGTTTCAGCGTCGTCAGCGAGAACAGTGCGAAGACCAGCGCCGCGATCCAGAACCGCACGATAATTTTCGATTCGCTCCAACCAGCCAGCTCGAAATGGTGATGCAAGGGGGACATGCGGAAGATGCGCTTCCCCGTCAGGCGGAACGACGCCACCTGCAGGATCACCGAAAGCGCTTCCAGCACGAAAACGCCGCCCACAAAAAACAGCAGGATTTCCTGCTTGATGGCGACCGCCACCATCCCGATGGACCCTCCGAGCGCCAGCGATCCGACATCTCCCATAAACACTTCCGCGGGGTGCGCGTTGTACCACAGAAATCCGAGCGCGGAGCCTACCAAGGCTCCGCAAAAAATCGTGAGTTCCCCCACTTGGGGAAGATGCTGCAGGTCAAGATAGGCCGAGAACCGCGCATGGCTCGTCACATAAGTAAGAACTGTGAGCGCGCCCGCAGCCACGACCACGCAGCCAATCGCCAGCCCATCCAATCCGTCGGTCAGATTCACCGCATTCGAAGACCCCACCATGACCGAAACAACAAACAACAGGAACGGCAGATAGGCTACCGTCCAGAGGTAGGGATGACTGACCAACGAATGGATGACGAGCTCCGGGTGAAAATTCTTCAAAAATGGAACACTCAACTCCGTTGAATAAGTGCCTACCGCCGTTAGCATCACCAAAGTAACCGCCACGCCAAGACTTGCCAGCACCTGCAAAGAAAATTTGGCCTTGCCGCTTAGGCCCAGATTCCGCCGCTTCACTACCTTGCTGTAGTCGTCGACAAAGCCGATCGCTCCGAACACAAGCATCGTGCATACGGCGAGCCAAACGTAAGAGTTCTCGAGGTCCCCCCAAAGGAGCGTGGGTATGACGGTCGAGCATACGATCAACACACCGCCCATCGTGGGCGTCCCCGCTTTTAAATGGTGGCTTTTCGGGCCCTCTTCCCGGATGAACTGGCCAATCTGCAACATTTGCAGGCGGCGGATGACCCACGGACCGAGCACCAGGGCCAGCAGCAGAGCCGTGATGCTCGCCAGTGCGAAGCGCACCGTGATGTAGCGAAATACGTTGAGCGCGTGAAAATAGGGCTGAAGCACGTGGTAGAAGAGGTAGAGAAGCATCTCAGCCGCGCTCCTTGGATGTGCCGCTCGCCAGGGACGCCGCAGGCGCCGCGCCCGGCCGCGCAAAACGGGCGTCGAGCGCTTCGACGATGCGTTCCATCTTTACTCCGCGCGAACCCTTCACGAGGATCAAGTCCCCCGGCGCAAGCAAGTCCGCAATGAATCCGGCCGCCTCAGCCGATGAATCGATAAATTTTGCGCGCGCGGCCGGATGGCCTGCTTCGATAGCGCCGCGGACAAGGCTTTCGCCATCGCCCTGTACGCCGATGATCCAATCGAGCCTCCCGGTTGCGGCGGCCGCGCGGCCGGCCTTCCGGTGCAGTTCGCGGGAGGAGGGTCCCAGTTCACGCATCTCGCCGGCGGCAAGAATGCGCCGTCCGGAGGCAGGCGTGCGCACCAGAATTTCGATCATCGCCTCTAGCGCGACTGGATTCGAGTTGTAGCAATCGTTGATCACGGAAAACCCTGCGTCGTAGCGCAGCACGCGCCCACGCATTCCTGCCGGCTCGAGGCGAGGAAAAACTTCCTTCGCCTCAACGGCTCCCACGCCCCAGACGCTCGCCGCCGCCAGAGCGGCCAGTGCATTGGAAATGTTGTGACGCCCGGCGAGCGGCAGCGTCAGCCGCGCACGCCCCGTGGGGGCAATAAAATCAAATTCAATGCCGTCCGCTCCACGATCGTCAATCCGTTCGGCCCGGAATTCAGCGCTGCTCGAAAATCCAAAAGTCATGACGCGGCCAGGCGCAGCCTCGGCGAAACGCGCCACGCGCGGATCGTCGGCGTTCAAGATCGCGACGCTGTCGCTTCCCGACAACCCTTCAATCAATTCGCGCTTTGCCGCCGCAATTTCATCCACGGATGCGAAAAATTCCAGATGCACCGGCGCGACGCGCGTGACCACCCCCACGTCCGGGCGCGCGATTTCCGCCAGACGCCGCAGTTCCCCTGCATGCGACATCCCGAGCTCGACCACAGCCGCCTCGTCAGAATCATCGAGACGCAGCAATTGCAGCGGCAGACCGTACTCGTTGTTCAGGTTGCCCTCAGATTTCAGTACGCTGAACCGCGAGGCCAACAGCGCCGCCAGAATTTCTTTCGTTGTGGTCTTGCCCGCCGAGCCGGTGACGCCTGCCAGGCGCCGCCCCCATCGCGTTCGAACGGCCTGCGCGAGCCGCTGGAGCGCGGCGAGCGTGTCCCCAACTGCAAGGAGTTTGGAGCGAACCGGTTCCGCAAATCCTGCCATACGATCTTGCGCCACGACCCCCGCCAGCGCTCCGGCATCCAAGGCTGCCACAATGAAACTGTGTCCATCGTGACGCGGTCCGTGTATCGCAACGAATAGCTCGCCGTGAGACACGGTCCGAGAATCAATCGACACACCGGCCAGCCGGGCCAGGGGGTCGAGGCCTCCGGGCGGCTTACTACCCAGAGCGCGAGCCACTTCTTCAACCGTCCACCGCATAGCGTCCTCAAAGGGCTGGGTTTCACCGGTCTTGGGTCACCCTTGAATCCGCGTCCCTTACTCACAATCTTACAGGGAGCACGTTCGATGCCGTAAGTTTGCGTCTGCTTCCCCTTAATTGTAGGGGCACGGCATGCCGTGCCCCTGCAAGGCGTCATCGCTGCACAAGCCCCGCTATTCCCCGTAGCCTCGCCGGCGAAGCATCCGCCGCGCCACTTCGCGGTCGTCGAATTCGATGGAGCGGTCGCGCAAGACCTGGGAAGTTTCGTGGCCTTTGCCCGCGAGGAGCACAATGTCACCGGGACGCGCCTGATCGAGCGCGATTTCGATGGCGCGCTCCCGGTCCGGCTCCACCAGGACCTTTGCTTTGGTGCGCTGCACGCCGACAATTGCGTCATTGATGATGAGCAGCGGGTCCTCGCTGCGCGGATTGTCCGAAGTCAGCACGACGACGTCGCTCGAATGTCCTGCCGCCTCTCCCATTAAAGGACGTTTGGTCCGATCCCGGTCTCCGCCGCACCCAAACATGGTGATGATGCGCCCGTCAGCATGGAGTTCTTTTGCCGTGGACATCAGGTTGCGCAGCGCGTCATCGGTATGCGCATAGTCCACCACGACCAGGAACGGCTGCCCCGCATCGATTCGCTCGAAGCGGCCCGGCACGGAGACAAGTTGGGCGATTCCGGCAGCGATGATTTCTCGCCCAAGACCGAGCGCCACGCCGGCCCCAATGGCCGCAAGAATATTGTAGAAGTTGATCCGCCCGACCAGAGATGAACGGACCTCAATTTTTCCGGCCGGAGTTTCGACCGTCATTTCGAGGCCGGAAAAGGAAAGCACCGGCTTGCGCGTAGTAATGTCCGCACCAGGCTCAAGACCGTAAGAGAGAGTTCGTGCAGCGAGCCCGGCAAGCTGTTTGCCATACGCATCATCACGATTGATGACGCCCACGCCAGGCGCCGCACCGCCGGTGCCCTCGAACAACCGCCTTTTCGCGGCAAAATAGTCGTCAAAGGTTTTATGGTAATCCAGGTGGTCGCGAGTGAGATTCGTGAAAATCGCCACCGCAAAGGGGCAGCCCCACAAGCGGTCCAGGGCTAGAGCGTGCGAGCTGGCTTCGAGCACGGCATGAGTGCCGCCGGCGCGGACCACTTCCGCGAGAAAATTCTGCAGGTCAAGCGATTCAGGAGTGGTGTGGATCGCCGGACGCGACTCGCGCACCAGACGGTACGCGATCGTGCCTAATAAACCGACCTCGCAGCCCGCAGCCCGCAGGATCGAATCCACCAGATAGGATGTCGTCGTCTTTCCGTTGGTCCCCGTCACGCCGACCAGCTTCAACACCTCGGCGGGATGTCCGAAATAATTGGCCGCGGCGCAGGCCAATGCCTTGCGCGCATCCGGAACTTTGATCCAGGGAATTTCAGCGGGAATTGCTTCCGGCCTCGCCTGTTCGCTTACGATCGCGGCTGCCCCCCGCGCTAGCGCGTCCGGCACAAATTTGTTCCCATCCGTTTTTTCGCCGTGGATGGCGACAAACAGCGTGCCCGGTTTCACTTTGCGGCTGTCGTACGCGATCTCCGCAATTTCGAGATCGCCGTGCGCCGCAGCCCCATCCGCCTCGACGCCGCGCAGCAATTTCACGAGCCGGATTGGATCGCGGCCTGCGCCAGGCAGTTTCTTTTTTGCCGCGCCTTCGCTGTGTTCCACCACACTCGCCACCCTCACGCTCAGCGGGCTCCCCTCCGGGCCGCCGCGGACACCACGGAAGCGTCGCGCGCAAACCGCACGGTGATGCGGCTGCCGCGGCGAGTCATGGCTCCGGGCTCCGGAGATTGTTCAACTGCAATACCCGTGCCAACCAACACGGGACTCAATCCAAGTTTCATGCATTGTTCGGAAACTTCGCGCACAGTTCTCCCCTGTAATCGCGGTACCGGGATTCCCTCCCCTTCCGCGAGTTCAATCGTCGGGACTGCCGATCCGCGCGCCTGTTCAAGCACCCCTGGAACATTATCCATGACTACAGCGGCAGTATCGACCTGGATGGGATTGAAATCGGTCACATCAGCTAAATCCCGGTCATCATTATTACGCTGGCGATTCGCCAGAAGAACGCTGTTCGGGACGGCAAGGTCGTGCGGCACGTCCAGATAGGCGAGCACCTGCTGAGCGACGCGCTTGAATGTGGGCGCGGCGACTTGCCCTCCTTCGTGCATGCCAACGGGCGAATCGAGCTGTACCAGAATGGTCACTGCGGGTGTATTGATCGGCGCGAATCCAACGAAGGAGGCGATCAACTGGTGCGGAGAGTAGTGGCCGGTCGTAATATCAAATTTTTGCGCGGTGCCGGTCTTTCCTGCCGAGGTATAACCGTCCAGCCGCGCGCGCTTGCCGGTGCCGTTGAGCACGACGCCCTCGAGCATTCGGCGCATCGTTGCGGCAGTCGTCGCCCGGATGACTCGGCGGGGCTGCGGTTGTGGCGGTTCGGCCATTTGCGTCCCGCGGCGCAGTGCGCGGACAACGTGTGGCCGCACGATGAGCCCGCCATTGGCCATCGCCGACATCGCCATAATCATTTGCAATGGCGTCACGCCAATTTCCTGCCCCATGGAAACCGATCCCACCGAAACGGGAGTCCAATTTTCCAGGCGGCGAAGCATTCCGCGGCTCTCCCCTGGCAGATCCACGCCGGTCGGCTGGCCGAAACCGAACGACCGGATGTAGTCATAGAATTTGGGCGCGCCCAGGCGCAGGCCGACCTTGATCGCCCCAACGTCACTTGAGTTCGACAACACCTGTGAAATAGTGAGCAATCCATAGGCCTTGTGGTCGCGAATGCGATGCCCCGCGATGTAAATCGAACCCATCTGGCAATCGATGAGCTCATCCGCATTCGTGATGCCCTGATCGATGGCCGCCGAAAGTGTCACGATCTTGAAGACCGACCCGGGTTCATAGAGCGCGCTTGCGGCGCGGTCCATTCGCGACTCGGGATTGCTGTCCTTGGCAGCGTTCGGATTGAACGTCGGCCAGTTGGCGACGGCCAGCAGTTCGCCTGTATTCGGGTTCTCAACAATGACGGTGCCCGATTTCGCCTGCGTGTCGTGAATGGCCTGCGCGAGTTCCTTCTCCGCGATGTATTGGATTTTTTCGTCGAGTGTGAGAACGACACTTGTACCCGTGTCCGGCGCTTTGTCGGTAGAGTCGTACCAGCGGCGGTGGGCATCGGTGAGGATCAGCATCTTGCCGGGCTTGCTGCGAATATTGTCGTCGAGTGAATACTCGACGCCGCCGAGGCCCTTCTCGTCGATGTCCACGTAACCGAGGACGTGCGCGGCGAGTTCCCGCTTGGGATAAAACCGCCCGCCCTCCCGTTGGAAATAAATCCCGCGCAGATTCATCGCCGCAATTCTCTCCGCCTTTTCCGGGGGCAGCTTGCGCGCGATCCAGACGAAGGAATGGGAACCCGCCAGGCGCGTGGCGATCTCGTCGGGTGAAACGCCCAGGACTTTTCCGATCAACCGTGCGACCATGTCGGGATCGGCAATCTCCGAGGGAACCGCGAAGCAGGAATCCATCGGCACGCTCATGGCGAGCGGGTTCAGGTTGCGGTCGAAGATCTCCGCGCGCCGCGCCCCCACTTCCACGATCAACCGCTGCTGATGTTGCGCGCGTGAATAGTATTCGCTGTAGCGGAAAAGTTGCAGGTAGGCCAGACGACCCAATGCGGCCCCGGTCCAGATCGCGATCAGGCCAGCCAATATCAGTAATCGGGTCCGGGGACTGCGCAGATCCATATGAACTATTCTTGCCAGAGACTCCGAATCAAAAGGACTTTCCGCCTTTGCCCAGAGTGTCGGGATACAGCGGACGAGGGCGGCTTGGGCGTGTCGGCGTCAGCATATATCTCCGGTCTGCCTTTCACGCCGCGCAACGCGGGAAGGAACGCCACCGTTAGACGGGCGAAGGCTCTAGTTTTAAGCTGATCGCACCGGCCTGGCCGGGGCATGGGGCCCGCCAGAAAAAAGCTATCGTTGCGCCAGCGGCGTGCCCATGGTGCGCGCTTCGGCCAACACAGCGCCGGGCGGCAGATCCATCGGAGCAACCTGGCCGGGCACGGGCGCGGTCAAGCCAAGCTGACGCCGCGCGATGATATCGATGCGTCCGGGCGCGCGCAGGCCCGCCACTTCCAGTTTGAGTTCCTGATTGAGTTCCGCGGCCTGGGTACGCTCGCCGCGCAGCGATTCGAGATGGTAGCGAAGCTGGATCGTCTCGAAATGCTGCCAGGCATACAGGAATGCGCACAGGGCGATCGACACGCCCAGCAAAACCAGGCGCGCGCATTCGCGCATACGATTGGGCGCTATCGGGCGCACCAGGCGCGAATTATCGATGTGCTTGACAGTGAAGAATTCGGTCATTGCTGCCACGCTTTCCCTTGCGGCGACCCGTGCTGGTCGGAGTCGATTTTCTCGGCAACGCGCATTTTCGCGCTGCGGGCGCGCGGATTGGCCGCAATTTCCGCGTCCGAAGCTTGGATCACTTTCTTCGTCAAAATCTTCAGCGCCCCCTCCCGGGCCAGCCGCTGAAAACACTGTTTTACCGGGCGGTCTTCGAGCGAGTGATAGCTGAGCATCACCCACCGGCCGCCCTGAGATAGTGTGGCAGGAACCCTAGAAAGAAACTGCCCGAGTTCCTCCATCTCTCGATTCACCGCAATCCGCAGCGCCAGAAACGTTTTTGTCGCGGGATGCAGCTTCTGCCTTCCCCTTACTTTTCGGACCCCTGCCACAACCGTTGCCAGATGTTCGGTGTCCCGTATGGGACGCGCGCGAACGATGGTCCTGGCGATTCTGCGTGAATCCCGCTCTTCCCCGAGCTGATAGAGCAGGTCGGCGAGTGCTTTCTCCCCCGCCGTGTTCACAATGTCGTCTGCCGTCTCTTCCGTGTCGCGATCCATGCGCATATCGAGCGGGCCGCGCTCACGAAAGGAAAAACCGCGCTCGCCCAGGTCCAGTTGCATGCTCGATACGCCCAGATCGGCCAGCACGCCGTCGGCGGGGGGGAGCCTTCGCTCCGCGAAAACCTCGCCGATTTGTGAGAAGTTGGCGTGCACCAAAGTCACCTTATCCCCGAACTCTGCCAGCCTGGCGCGCGCGATTTCCAATGCCGCCGCGTCGCGATCCAGGCCTACAAATTGCCCCCCGGCCCCGAGCCGCCGGACGATTTCGATTGCGTGTCCCCCGAGCCCCACGGTCGCGTCCACATAGAAACCGCCGGGCTTTATCGCCAGCCAGTGAATCGTCTCTTCGACGAGCACAGGCGTGTGTTTCGCGTCCAAACTAGATGCCTGCGTCGGCCAGTGCCTTTCGGTCTTCGTCCGTCATCTGGTTCTTGTTCATGTTGTCCATGAACCGATCGTGGTTCCAAACTTCCAGATACGTCCGTTGACCCAGCACGTCCACTTCACCCTTGATCTGCGCGGCTTCCCGAAGCACGGAAGGGATCAGGATTCTGCCCTGTCCGTCCATCTCCACCGCCTGACCGTAATAGTTGGTGCGGGTCAGGAACTTTTCCTTGGCCTTGTTATAGGAAGGGATCTTCGCCAATTTCTCTTCGATCTCTCCCCAAGCCTTCATCGGGTAAATCCGCGCGCGAATTCCGTCTTCACTGGTGACGTAGAAGCGATCGCCATGTTCTTTAAGCTCTTGCAGAAAGGCCGCGGGAATCTTGAGACGGCCCTTCTCGTCCACTGTTGCCGGTGTGTTTCCACGTAGCATCGTGTCGTCTGCGCAAAGAGCATGGAAAGTGCTCGCCCCTTACTTCTGGAGTGCTCCACTGAACCTCAGATACGCCACTTAACCTATCAGCTGCACCACTGGGCTTCACTTACATCCACTCTGTTCCACTTTGTGCCACGATTCTAGACAGGTTCGAAAACTTGTCAAGTGAAAACTCGCAGGCTAGAACAAATTATTTTGGAATTGAATGCGGGTTGTGGAGTGTGTTTGAAAAACCACTACAGGTAGTATCTGCGATTTGAATCGTGACTAGGCTTAGATAGACGTATATCCACAGCGACCCACGAAATTGTATCGAAACAGTTACCGGGCCGCATCCGAATTCAGTGGGTAGATTTCAAACGCAAATTTCGAACTGCAATGTGATCGGGTGCGGGCGCTATTTGGGACCCACCATAGCGTTGACAGGCCGAATTTTCCGTGGAGTTTGGCGAAAATCAAACGAATCCGGGAGCGGGTTGTGTCCTAATTTGAGAGAACACTCTGAAAGCAGTCTGATGTGTGTATTTTAGGAGGTCGGGGCTTCAGCCCCGACGTTCACGTTCGCACGACTTGGGGCTTTAGCCCCAGAAGCTTCAGGGCTTAAAAGCCCCCTTTCAAACTGTCCTGTATGTCGGGGCTGAAGCCCCGACCTCCTAAACAGAATCGTTGCGACATTTTCCAAATTAGGTCACTACGCGGCAGCGAGGAACGAAGACTAAGCGGACAGGCTCATCCTCATCCTGCCTCTGAATTTAATCGGGAGCCATGCCGACGTGCAGGTGGGCGAGCTGGCCGAGCATCTCGCGGTCTTCAAGGTTCAGGCCCCCGAGGAAACTGGGATCATTCAGTCTGGCTTGGCGGCCTGATTCGCTCAAATCGCGGAGCTGGTGCAGGCGCTGCATGATTGCCTGACGGCGTGGCGGAGGCAACTGCTGCCACCGCGGAAGCAGAGTCTGCTGAACTTCACGCCGCTGTTCGGGAGTCAATTGCTCCCAGACTCGCTGCCGCTCGCGGAACTCCTGCTGCTGCGCCGGAGTCAGATTATTCCAGGCTTGGAGGCGCTGGCGGATTCGCGCCTGCTGGTCCGGCGGCAAGTTTCTGAAGCGCTCGTTGTTCTGGAAGAACTTTTCCTGCCTCTCGGGAGGCATATCCTGGAGGCGCTGAAACACCTTGGGCGGCAGGTTGTTCTCGTTCCCGGGGTTGACACCGGGACGCATGCCGTTCGGGCCTTTCGGCTGGGGGAACTGCGCGCGGTGTGGCGGCGCCTCTGCCTGGCCAATCTTGTTGAACTTTTGACCGAAAGCGGGTGAACAGAGCAAGCCCGCCGTCAGAAAAGCGGCCAACACGGTCCCGAATTGGAAACGTAGTCTCATTCTCTGGTTTCGTTCGTCACATCTCCAGCAGCAGAAGCGTTCGGCGAAGCCGGCAGTTCAGAAAGCGCGTCGAACTTCGAAAGCACATCGTAGTTTTCGAGCACCGGCAGATCCCGGATCATGCCGAAATCCGCTTCAACCAGGCTCCGGCTGATCTCCGTCTGATCGGTCGTACCCCGCGGCAGGGAAGCCATCCATACCGACATGGCGACCAATGCCGCGACGGCGAATGCGAGCCTCGGCGAGGGCAGCCAGCCCCAGAACCCGCGGCGCGCGGGCTCCGCGGCAATGCGCGCGCGCAGAGAGGCGTCAAACACAGCCGATGGCGAAATCACCGGGAGATCGTCAAGCGCGCCCCACAGGGCGCGGAAATCCTCAGCGCGATGGCGGCAGCCGGAGCAGACGGCGAGATGCTCCTCGACGGCGCGCCGCTCGGCAGGCTTGGCGCGGCCGTCCAGGTACTCGACTAATTTATCTTCCATTCCCGCACAACGTTCCGCATTTGGTCCGGTATTGCTCATAGGGCCCTCACTTCCCTCAGCGCGCATGGCTTGAAACTCCCACCGAATTCACGAGCGGCGCAAGCTCCACGCGCAGTGTTTCGTACGCGCGGAACAGCAGCGACTTCAGGGCGCTCTCCGAACACTCCAAAATCCGCGCGATTTCATCGTAATCAAGCTCCTGGTACTTGTGCAAAAGCACAGCCGCGCGCTGCTTTTCCGGCAACGCATGGACGGCCCGCAGGATCAGCGCCGAGCGGGTGCGCTCAACTAACTGTTGTTCCACGGTCGGCTTACGATCCGGCACTTCCATCGCAGGTTGCTCGTCGCCCCCCGCATTCACCGTGTGATCCATCGAGATTTCCAACTGGTGATGACGATTATCTCGAACGGAGTTCAACGCCAGATTCGTGGCGATGCGGAACATCCAGGTGGTGAACTTCGCGCTGGGGGCGTACTCCTTGCGAGCGCGGTAAACGCGGAGAAACACTTCCTGGGCCAGGTCTTCCGCAACGGCCGAATCCCGCACCATGCGGTAGAGGAAATTGACAAGGGGAGTCCTGTACTTGCGGAGCAAAAGCTCAAAGGACTGTTCGTCCCCGGCTTTCACGTCCAGCATCAGTTGGACGTCGGTCCTTGCCATGGCCTCCACACTCTATTCAACCCGTGTCGGGTCTAAAAGTTGCAGAAGAAATGCGTGCATCGAACCAATTGCTCCAGGAAACAGGTCTTGTGGATTCTACCTCATCTGCATCGAAATCGAATAGTGCTCGGATTTCAGGAGATTCCTCCTGTACAACTCAATTCAAAGAACATACGAGCGCAAACCGCCCCTCGATTCAGGAGTGAAACAGTTTGCCCAGGAGCAGCATCAGCGCAACGCCCAGGAAAACGAGCAATGCCATGCGAGTGTCGGGCTCGCGGTTCACCTCTGGAACCAAATCCGTCGCAGCAACGTAAAGGGTGACACCTGCGGAAATCGGCAAAGCGTAACCTACTTGAGAGTGCAGAACGCCCATCAGGAACACGCCGGCAACCGTCGCGACGCCCAGCCAGATGGCAGCCAGCAGACCCGTGCGCCGGCTCTGCCCGCTCGCCAGCATGAGTGATGCAACCGTGAAGCCTTCGGGGATCTTATGCAGCGCTATGGCCAGAAAAATCACGCCGCCCAGCCAGCCGGAAACGAGAAATCCGGAAGCAATCGCCACGCCGTCAAAAAATGTGTGAATCGAGAGCCCGAGCAACGCGGAGATCCCGGCGTGGCCCGGCACAAATTCTTCGACATGCGTTTCTTCACCGAAATGGAAGTGCGGCGCGAGGTTATGCTCGAAAAAATGAACGATGAAATATCCCACCAGCACGAAAAAATAAGCACTGTTCCCACTCAACGCCACCGATTCGGGCAGAATCTCGAGAATGGACGCGGCCAGCATGAAACCAGCGCCCAATGCAAGGAAGGATTTCAGATATTGGCGCGACCATTCGCGACGGAGGATGAACAAGCCGCCAAGAATGTTGGCGGCAGCCGCGGTCAGGCCGAGCAACAGCGCCAGCAGAGTGTGAGAAGCCGGAATGGTTTGGATGATCGGCATCTTCAGCCTGCGTCACTACGCCAGCATTTCGCCCTAACGCGACAAATCTCTGTCTTCAGTTATTCGTTTGATGTGTTCTGTCGGGTTTTGATGCAACCGGGTTTAGTAGCACAGACTTCAGTCTGTGCGCTTTTCCGCTCGCATGAAAACCAAAATCGAGCAGGCTGTAGTCTGTACCACTGCACCGCGCCTGTCTCGCGTTCTGTCCTCACCCATTTGAACGGCCCAGCACCTCTAACAAAATTCTTGTAGCAAATGCAGCCTAGCCGCTATGGCGGAAGAGAATGACGTCGCCTTCCTGGACGACGTACTCCTTTCCTTCGAGGCGCACTTGCGCCTTTTCGCGCGCCGCCGGGAGGCTTCCCGCCGCCAGGAGATCATTCCAGCGGACTACTTCGGCGCGAATGAAGCCGCGCTCGATGTCGGAGTGAATTGCGCCGGCCGCTTTCTGCGCGTTCATGCCGCGCTTGATCGTCCAGGCGCGCACCTCGGGTTCACCCGCGGTGAAAAACGAAGTCAGTCCCATCAAGTGATACGTGGCCTGAATCAGGCGATCGAGTCCTGAGGATTTGAGGCCATACGCCGCGAGCATTTCAGCGCCTTCGGCAGGCTCAAGCTCGGCGAGTTCCGCTTCGATGCGTCCGCAGATGGAGACGATGGCGGTGTTGGGACGGCCCACAAGTTTTGCAAGATTGTGGCGCTCGACAGCCGTATCGAGTTCAGCGACTTCGCTGTCTCCAAGATTCAAAACATACAGCATCGGCCTTTGCGACAAAAATTTGAAGCCCGTGATCAGTTTGCGTTCTTCAGGATTGAATTCGAGTTCACGCAGCGGCTTCTCCGATTCAATCGCGATCCGGCAACGGTGCAGCAGGGCCAGCTCCTGTTCGAGAATCGGCTCTTTTTTCTTCTTCAAATCTTTTTCGACGCGCTCGATGCGGCGTGTGATCTGATCGAGATCGGAGAGCATGAGTTCGAGGTCGAGCACCTCGGCATCCCGCAGCGGATCGATCGACCCCGCCGAGTGGGCTACCGCCGGATCGTCAAAGACGCGCAGCACGTGGGCCAGCGCATCCACTTCGCGCAGTGGCGCCAGCACGGCGGAATCTTTCGTGCGGTCCTTGACCATGCCGCCGACGTCGACGTATTCGACCGTGGCATAGGTGATCTTTTTCGGATTGTACAGCTTGGCGAGCTGTTCGAGCCGCGGCTCAGGCACTCGCGCGACTCCGACGTGCGTGGCCGCACGCGCCGCCTTCTCGTCCAGTTGTGCGCGCGTCAGAATTTTGAAGAGCGTGGTCTTGCCGACTTGCGGAAGCCCGATGATCCCCGTTTGCATAGGTTGCAAATCGTAGCATACCAATGCGCGTGACGCCTTACGGCCCGGTGATTAGCGGTGCGCCAGATTCCGCATGCCTTATCGAGCACTGACCAAGACTCGTGGGAAATAATGCAAGGACAAACTACCGAAATTTTGGCGCACTGGGCCTTGGCTCGTTGTAGAACGCGATGTCCGGGTCGGTGCTCCCATGAGTGCGAGGCTACGCGCCGACTGCGGATGCTGACTGCATGGATCGCTTTGCTGGCGCAAGCATGATCAGGGCTGCGCCGATGATAGCAAGAAAAGCCACGCCGACCAACAGATGCACGCGTTCGCTCGCCATCTGGAACGATTGCACCGCCATAACAGCGGCGTGAGCAAAACTCGACCATGCTGTGAAAGCGATCAAGCTGCGATTCGCCGACGGGTTCCGCGCCGCTATCAACAAGAAAATCCCGAGGGTGACATAGAGGCTAAGCATCATCGCAACGGCGGCTTCGGACCATAAAGACATCGTCAATGGATAAATCAGGGCCAAAAAGAGCAATCCCACCAAGACCAATACAGCCTTCAGCGCCCGTTCTCCATGCATGGTGTCCTCCTGTTAAATCACGAAATGTGGAAAAGCCATACACAGCCTTATACATGCCACCCCCCTTGCTGTCGAGTCTTTCGAGGGTGCGGTAATGTGAGACGGTGTGTCTGATGAGTGTTCCGGTGTCCGCCACGGTCCCTTCATATCAGGTTGTTAGTCTGAGGCAAGTCAACGAACCTAATCAGTTTGAAAATTAAATCCAGCGAGCGTTTGACTCATCTGGCCAACCTGCAGCGTGAAATTCAGTACTCGTTGCTCTCCGACGGTTAGCGTGACGCCAGTTTGCACCTGGGAGGAAAATCCCTGGGCCGCGGCTCTTATCTAATCTAATAGGTTCCAGGCGACAAATTCGAGGCCAAGTAGAATCCGGCTGCACTCGTCGTATTAGTGCGCGTGATGCCGGTAGCGATGTTCTTGATTGAGATCGCGGCTTGAGGTACAACTCCGCCGGATTGGTCTATTACCGTGCCGCAGAGA
>Ga0137412_10001318_pt1 | contig 19120 bp, 18 predicted proteins | sample CZODoug2_1_16fun_FD_122160 | JGI IMG/M metagenome (GOLD analysis project Ga0137412, IMG submission 122160) | Vadose zone soil fungal communities from Angelo Coast Range Reserve, California, USA - CZODoug2_1_16fungal (Hybrid Assembly) | ecosystem: Environmental > Terrestrial > Soil > Vadose zone...
GAGCTTTCCGAGGCCGAGCAGGACGCGGCGGCGAATTTCAGTTGCGTCCTCGACGGTTTTGAGGCCGGGCGCGTACTGGGCCCAGTCGTCCTTGCCGAAGTAGGAGTGGGTGGAGCCGGTGCCCAGGATGAGGTAGTCGTATTCCATCACTGCACCGCTGTGCAGGAGGATGCGGTGATTGTCGGGCTCGAGGCCGACGACTTCGTCCATCAGTACTTCAATGTTCTTGTTTTTGGAAAAGATGGAGCGTATGGGCTGCGCGATGTCTGCCGGGGAAAGCACGGCCAGCGCTACCTGGTAGAGCAGGGGCTGGAAGGTGTGGTGGTTGCGGCGGTCGACCAGGGTCACGTCGACGGCCATGTCTGCCAGCGCGTTAGCCGCGCTCAAGCCGGCGAAGCCGCCACCGACGACCACAACCTGCGGACGTTTGCGCACATTTTTTACTTCGGCCATGCAGACACTCTCCTTGGGCGTTGCGGCGCCGGTAAATTCAGATGCTCTTACTATGAGATACGGACCGGGGGTAAAAAGTTACGCGGAGCTAGATCTCGGGGTAGAAGTCGAAGAAGGCTTCGATGCTTTGGCGCAACTGGTTCTCGATCTCTTCCCTGCTTCCCTCCAGCACGTGCATGGTTACGTGCGCTTGTTTCCCGTTCTTCAGCGTCACCAGGGCGTCGCCCACTTCGATCGCTTCCTCGGACGGGAGCAATCTCATGCCGTAGATCAATGTCAGATTTGCCATGCCGTCATCTTACGTCGGTAGAGTCGCTTGCATCGTTTTGGCACCGCGTAGAATCAAAGAGTCCTAATTCTATGGCTCAAGACATTCGCGATACTGTCATCCTCGGCACTGGCTGCGCCGGTCTCACAGCCGCCATTTATGCCGCCCGCGCTAACCTTAAACCGCTGGTCCTGGAAGGCCACGAGCCGGGCGGGCAGCTTTCGATTACTACCCTGGTGGAGAATTTTCCGGGCTGGCCGGAGGGGATCCAGGGCCCCGATCTGATTGAGAAGATGAAGCTGCAGGCTACGCGGTTTGGCGCGGATATCCAGATGGGCCACCTGCATTCGGTGGATTTCTCCAAGCGGCCGCTGACTCTGTTTTTGGGCAAGGAGCAGGTGCATACGCGGACGTTGATCATTGCCAGCGGAGCTTCGGCGCGGTGGCTGGGGATGGCCAGCGAGCAGGCGCTGATTGGCCACGGGGTGAGCTCGTGCGCGACCTGCGACGGGTTTTTCTTTTCCGGCAAAGAGATTGCGGTGATTGGGGGCGGCGATTCGGCTATGGAGGAGGCGCTGTTCCTTACCCGGTTTGCGACCAAGGTCTCGGTGATCCATCGGCGGGAGCAGTTCCGCTCTTCGAAAATTATGCTGGAGCGCGCGATGGCGCACGACAAGATCAAGTTCCTGACGAATACCGCGGTCGAAGAAGTGCTGGGCGTGGCGAAGAAGGAAGTGACGGGCTTGCGCTTGCGGAATACGGCGACGCAGGACGAGTCGGTGCTGGCGGTGAGCGCCATGTTCCTGGGGATTGGGCATATTCCGAATGCAGGGATGTTCAAGGGGCTGATCGATCTGGACGCTGATGGCTACATCAAGACCACGGACCAGGTGTTCACCAAGGTGCCTGGAGTCTTCGCCTGCGGCGATGTGCAGGACCGGCGGTACCGCCAGGCGATTACGGCGGCAGGGTCGGGATGCATGGCAGCGCTCGAGGTGGAGAAATATCTTGAAGAACACGGCCACTGAGCAGGATGCGGTGACAGCGGTCCTCAAGGAGAATCTGGACCGCATCGAGACGCAGATTGCTGCGGCCTGCCGGGAGGCTGGGCGGCCACGGGGCGAAGTGGCCTTGATGGCGGTTTCCAAGATGCATCCGGCTTCGGCGATTATCGCCGCCGAGGCGTTGGGCGTCCGGTTGTTTGGGGAGAACCGGGTGCAGGAGTTTCAGGAGAAGATCGCTCTGCTGTCTCTGCCCCACGGCGAGCTCCACGGCGAGCCGGGACAGGCGGGGCAGGCTGGAGCTGAGTTCCATTTGATCGGACATTTGCAATCGAACAAAGCTGCTCGTGCCGCGGAGTTGTTTGCTTCGGTGGATACGCTGGATTCGGTTTCGCTGGCGGAACGGTTAGATCAGGCGGCGAGGAGGTTGGGGCGGCGGTTGAGGGTGTTGATCGAGATTAAGTTGAGCCCGGAGGAAAGCAAGGCGGGGATGGATCCGGAGTCGGAGGAGCTGGCGGGGCTGCTGGAGCGGTTGCCTGACTTGGTGGGGTTGGAGATGCGCGGGCTCATGATGGTGCCTCCGTTTCTTGAGGATCTGGCTGCGGTTCGGCCTTATTTTCGCGGGTTGCGGGTTTTGCGGGAGCGGCTGGCGGTGGCGCATCCGCGGCTTTCGTTTGGTGAGTTGTCGATGGGGATGTCGCATGATTTTCCGGTTGCGATTGATGAGGGGGCGACCCAGGTGAGGATTGGGACGGCTTTGTTTGGGGCTCGGGATTATTCGAAGTGAGCGGCAGCTTGCTCTCGGTTCCCCAACGCTGGAGAGGTAAACACCGAAGGGTGCCCCAGCCTGCCCCGGCGTGCCGTGGGGTCTCGCTTTTGAGACCTGGGATCCTCCTAGTCAAGGTTCATCAAGTCCCGTGACGTAACCCCAGGTGTAAACAACCGTGTCTCAGCTCGATTTCTGCCCTCACTCGCTTGTTCATCCCCAGCCCTCCTGGTTAGTCGGGTGACGGCGGCTTTGATTCCTATTAGCGATCATCCTTTGGGGGCTACGTTTTCGATTCGGGTTCAGCCTCGGGCTGCGCGGACGGCGATTACTGGTACGGTGGGCGAGGCTTTGAAGATCTCGCTTTCGGCGCCTCCTGTCGACGGCCGCGCCAATGCTGCGGTGGTGGATTTCTTTTCTGAGATTCTGTCTGTGCCGCGCGCTTCGGTCCAGGTTGTTGCCGGCGAACGATCGCGCAATAAGCTCATTCGCATTGCTGGTTGTAGCGGCAGCGATGTGCAGCGGAAGCTACGCGACCACTTTACGGTTTAGAACAGCAGCGGTTCGGTGTACACCTATAGTTCATGTCCAGCCATGCTTTGTATGCCGGGGTGCTCGGCGTTATCGTCGTCAGCTTGCTCACGGTTTCTCTTTCACGCCTGAAGAAGACGAAAACCAAGGCCGATTACCTGGTCGCAGGGCGTTCCCTGCCGACTTTCGTGCTGGTGTTCACGCTGCTGTCATCGTGGATCGGTTCGGGGTCGTTGCTGGGGGGCGCGGAGAATGCCTACAAACACGGCTTCTCTGCACTGTGGCAGGGGGGCGGCGGTTGGGCCGGGTTGCTGCTGATCTATTTCATCGCTCCACGGGCCCGGAAATTCGCCCAGTTCACGATCCCCGACTTGTTGGAAGCCCGGTATAACCAGACGGCTCGGGTGTTGGGGGTCATCGCTATCCTTTTTGCGTATACGGCGATCACCAGTTATCAGCTGATCGGCGGCGGCGATATTCTTCACCTGATTTTTCCCGACCTCATCACCGCGGACCTGGGAAAGTACATCATTGCCACATTCGTGATCGTGTTTACCGCGATCGCCGGGATGGCTTCGGTCGCCTATATGGACGTAGTGATCGGATCGTTAGCGACGATTACCTTGCTCATGGCTTTGCCTTTCGTGCTGCACGCGGCGGGAGGGTGGGGATCTGTCACGCATGCTTTGCCGGCTACACATTTTCAGGTCCTGGGGGACTTTAACCTGGCGCAGGCGTTTGAGCTTTTTTTGCCCACCATGCTGCTGATGATGGGGAACCAGTCGATGTATCAGAAGTTCTTCTCCGCCAAGTCGGAGAAGGACGCGCGCCATGCAGTGGTGGGATGGATTATCGGGACGGTGGTTCTAGAAACTGTGATTGTTGCATTGGCGGTGTTTGGCTCGGTGCTGTTTCCTTCGGGCGAGGTGCAGCAACGGCCTCGAGAGATTATTGCTTTTACGGCTTTGCATGGATTGCCCGCCTGGTTGGGGGCACTGCTGATGGGGGCGGTGTTTGCCAAGATTATTTCTACCGCCAACAATTACTTGTTTTCGCCTTCGACGAATTTGGTCAATGATGTTTTTACTCGCTATATCGCGCCTGGAGCTTCGAATAAGAGAGTACTGATTGTTTCGCGGCTGGTGGTGGTGATGCTTGGGATCTGGGCGCTTTACCAGGCTCTGAATACCAGCTCGGTGCTGGCTAAGACGCTCTATGCGTATACCATCTACTCCGCTGCGCTGACGCCCGTGATTCTGGCTGCTTTTTATAGCCGGCGCGTGAATGCCCAGGGCGCGGTGAGCGCTATTGCCGCGGGGACGCTGGTTACTTTCTTCTGGGATTTTGAGGCGGTCAAGAGGCATCTGCCTCCGGTGCTGGCGCAGCGGGATGCGATTTTCCCGGCTTTGATTGCGGCGCTGCTTTGTTTGGTGGTGGTGAGCGCGCTGACTCCTCCACCTAAGGCGGAACAGGTGAGACTATTTTTTCCTTAGAGACGTGGATGACCAGGGGGGCGCGGATAAAGCAAATCTCCGTGACAATGATCAATCGGGCGGCCTAAACTGTTACTACCTAATAAGTGAGTGGACGAATGATTCACAAAGCCAAAGATCTCTCGCAGGAACAAAAGAACGCCATAGAAAGCCTGCTGGGGCGTGCAATTGCTGAAAACGAAGCGATCAGCGTCCGCACAGTGCCCATTGATGAGTGCGGCGAGTTTGCGAATACGGATTCCGTTTCAGCCCCCGACTGGCTCCAGAATTCTTGGGAAAACGCGAAGCGGCTCGGGCTAGACCGGCTCTCCATGGAAGAGATCGACACTGAAATAAGAGCAGCACGGAGAGCCCGCCGTAATCACCCCACTGAGCAATGATCGGGGTCGTCCTCGCATCCTGGTTTCGGCACTGCTAACTCCAAAAGGACCTCCGGCGCGCGTATTCCTAATGACTCTTCAGGACCAAGACAAGCAGCTCTGCGTGAGTGCTGAAGTCTTGCGGAATACGAAGAGCTCCTCCAGCGCAAAAGATTTAATTTCACGGGAAGCACAATCGAAGCAACGCTTAGCCTCTTACGTAAGAAGGGATATTGGGTCAAACCGACTCGGAAGGTGACCGCCTGTGACGATCCGGATGATGACATTTTCCTGGAATGTGCGGAAGCTGCGGCCTCTGATTACCTGGTTACCGGCAATAAGAGGCATTTTCCCGCCCCCGGCTGGGGCCGTTTGAAAATCGTCACCGCTCGCGAATTTCTTAGCTCGTTCGAGTTCGATGAAGACTCGTTAATTCCATTGCAGGGTTCTTGAAGACGTCAGCGGGTGGTTAGGGCTTCCAGTTGAGGACGGGCGGCTTCGTAGGTTTGCTTGATGCCGTCTACCAGCGTTGTTCCAGGCTTCCAGCCCAGCGTTGCCATGCGGGTTACATCCAGGAGCTTTTGTGGGGTTCCGTCGGGCTTGGTGGTGTCGAAGACCAGTTCGCCTTTGAAGCCCAGGGCGGCGCACACTTGCTCTGCGAGCTCCCTTATGGTCACGTCGGTTCCGGTGCCTATGTTGATGAGCGGCACGCCGTCCAGCAGGGCGGAATAGGCTGTTTCGTCCAGGTTCAGGAGAAAGATGCAGGCTTCGGCCAGGTCTTCACTGAAGAGCAGCTCGCGGCGGGGTTTGCCGGTTCCCCACACGGGAATCTGCTTGTGCCCCAGGGCCTTGGCTTCGGCTACCTTGCGAATCAAGGCAGGGAGCACGTGGGATTTTTGGGGATCGAAGTTGTCGCCGGGTCCGTAAAGGTTCGCGGGCATTGCGGCCAGGTATTTGGTCTTGAATTGGCGGTTGTAGGACCAGCACATCTCGATGCCGGCAATCTTGGCCAGGGCGTAGGGACGATTGGTGGGCTCGAGAGGGCCGGTGAGCAGATACTCTTCCTTAATCGGTTGCGGGCAGAGCTTGGGGTAGATGCAGGAAGAGCCCAGGAAGAGAAGCCGGTCGACGCCTGCACGGTAACAGGCGTCAATGACGTTGGTCTGAATGATCAGGTTTTCGCGGATGAAGTCCGCAGGATAGAGATCGTTGGCCAGGATGCCGCCTACCTTGGCCGCAGCCAGAAAAACGTAGCCGGGGTGCTCGCGCTCGAGGAAGTTGAGTACAGCGCCCGCGTCGGTGAGATCCAGTTCTGCGTGTGATCGCAGGAGGAGGCGATCAAAGCCCTGCTGCTTCAGCTTGCGGCAGATGGCCGAGCCTACCAGACCGCGGTGACCAGCTACGTAGATGAGACTGTCTTTTTGCAGGGCGGTTGCTCCGATCAGGACTCGTGAAAATTGTACGCGGCGTAGCCGTGCTGGGTGACCAGGGCGTCGCGCTCGGCGGCTTTCAGGTCTTCGGTGGCCATTTCTTCAACCAGGGAGCGGAAGTCGGTCTTTGGCGACCAGCCGAGTTCTTTGCGGGCCTTGGTGGCGTCGCCCAGCAGGGTTTCCACTTCGGCGGGGCGGAAGTAACGCGGGTCGACGGCTACGATGGATTTGCCGCGCTGGTCGTAGGCTTGCTCTTCGATGCCAGTCCCCTTCCATTCGAGGTGGATGTCGAGACATGCCGCAGCCATGGTGACAAATTCGCGCACGCTGTATTGCACGCCGGTGGCAATGACATAGTCGGTGGCTTGGTTCTGTTGCAGCATGAGCCACTGCATCTCCACGTAATCGCGGGCATGGCCCCAGTCGCGTTTGGAATCGAGGTTGCCGAGGTAGAGCTTTTGCTGCAGGCCGAGTTTGATGCGCGCCAGGGCGCGGGTGACTTTGCGGGTCACGAAGGTTTCGCCGCGCATGGGCGATTCGTGATTGAACATGATGCCGTTGCAGGCATAGAGGCCGTAGGACTCGCGGTAGTTGACGGTGATCCAGTAGGCGTAGAGCTTCGCGACTCCATAGGGGGAGCGGGGATAGAACGGGGTCTTTTCCGACTGCGGGATCTGCTGCACCAGGCCGTACATCTCGGAGGTGGAGGCCTGGTAAAAGCGTGACTTGCCGGCGAGGGAGAGTATGCGAATGGCCTCGAGCAGACGCAGAGTTCCCAGAGCATCGGAGTTGGCGGTGTATTCGGGCTCCTCAAACGAAACCTGCACGTGGCTTTGGGCGGCCAGGTTGTAGATCTCGTCGGGCTGCACCTTCTCGACCACGTGGACCAGGCTGCTGGAGTCCGTCATGTCGCCGTAGTGAAGCACGAGGCGGCGCTTTTCCTGGTGGGGATCCTCGTAGAGGTGGTCGATGCGGTTGGTGTTCAACAGGGACGTGCGGCGCTTGATGCCGTGGACTTCGTAGCCCTTCTTCAGAAGGAACTCTGCGAGATAGGCGCCATCCTGACCGGTGATGCCGGTGATCAAAGCTCTTTTCAAGAAGGAGTGTTCCTCGGCTCCATTTTAAGCCAGCGGGGTTCGGGCGGTGGCAGGGGGTACCACGACTGGTATCTTGACAGAGACTATGGGTGGACAGGAACCGCGGCTGCTGCACGTGGTGGCTTCTTTTGCGCCAGCGGCGGGAGGAACGACCGAGGCGATTCGCAAACTTGCGCAGTGCTGTGTGGGCGCGGTGGAAGTGGTGTGTCTGGATGATCCGGGTTCCGCCTATGTTCAAGGGCACAGTTTTCCGGTACATGCATTGGGTCCTCCGCAGGGGAGCTATCGCTGGACACCTCGACTGCAGCCTTGGCTGGCGGAGAATCTGTCCCGGTTCGATGGCGTGGTGATCCATGGATTGTGGCAGTACCACGGCTATGGCACTTACCGTATGGTGCGTGGGCGGCTTCCCTACGTGGTGTTTCCTCATGGCATGCTGGACCCGTATTTCAAGCGCGCCTTCCCGCTGAAGCACCTCAAGAAACAGGCTTATTGGCTGGCGCGAGAGCGCCGGATGCTGCTCGATGCGCGGGCGGTTTGCTTCACTACGGCGATTGAGCGTGACTCCTCGGCGAAGACGTTTTGGCCCGGGGGCTGGAAGAGTGTCGTGGTTTCGCTGGGTACCCTGGAGCCTGGCGGGGATCCGGATACGCAGCGGCAGATGTTTTTGGCGCGATTTCCGGCTTTGCGCGGGCGAAAGTATTTTCTCTTTCTGTCGCGTATCCATCGGAAGAAGGGTTGCGATTTGTTGCTGGAGGCTTTTGGGCGGGTCGCGAAGCGGACGGACCTGGATTTGGTGATGGCCGGGCCGGATGAGGAGGGGTTACAGCCGGTGCTGGAGGCGCAGGCGCAGAGGTTGGGGATTTCCGAGCGTGTTCACTGGACGGGGATGTTGGAGGGCGATGTGAAATGGGGTGCGTTGCGTGGTGCGGAGGCTTTTGTGCTTCCGTCGCACCAGGAGAATTTTGGCGTCGCGGTGGTGGAGGCGTTGGCTTGCGGGGTGCCGGTGATTATCTCGGACAAGGTGAATATCTGGCCGGAGATTGCTCAGGATAGGGCTGGGATTGTAAAGGCGGATACCGCGGAAGGGACTTACCGGGGCATGGCGGCGTTTCTGGCGATGGGGCCGGAGGAGCGGTTGAGGATGATCCGGAATGGGGTTGATTGTTTTCGGGCACGGTATGAGATGAAGAGGTCGGCGCGGGCGTTGACTGAGTTGTTTTAGGGGACAAGGCGTAGGACGAGGCCCAGGACGCTGTTGCGAACGAGGGGCACCCGTCCGATTTCCTGCTGCCTTTGCTACTACCTGAGGGCGGCGGCGTGCTGCTTTGGTGCGGTCCATTCCTCGTAGACGGCGGCGTGGTCCAGGGTCGAGCCGGCTAAATCTTTTACGGAGAGGATGGCTCGGTCCTTAGAGGGCCAGGCTATCTGCAAAGATGGGTCGTCCCATAGGATGGTTCGCTCGTGCTGGGGGGCCCAGAAGTCGGTGGCTTTGTAGAGGACTTCTGCTCCGTCGGACAGAACCATGAAGCCGTGAGCGAATCCAGGGGGGATCCAGAGCATTTTATGGTTGGCGGCGCTTAGGGTTTCTGCCACCCATTTGCAGAAAGTGGGCGAATTGCGCCTGAGATCGACGGCGACGTCGTAGATCTCTCCCCGGAGACAACGAATGAGTTTTCCCTGGGGCTGCTTGATCTGGTAGTGGAGACCACGGACTACACCCTTGAGGGAGAAGGATTGGTTGTCCTGAACAAAGGGGCCCGGGATGCCGATTTCCGCCAGAACGCGTTCATTGTAGCTTTCGAAAAAGGAACCCCGGCTGTCCTCGAAGACCCTTGGTTCGAGAAGCAGCACATCGGGGATTTTGGTCGCTGCAGCATTCATCAATTAGCCCTCATTGCGGTTTCGACTTGCATTCCGGCGAGTACTTCGTTCAATTGTTGCTGCCAGGTGAGTAGGCGGAAGCCGAAAGCGTGCGCGAACTTGTCGTTCGAAAGTACGGAATTCGCCGGGCGCCTGGCTGGAGTTGGATAGTCAGAGGATGCGATAGGTTGCACGCGCGGCTGGGAACTGAGCCCACCTGCCTGGAAGATGGCACGGGCGAATCCGCACCAGGAAGTCGATCCGGCGGCGGTCATATGATAAATTCCCGCCGGAGCGCCCGATTGTTCGACCAGACGTACGGTCGCGGAGGCGATCGCAGCAGCGGAGGTGGGAGCGCCCAGCTGATCGTCGACGACGCGCAGCTCAGGGCGTTCGGCGCCAAGCCGGAGCATGGTGCGAAGAAAATTCTTTCCGTGGGCGCCATACACCCAACTCGTCCGGAGCACCAGGAAACGGGTCGCCGACTCGGTAATTGCGGCCTCCCCGGCCGCCTTTGACTCTCCATATACGTTTACCGGGCTGATGGGATCGGTTTCGAGGTAGGGTTCTGCTTTTTCTCCGTTGAAGACGTAGTCAGTGGAGTAGTGGATAAGCAGGGCATCGAGGCTGGCAGCCTCCTGGGCCAGGACCCGGGGTGCGTGGGCATTGATGGCAAAGCACAGGCCGGGCTCTTTTTCTGCCTGGTCAACGGCCGTGTAGGCGCCGGCATTGAGGATGACCGCGGGTTTCACTCGCCGGACGGTGTCCCTGATGGACTGCTCGTTGGAGAGATCACATTCATCCCGGCCGGTCAAAACCACGTCCTGGCGGGAGTGGTACAAGCGGGAGAGTTCCGTCCCGACTTGTCCGTTTTTTCCGGTGATCAGTATGCGCATTTGAATCGTCTAAGTGTAGAAGAAGTTGACTGGCAGTTGTGCACAAATTGATACACCGTTGGTATTCAATGGGTTTCGGCACATATTCACCTGGCTGCCGTCAAGGGAAGTGGGCCTCTTTAGTAACTTATGCTGGTTGCCCCGATGGGCTAGAATTTCTGCACAGTGAGCGAAGTGACCGAATCCGCTGAAACCTCGGAAGATTTAGGCCCCGGGCCGCACCTGGCACAGGTCGATCCGCCGCACCCGTTCCGCAGCGCGCTCAAGACCATTGTGATTGCCGCCATTGCCGTTAGCATTGCGATCGGTCTGTATGTTTGGCTGGGAGAAAGACCTCCGGTCGCCAGTGGAGACATCCTAACGATGAACCTCTACCCGGTGCACACCCTCATCAACAACGGGGGCGGCAGCGATACAGGGATGGCGGGCGCAGCCGAGTATTACGATCAGTTGCTGATACTGGCTAAGGTCAAGGTCAGGAATCAGACGGATATACCGCTGTTCATGCAGGATATTTCGGCCGCTATCAAGCTGCCGGATGGCTCGGAACAGGTGAATATTACCGCGAGCAATAAGGATATGGATCGGGTGTTCCAGGCTTACCCATCGTTAAGCTATCTGCGGACGGATTCGATTCCTCGCGATACTACGTTGACCCCTGGGCAGTCGGTGCAGGGGTTGGCTATTTTTAATTTTCCGATTAATAAGGAACAGTGGGATTCGCTGCAGACAGCTAAGGTTGTGGTGTCGTTTATGCACCAGAAGAATCTGGAGATTGTGCTTCCCCGGAAGTAGTTGTTGTTCCCTTCGAGAAACCTTCCCAAGAAAAGGCGTCAACACAGAGATCTCTCCACTTCGCTTCGGTCGAGATGACAAAGGGGAGGGCAGTGTTTCCTTTGACTAGTTTCCTGCAAAGGGGGGAGCGGTTGATGAGGTCGAGATTGGTCCACGGCACGCCGGGACAGGTCGGCTTCGCTGGGGATGACAAAGGGTGAGGTTGGTTGCTTGGATGCAAAAAGTCTCCCTCAGCAACCACCCTCTCCTTTGTCATCTCGACCGGAGCGAAGCGCAGCGGAGAGATCTCTGTGTTGAGCACCTTTCTTGGAAATGACCTCAGGAATCTTCCCGGCTAGGGGGTCATGGGGGTTGGGGCGTTTTTGGGGGTTGCCAGATAGCCGACTACCTGGTTCTTGTTGATGGTGTTGATGACCAGCTCATACAAAAGCTTGTCTTTGCCGGTGTAGAACTGAACGGGCTCGTCCAGGTTCTTGTCCTTCTTCTCGATCTTCTTGTCGTCCGATTCGACCAGCAGGGTGTACTTGGAATGCTTGGTGTCGGCTTTCTTTAAGGACACGGTGATGCCGGAGATGGGCGTGGGCTTGGCTCCCTTGGTCAGGTTCAAATCGTAATAGTTTCGATCACCCTTGTGCTTGAGGATATCGAGTTCCTTGCCGTTGGTCGCGACCAGTCCACTGGTCACGCCCAGGTCGCCAGTCACCCGTTTCAGCTGGGTTTCGGCGTTCGCTAACTCCGTCTTGGTCGCGGCAACATCTGTCTTTACCCCACCTACATCCGTCTTCACGGAAGAAACGTCACTCGAGACCGCACCTATCTGCTTTTGATTTTCCGCCTGCGCCGCTGCTTGTTGTTTCTCCAGGCGGCTGGTTTCGGCCTGCTGGCGCTTGAGGAATTCGCTGGCACGGGCTTCCAGTTGGCGTTGGGTGAGGCCGACGCTCTGACCCAGAGTCTCTGAGGTCACGCGCAGCTTGGCGTTGGTCTCACTGAGGCTCTCAGCAAGTTTGTCATTTTGCTGTTGCGCGTTTACCAGCGCGGTTTGGGATTTTTCCAGGCGGTTTTCCAGGGTGTAAGCCCAGATCAACGCGCCGGCGGACGCCATCACGGCAAAACCAAGGAGGGCTATAAAGACACCGGAGTGAGTACGTTCAACCATGTCCACGCTATCGTCGCTCATGCGATCTGCCTCTTTTCAACTGGAATGCTGAGTAATTCCATCATCCTACAATGGACGAGTGGAGACTGCGGAAGTCATCGTCGCGGGAGGGGGTATTATCGGCCTCTCGACTGCGCTGGAACTGGCGCGCCATGGCTTCCAGGTCCGGGTGCTGGAGAAGGGCCGCGCCATGTCCGAAGCCTCCTGGGCAGCGGCGGGTATGCTGTCGCCCCATGACCCCGCGCACCCCCCGGAACTTGCCAGGCTCGCCGAGCTCAGCACCCGTCTCTATCCGGAATACCTTAGCACCGTGGAAGGGCTTTCGGGGCGTTCTGTTCGCCTGCGCACCCAGGCCGCCATTAGCACTGACGAGGAAGACGGGACCAGCGTTGCCATCAGCGCGGAGGAGGCCCAGAGGCGGGTGCCCGGGCTGGCGACTGAGGGCCGGTCGTTTCATTGGGTGGAGGAAGTGAGCCTGGATCCGCGGGATCTTTGCGCGGCCCTTCCCCTGGCAGTGGCCGCGGCAGGGGTGGTTCTGCAGGAAGGCACGGAAGTGCTCTCGGTACGTGGGCACGCCGATTCCGTCGAGATCACCACCTCCCGGGGGCCGATGACTGCCGATGCTTTTGTGAATTGTTCGGGGGCATGGGCAGCGGGAATTCAGCATCCGGAGCTACAACGGCCACCGGCTGCCGGGGTAGAGCCTTGGAAGGGACAGATCTTTACGGTCCGCGTGGAGCCTCCGCTCGATCTCGCTTACGTTTTGCGATCTCCTGAGGTTTACCTGGTGCCCCGCGGGGGTGGAAATATCGTGGTCGGAGCGACGGTAGAGCAGGTGGGGTACGACCGACGGGTGGATCCTTTGACGATTCGGAGGTTGCAAGCCCAGGCCGCGGAGCTGTGGCCCCCCATTGCTTCGGCCCCGGTGGTGGAAAGCTGGACCGGGCTTCGGCCGGGTACCAGCGACGGGCTGCCGGTGATCGGGAGCGCCGGAGAGCCCCGTTGTTGGGTGGCGACGGGACACTTTCGTAACGGGATCCTGTTGGCGCCAGCCACCGGGCTCATCGTGCGCCAACTGCTGCAGCATAGCCAACCCGCGGTTGGGATAGAGGCTTTCGCTCCCGGACGCCAGTCTAAGTGACAAGATTCAGAGCGCTGCGCTATAAAACTAGACAGCGGTGGGCACAGACCGGCCGGACTTAAGAGACTGTATTTCTGAACTATTGTCACCACCAGCCGATGTCCCTTGCGGTGAGAAACCGGGGGAGCGGGCGACGCGGGCATCTAAGAAAGAGAAGAGGAGCGTTAGTTATGTCTACTGCTGTGGTGGGCAAGGGACTTGCCGGAGTCGTTGCGGCCAACTCGGGGATCTGCTGGATTGATGGCGATGCCGGGGTGTTGGCCTACCGTGGGATTGATATCCACGAACTGGCGGAAAAGTCGACGTTCGAGGAATGCAGTTATTTGTTGTGGTTTGGGAAGCTTCCCCGCCGGGCGGAGTTGGAAGACTTCAGCAAACAGCTGGCGGAGGCTCGCCGGCTGGACCCCAGGATCATCGATTTGCTGCGCTCGTTTCCCCCGAGTGCGACCCCGATGGAAGTGCTTCGTACCGCGGTTTCGGCGCTGAGTTTTTATGATGCGGACGAAAGCGATAATGAGCACGATGCCAACGTTCGCAAGAGTTTCCGGCTGACCTCGCAGATCGCCATGCTGGTGGCCGCCTATGACCGGCTGCGCAAGGGCAAGGCGGTGGTGGAGCCGGATCCGTCTCTGAGCCACGCGGCTAATTTTTTGTGGATGCTGAATGGGGAAAAACCTTCAGCGACGGCTACGAAAACGTTCGATGTGGCGCTGATTCTGCATGCTGATCATGAGCTGAATGCGTCCACATTTGCGGCGCGGGTGATCGCTGCTACGTTGTCGGATATTCATTCTGCGATTACCGGAGCGATTGGAGCGCTGAAGGGCCCGCTGCATGGAGGCGCCAACGAAGCGGTGATGCGGATGCTGTTCGCGATTGATAAGGAAGGAGCAGATCCGGTGGACTATGTGGCCGGATTGCTGGCGCAAAAGAAGAAAATTTCGGGGTTCGGGCATCGCGTCTACCATACCGAGGATCCGCGGGCGACGCACCTGCGCAAGATGTCTGAGGAGCTGGGTGAGTCTTCCGGGAGTGCTAAGTGGTTCAAGATGTCGCGGGCGATTGAGAAGTACATCCTGACGGAAAAGAAGTTGAACGCGAACGTGGATTTTTATTCGGCTTCGACTTATACCATGCTGGGGATTGACCTGGATTTGTTTACCCCGATTTTTGCGGTGAGCCGGATTTCAGGTTGGGCGGCGCATGTGATTGAACAGCTGGATGACAATCGGTTGATTCGACCCCGGGCTGAGTATATTGGTCCGGAATATCCTGTGAAGTATACGGCGGTGGAGAAGCGGTAGTCTGAAGGGTACGGCCGCGGAAGGGCGCCTTCCCAGGCCGCGCTATAGATCACTGAGCGGCCGTCGGGAGCAAAGCCAGACCGGGAGCCGGACTTGGAGCACGCCACAACCGGAGAGTCATCGTCCGCGGCCAGGCGTTCGCAATTGGGGATCTCCCGTTCTGCAACGTTTCTGACTATCGTTTGAAATGATCCCGGAGGTAACTATTTGACGGGCTCGTTCCAATGTAGCTCGACGATCGTGTAGTCAGATGGCGGTTGAAACAAACGAGAGTCGGGTTCTTCCCGGTTGATGTGTTCCAGGCGAGTGGTGCCATCCCACAACGAGTTAGAAGTCTTTTCAAGCAAGATCATCTTCAATTCGGGCGAATACCAATTCTCGTTCACAGCCTTATTCTCATCGCATCCGGATTTGGGGGTGAGGAGAACGCTTGCAATACGTTTACCCTCGGCGACCATGCCCTCTATGACTTGGCTTCCAAGGGGTTCGGACGTGGTTTGAAAATTGCAGATGCCCTTACTCGACTGCATTATTACTACGCCTTCAGGAGGGTTCACTGGAGGCGTCCAAGGTTTTGGGTAAAGCAAGCGCCGTACGATTTTCTTTTCCGTATCGAGAGAGTAGCTAACTCCCGCAAGCGGATCGATAATATTCACGAACGGAGTAGCGATGGGATCGCGCGGAATGGAAAAGTCCTCACGGGTCCGCCCTGCCGAGTCCCGATAAAGGCGTATTGTCTTCATCGACGGCGATACGCTATGCACGTTCGGCTTGAAATTCTGGATGATCACCTCGTCCGCAGAAAATGGTTGACCGGCGACCGAAACCAGTGGCACTTGGCCAAATCCCCCTGAGGCTAACGCAAGAATGGAGAATGTCACTAACAACCGTCGCATTGGGTGCTCTTTCGATCAGTCTACTCCGACATGCGAAGGCGCAGCATTCCGGTCCAGGGCGCTGCCGCGACCAAAACGCCGCGTTGCCACCGACCGCGTCGCGGGTCGCGAAATGCTGCGCTAAAACGCGTGACCCCAGACGAGGGCTTCCGATAACGCCAGGAAAACGGCGTTAGCGGAAACTGGCCTCTGACGCTCCAGCGAGGGGCCCCAAGGCGCCCAAGCGATAGCCGGGACGAAATTCCATGCTCGCCCGACGGGTTTGGAAGGCAGGCGCCGACCATATTGGCGGCACCGACAATATGGTTCCGCTCGCCTTGCACTGCTGATGATCCGACTCCTCGGGTAGCTTCGCTCGGCGCTATTGGAAGCCACTGAGAAGTGGATCACCTCCGTCACAGACCACGGGTTGGAAATGCCGCTAGAGGGCCTGAAGACTGAAGCCATGTTCGCCATCGCATCGGAATTGCAAGAAGCGCGACAACGAAGGGATTCCATTAGCCGTCAACTCAAGGAACACGTCGCCGAGCATCAGTGCTAGATGCCGCCACGGTTAGCCAAATAAGTTATTGCCCTACGTTGGGTAGTTGATGTACGGCCTGAAGGCCGTACCCTTCAAAGCAATCTATTTGCGGCTGGCGGGCGGGATGATTCCGTTGAGGCGCAGGTAAACCACCATTTGCCCGTAGTGGTCGTTGGTGTGGGCCAGGGAAAAGGCTGTGATGCTGGCTCGCGTGTTGGTTCCATCCTTTGCGGGAAGCTCCGCAAACGCATTGGAAGCGGTCATGGTTTCGGCGGCTTGTTGGGCAAAGGCGAAGGAGTCTTTAAGAGCTTTCACGATTTCGTCTTTGCTGGTTAGCTTGTCGAGCGATTTGGCGTCGATCGTCGGCTTGACTCCGAAATTTCCAAAAAAGAAATATTGTGCTTCCGCTATGTGAGTGATCTGCTGGCCGAAGGTGCGAACCCCCTTGAATTCGCCAGTGGTGGGGGCGAAGTCGTATTTGTCCGCCGGCATGGCTTCGGCGGCGGAGACGACCTCTTCTGCCTGGCCGCTGATTAGCTTGCCGAAGACTTGCCCCGGGGATGCTGGGGCGGCATAGGCTGATGCAGCGAGCATGGTGGTTACGGTAATTGTGGCGAGTGCAGTGAGACAGGACTTGAGTTTCACGGTTGACCTTCCTTGAGTGCGTTTCGCAGGAGAAAGCGTAGCAGGTTTTTGTTTAGGGCTGCGGCGCCCTGGGTGAAGCGTTTGATGGGGGCTTCGTCCCGTCGTGTTCCCGTAGAATAGGGGTGTGCGGCGTATTTACCTGGATGCGAATGCTACGACTCCTCTGCTGGCGGAGGTGCTGGAGGAAATGCGCCCGTTTTTGGTGGGGCAGTTTGGGAATGCTTCCTCTATTCACCAGGAGGGACAACTGGCGCGTTCGGCCGTCGAACAGGCTCGGGGTCGCGTGGCGTTGTTGCTGGGATGCCGGCCTTCCGAGGTTGTGTTTACCAGCGGTGGCACCGAGAGCGATAACCTGGCGGTTTTTGGGTCGGTTAAGAGCGGCGACTACGTCATCAGCAGTTCGGTCGAACATCATGCGGTGCTGCACGCGGTCGAACGGCTGGTTGACCGGGGGGTTGAGGTTACAGTCCTGCCGGTTGATGGCGAGGGGGTGGTCTCGGCCGAGGATGTCCGCCGGGCTCTGCGGCCTAATACTCGACTGGTTAGCGTGATGATGGCTAACAATGAGACCGGGGTTTTGCAGCCGGTGGAGGCGATCGGGCGCATCACGCGCGAGGCCGGTGTTCGCTTTCATGTGGACGCGGTGCAGGCAGCGGGCAAGGTGGCAATCGACGTGGAAGCGATCGGGTGCGATCTGCTGAGTATTTCCGGCCATAAGATGCACGGTCCACAGGGGACAGGAGCGCTGTTCGTGCGCCGCCGCACTCGCCTGGAGCCGCTCTTCGCCGGGGGCGCGCATGAGCGGCAGCGGCGGGCAGGGACGGAGAATGTTGCCGGGATCGTGGGTTTGGGTAAGGCGGCGGAATGCGCGATGGAAGGACTGCGCGGTGGGGCGGTGGAGCGAGTGCGCGAGTTACGAGATCGGTTGGAGACGGGATTAAGGGAGTTTGCCAGCGGCGTGAATGGTGGCCGGACGGCGCGTGTGCCGAATACTTCGAATGTTTGGTTTGCATCGCTCGATGGCGAAGCGTTGGTCATCGGGCTTGATCTGAAGGGTCTGGCTGTTTCGAGTGGGGCAGCGTGTTCCTCCGGGGCGAGCGAGCCATCGCATGTGCTGCGGGCGATGGGTCTCCCGATCGAGCGGGCACGAGCCAGCTTGCGCTTCAGCTTGCACCGGCAGACGACGGTCGAAGAGATCGATCGGGCAATTGAGCTGGTTGCGACGCAGGTGGTGAGATTGCGGGAGCTTTCGGCGGTGCCCCAGTGACGATCGCGGTGGCTATGTCGGGCGGGGTCGATTCGTCGACGGTTGCGGCCATGCTCAAGGCGGAAGGGCAGGAGCTGGTCGGTCTAACGATGCAGCTTTGGAACCAGCGCCGGCTGGCGGATAAGGATGGCATGCCCGAGCAGGTGCAGGGACGATGCTGCTCGATCGATGATGTGTACGACGCACGGCGGGTGGCGGAGACGCTGGGGATTCCGTACTACGTGGTGAACCATCAGGAGCGGTTCGAGCGGGATGTGATCCGGCCTTTCGTGGACGAGTATCTCGCTGGGCGTACGCCGATTCCGTGCAGCTTGTGCAACAACCATCTGAAGTTTGATCAGCTGCTTTTGACCGCGCGGCAGATCGGGGCGGAACAGATTGCGACGGGCCACTATGCGCGCAATGAGTACGATCCCGTGCGAGGGCGGTGGATTTTGAAGCGGCCCGCGGATGCGAGCAAGGACCAGACGTATTTTCTGTTTGGGTTAACCCAGGAACAGCTTTCGCGTTCCCTCTTCCCGCTGGGTGGTTTCACCAAGCCGGAAGTGCGGGAGTTGGCACACCAGTATGGCTTGGCGCTGGCCAATAAGGCGGATTCGCAGGAGATTTGCTTTATTCCCGGCGGCGACTATAAGCGGTTTATTGACGCTTACCTCGAGGAGCAGGGTGAAAGCGTACCCGACACCGCTGGGGAGCTGATTTCGGTGGGTGGACAGTCGCGGGGGAAGCACGAGGGAGTGCACAACTTTACGGTTGGGCAGCGGAAGGGCCTGGGTTTGGCTTCGCCTACTCCGCTGTATGTGATCTCGATCGATCATGACCGCAAACAGGTGACCGTGGGAGCGGAACAGGAGTTGATGCGCGAGTCGCTTCGGGCCCGGAGATTGAATTGGATTTCGATTGCGGGATTGCATGGTGAGATGCGGGCCCAGGTGAAGATTCGTCATCGCCACGAGCCGGCTTGGGCGACGCTGCGGATGAATGATGAGGATGAAGTTGAGGTGCGGTTTGATGAGCCGGTCCGCGCCGTGACGCCGGGACAGGCCGCGGTTTTTTATGGTGGGGATGAGGTTATTGGCGGCGGGTGGATCGTTTAGGTGGTGCTGTTCCCCGGGGATATTACAAGGGATGTAACTGGCCTCTACTAGGAGGATCCCAGGTCTCAAATGCGAGACCTGGGGCACCCTTCGCGCTTCCAGGAGCGGTTCCTAGACGAAGAGATCGTCTTCGGGATCC
>Ga0137412_10001319_pt1 | contig 19119 bp, 14 predicted proteins | sample CZODoug2_1_16fun_FD_122160 | JGI IMG/M metagenome (GOLD analysis project Ga0137412, IMG submission 122160) | Vadose zone soil fungal communities from Angelo Coast Range Reserve, California, USA - CZODoug2_1_16fungal (Hybrid Assembly) | ecosystem: Environmental > Terrestrial > Soil > Vadose zone...
CGCTGGGCGGTGACGCCGGGAAGACGGGTCAGCGATTCGGCGATGCTGGGATCCGGCAGCTTGCCGATGTCTTCGGCAGAGATCGCCTCGACAATGTCGCCGGACTCACGCTTGACCGAGATCGCGGACTCGATGCTTGCGCGGATGCCGGTGACGGTGACTTCCTCGAGTTCATTCGACGATGCCGCCGCGTTATTATTGGCAACCGTTTGCGCATGCAGGGTGGGTGTCAGCGCCATCCCCAGTAGCGAACCGAAAATGGAAATTCGGAGTTTCAGTCTAGTCATCGCGTTTCTCCCTAACGACCCAGCCATGAGGCGATTGGCATGAGCCGCTCAAGCACCCCTTGTGTTGAAACTAGGGGCTCGTCTGCGCGCAGCATGGGCACTGATTTCACGCACTCCCCGTAATTTCATTTTTATCGTTCTATCGGTCGCGAACTATCGCAATCGATGCATCCGAACCGCGTATACATCGCAATTATCGGATATGAAAGATTATGCAAAATCTTTCATTTGATTTCAACATCAAGTTTCGACGCGGTGTGAGAGTGCCGGCCCTAAAGACATACAATGCAATTTAAATCAATATCTTATGAGAATATCTGACGGCAGAATTCGCGGCACTTGGAGCGTAGTCCGATTGAAAAACTGCAAATATATGCAAATATTGTTTGAAACTCAGGCGCCGCAACTCTCGCGCACGACCAGATCGGTTGGCAGCCTTTCCGACTTCAGTTCAGCGTTCACGTCGCTGTTGAGGAGCTTTGAAACCAGCAATCGCCCCGCCAGGGCCGTGTCTTGGCGGATCGTCGTCAGGGCCGGCCTGCTGTAGCGCGCAAACGGCACGTCGTCAAATCCCACAACCGATACATCGCCGGGTACCGACATGCCTGCACGCAACAGCGATCTGATCGCGCCAAGCGCGATCAGATCGCTGGCAGCCACGATGCCGTCGAATTTGATTCGCCGCCCGATGAGAGCATCCACTGACGCTTCGGCCGCTTCGATCCCGAAATGCGCGGGCACTCTCAAGTCCTGCTCGGGACTCAGCCCCGTTTCCTGCAACGCCGCCAGGTAGCCCTGATAGCGCTGCATAGCCTCGGGCGCCTCGATATCGCCCAAAAAAACGATGCGCTGTCGGCCTAATCGGGCCAGATGCAATGTCGCGCGGCGACCGCCGAGCGGGTTATCGCTACCAACCGAACAATAGGTCTGCCGCGGCAGTTCGGCGCCCCAAACAGCGAACCGTGATTGCGTCTCCGCCAAGCGATTGAACGCCGAATGCAGCGAGCTTTGTCCGAGAAAAATCACGCCGCTGGCGCGATTGGACTCCATGAGAGGCAACAGTTCATCCGGTCCCGCCGGCGACACATGGGAGATGATGAAATCGCAGCCGCGAGCGCGTGCCGCATCGCCGACGCCGGCAATGAGTTCAAGGATGAACGGATCAGATAACTGCGCGCCGCGCCCTTGTGGCCGTGGAATGACCACCGTCAGCGTTGCCGCCGCGGCCGTGGGTCCCGCAGGCATGTAGCCGCGAAACGGGTAGCTGTGTTCACGCGCCAACTTCCAAATCTGCTGTTTGGTTTGGATGTTGACTGCACCGCTATCGTTCAACGCCCGAGACACGGTTGTGATGGACACGCCCGCCATGTGCGCGAGATCTTCCAGTCTGGTTTTACTTTTTGTGCTCATTTTCTGTAGTTAGTATCAGTTCCGAGGCGGATGTATAGCCGTCTCCGAGGAAGCGAGCAAATATTTTGCGATAATTTTCAAAAGGGCTGGGCAGAGAAACGCCGGGCGACGGCATGGCCTCAGTCCAGATACAGAGTCCGATGTATTACATTCAATATACATCGTATCTATATGAATAATATAATTATTATTATCGTATTGTGTGCCGCGACTTTCACAAGCAAGCCTTGCCAACGCGCCAGCGAAGTAGCGCAGCCGCAAACGGATTGCTTATTCTCGATGAAATACTGACGATGTCGCGATTGCTGCGCGGAAGAAGAACAAAAGGAATCGCCTTATGAAGATTGCGGGAAAGGTGGCCGTCATCACGGGCGGAGCTTCTGGGATCGGCCAGGCGGTGGTGCGCGCATTCATGGAGAAAGGCGGTCGAGTCGCCATCTTTGATCTCAATGAGGTCGCGGGTCAGGCGATGGTGAAGGAGCTGGGGCCTGCCGCAATCTTCGCCAAAACGAATGTTTCCGATGAGAGTTCGGTGGCGGCGGCGATTGCGAAGACGATGGCCGCATTCGGCGCGATTCACGTGTGCGTGAATTGCGCCGGCATCGGCAGTGCGCACAAGACGTTCGGCAAAGACGGTCCTTTCCCCTTGGCGGAATGGAATAAGACCATCACGGTCAACCTGACCGGCACCTTCAATGTCACGCGGCTTTGCGCTGAACAAATGGCGAAGAACACTCCTGAGGATTCGAACGGCGGGCGCGGTGTGGTAATCAACACCGCGTCTGTTGCCGCCTTTGATGGCCAGATTGGACAGGCCGCGTACAGCGCCAGCAAGGCCGGCGTGGTCGGTATGACGCTCCCCATGGCGCGCGACCTATCGAGCATTGGCGTGCGCGTGAATACGATTGCCCCTGGCTTGATCGAGACGCCGCTCCTAGGATCGCTCCCCCCGGATGTCTTGGACGCCCTGGCAAAATCGGTGCTGTATCCGAAGAGACTGGGAAAGCCGCAGGAAATCGCACACTTGGCGCTCTGCATCATCGAGAACGATTACCTCAATGGTGAATGCATTCGTGTCGATGGCGGCATCCGCATGCAGCCGCGATAGTCGACACGTGGGACCTCTTCAAGGATTACGCGTCATCGAATTGCAGGGGATTGGGCCTGCGCCTTTTTGCGGCATGCTGCTCGCCGATCTTGGCGCGCAGGTCATCTCAATTACGCGCAATTCATCGCCGACGGATCGCAGCGCGCTGATCAGCGAACGCGGCAAGCTCTCCGTTGCGCTCAATCTCAAAGTGCCGGAAGGCGTCGACGTGGTGCTGAGGCTCTGCGAGCAGTCGGATGTACTGATTGAAGGGTTTCGTCCCGGCGTGACCGAGCGGCTGGGCATCGGCCCAGAGGCCTGCACGGCGCGCAATCCGCGACTTGTCTATGGGCGGATGACGGGGTGGGGGCAAACCGGGCCTCTGTCGAAGGTGGCCGGCCACGACATCAACTACATCTCCCTCTCAGGTGCGCTGCACGCCGTCGGGCGTGCCGGCGAGCGGCCCGTGCCACCGCTCAACCTGGTCGGAGACTTCGGCGGCGGCGCGATGTTCCTGGCCTTTGGCGTGATGAGCGCTGTGTTCGAAGCAAAGCGCTCTGGATTCGGCCAAGTCATCGATGTCTCGATGGTGGAGGGTTCCGCAGCGCTGATGCATATGATGTATGCGATGAAAGCGCAGGGGCAGTGGGACGATGTGCGCGGCACCAACCTGCTGGACGGCGCGGCGCATTTTTATGACACCTACGAAACTCTCGACGGAAAATACATTTCGATAGGAGCCCTTGAGCCTGAGTTCTATCGGCTGTTGGTGCAACTGACAGGCGTGGATGCGGCTGAATTCTCAACCCACATGGACCGCAAGCATTGGCCGGCACTACGGGGCAAACTAGCCGCCATCATCAGGCAGAAGACGCGAGACGCGTGGTGCGCGATCATGGAGGGCACCGACGTGTGCTTCGCCCCGGTGCTCTCGATGAGCGAGGCGCCGCAACATCCGCACAATGAAGCGCGCGGCACCTTCGTGGACGTGGCCGGCGTCAAGCAGCCCGCGCCCGCGCCGCGCTTCAGCCGCACCAGCCCGCCGCTGCCGAAGGGAGCTTCACCCGCGGGCAGCGACACTCAAACCGTGCTGCGCTCCGCGGGCTATAGCGAATCACAGATTCAATCTTTGCGGGAACGTGGCGCCGTGACGTGAACCGCAGTCGCCCGTCGCCAGAGTTCAACCCTGGCGACGGGTGTTTATCTCATGCTATCGGCCAATCAGCGGCAATGTTCGTCGTGCTCGGTACAATCGCGCCACCCGTGCTCGTGGTAGTAGCGATGGTGATCGCGATCGTAGTATCCCTCGCGGTATCCCTCCTCGCGCTCGCGCGGTTCAGCGACGACGCACGCCGTCGACAACGAAATCAGCCCCAACATGATACCGGCTCGAAATATGCTCTGTGTACTAGCCATAATTGCTCCAGCTCTTTGATGCTTTGAGCATAGCGCAGGCTGCACTGCAGCCTCGTCCGCCTATTCCGGCTGTTCATGTAGGCGCCGCGCTTACGTTTGCGGCGCCCAAACAATAGGCCGCCTCGGGTTGGGGCGGCCTATTAGGATCGCTTGCAGTCGTTCTTGCTATTAGCGGAATTGGAATCCGACACGGCCATAGACGAACCGTCCCCGCGGGTCACCATACGACAAGTCGTAACCGCCGACGAAGTTGTTCGCCGAAGAGGCGTAGTTGGCGTATGGCGGGGGCTTGTCGCCGATATTGATCACGCCCGCGGTGAGAGTCCACGCTTTGGCAAGGTGATAGGACAGCTGCCCGTCGTAGGTTCCATAGGCGCCTACTTCGCGAATCGCCCCCGTGATGTTGCCGGCGGAGTCGTGATACCTCTTCTGGAAGTGCTGGGTCACTGACGCGTCCCAGTTACCGATGTCGTAGACCAACGAGAGGCTATGGCGCCAACGTGCAATAACGCCGCTGACCGTGGTCAGGCCCTTGTCGATTTGGTTAGTCCAGCTAAGGTTCGGATTTTGCGTTGCAAATTTATAGTAGTAGGTGCCGTCGCCTATCAGACTGATTCGCCCGTAATCGCCGATGTCGAAGGCGTATTTAAAATCGAGATCCATGCCGCTGACATCCTCTTTGAAGAGATTCGCGTTGGTCTGGCTGATGAAGACGATATTGCCGTTGGCATCGCGCGTGATCAGGTTGGCAAACTGCGTCGCGGAAGCGGCATTTTGCAAAATCGTCGCGACCGGCAGACCGCCGACGACAATCGCGTTCTTCAAGTAGATAAAGAAGGAATCCACGCCAAGGCTCAAATTCTTCGTAGGTTCGAACACCGTGCCCAAGGTCAAGGTGGTCGATTTTTCCGGCTTAAGGTTCGGGTTGCCGCCGGTCACGGTGCTGAATTGAAAGCTGCAGGCCGGGTTGTTGGGATCGAACTTCGGGCACTTGATCGGATCCCGCGTGCCGTTCGATGTGACGCTGGTGGCTTGCGCCGCGTACAAGTCAGTCAAGGAAGGCGCGCGGAAACCGGAACCTACCGAGGCGCGCAACAACCACTCATCGATGGGCTGAAACTTCAACGAACCTTTGGGGTTCACCGTGCTGCCAACGCCCTGGTAGTGGTCGTAGCGAACCGCCGCGTCGGCGTCCAACGCGTGCACGATCGGCATGTTCACTTCGATAAATGCCGATTCCACACTGCGCGCCGCATCTTCCGGCAGCTGGTTGCCGCCTTGTCCGGTGATATTGCCGGTTTGAATCGCGGCAGACGGATTGTAGACGAAGGTTTCGCGGCGCAGCTCTGCACCCACGGCGCCTTTCATCTCACCTCCCGGCAGGTCAAACAGAGCACGGCTGGCCGTGCCCGCCAGACTGGTGAGCGATGTCTTGGAATTCCAATCCTGACCGACGAATTCCGCGGCCTTGGCCGCTGCCAGTGCAGCGGGATCGGTGGTCGCTCCAAACGGATTGATGGTGCCGGTGTCCAAAACCGGCATGATTTTGGAATACAAGGGGAAACCGGATTTCAAATCCTCTTTCACCTTGACCTCGCTGTAGAGGATCGCGGTGTCAAAATCCCAACCCGCGAGATTGCCCTTCCAGCCGCCGACCGCTCTGGTGGTGTTGGAGGTGTCTTCTTCCAAGCGAACGCCATTGGCGAAGTCGCGATAGATCAAGTTCAACGGCAAACCTGCCATGCCGTTGGCCGCCGCGAAGGCGGTCGGATAGTACGGGCTGGTTGGCGGCAGGAGGAACGCTGCGGCAGTGGGCGTTATGGCCGGGTTGTGATAGTTCGGATATTGCGTCGCCAGCAAACCGGCGAGAAACGCAAGATACGGATTACTGGGCAGCAACGGATTCTGATACGAGATCGGTACCGGCTGCACCTGAGTGAGTGTATCGACACGCGCGAAGCTCGCTTCCGCGTACAGCTGAGTGGTATCGGTGAGCTGGTAATGGAAGTTCAACGACCCGTTGGCCTTTTTCGTATCAGGCTGCACCGAATCGTAGGGCGAGTTGTCGAACCGGCATTGGGCCGGAAAGTTGATGTCACTGAGCGATGGCGCGCAGTGTCCCACCGCGGGATTAATCGTGGTCGGCGAGCCCTTGGGGGGCGCCGGAAATACCGCGATGTTGGCCGGAAATGCGAACGACGAGGTGACATCGTTGCCGAATTGCGGGCTGTAGCGAGTCGCGAAGGGACGCGAAGCGCCGAGGATGTCTTGAGTGTGATCGAAGCTCAAACCCAAGGTGATATTGTAGCGATCGGTTTTCAAATCGCCGATGCCGCCGAAGAAGTTGGCTTGCTGCTCAGTGCCGCCGCCGGACCGGGTAGGAGCGCCCCCATAGACGCTGGCATCAATACCCTGAAAATTCTCCTTCAAAATAAAGTTCACCACGCCGGCGATGGCGTCGCTGCCGTAGATCGCCGAGGCACCGTCTTGCAAGATTTCCACCCGTTCAATGGCCGCGAGGGGAATCGAGCTGATGTCGACCGAGTTTCCGGCGGTGCCGGCCGAGCCGCCGCCATAAGGTGCGGATCGGCGGCCGTTGATCAAGATCAGGGTTCGAGAGGAGCCCAAGCCTCGCAGAGAAATGGTGGAAATCGAGCCGGTCTGGAACCCGGTGGCCTGAGCCTGGACCGTGCTGCCCGAACTGCTGGCAGAACTGATGTAGCGGAAAAGATCTTCCGCAGAGGTCGCACCGGTTCTCGCGATGTCTTCGGCCTTGAGCACCGTCACGGGTAGCGCGCCTACGGCGTCGAGGCCCTTGATGGAAGTACCGGTGACCACGATCTCGGCGAGATTCTCGAGAGGCTGCGCAGAGGGTGCCGCGCTCGAGTTCTGAACTTGGGCTGTCTGCGCGGTTGTAGAAGGCGCCTGTGCGAGCCTGATTTCCTGGCTCGAAGATGCCGCCGCCGACGCCGCGGTCGGCACCGGATTGGAAATCTTTTGATAATCGTTGCGCGCTGCCTTGCGATCGGCAGGTCCTGCGATGACCACCGTGCTGCCATCGACCACGTCGTAATGCAACGAGGTGTCCTTGAGCAGGATCGCCAGCGCGCTACCTGCGTTGAACCTGCCGACGACCCCAGGGGATTGCTTCCCTTCCGCAAGCTGACCGGGAACGGTGACCTGGATGTCCGACTGCGCCGAGAATTTCAACAGCGCGGAGGAAAGCTGTTGCGGCTCGATGTCAAATTGTCTCTGCTGCCCAAGGTCAATCGCCGCCAAGCTCGGCCGAACGCCGGCGGCAACGGATAGCGCTAGGACTAAAAGCAACACTTTCGTGCCGCACGCACACAGACGACCAAGCGTGTTCGCATTCATTCCCTTCCCCTGTACGGCTTGATGGCCGCTTCTAGGGGATTAGACGAATGAGATTTTGAATTTGGGAACGGATTTTGAGGATTTTCTCGATTTATTTTTCCGTGGCGTTTTCGCTACGGCAGCAAATCCTCCACCTAGTGGTTGTATCAGCAACACGGACGGCGGGAAAGAAAACCACACACAGATTCCCGTTTTCGGCGCCCCGTTCGTCTAGGTTAAACTGAAGCGCCCGAAAACCCCGCCATGGTGAAACCCGCGATGTTGCCGCCCAAAGCCGACCCGGTGGCTGACTCAGAGCCCGATCACGAGGGATCGCGTGCTCAAGTCGTTGAGCGGCTGTTTCGTGAGCACAACGAGGCCTTGATCCGCTTCCTGCGGGGAAGAGTCGGATCGCACAACGAGGCGCTCGAAGTCGCCCAAGAAGCCTATGTGCGACTTTTGAGTTTGGACCAGCCGGGTGCCGTCAGTTACCTGCGCGCATTCCTCTTCAAAACTGCCGCGAACATAGCGATCGACCGGCGCAGACGACACCAGAACTACGACAGGGTGGCCGGTCGCCAGCTCTTTACGGAGTTGACCGAAAACCGCACGCCGGAACGGCAATTGTCGGGTGAACAAACTCTGCGCCACCTAGGGATCCTAATCGAGGCCATGCCGGCAAAGTGCCGCGAGTCATTCGTCATGAACCAAATCCAGGGACTTGACGCCGCCACCATCGCCGCCCAGCTCGGCATCACCGACAGCATGGTACGCAAGTACGTGGTACGCGCCTTGCTTCACTGCCGCCAATATATAGACGTTGAACGCAATGACTAAGCAAGCCATACCATTCTCGACCGACATCGAACGCGACCCCACACACCTGGCGGCCGCCGATTGGCTCGTGCGCCTGCAAAGTACCGACGTTTCGATCGAAGACACGCTGGCGTGGCAGGCTTGGCTCAATGAGAATCCAACCAACGCGCAAGCCTTTGCGCGCATCGAAGAGATATCTCAAGTGTTGCGTGACGTGCCCGCGCCTTCCGCAGTGTCAGCCCGTCAATTTGCCCGCGATCGCTACGATGCTTCGGTTCCGATCAAGGATTGGGATCAGCCAGATGTGCGGCGGCCGTGGACGGCCATTGCCGTTGCCGCCACATTCGCCATTCTCACGCTGGCATTTCTATTCTGGAAAACGCCGCCCGCGGCGAATACGTTTTCGACTGCGATCGGGGAAAATCGCACGGTCGCGTTGAGCGATGGCTCGACCATTGCCCTCGCTGCCGACACGTACATCACGGTGGCACTGTCCGAAAAAGAACGAAACATTGAACTCACCAAGGGTGAGGCGCTGTTTACGGTGGCCAAAGACGCGGCCAGACCATTCAAAGTGCACGCCGGGGATGCGACCATTGTCGCAGTGGGAACCGCGTTCAATGTGGAGCGGGACAGCGATCGAGCCGTCGTCTCTGTGACGGAAGGCCGTGTCGTGGTTGAGCCGGTGAGCCATTTTTTGCCGGTGTCGGTGCTGCATGAATTCAAGCCCAAGCTGCGCAGTGTTCATCTGGTCGCCGGACAACAAACCACAGCCGGCAGCGCTGGAATCGAGGAACCGACCAAGATGGAAAATCCCGCCACCGACTGGCAGACCGGACATCTGGCATTTCATCTGCAACCGCTGCGCTACGTGCTCGAGGATGTGAATCGCTACGCGCAGAAGCCCATTGTGTCGGCAAGTGACGATGTGGGCGCGCTGGTGATTACCGGCACGGTCGAGCGCGAGAACATTCCTGGATGGGTCAAAAGCTTGGAGCGCGCTTTCGATCTACAGGCTACGGAAGAGGCTGACCAAATCACCTTGCGCGCACGGTAACGGGTACATTTGCTATTGTCTCGTCCGCAACAGCGGACCTTTTGAGTAAAACCCGTGGGAGTGTTATGCAGGCGCGCGCATTTCTTTTTCAACTTTTGGCGTTTTTTGTTCTTTATCAAAGTACCGCTGCCGATGCAGCCGACGATTCGGGCACGCGCTTGCTACGCCAGCCCTCCCTATCCAGAGAGCATCTTGCCTTTGTTTTCGGCGGTGACATTTGGATAAGCGATCGCGACGGACACCGGCCGGCACGAATCACAACGCATCCCGCGTCGGAATTTGCGCCGCATTTCTCGCCGGACGGCCGGTGGATCGCGTTTTCAGCGGCCTACGACAACAACACGGACGTTTACGTAGTGTCGGTCGAAGGCGGTCAACCGCGGCGGCTTACGTGGCACCCGGCGGCGGACCTGGTTACGGGCTGGAGCCCCGATAGCAAGCGGGTGCTGTTTACTTCGAACCGGGAGATCGCCAACAGCCGCAGTAGTCAGCTGTTCGAGGTCCCGCTCACCGGCGGATACGAGAAGAAGGTGATGAATGCAGTCGCGGTCGAGGGCGCTTGGTCGGCCGATGGTAAGCGCCTGGCCTATCGCCCCTACATCATGGCCTATGCCGGCGTCAGCGGTTGGCGTCAACATCGCGGCGGAGACACGCCACCCATTTGGATTATTGACCCGATCAGCAATCAACTCGAGAAAATCCCGCATGTAAATGCCTCCGATAGCAATCCCATGTGGATCGGCGATGACATCGCGTTCATATCCGACCGCAACGAAGGCGCCGCCAATTTGTACCTATATGACGCCCACGCACACTCGCTGCGGCAGCTAACGCATGAAACGCAGTGGGATGTGCGCAATGCCGCGGCATTCGACCACACCATCGTTTACGAAGCAGGGGGTCAGCTGAAGACCCTGGACGTGGCCAGCGGACAGATTCAGCCGATCTCCATCCATCTGGAACTGCAATCAATTCAGGCGCGACCGCAATGGAAGGACGCTTCGAAGAACCTCACGTCCGCGCATCTGTCACCCACCGGCAAACGCGTACTGATAACGGCACGCGGCGACATCTTCAGTGTCCCGGTCAAGGATGGTTCGGTGCGCAACCTGACGGCGAGCTCGGGGGTACGCGAGTCGGATGCCGTGTGGAGCAAGGACGGTCAGCGCATTGCCTATTTGAGCGATGAGGGCGGCACTCAGGTCTTGTTGGTGCGCGATGCCATCGGGCTCGAGAAACCAATCCGACACGCGTTGGGGAATGTGGGCTATCTCACCTTGCTCGGCTGGTCACCCGAGGCTCGCCGCGTCGTGTTTCAAGACAACCACTTGCGACTCTATGCAATCGATCTCGTCACTGATGCTGTCACTCTCATCGACACGAGCCCTCGGCGACACCCGTTCCAGGTAGAGTTCTCACCCGATGGCCAGTGGATCGCCTATACGCTGGTGGGCGAGAATTACCTCACGCGTGTGCGGCTGCATGGCTTCGTCGGCGCCAAGAGTTTCGATCTCGCGGACTCTTTCGTGCAAACCGATACACCGGTATTCGGCGGCAACGATCTGCTGTATTTTACGGCCTCGATCGACGCCGGCCCCACGCGCGTCTCGCTCGACATGTCGACGCAAGAACGGCCGCTGCGCATGGCCCTCTATGCGGCGGTGCTGTCCGCCGATGGGCACTCGCCGTTGCCGCCCAAGAGCGGCGATGAGGAAGCCAAGGGCAGCAAGAGCAAGGACAAAGATAAGGACACCGAAAAGACCGAGAAGACCGAGAAGACCGGCAAGTCAAATAAGCCCGATGAGGATGGAAAGGCTGACAAACCGGTCAAGCCTACCCGCATCGATCTGTCGGGTCTGTCGCAGCGCTTCGTGCCGATCCCGGTTGCGGAACGAAATTATGAACGTCTTGTCGTCGCCTCCGACGGAGCCTTGTTCTACATCGCCCGGCGCCAGCCTGGGTCAACCACAGAACCACCGGGCCCCAACAAGGACGCAGATGCCGATCTTTATCGATTCAATTTCGAGGATCGGGAGGAGAAGCTGCTGAAGGCGCATCTTGTCGACCTTTCTGCCAGTGCGGATGCGAAAAAGCTGCTGCTGACGATGGGCGAGGGAAAATTGGAGGTGGCCGACGCCAATGAAAAGCTCGAGTCGAAACCCGTCGACTTGAGCGGCATGCGAATGCTCGTCGATCCGCGTCAAGAATGGCGCCAGATCTTCGATGAGACCTGGCGCATGGAGCAGCAATACTTCTACGATCCGAACATGCACGGACTGCCTTGGGCCGCGATCCGCGCTCGCTATGAGCCGCTGCTGCAGTTCGTGCAGCGACGGGAGGACCTCAACGAATTGCTGGTCGAGATGATCGGCGAGATGCAGGTGGGGCATAACCGCATCGGCGGCGGTGACCTGTATGCGGGCACCCCCGTTGGCGGCGGGCTGCTCGGCGCCGATTTCAAGGTCGAAAACAATCTTTATCGTATTGACAAGATCTATCGCGGCGATCGCTGGAATCCGTTTCTGGTCGCGCCGCTCGCAACGGCGGGGGTGGATGTCGCCGAGGGCGACGCGATACTGGCGATCAATGGTCACCCGTTGGATGGGTCGGTGAACATTTTCTCGCTGCTCGAGGGCACAGCCGGAAAACAAGTTTCACTAACCGTGAGTCGCGACGGCACTCAGAAGGGGATGCACACCGCGGTTGTAATACCCGTTCCCAATGAGGCTGCGCTGCGCCAATGGGCTTGGGTCGAAGCGAATCGAGACTACGTGGAGCGCAAGAGCGACGGCAAGGTGGCATACGTGTACTTGCCCGACACCGCCGACGATGGATACACCTTCTTCAACCGGATGTTCTTTGCGCAAGTCGACAAGCCCGGCCTCATCGTCGACGATCGTCGCAACAGCGGCGGCCAGGCAGCCAACTATGTGTTGGAAGTGCTGAATCGGAAGTATCTTTCCGGCTGGAAAGACCGTGACGGACTGATATTCAACACGCCGGCCGCAGCCATCTACGGGCCAAAGGCGATGCTCATCGATCAGGATGCGGGTTCGGGCGGTGACTATCTGCCGTACGGGTTCAGGCGTCTTGGATTGGGCAAACTCATCGGCACCCGCACCTGGGGCGGCCTAATTGGGATTTTCGCCAACCCAGCGTTGATCGATGGCGGCTTCCTGTCGGTGCCATTCTTCCGCGTCTTCACGCCGGAGGGCGAATGGCGTGTCGAGAATGAGGGCGTAGCGCCTGATCTCGAGGTTCCCTTGGACCCCTTGGCGGTGAACAGGGGCACCGATGTGCAATTGGACGCCGCCATCGCCGAGGTTCTAGGGCAGCTCAAGAGCTCCCCGCAGGTACCGTTGAAATCCGCGCCGCCGATGCCGACGCATGTGGGTAACTAACCGCGCATTTTGGGTGATCACAATATGAAGAGACTCCGGCGTTTCCGACCCGGCTCGGCGCTTCTCCTGTTAGCCGCGGTTCCGATGTGTGCTTTGGCCCAGGATGTGCACGAGGCCACGCTTGCCGAATCCTTGAGCCGCAATAGTATCCGCGCACCCGAGATTTCACCCGACGCGCGCTCGGTCGCCTACCTGCAGCGCGAGACCAACTGGAAAGAGAACGAGTTTGTGTGGCAGCTTTGGCGCGTCAATGTCGCCGGCGGCGAAACGGTTCAGCTCACGCGCGGGAAAAAATCCGCCGGCCCGGCGCAATGGTCGCCGGACGGGCGTTGGCTCGCGTTCCTGACTGAGCGTGAAGCGTATGCCGTGGAGCCGCCCGCGGCGGTTCAAAAGGATGTCGCGGCTAAAGATGCCGACAAGGTCGACGCGGCAGACGCGGCGAAGCCAGCCGCGAAGCAGATCTGGGTCATCCGGCCGGATGGTGGAGAGGCCTGGCCGCTCACGAAATCCCCGACCAACGTGGAAGACTTTCATTGGGCGAAGGACGGCCGGTCGATACTGTTTACCGCTGCTGTGCGCCCCAGCAAGGCGAGCAAAGCACGCAAGGAGCGCTACAGCGCATACGACGTCATCGAAAAGGATTACGAGCAGAATCAACTGTGGTGGGTGGACGCAGAGGCCGCGCTAAAAGCGACGGCACCGCAAACCGCAAGGCAGTTGACCTTTGAGCCCACACTCAATATCAACTCATTCGCCATCTCGCCGGATTCCGCACGCGTCGCCTTCGGCGCAGGCCACAATCCGTTGCTGGCATTTGCCAAGGAAGAGGACATCTACCTGATGGACTTGCCGCGCTCGTCCGCTGCTGCAACGGTGTCCAAGATCGTGGCGCTCCCGGGCCCCGACAGATCGCCGATGTTCTCCCCGGACGGCACGCAGCTCGCGTTTATCAGCAGTCTCGGGCAGCCAAAATTTTTCTATGCCAATACTCACATCGCGCAGGTTGATCTGGCAACTGTCCTGGCAAAACCTGCAAAGACCGCCGCCGATGTTCGCGATTTGACCAAGAATTTCGATGAGGATCCGCAGGCGCTCAACTGGGCCCCCAACGGACTGTACTTCCGTGCTTCGCAGAGAATGACCGCGCGACTGTTTCGTTTGGACGCAGCGACATTTCAGGTGCAACCGGTGTCCGCGGATGGCGCCTTGATTATCGACGAGGCGTCGATGACGCCTGACGGCGGTTCCATTGCCTTCACGGCGGACGATGCAACGCATCTGACCGAGCTTTATATCTCGAGCGGCCGTAGCTTCGCGCCGAAAAAACTCACCGATCTCACCGCGCAAGTCCGGGGTTGGAAGCTCGGCAGCGTGGAGGCCGTGTCATGGAAAAGCAAGGACGGCACACTCATCGAAGGCGTGCTGCACAAGCCCGCAGGCTATGACCCGAAGCGCAAATACCCGTTGCTGGTCAAGATACACGGCGGACCGACCGGTGTTTCCCAGCCGCGGTTTCTGCCCAACGACTATGCCTATCCTGTGCAAGCGTTTCTGGCCAAGGGCGCGCTGATCCTCGAGCCCAACTATCGCGGCAGTGCCGGATACGGGGCCGCATTTCGCGCGCTGAATGTGCGCAACTTGGGCGTCGGCGATATGTGGGATGTGATGAGCGGCGTCGATTCGCTGATCGCCAAGGGCATCGTGGATCCCAACAGATTGGCGGCTATGGGCTGGTCGCAGGGCGGGTACATCTCAGCGTTTCTGACCACCCACACCGACCGCTTCAAGGCAATTTCCGTCGGTGCCGGCATCAGCGACTGGACCACATACTACGTGAGCACCGACATCACGCCGTTTACGCCGCAGTACCTGGGCGCAACGCCCTGGGACGATCCGCAGATCTACGCCAAGACTTCCCCGATCACGACGATCCGCCAAGCAAAAACGCCGACATTGATCCAGCACGGCAGCGCAGACCGGCGGGTGCCGGTTCCTGACTCCTTTGAGCTGTACCGCGGTCTCCTCGATCAGCACGTCGATGCGCGCCTGATCCTTTATACGGGCTTTGGCCACGGCATCGACAAGCCAAAATCCGCGTTGGCGCTCCTCCAGGCGAATCTGGATTGGTTCAGCCATTACATTTGGAATGAACCCATTCCGATGGACTCCCCGCTATATGGAAGCAGCGAATTGGAAACGGCCCCCTAAGGACCGGCAGGGCATCAGGACGTATGAGTATTGATGGCGGTTGACCGCTATGTCATAACCACGTATGGACGGCAGAAGCGAATTCGTACACATCACATGGCTGCCAAAGGCCAACATGCGTGTCCTGATCAGCATATTCCTCCTCTCACTTGGCGCTCTGACGTTTGCCGGGACCCCGATGCCAGTGGAAGAGAAGAAGATCGACTACCTGATCGCCAGCATCGAATCCTTGCAGAATGCCCAATTTGTACGCAATGGTGTCGCGTACGAAGCAAAAGCGGCCGCGGATCACCTGCGATTGAAGCGACGGATGGCCGGGTCCCTAGTCGCGACCGCTGATGATTTTATCCGACTATGTGCATCGGTCTCCTCGACGTCGGGAACGCCCTACCAGATTCGATTCTCCGACGGACGTGTGGTCTCGTCCGAGACCTTCATGCGAGAGCGGCTTGCCGAACTTCTGCCTTAAAACCGTCCAACGGGCTGGCGAATCGCAGCCTGCTGCGGTGGCGGTTCCTGACCGCGATCCGGCTGTGCCACGGGTTCGCGGCGCTCCAAAATAGTCATCATTCCATTCTTAGGGCGCAAGGTGATGCGAGTTTGCAGCGTAACCTCTTCGCCTTCCTTGAGCCGCAGGCGAAATCGCTGGGCGAGCACGGCGAGGATCAATATCGTTTCGGTCATGGCGAGGGTTGCGCCGATGCACACTCGCGGGCCGCCTCCGAAGGGTAGGTACGCGAAGCGCGGGCGCTTCTCGCTCGACTCCTTGGCGAATCGCGTTGGGTCGAAGCGCTCCGGGTCATCCCAGAGACGCCGATGGCGATGCAATATCCACGGCGACACCAAAACCTGCAGTCCCGGCGTCACCTTGAAGCCGCACAACTCGTCGGCTTCCTTGGCCTCTCTCAGGGAAATCCCGGGCGCCGGCGGGTAGACGCGCATCGTTTCCTCGATGACCATGCGTGTGTACGGCAGATGGGGCAGATCCTCCACCGTTGGGATTCTGCCGCCGAGTACCGCATCCAATTCCCGGTGCAGCATCGCTTCTTCGGCGGGATGCTGCGACAGCAAGTACCACACCCAGGTCATGGTCACGGCGGTGGTCTCATGGCCGGCCATGAAAATAGTGATCACCTCGTCACGCACTTCATTGGCGTTCAAGCCCACACCATCGTCCGGATCCTTCGCGGCGACGAGACGGGTCAAAAAATCCTTGGGCGCCTCATTGTGAATCTTTTCGCGCTCGCCGATCAGTCGATAGATGGCCGCATCCATGCCCTTGAAGTGTGCGCGGATGGCCTCTTGCTTGCGCTTGATGCGCCAGGGTCCGATCAGCGGCAGAACATCGAGCAGGCCGAATTCCAAAGATGCCTGCGCGAAATCGAGCGCCTGACCCGCGTGCGCCGCCAGTTCCTCGGCGTCCGAGGAAAACATGGTCCGGCAAATGATCTTCAAGGTGAGCGCCTGCATCTCGGCGGCAATGTCCATTTCCGAGGATTGGGGCAGCGCATCCCAACGTTCTGCAAAGGCGACCGTTGTCTCGACCATGGCCGGCGCATAAGACTCCACCGTACGCGTGCCGAAGGAGGGTGCCATCACCTTGCGGTGGGTACGCCACTTGGCGCCCGGCGCGCTCAGCAGGCCTTCGCCGAACATGGCCGAAAAAAACTCATCCCCCATTTCCTCCTTGGGATAGTTGGCTACGTTATCCAGAAGGACGCGACGCACACCTTCCGGGTCGTTGACCATGAGCACGGGACCCAGGAGCCACTTCGATAGGTAGAATGGCTGCTCATAGGCCTGCAGCGGAATGATTTCAAAAGGATTACCCTTGGTGGAACGCACGGTAGCCAGAAATGAGGCGGGCTTCAAAGGTGGAGGCGCTAGTCCCGCCAAGGTCTTTTTGGACGCGCCGGCTGGTGTCGTCACTATGGTGTTCCCCGGAATTGCGCGAATTGAAGTCCTAGTGTATGCGTTTGCAGCATACAGCCAGATCGAGTAGATCTGCAGCACATTGGACACCTCGTCTCTCCTTTGGGGTTTGCTATTCGGCTCAATCGGGCTTGGCTTTCTCATCTATGGCCGGAAACAGAGGGCTGTTGTCCCATTGGTCTGTGGCCTGGCTCTGATGATCTTTCCCTACTTCGTATCCAACCCTATTCTGCTCATTACGATCGGAATTGTGCTCGTCGCAATTCCCTATTTCCTCAGGCTTTGACAAACGAAACACGCACTCTGCCAATTGACGATCCGCGGTTGACAAGCGGGGAGCGGCGGTTTCATATCTCATGGCATTGACGGCAACTGAAGGATCCGAAATGAGCAAAGCCCCGGAACCGGTCGGTTCCATTGACGTCGCGGTGGGGCACGCCACGCGTCTCTTGGAGATCAATCCTGTCCTCGCAGCTGAGCAGGCCGGCGAGATCCTCAAGGCAGTTCCGGCTCATCCGCCGGCAACACTGCTACTGGGCGTCGCGCGACGGAAGGGCGGCGATGCGGCTGCGGCGTTGGACGTACTGGGTCCGCTTGCGGCCATGCATCCCCAATGGGCGCTGGCGCACTACGAACTGGCGCTGGCGCTCAGCAGCCTGGACAGGAACGCCGCCGCGATCACTGCGCTGCAGCGCGCCGTGACACTCAAGCCTGACATGGCGGATGCGTGGCGCGCGCTCGGCGATGAGCTGACGAATGCGGGTGATGCAGCGGGCGCCGATGCTGCTTATGCGCAAAACATCAGGGCATCGACCAAGGACCCGCGCCTGCTCACCGCCGCTGCGGCGCTGTGCCAGAACGAGATTCCGCAAGCCGAGGCGCTGCTGCGCGCACATCTGAAAAAATACCCCACTGACGTCGCTGCATTGCGCATGCTGGCAGAGGTCGCGGCGCGGCTTGGTCGCTACGAAGACGCTGTCACTCTGCTAACGCGCTGTCTGGAACTGGCGCCGAGCTTTACGGCCGCGCGCCATCATCGCGCGATCGTCCTACATCGGCAAAATAAGCCCGCCGCCGCGCTGCGCGAGGTGAGCGAATTGTTCAAGAAGGATCCGCGCAATCCGGCATACAATAACTTGAAGGCAGCGATCCTGGCCCGCATCGGAGAACTGCAGGACTCGATCGAAATTTACGCGGCTATACTCGCCGAGCATCCTGCGCAGCCAAAAATCTGGCTCAGTTACGGTCACGCGCTCAAAACAAGCGGCCGCGAGAATGACAGCATCGCTGCCTACAACAAAAGCATCGCATTGCTACCCAGTCTCGGCGAGGCCTATTGGAGTCTGGCAAACCTCAAGACTGTTCAATTCACGAACGAGGACGTGGAGGCCATGCAGTTGCAGTTGCGGCGGCCGGATCTGGCGGTGGATGACCGGCTGCACCTGCATTTTGCCATGGGCAAGGCACTCGAGGACAAAGGGGAATACGCGGCGTCATTCGAGCATTACGCCCAGGGAAATCAATTGCGGCACGCTCAGCTGTCTTACCAGCCCGATGAGATGAGCACGCATGTGAGGCGGGTAAAATCGTTGTTCACGGCGCAGTTTTTTGCCGAGAAGCTCAATGTCGAGGTCGAATACTTCAATCCCCTGAAAAACGTCGAGATCGATCCGGCGTTGAACGGCGCGCCGAAGACGCGCTCGGACCTCGCGACGCGCGACGCATTGCCGGGCGAGATCCGACTTGCGCGAGAACATCGCTGAAGAGGGCTAAAAAAAAACCGGGCCGGTGTACCACCAAGCCCGGCGGACACCTGCCACGCGCTACAGCGTCGTGGCCTTGCGCACGTCCGTCGACGGCTTCACGGCGACCTTGGTCACCGTCTTCGTGCTCGCTCGCAGCGGTGCTGCGGGCTTGGCCTTCACGACGGCGACGACAGGTTTGTCGGTGCTGGGCGCCGCTGCATTCTTGGCGGCGTCAGGACAGGCCATCGCGTTGGCGCCGACGAAGGCGAGCGCGATCAGAAAAGTCTTCATGGGCGGCTCCTTTCACGAGTGTCGAGCGGCTGAAGCTTAGTCGGTAGGGCAGCGCCCGGAAAGCTCCGCCACCCTGGGGCGCAAGGGGTCTTCTCTGCGCGCCGCACCGGCGAGA
>Ga0137412_10001320_pt1 | contig 19118 bp, 20 predicted proteins | sample CZODoug2_1_16fun_FD_122160 | JGI IMG/M metagenome (GOLD analysis project Ga0137412, IMG submission 122160) | Vadose zone soil fungal communities from Angelo Coast Range Reserve, California, USA - CZODoug2_1_16fungal (Hybrid Assembly) | ecosystem: Environmental > Terrestrial > Soil > Vadose zone...
TCTCGGGTAATGACCTGCTGCAGTACTGGGGCGAGGACCCGGCAACCGAGCTGGTCCTGTTGTGGCTGGAGACATTCGGCAATCCGCGCAAATTCGCCCGGCTCGCTCGCCGGGTGGCCCGGCGCAAACCGGTGGTATTGCTCGGGCGCGGCCCGTGGTCGGGCATCGACCCCTCAGGACTGCGCCGGCTGTTCGCCGACCTGGGACTCATCCGGGTCGATACCTTGGCGGCGCTTCTCGACGTCGCGATGCTGCTGGGCTACCAGCCGCTGCCCGCCGGTCGTCGGGTGGCGATCGTCGGCAACTCCTCGGCGCTGGGGATCCTGGCCGCCGACGCCTGCGGGGGAGCGGGACTCACGGTCGCCGACGGGTACCCCGTACACCTGCCGCCTGATGTGGGATCGGCGCAGCTGGCCGCAACCCTTGCCGAGGCCATCGGCAATGACGCAGTCGATGCGATCATCACCGTCTTCGTGCCAGCCCTGGACAGCGACAGTGCGGCGGTGGCCGCGGCCGTTGCGGCCGCGGCGGCAACCGCGGACAAGCCGGTGGTCACTACGTTTCTCGGCATTGAAGGCATTCCCGACGGTTTGGTGCGGCGTACGTCCTCGGGTGAGGCGGGCCGCGGCTCGGTGCCGTCCTACCCATCCCCGGAGCGTGCCGTGGACGCGCTGGCCCACGTCGCCGAATACACCCAGTGGCGTGCCCGACCGATCGGCAGAGTGCCCGATTTCCCCGACGTGGACCGGGACGCGGCCCACCGGCTCATCGCCACCGGCCCGCGAACCTTGACCGATGCCGAAACGGCGGCCCTGCTGGATATGTACGGCATCAAGCTCTGGCCGCGCCGACTTGTGTCCACTGTGGACGACGCGTTGCGGGCGGCAGCCGAGCTCGGCTATCCGGTGGCGCTCAAATGCACGGACGAGCCATTTCGGCACCGGCCCGATCTGGGTGGGGTGCTACTCGACCTCGCCGGCCCGGAGCAGCTGCGTACCGCGTTCGCGTACGCACCGCAGACAACGCGGGCGGTGCAGTCGATGGCGCCGGCGGGTGTGCCCACCGCCATCGCGGCGAGCGACGACCCGACATTCGGCGGGCTGATCTCGTTCGGGATCGGGGGAGTGACCAGCGAGCTACTCGGTGACCGTGGGTACGCCGCGGTGCCGATGACCGATATGGATGCAGCCCGGCTGGTACGTGCCCCGGCGGCCGCTCCGCTGCTCGCCGGCTATCGCGGCGCCGAACCGGTGGACCTCGGTGCACTCGAGGAGCTGCTTCTCAGGGTGGCGCGGCTCATCGAGGACCTGCCCGACCTGGTCGCGCTGGAGCTGGACCCGGTCCTGGTCGGTCGCACGTCGCTGGCCGTGCTGACCGCTACCGCGACCGTGGGACACGCAACGGCGAGGGCCAATCCTGGCCCTCGCCGTCTACGTGCGATTGGTTGATGCGGTGATTTACTGCTCGACGTAGTCGCGCAGTACCTGAGCCCGCGATGGATGGCGCAGCTTGGTCATCGTCTCGCGCTCGATCTGGCGGATCCGCTCCCGGCTCAGCCCGAACGTGCGTCCGATCTCATCGAGCGTGCGTGGCCGCCCGTCGTCCAGCCCATACCGCAGCCGGACTACCTGCTGCTCGCGGGTCTCCAGCGTGGTGAGCACGTCGTTGAGCTGCTCGCGCATCAGCCCGAAGGCAACCGCGTCCTCGGCGATCGGGGCGTCGGTGTCCTCGATGAAGTCACCGAGCTGGCTCTCGCCGTCGTCACCCACGGTCTGGTCGATGCTGACCAGGTCACGTGCGTGCGCGGTGAGCTCGGCGATCCGGCTGGGCTCGATGTCCAGCTCCGCGCCCAGCTCCTCGTCGGTCGCGTCCCGACCGAGCTGCTGATGCAGCAGCCGGCGGGTGCGCTGCAGCTTGTTCACCTGCTCGACGAGGTGAACCGGGAGCCGGATGGTGCGGCCCTGGTCAGCCATCGCGCGGGTGATCGCCTGCCGGATCCACCACGTTGCGTACGTGGAGAACTTGAAGCCCTTCGCGTAGTCGAACTTCTCGACCGCACGGATCAGACCCAGGTTGCCCTCCTGAATGAGATCCAGGAATGGCATGCCGTGGCCGGTGTAGCGCTTGGCCAGTGATACGACCAGGCGCAGGTTGGCCTCGAGCAGGTGCTCCTTGGCCCGCTGGCCGTCGCGCACCAGCGCCTGCAGGTCGCGCCGGCGCTCGGCCGGAACGTCGCTCTCCTGCTGGAGCAGGTGCGCGGCATACAGGCCGGCCTCGATGCGCTTGGAAAGCTCGACCTCCTGCTCCGCGGTCAGCAGGGTCACCTTGCCGATCTCGTTCAGGTACACCCTGACGAGGTCAGCGGATACAGCTGGCGTCTCTAGATCAGCCGCTACCGGCTCCTCAACATCTACGGTCTCGCCCGATGTAGAGTTGGGCACGGCGGACCGCTGGGTGCGGTGCCGCCGCGAAGTGATGCGCGGCTCAACCGACGCGGTGCGCCGGGGTGATGTTCTAGGGTTGGTCATGGCTGCCTCCCCTCATTAGTGCCAAGACAGTCACCCGTACCAACGTTTGATATGACGTGATGTTCCCCGTGACGGTTGGCTCCTCACGCCCGTTGGTCATGACGTTGCACACGTTCCCCGGTCACGGCCGGGCCGGCACGTCCAGGATGATCGTGACCGGACCATCGTTGACCAGTTCCACCGCCATCGATGCCCCGAAGCGGCCCGTCTGCACGTAGGCGCCCCGGCGGCGCAGCTCTGTCACGACCTCGTCAACCAGCGGCTCGGCGACCGAACCGGGCGCGGCCGCGATCCAGGACGGTCGGCGCCCCTTGCGAGTGTCGGCGTACAGGGTGAATTGGCTGACCACCAGCAGCCCCGCGTCCAGGTCGGCGGCGGACCGGTCATCGGCAAAGACCCGCAGCTCGTGCACCTTGCGAGCCAGCGTCGCGCTCTCCCGCACGGTGTCGCCGTGCGTCACACCGACCAGTACCAGCAGGCCGGCAGCTATCTCGCCGACGACCTGGTCATCGATGCGTACCCGGGCCGAGGTGACCCGCTGGACGACCGCCCTCACGCCGGGCGGGCGGCGCCGGCGCGGGCCAACAGGTCGAGCACCGATCGGGCCACGACGCTGGGCGCGTCCAGCGGCAGTATGTGCCCCACGCCGGGCACGACCCGCAGCTGTGCCCCGGCGATACCGGTGGACAGCAGGCGCGGTGTCACCGGCGGGATCGTGGAGTCGCTGGAGCCGGCCAGCACGATCGTCGGCGTATCGATCTCGCTCAGCGTCGCGTTGAGGGCCGGCAGCTGCCGTAGCAGCGCGCGCTGCTCGCGGACGAAGCTGCGCCAGACCGGCCGGTCGAATTGACTCCGCAGCGACTCGGCCACCTCGCCTAGATCCGGGCGGGCGACCCGGCGGCGCAGCTCCCGGTAGGTCTGCCAGCGCACGATCGGGCTGCCCAACCGCAGTGCCGTGAACGCCAGCACGTCGCCGAGCACCGGCCACGCCAGCGGGTGGTCCTGCCAAAGCAGGCATCGCGGACCGACCGAGGCGACCAGCAGCAGACCGGCGACCCGGTCGGGATGGCGCGCCGCGGCCAGTAGCCCGATGCCGCCGCCCCAGCTGTGCCCGGCGAGCACGGCCCGTTCGATCCCGGCATCGTCCAACATCCGTAGCAGCCACTCGACATTGCCCGGATAGTCGCTCGGCCGCGCGGGATTGGCGCCGTATCCCGGTCGGTCGGGCATCAGCACGTCCACCTCGGGCAGCAACCGGCGCGCCGGCAGCCAGGTCACATGCGTGGATGGTTGGCCGTGCAGAAACACGACGGGTGTGCCTGCTGTCGTCACGGGCCCTATTCTCACCTGCAGTTCCCCGGAAAGATCGCAGGGTGCGCGCGGTGCGCCCGGAAGGTGGTGCCCACAGTGAAAACAGCGAAGGGTTCGCTGCGGTTGGTCGGCTCGGAGCCAGAGGACACGCTGCTGTCCAACGATGCGCTGGCCCTCCTGATCGGGCTGGTGCTCGACCAGCAAGTCCCGATGGAGAAGGCCTTTCGGGGGCCGTATGACCTGGTCGAGAGATTGGGTCACAAGCTCGATGTGACCGAGTTGGCCGAGATGGACCTCGACGAGCTCACCACGTTGTTCGCGACTCCGCCTGCGCTGCACCGCTTCCCGGCGGCAATGGCCAAACGGGTGCAGGCCCTCTGTGTGCTGTTGCGGGACGACTTCGACGGCTCGGCCGAGGCGGTGTGGACCGGGGCATCAGATGGCTCCGATCTGCTGCGTCGGATCAAGTCGCTGCCCGGGTTCGGCGAGCAGAAGGCGCGCATCACCGTCGCGTTGCTGGGTAAGCGACTCGCGGTCACGCCGAACGGCTGGCAGGGCGCGGCCGGCACATTCGGCGAGAAGGGCGTGTTCCGGTCGGTCGCCGACATCACCGACGAGGAGTCGCTGCGCAAGGTGCGGTCCTACAAGAAGGAGCAGAAGGCCGCCGCGAAACGCTGACCGGACCGGCATGCGGGCGGCCGGGCGCGGTGGGAGGATGGACGAAACCGCGGGAGGGACGATAGGCATGGACAAGCGGCAGGATCCCTCGGCGGCGCACCCCGGCCGCAAGCAGGCCGCCGATCCGATCCTCATCACCGAGGCGCCGCTGAGCCCCCGGGCCGAGCTGGACTACCGGCGCAAGCGTTACGCGATCACCATGGGGATCCGGGTGGTCTGCCTGATCCTGGCCGCAGCGTTCCATACGATCATCTGGCTCTGGCCGATCTTCGCGCTGGGCGCGCTCGCGCTGCCGTGGATAGCGGTGTTGCTGGCCAACGATCGGCTGCCGAGCAACTCGTCCCGATTCCAACGCCTCGCCCGTGAGGAGCAGCGCCAGCTGACCCAGAAGCCCGACCGGTCGCGGATCATCGACGAATAGCTGAGAGTCTGTTCCAAAACTCTCGGCCGTAGCGAGCGGTGATCCAGGCGGCGATCCGGCAAGGCGGAGGACGACGGTTGTACTAGGTCCGTACTGCCGAGGACGACAACGCTGCCGGTCGCCGTCTGGGCGCCGCGCAGTAGGGCGAGGGTTTTGGAACAGGCTCTGGGATACCGTAGCTATTTAGTCGCGAGCACCAGTCCGGTTGTAGGGCCGGTTGTCCGATAGGGAGGTGGGTTGCCGTGAGCACCCAGACCGATGTCCGGCCAGATGAGGCCCACACCGACAACAGTGACGACCTTTTCCACTACGTACGCAAGTCCAAGATCGCCGAGAGCGCGGTCATGGGTTCGCATGTCCAGGCGCTGTGCGGAGAGGTCTTCCCGGTGACCCGCACCCCGAAGCCCGGCTCGCCGGTGTGCGACGAGTGCCGAAAGATCTACGAGTCCTTGCCCAAGGGCGGCGCCTGAGCCGGCCGGTTACTCGGCGGCTGAGCCGGCTGAATCGGCTCGACTGGTTGGATCGGCGCCGACGGGTGCTCGGGCGGTAGCTGCGGGTGTGGCGGTGGCGACTTCGCCGCCTCGCTGAACGCCTCGGCCACCGTTGCCTGTCGGCGCTGCCGTCGGGTCGGCTTGGCCGGCCAGGACTGCTCGAGGGTCGCGTTGAACTCCGCGCCGAGCAGGATCGCCAGCGCCAGCACGAACAGGTAGAGCAGGGCCGCGATCGGGGCGGCCAGTGCGCCGTAGCTGTAGGCGTGGTCGCTGACGAAGTTGATGTAGATCCGTAACAGATAGCTGCCGAGCAGGAAGATGCAGCCGGCGAGCACCGAGCCCGGGACGCCACGCAGCCACGGCCGGCGTATCGGCACCGCCTGGTGATAGAGGCTGGTCAGGCCGCAGAGCAGGATGACGGCGACGAACGGCCAGTACAGGTCGTGCACAAGCGTGTTCACGTCGTTCTGCAGGTTCTTCGGGAACAACGAGACGATCTTCGCCGGGCCCAGCACCAGGGTGGGCAGCAGGAACACGCTCACCACCATCGTCACGACGTAGAGCCACAGCGCGATCAGCCGGCTGCGTACCGCGCCCCGGACGTCGCGCATGTCGTAGGCGATCGTGATTGTGTTGACGAACGTCGCCATCGCCGAGGACCCCGCCCACAGCGAGATCACGAAGCCGATGCTGATCACGTCCGCTCGGCCGTGACCGAGCACATCGTTGATCGTGGGCTCGATCAGCTTCACCACGTTCGGCGCGAAAGCCTGGTGCAACCAGTGCAATAGCTGGTTGCGGACCGATTCGACCGCGTCGTGGCCGAACAGCCCGGCGATGTAGCCGAGGCTGCCCAGCAGCGCCAGGAACAGTGGCGGGATGGACAGCAGTTGCCAGAACGCCGCCTCGGCGGACAGCCCCCAGACGCGATCGCTCCAGGCCTTGGAGACCGTCTTGCGCAGCACTCTGATCGGTCGATGGTTGGTCACCGGCGCCACCGTCTCCTTGACGGTGTCACGCAGCCGTCCTTGCTCTGTGACGGCGCGCTCCACCGCTCGGCGAGCGGCCTGCGGCACGGCATCGCGCCGCGGCAGGGGTTCGGGACGGGCAGTCACGGCTACCAAGGATGCCCTGTAACCGTTACAAGAGCAGGCAGCGACCCCCCGAAGGGGATCAATTAGGCGGCCGGGTTAGGTCGTCTCGATCGTCATCGGGCCGGTCAGCTCGCTGAACCGGCCGCCCGGCGGTATTGCCAGGCGGACCTCGATCATCGCGCAGAACGGGCCAAATTGCTCGACACACCCTAGTTCCCGCCGGCGGCCTCGGTCTGCTTGATCGTGAAGTTGTGCGTCGTGGTCGTGGTGATCGTGCCCTCAGGGCCGGCAACCGGACGCCCGTTCTGCCTGACGGTCCAGGTTTGGTGGAACGTCAGCGACAGCGGCTGGTCCTTCGGCGTGGTCTGGGTGAACTTCACCCAGCAGTCGGAGTCGCGCTCGTGCAGCGCGTCCGGGTTGCCGCCGTCGGTGCACTTGAGCTTGCTGGTCGCCCCGTTCGGCAGGTTGGCGGCCGTGATCGGTCCGGGCGTCGCCGTGGCCTCCTGACCGCCGACCCGGATCGTGATCGGATATCGGCCGATCTCGTCGCGCACCCACATGAACTGCGGCAGCTTGACCAGCCCGTTGTCATACGGCGGCTTGGCGCCCAGGTCGAGGTTGGGCACGACCATCTTGAGGATGTCCGGCAGCGGGATGGTCGGGGTGGGCACGGTGGGCGGGTTTTCCTGTCCGGGGAGCCAGAACTCCCACCAATACGGGTTGTCGCGATGCAGATTGCGCAGCGTGGTCTTCAGCCACTCTGGCGCGTGGGTGTTGGTGATGTTGCGGTACCGGGCGAAGCTGCACTGGTAGTCCCACCAGTAGCCGACATTGTCGAACCGGTGGTTGTATGCGTCGTCATAGGCGCCCGGGTTGTAGAAATCGAGATGGATCCAGTCGTCGTAGGTCTCGGTGAGACCCATATGACTTTTCTTGGTGTAGAAGTTGTTGTACGGCGCCTCGACCCTTCCGATGCCGTTGGGCAGCTGCATCTGGAAGAAGCGGTGGGTCTTGAAATCGGGATTGTCGGCGTTGGTGATCCAATAGCTCGCCGGACGCTTCCCGATGAAGATGTCCGGCGCCGGATAGGTCGCCAGCCGCTGCCCGGTGTAGATCTGGTAGTAGGCGCACACGCTCGGCACGCTGATCCGCTTTTCGGTCTTGCCGTTCGGACCGGTCAGTACGTCGATCAGGGTCAGTGGCCGGATCGCCGGCACTTTCGCGGTCACCGTGGCGCCGGTGGCGTCCTGGTAGGTGATCGTCTCGGTGTACGTCTTGGCCTTGAGGATGCACTGACTCGGAGCGGTGGGATCGTAGCTGCCGCAATACGTCTTTGCCGGCGGTTCGGGTGCGCTACTCGGCAGGCTGGGGATCGTCGGGGTCGGCGCGGGTGGCGTGGTTGCCGTGGCCGTGGGCGGAGTTTTGGTCGGCTTGTGTTTCGGCGGCTTGGCGTCGGCCGGACTCGCCAGCAGCGTCGCGGCCATGCCGGCCGCGGCGAGCAGCGCCACGAGCGCCGCGCGGCGGCGTGCCTTGCCCAAGGTCATGACACTCCGGTACATGCGTTTGCGCCCCCCTGTGCGAACGAGGTGACCTGCCAGTCACCGCTGGCGTCGCTGAGCTTCGCTTCGATCGGCCGGCGCTGCGATGCGGCGTTCGGCTTGTCGTCGCTGCCTTGGAAGTAGTGCGAGAAGTCCGCGCACTCCTCGATGGTCGCCGTGCCGGCAGTGGGGTCGGCATCGATGATCCACGGCCGCATCGTGACCGAGCCGTGCCTGGTCAGGTGCCGACCCTGCATGTCGGTGAGTGTCTTGACCAGGTTTTGCTGCGCCTGCCCGCCGGCGACCTCATTGATGCGCGGGTCGGACGGGTTGGGCGCGCCTTCCAGGGTCAGCGTCGTGGCGATGAACGCCTTGTAGGCGGCCAGGATCGGGGCATATGACTCGCCGCCGACATCACGTTGTTTCCAGCTGATGGAGACGGTCTTGGAGCCGTTGGTGTGCGCGGCGCCGGAGGTCTGCTCGCCGGCGGATGCGGCCTCGGACTGGGCGGGCCCGGGGGCGGCCGGGCGGTCGACCTTCGCGCCTTGCACGTGGTCGCTCTGGCAGCCGGCGAGGATGAGCGCCGCGCCGATCGGAGTCGCAGCCAGGGCGTACCGAATTGCCCTGCGCCGTGCCCGCATGTCGCCTCCTGCAGCCGGTTCGGTAGCGATCCTAGCCCGGCCCAGAGATGGCGGCGTGACGGCGATCCGGGGGCGGGACAACCTGTGCGACGCGACCGGCGGCAAGGACGTTCCGAGCTACCCCAGACATGCACCGGCCGGGCCCGTCGCGGCCTCCAGACTAGTGGAGTCGAACGGACCCGGCCGGTATGTCGGAAATATCAGTCGCCGATTATCTCGACGGCCACCTCTCGCAGCTTGGCGTCGTAGGCCCGGGCGTGGTGACCGCAGAAAACGAGGTCGCCGCCGCCGGGAAGCATGACCCGAACGGATGCTCGTGCGCCGCAGCGGTCACAGCGATCGGCAGCCGTTATGGGGGCCCCAGTCGTGGGTGTCGTGAGCTCGGTAGTGGTCACGGCATTCCTTTCGGTCGAGGCCGGGCCGCTGATGCCCGACTCTGCACTGAGACGTCGCTTGGTGATCACTGTGACGTCATCGGCGCGGTGATCGTTCTCGTACTGGCGGATCGTTATCGCAGGGACATGATGTGTACGTACCCAGCACAACCCATGCCGCACCGGCAGCGTTCCCGTATCGCTTGAAGCGAACGTCACACTGCGTGACTGGATCTTGAGGTAGGCGGACCGACCGGACGGGACCTTCTGCCGAACAGGTGATCAGTCCAGGTAGTCGCGCAGCACCTGGGATCGGGACGGGTGGCGCAGCTTGGACATGGTCTTGGACTCGATCTGGCGGATCCGCTCGCGGGTCACCCCATAGACCTGCCCGATCTCATCGAGTGTCCGGGGCTGGCCATCGGTCAGGCCGAACCGGAGCCGTACGACGCCGGCCTCGCGTTCGGACAAGGTCTGCAGCACCGACTGCAACTGGTCCTGCAGCAGGGTGAAGCTGACCGCGTCGACCGCGACCACGGCCTCGGAGTCCTCGATGAAGTCACCGAGCTGCGAATCGCCCTCGTCGCCGATCGTCTGGTCCAGCGAGATCGGCTCCCGGGCGTACTGCTGGATCTCCAGCACCTTCTCCGGGGAGATGTCCATCTCCTTGGCCAGCTCTTCCGGCGTGGGCTCCCGGCCCAGGTCCTGCAACAGCTCGCGCTGAATGCGGCCGAGCTTGTTGATGACCTCCACCATGTGCACCGGGATCCGGATGGTGCGCGCTTGATCGGCCATCGCCCGGGTGATCGCCTGCCGGATCCACCAGGTCGCGTACGTGGAGAACTTGTAGCCCTTGGTGTAGTCGAACTTCTCGACCGCCCGGATCAGACCGAGGTTGCCCTCCTGGATCAGGTCGAGGAACGCCATGCCGCGGCCGGTGTAGCGCTTTGCCAGCGATACGACCAGGCGCAGGTTGGCCTCGAGCAGATGGTTCTTGGCGCGCTCGCCGTCACGGACGATCCAGTGCAGATCGCGACGGAGCTGCACGACCAGCTTCTCGTTGTCGTCCTCGGCCTGGCGCAGCCGCTCGGCCGCGTAGAGGCCTGCCTCGATCCGCTTGGCGAGGTCGACCTCCTCCTCGGCATTGAGCAGGGCCACCTTGCCGATCTGTTTGAGGTACGCCCGGACCGAGTCGGCCGACGCGGTCATCTCGGCGTCCTTGCGGGCCTGCCGCAGCGCCTCGGACTCCTCCTCGTCCCAGGTGAAGTCCGGCGAATCGCCACCCTCGCCGGTGACCGGGATCTCCACCTCTTCGTCGATCGCGAGACCCTCGGCCGGCGCGGCGGCATCGCCAGCGGGCGCGCCCTCCGCCGGATCGGTCGCCTTTGCCGGCGCCGCCTTCTTGCCCGGTGCCGACCGCACCGCCTTGACCGGCCGGCTGGCGGACTTCGTCGCCTTGGTGGCCGGCGCCTTGCTCACGGCCCGGGGTGCCCGAGCCTCCTGTTCGGCGGCCGCGGCCGCCTCCGGTGCGTCGTCCTCGGCAACCGCCGAAGCGGTCACCGCCGGGCGCACCGGCGTCACCGCGGCGGCAACCTGCGCTCGCGTCGTAGGTGGCGTCTGGGAGTCGATGTTCACCGTGATCCCGGCATTGCTGATGCTGCGTAGCACGCGTCGTCCCTCGCTAGCGGAAAGCCCAACTCGATTGACCTCTACCTCTACCTCGACCGCGCTGAGCGACCCAGTCGCTCGTCCACGTTCGAGTAGGCGATCGATCGCCTTCGTTTCTTCGGTTGTGGACGCCGATGTGGTCGATGCACGATCCGGGGATGGAGATGGCGAGTCTGGTGGTACCACGAACGCCCTTTCAGGAGTGCTGCCCATGACGGCAATGTTCGGACTCGACGACCCAATGAACGCGGAGACTCCGTGTTCGCCAAGGACACCCACCTGGGCGGACCGGAGACCAGCCGCTCGACTGCACGTTCACTGAGCCGCTAACGCCGTGTGTGCCAGTGTAACTTCGTGTCGCCCCGCCCGCTGCCGACCCACCGCAGCCGGGCCGCCTTCTGCGACGTCGGGTGAGCACATAACGGGCTCAACGACGGTCAGCGCGTCAGGGTGCGAGCCCAGGTCGGCGGCCTACTCACCGCGACTCTCGGTCACGGCCAGCGCCGCCCCGACTATGCCGGCGTTGTTGAGCAGCTGCGCCGGGCGGATCGGAGCCTGCACGTCGAGCAGCGGCACCCATTTCTCGGCCTTCTTGCTGACCCCGCCACCGACGACGAAGAGATCCGGGGTGAACAGCGCCTCCAGCTTGGTCAGGTAATGCTGGACCCGCTCAGCCCACTTCTCCCAGGACAGCTCATGGCGTTCCTTCGCCGAGTAGGCGGCGCGTCGCTCCGCATCGTGGCCGTCGATCTCGATGTGACCAAGCTCCGTATTGGGTACGAGCTGGCCGTTGAGGAAGAGCCCGCTGCCGATGCCGGTGCCGAACGTGAGAACAAGCACAACCCCGGAAACGCCTTTGGCCGCGCCGTATCGCACCTCGGCGAGCCCGGCGGCGTCGGCATCATTGAGCACCGTGACCGGGCAACCGCTGGCGTCGGTGAACGCCTTGTCCACGTTCACCCCGATCCAGCTCGGGTCGACGTTGGCCGCCGAGCGGGCGACGCCGTTCTTGATGATCGCCGGGAAGGTGGCGCCGGCCGGGCCGGTCCACTGATGGTCGGTGACGATTTGGGCGACGATCGCGGCGACCGCCTCCGGGGTCGATGGCTGCGGAGTGGGAATCCGTTCCCGATCGGTGCTGAGCTCGCCGGTCCCCAGGTCCACCACGCCGCCCTTGATGCCGGTACCGCCGATGTCGATACCGAACGCGCGGCCGGCTGGGTCGGTCATGGGTGTCTCCTCGCGCGAGTCTCCGATTGATCCAGCGCGCGACGCGCGCGTCGCGGGCAATCGTAGATCGATCAGCAGTGCGCGGCCGACGCGGTGGCGCTCGCGGTCAGCTGGCTGATCGCGTGCTCGATCACCGTGGTTTTGGCCAGCGCGTGAAAGTGCGGTCCGAGCGCGACATCGACGGTTGCGTCGGTACGCCGATCGCGCACCATCGTGGCGCCCGGCAGCGTCGCCTGCAGCAGCTTCGCCCGGGCGGCGCCGGCCGTGCCATACCGGATCTCGGCGACGCCGGTCACCTTGCGGGTGGTCGGATCATTGGCGGTGGCCAGCACCGCCAGACCGCGCGCTCGCAGCTGCTTGCTGACCCCGGCGGCCAGCCCCTCTTTCTCGGTGGCGTTATAGACCCGCACCTGCACGTCGTGCGCCGTGAGGCCGCTGGTCTTGCTGCTGGAGGCGCAGGCGGCCGGCTGCTTGCCGTGCTTGCCGTCGTTGGTGAGCACCCGCCACCACACAACGGTGGCAGCGATCGCGAACACCACGATGAAGATCACCATTGGCCAGGCCCGCCGGCCGCGGCGTCGCTGCTCCGGAGCCCGCTGCGGCAGCTTTCCGAGGGGGCTCAACATGGTCATAACAGACCCGACAACGCAGGTGGCACAGCAGGACTGTAACGACAGTTGCCCGTCTGGGCGAACGCGTCGCGAACATCACTGGCACAGCTGCGGGATTTTGACCGTTCCGGGCGCTGGTTATCGGTGCGTCGAGGCGGCGCCGGCGCCGTGTTTTCGGTACCCTTCGGCGCCGCTGCGGAGGTGTCCGGAGGCCGCCGGCGGCAGGCGGTACGCGACGCGTGAGCAACGTCACGAGAATGCGCCCCCGCCCGGGCACATATCGGCGGGGCGGTGCGTTACCCACGCGCTAGAACGAGAAGCTAGGAGTGACCACGAATGGCGACCGATTACGACGCACCTCGGCGTAATGAAAACGACGACCTCGGTGAGGACTCGCTCGAGGAGCTCAAGGCACGTCGCTCGGAGGCGCAGTCGGCCTCCGTTGACACCGACGAAGCCGAGCTTGGCGAGACCTTTGAACTGCCGGGCGCGGACCTGTCCAGTGAAGAACTGACTGTCAAGGTGTTGCCGAAGCAGGCGGATGAGTTCACCTGTTCCAGCTGCTTCTTGGTGCACCACCGAAGCCGGCTGGCCGGCCAGAAGAACGGGCAGCCGATCTGCCGTGACTGTGCCGCGTGAGCGTTGCAGCACAGCAGTCCGGCGCGGGCGTACCGGCTCGCGAATGCGCCCGGCGGTTTCGACCGTCGGGCGCATTCGCGCTGGCCGCGCGCTCTCGTCATGGCGGATGCCCGAAGCGGATAACGGCGGCCGTGTAGCCTTGCCCGCTGTGCCGATGCCGCCATCACCACCTTCCGGCGGGCCGGAAGTCCTGGTGACCCTTTTGGACCCGGGCCTGCCCGTGCCGAGCTACGCCCATCCCGGCGACGCCGGCGCTGATCTGGTGACGGCGGTCGACGTGAGGCTGGCGCCCGGCGAGCGGGCGGTGGTGCCCACCGGTGTGGCGATAGCCCTGCCGCCGGGCTTTGTCGCGTTTGTGCATCCGCGCTCCGGATTGGCCGCGCGTTGCGGGCTGACGCTGGTCAACTCGCCGGGCACTATCGACGCCGGCTACCGGGGAGAGATCAAGCTGATTGTGATCAACCACGACCCGGCCGACCAGGTTCGGCTGACCCGGGGCGACCGCATCGCCCAGTTGGTGATCCAGCGGGTCGAGCACGCGGTGTTCCGGTCTGTGTCGGAGTTGCCGGACTCGGCCCGCGGTACGGCCGGGCACGGCTCGACCGGCGGCCACGCGCTACTGGCCGGCGGGACCGCGTAATGGCTCTGGGCAAGCGCAAACACCGCCGCCGGACTCGCGAGGAGCTGCCGATACCCGGCGTGGAGTCGCACGAGCACACCCAGGAGCCGACGTTCGGCCCGTGGGACCTGGCCGACGCGCCCGAGGACGGCCGGGAGCGCATCGACCTCGGCGCACTGCGGGTCCCGCCGCCGCCCGGCTTCGACCTGCGGGTCGAGGTCAGCCCGGAAGGTCAGGTAGTGGCCGCGACGCTGGCCAGCCCCCGCGGCGAGATGCAGCTCGGCGTGTTCGCCGCGCCGCGCAGCGCCGGGATCTGGGATGAGGTACGCGCGGAGATCAAGGCCACGGTGCGTTCCGAGGGCGGCACCCTGACCGAGCAGTCCGGCTCCTTCGGCCCGGAGCTGACCGGGCGGGTGCCGATGCCGAACGGGCCGGCCTCGGCCCGGTTCGTCGGCGTCGACGGTCCACGCTGGTTTCTGCGGGCGTTGCTGATCGGTCCGGTGGCCACCGATCCGACCGCTGCCCAGCCGCTGGAGGATGCCCTGCGGGCCGTCATTGTGGTGCGTGGCAACGACCCGATGCCGGTCCGGGAGGCGCTGCCGCTGCGGCTACCCAAGGACGTGGCCGAGCAGATCGCCGAGCAGGGCGACCCCTCTTTTCTCGAACAGCACGAGAACGAGGAATGAGACGCCCAGCGGGCGCTACGCTGGAGTTGTCAGAGGCCACAGGCGGCGGCTGCGCAGGTTGCCGAAGGGGATGTTGAGAATGTCCGAACGGACGGATCTTGGCGGACGCGGCCGGTGGTCCCGAATGGTGCGCCGGCTGGTCGCCGACGATGCCGAACTCGACGCGGAGGAGCTCCGCGATGATGTCGAGCAGGCCGGCGCGACCACGGTTGCAACGTGTTGCCGGGGCCAGCAGGTGACGGTGCAGGGGCGGCTGCGCTCGGTGGTGCTGAAGCCACGAGGCAGCGTGCCGACGCTGGAGGCCGAGCTCTTCGACGGCACCGGATCGGTGACGCTGATCTGGCTGGGCCGCCGGCACATCCCGGGCATCGAGCCCGGCCGGGCACTGTGCGCGTACGGGCGGGTGGCGGAGTCCGACGGTGTCCGGACCATGTTCAACCCGCGGTATGAGCTCAAGCAGACCTCCTCGTGAGCGAACGGACCTCGGCGCAGGACTCGGATGAGCACACCGGCAAACATGCTGCCGGTGGCGCGTTGCGAAAGGCGGCCGAGTCCAACGGCGATTTCCGGACGCTGCTGATCGATTCCATCGGTGGCCTGCGCGGAATGGTCGACTCCGGCCTGCCGGTCGTGGTGTTCGTGCTGGCGAATGTGATTGGCGGCCTGCGGGTCGGCATTTGGGCCGCGGTGGCCGCGGCGGTGCTGTTGATCGTCGTTCGACTGGTCCGGCACGAGACCGTGCAACAGGCGATCAGCGGCGCATTCGGCGTGGCGATCGCCGCTTTTATCGCGTGGCGGATGGGACAGGCACGCGGATTCTTTCTGCTGGGTATCTGGCGAAATCTGGTCTACGGCGCGATCTTCGCGCTGTCCGTCGTGATCCGGCGGCCCCTGGTCGGCGTGCTCTGGGAGTATTTCGAGGGCAATGGCAGGGCGTGGCGGTCCGATCGCAAACTGCGCCGTACCTACTCGGCGGTCACTATTTTATGGGCGGCGGTCTTTTTCGCGCGGGTGATCGTCCAGCATTTCTTTTACGAGCGAAATGCGACCGGCTGGCTGGCCGGAACGTCGCTGGCGATGGGATATCCGCTGTTGGGGCTGGCGCTGGCGGTCACCGTGCTCGCGGTGCGTCGGGCCGGTCGGGACATCCGCGCGACAGAGGCTGTGGCCGACGAGGCCCAGACGCCGTAATCAGCTCGCGGACATCAGACCGTGACGCTGACCGCTCTTTTCCAGTAGCAGCTCGATCTTTGCCGCCGTATCCGTTCCAGGCGTCGGATTGTCCAGCACGATCGTGAGATCGGGCCGCTCCGGCATGCGCAGCTGGGTGATCTCGAAGTCGAGTTGGCCCACCGTCGGATGCAGATACGTCTTGCGCACGAAACCGCCTGGCGACACGTCATGCCTGGCCCACAGCTCGGCGAACTCCGGGCAGATCTCACTCAGCCGATCGACAATTCCGGCGAAGCCGAGATCCTCGACGTGGGTGGACATCTCGGCGCGATATTGGGCCACGAGCTGCCCGGCCGCCTCCGTCCAGCCGACCAGGCAGGACCGGAATGCCATATTCGTAAAGAAACACGCCAGGCCGTTGTGCTCCGGCCCGCCTATCCCGAACACCAGGCGAGCCGCCTCGTTGGTCGCCGACATATTCCAGTAGCGGTCCTGCACCATGGCTGGCATCGGCATCAGGCTGTCGACCAGTCGCAACAGCGCCCCGTCCACCGGCTGATCCGGCGGTCCGGTCACGACGGGCGGATTCAGCCCGGCGAGCACGTACAGATGACGGCGCTCGGTCTCGTCCAATCGCAGCGTGCGGGCCACCGCGTCGAGCACCTGGGGGGACACGGTGATGTCGCGGCCCTGCTCGAGCCACTGATACCAGGACACGCTCACCCCGGCCAGGACCGCGACCTCTTCCCGGCGCAGGCCCGGCGTCCGGCGGCGGGCGCCGACCGCGAGGTCAACATCGGCCGGATTGACCCGGGCGCGCCGGCTGGTGAGGAACTCACGTAGCTCGGCGCGGCGCCTGACCTCGGCGGTCGGTGGATTCGGAACGGTGGTGGTCACGACAACAGGATAAGTGCAGGCTCCCCGTACCCGGCTGTGAGATCGAACCATCAGAGCATGACCGTTCTCAACGACGCCACCGACCCGATCACCGCGCGAGCCGCTACGGCGGCGCCGCGGCGAATGACATTTCGAGCCAAGCTCGTCCTCTTTGTGCTGTGCGCCGCCAATTTCATGGTCGCCTTGGACTTTTCCATTCTGAACGTCGCGCTGCCCACGCTCGGCCGGGATCTGGGGCTCGGCCAGGCCAACCTGCAATGGGCGGTGACCGCGTTCGCCCTTCCCTCGGGCGGTTTCCTGCTGCTGGCCGGCCGCGTCGCCGACCTGGTCGGCCGGCGCCGGGTATTTCTCATCGGTCTGGTCCTGTTCACCGTGGCGTCGGTATTCGCCACTCTGGCCTGGAGTTCCGGGATCTTCCTCGGCGCCCGGGCGCTGCAGGGCCTTGGTGCCGCGATGGTCGTGCCGACCGGAATGGCGCTGCTGACCACCTCTTTCGCCGAGGGCCGGGCCCGGGACAAGGCGCTCGGCGTGCTGGGCACGTTGATGTCGCTCGGCTTCACCGCCGGCGTGCTGCTCGGCGGCGTGTTGACCGACACGCTCGGCTGGCGTTCCACGATGGGTCTCAACGTCGTGATGGCGGTCGGCGTGTTGATCGCGGCACCGATCCTGCTGACCGAGAGCAGGGGTGAACGGCAGCGGCTGGATATCCCGGGCGCCATCGCGATCACCGGCGGGTTGCTGGCCCTGATCTACGCCCTGTCCACCGCGGCGGAGCGCGGCTGGGGGCGGCCGGACGTGATCGCCGGGCTGGCCGTCGCGGCGGTCGCGCTGACCTCGTTCTTCGTGATCGAATCCCGTACCGCGCAGCCGTTGGTGTCCCTTCAGGTGCTGCGCCGCCGGACCGTGGCCTGGGGCAACCTCGGCGGGCTGACCACGTTCGCGATGATGAGCACGGTCATCTTCCTCGGCACGCTCTACCTGCAGCAGGTGCACAACTATTCAGCGATGACCACCGGGCTGGTCTTCGGCGTGCTCGGCCTGGGCGCCGCCGGCGGCGGAGTGGTCGCTCCGCGTGCGGTGGGCCGATTCGGGGCCCGGTCGGTGCTGGCCCTGGCGCTACTGGTGCAGGGCGGGTTCACCCTTGGGGTGGCGATGCTCGACCGTGGCGATGGGGTGCTGCTCATCCTGGTGGCCGGCACGATCGCCTGCTTCGGTCATATGCACGCGATCGTCTCCTACGGCATCGCCGCCACCTCCGGCCTGTCCGACCGCGAACAGGGTCTTGCCACCGGCCTGGTCACCACCGCGCAACAGATCGGGATCACGGTCGGCATTCCGCTGCTGTCCGCGCTGGCCTCGTCCCGGTCGGCGCACCTGAGGGAGGCCGGCCGGTCCTTCGCCGACGCGACGCTCGGCGGTGTGGAGCTCGGCTTGGCCGCCGACGCGGGCATCCTGCTCGTGGTCAGCGGGCTGGTCATCGTGTTCTTGTGGCTGCGGCCCGCGCGGAGCGATTAGGAGACTCCAGAATTATTCAGGAGTCTCCTAGCGCTGGCCGGGCCGCTCGGCGCACATCATGTCGCGGATCTCCTGCTCGACCTCGGGGACGGCGACAAAGAGCAATTCGTCGGAGCTCTCGAGCGGCTCGTCCGGAGTGGGCACGATCACCCGCCCGCCCCGCAGGATCGTTACCAAGGCTGCGTCGCGCGGCAGGTTGAGCTCCCGGACCGCCCGTCCCTGATGTGGCGAATCCGGCGCCAGGGTCAGCTCCACGAGGTTGGCCTGGCCCTGCCGGAACGTCATCAGCCGGACCAGCTCGCCGACCGACACCGCCTCCTCGACCAGCGCGGCGATCACCCGTGGCGAGGACACCGCGACGTCCACTCCCCACGACTCGTCGTACAACCACTCGTTGTGCGGATCCTTGACCCGGCCCACCACCCGGCCCACCGCGAACTCGGTCTTGGCCAGCAGCGATACGACGAGGTTGACCTTGTCGTCCCCGGTAGCCGCGACCACCACGTCGCAGTGCTGCAGCCCGGCCTCCTCGAGTGAGGCCAGCTCGCAGGCGTCGGCCTGCACCCACTCCGCGTCGGGCACGGCCTCCGGCGTAATCGCGGCGGCGTCGCGCTCGATCAGCATCACCTGGTGGCCGTTTTCCACCAGCTCAGCCGCTATCGACTGGCCCACGTTTCCGGCACCGGCGATCGCGACGCGCATCAATGCTCTCCCTCGGGGGCAGCCTTCGCCACACCGGCGACGGTCGGTACGACGTCATCGGTCACCAGCACGTGCACCAGGTCGCCGGACTGGAACACGGTCTGCGGGGTGGGCAGCATGCCCGCGCCGAACCTGGTGAGGAACGCCACGCGCGCGCCGGTTTCGGTCTCCAGCCGGCTCACCGGCTGGCCCACCCACCCATCATGCAGCGTCAGCGCCACCAGCGAGATCGCGCCCGAGGGGTCCCGCCAGTCCTCCTCGGGACCGTCGGTCAGCAACGCGCGCAGCAGTTGATCGGTGGT
>Ga0137412_10001321_pt1 | contig 19109 bp, 17 predicted proteins | sample CZODoug2_1_16fun_FD_122160 | JGI IMG/M metagenome (GOLD analysis project Ga0137412, IMG submission 122160) | Vadose zone soil fungal communities from Angelo Coast Range Reserve, California, USA - CZODoug2_1_16fungal (Hybrid Assembly) | ecosystem: Environmental > Terrestrial > Soil > Vadose zone...
GCAAAACTTAGGCGAACGAATCAGATTAGGCGTCGAAGGCGTCATCGAAGGAGACTCGCTTGCCGATGACAGCCATATCGCGCGAAAAATATCCGATCGCATCACCGACCGCGAAAAACATCTCGTGTTCGGCGATATACTTGACGATTGTCTCGAGGCCGCTGGTGGTGCGGACGAAATAGTATCCGCCATCTTCCAGGATCGTCTGGGCGTGAGATTGCGACGTCATGATTTGGCGTTCTCCTTGGGGTCTGCATGGACATGGCATCCGTCGCAGTAGGGCGGGTTGCGCGTTCGTTTGCAGCCGCACAAGACGACCTTGAAAGTGGCCGGTGCTCGGTACGGCAGCGGTAGAAAGCTCGTGCCGCGGTGGCTGTTGTCGCACCAGGGCTGCTTCGAGCTCAGCCCGCAAGTGCACCACAGCGTAGGCCGGTCGGCTTTGACCTCGACTGCGAAGGGTATGTCGCTGCGCTTGCGCGGTATCGTATCGGACATGTCTACTCCTGAGATTCAGCCCGAGCCAGCGTGGCCCGTTCGGCCTGCGCCAACCGCGTATCGACGCCGTGTATCGAGACCCCGCGCTCGTCGGGCCGGATGATGACCATGACGCACGCCTCATCGAGCGTTGCGTGCCAATATTCTTCGCCGGCGGGCACGTGGATGACCGTGCCGGGCGCGCACCACTCGCCGTTCAGAATCATCCGGCCCGACACCACGACGATGACTTCGCTCTCGGTGTGATGATGAACCCGGGTGAAATGATTGGCCGGTTCCTCGGTCAGGGCGGCGTACGGCCCAACACCGTTGATCAGCATGGCCCGAGGTATTTGCGACATATCGACGTTCGGATCACCCTTGCCGGGAAACTCGGCGGTGCGGAGCTGCCACTCGTCGGGGGTGACAATCGTCGTGCCCGTGATCTTATTGAAGCCCATGGAATGCTCCTGCTAAAAGAACAAGAAAACTGAATTCATCGTGCGAAGCCGCCGGAAGATTACGCCATGCGCCTCCCGTTGCATCGCGCCGTTCACAGTCGACCACCGTTGGCGGCGAGCAGCTCGCCGCTGATCCAGCGACCTTTCGGGCTGACCAGAAATCCGACCAGTTCGGCGAGTTCCTCAGGCTGGCCGAGACGGCGCAGCGCGGTCGCCGCAAGCGCTCCCTTCCTCTGCGCGTCCGTCAGCGTGGCGAGCAGGGCCGTGTCGATCAGACCAGGCAACACGGCGTTGACGGTGATGCCGCGTGCCCCGACCTCGTGAGCGAAGGCGCGGGTGAGGGTTTCGAGAGCCGCCTTGCTGGCGGAGTAGGCCGGCCCCCCACCGGGATTACGGGTCGACATGGATGAGATGTTGACGATCCGGCCGTTGTCGGCCAGCACCTGGCCTGCGCGCTTCATGCCGAAGAATGCCGCCTTGGTCATTGCGAACAGAGCATCATAGGTCGCTTCGTCGGTGTCCATCACCCGGCACAGGGTGCCGAGCCAGGCATTGTTGACCAAGATATCCAGCTGCCTGCATTGCGCCACAACGCGATCGATCAACGCTGTGACGGCCGACGCCGAGGCGACATCGGCCTGGAAAATCTCAGCCGAGCCGCCGGCCGCGCGGATCGCCGCAACGGTTTTGGCTGCACCGGTCTCATCGGCGTTGTAGTTGACCGCCACGAAGGCGCCGGCGCCCGCGAGCCGTCGGGCGATAGCCGCACCGATGCCGCGCGACGCGCCGGTTACCAGCGCGACTTTGCCGATAAGATCCTGATCCATGTCTGCTCCTTGAGTTCGCGGCGACCGGCGCCGGTGCTATTGGGTCCCGAAGCGGCGTGTCAGGCTGATGCCGAAAGTCCGCGGTGCGCCGATGAGGCCCGAAGGCGCATTGCCGTTGGCCGCGGTGGTGATGAAGTAGCCCCTGTCCGCCAAATTCTTGCCCCAGAGCTGCGTCTGCCAGAGACGATCGGCGGAGTTATAGCCGATGAAGGCGTTGACTAGACCGTAGGGCCCCTGACTTTGAACGGCAACGTTGGTCGGATCGTAGAAGACGCGATCCTGCCAATAGTACTCGGCGCGCACGTAGGTCTGGGAACCGTTCTGCATATCAAAACCGCGTTGCGCTGCAAGGTACACGGTGTATTTCGGCGCGGCATCGAGCGTCTTACCCGCGGCGTTGAACACGAAGCTCGGCGCTGCGGGCGAGCCGGGGGGGTTGGAATTGATAAGCTGATTCACCGGCATGAAGGGTGCTAGCACGGCCGGCACCGAGGCCGTGCGGAATTGATCGTAGGTCGCGTCCAGATAGGTAAGGTTGGCGGTCAACTGCCAGTCCGGGGTCGGCCGTGCGGTAATCTCGGCTTCGATGCCTTTGACCTTGGCCGATGCCGCGTTGCCGATCGCGATGGTGCCCGGACCGAGCAGGGCCTGCACCTGCAGGTTCTTGTAGTCATAGTAGAAGCCTGTGAGATTGACCCGGAGCCTATGGTCGAGCCATTCGGACTTGATGCCGGTTTCATAGCTCCAGATCGTTTCCGGATCGAAGGACTCAGCCGCGACCGTCGGCGCCGCGAAGTTCAGGCCACCGCTCTTATAGCCGCGCGTCGCGCTGACGTAGAGCATTGTGTCCGGTGTGATCTGCCAGTCGATGCCGAATTTCGGCGTGGTGGCGTGGAAATCGCGTGTCGTGACGCCGAGGAAAGGGAAGCCCGGTAATTCGATACCGCCGATCGTTCTCTTGAAGTTCTGTTCCAGATGCTTGCTTTCCGTCGTGTACCGGATGCCCACCGTCAGATTGACAGTCGGCAACGCATGGTAGACACCCTGCGCGAAAGCGGCATACGACTTGGTCCAGGTCTTCGGAGTCGCCTGGATGACGGGGCCGGGCGTCACCGATTTGACATCAATCTGGTCGTTTTCGTGAAAGTAATAGAGGCCGCCGATGGCATCGAAGGAGCTGTAGTGGCCCTTCAGGTCGAATTCCTGGCTGACTTGATTCTCGCGTTCAGTCTGAAAGTTGACGATGGACGGGAGTTCCGTATTATCGGAATCGAGGCGGACGTCAAAGGTGTCCTTGCGATAGGCGGTGATCGACTTCAGGCTCAGATTCGCATTGAGATTCCAGTCGATGTCTTCCGAAATGCCGCCGTTTCTCGCCGACTCTCGATTCGGCGTGTTCAATGCAACCGTGTCGAAGGTGCCGATTACGCTGTTGGCACGTGGGGTCGGGAGCGGCACCGTACGGCTCCCTCCCGGGCCGTACAGCGACGGGGGCGGTGCCAGCAGCTGCGAGAAGCTGTTGAAGTCCTCATCCACTACCGTCCAATCGAACCGCGTGGTCGCGGTGATGTCGTCGCTGGGCTCCCAGCGCAACTGCCCGCGCAAGCCACCGTGATTGGCGCTGTTGATGTCGTTGCCGCTGGGAACGATGTTTTCCAGATAGGCGTTGTGGCGCAGATACGAGACCGCCAGGCTGCCTTGGAGCTCGTGGGAAATCAGCGGCCCGCTGATGTAGCTCTGATACCCGACTTCAGCGTAATTGCCGACAGTCAGCGTATTCTGGCCTGTGAGGGTGTCGGATGGCTGCTTGGAGATGATATTGATGGTGCCGCCGACCGCATTGCGGCCGTAAAGCGTGCCCTGCGGACCGCGCAGTACCTCGATGCGGTCGATATCGGCAAAATCGTTGGACGCAGCCGACGGACGCGCGATGTACACGCCATCGATCTGCATGGTCACGTCCGGGTCCGAGCCGGGGCCAACATTGTTGGTACCGATGCCGCGAATATAGATCTCGGTGTTCGCCGTCGACTGGCCGATGCTCAGGCCCGGCGCTGCGGCGACCAGATCTTTGAGGTTGACGACCTGTGATTTCTCCAACTCGTTCCCGGAAAACGCCGAGAGCGCGATCGGAGTCTTCTGAGCCGACGCCGCACTGGTCTTTGTCGCCGTCACGACGATCTCTTGCAGACCGATGCCGTCGGCGGCTGGCGCATCGACCGTAGTATCAGCGGCGAACGCGGATCGTGGCAGCGATGCGGCGCCCAAGCCGGCGCACAGAAGCAGTGAAAGGCTCGAACTGGCCGCCAATAACGTGTGTTTTGCATAGCAATTCATTTGTCCTCCCCCGAATGGTCGACGAATGCAGCTTGGCTCCGCACCAACCTACGGAACGCGCTGCTTATGGCAAAGTCGGAATCAGCGTCGTTCGTTCCCGCGCTGCCCGACCATCTCCTCCCATCGATACGCACTATAATGCGTGCATCGCTGGAACACTCATGTACAAGAGTGCTTTTTCAAAAAACTGGATACAGTTTACACCTCGGGAGAGGGGCGTCAAGAGATCAAAATCGAGCATGAGGTAAACGGAAATAGGCCCGAGCATTACGGTTGACAGTTTCGATCAGAGGCGGATATTTCTATTATTCCCTAGAAAATAAGCGATTTTCGCGACGAACCTGTGAGGTTTGTGGTTGCGGCGTCGCGGGGGAACCGATATGCGAGATCGGTGTATTGTGCAGAATGTCAGATAAGTTGGATACAGTTTTGTTGCACTATAATTCTAGAAAGTTGGAAGCGTTGAGGAAGAACGGCACGCCATATGCTGGGCGATTAAGATCCTTTTGACTGGCGTCTTTCCGCCGCATGCAGCTTCCACTGCGGTTCGTTCGGGAGGATCTGCCGCTGGTGCACCTCCCATACGGCGTTGTTGAGCTGTCCGCCGACGCGCTCCTTGAAGCGGCTAGGCACGAGGTTCTCGGGCAACATGTTAAAACCATGCACCGTCGAATCGAGCACGAAGACATCGTCGAGGGGCCAACAGGTTTGAGTGTCAATCATGATGTACCCGGCAGCGATGCGGCGCCAAAGCTGCCTGTTGCAAAGTCGGAGCCAGCGTCTGCTTTGGCGAAAAAGTGCATACAGTTTATACGTCGAGAGGGGGCGTCAAGCGATCAATCGAGCATGGGGTAAGGGGAATAGGCCCGAGCATTACGGTTGACAGTTTCGATCCGAGGCAGATATTTCTGTTGTTACCCTAGATAATCAGCGATATGCGCGACGAACCTGTGAGTTTGTGGCTGGGGCGTCGCGGAAAACCGATATGCGATGATCGGGTGTATCATGCAACGCCAGATAATCTGGATACAGTTGGGTTGCACTATAATTCCAGCAAGTTGGAGGCGTTGAGCAAAAACGGCACGCGACGTGCTGGGCAATAAGATCCGTTTGACTGGCGTCTTTCCGCGGTATGCATTCCCCCTCGGAACTACTGGGCGACAATACTCGCCGATTGATCTGACGTGAATGCTCTAGAGTCGAGGAAACAATGCTAATAGAGTCCGGGGTCTTGGCACCGCTGAAACGAAGCGAACGTCGTGGGGTAGCGGTGGAGGTCTATGAAAAGTTGCGAGAAGTGATCCTGAGCGGCCACCTCCAGCCGGGGGCGATCCTCTCGCAAGTTGCGGTTGCGCGCGCCCTAGGGGTGAGCCGCACGCCAGTTCGTGAAGCTATGCGGATGTTGCAGGAGAGCGGACTCGTCACTGCCGAGCCAAATCTTCGCAGTAGGGTGCTGGATTTCGACCCCAACGACATCGAATCTTTGTATATGAAGCGGATCCTGCTCGAATCGCTTGGGGTGGCGCTAACGGTGGAGAGAATGGCGCCCGCGCTCGTCGGCGAACTTCGTGACGTGATCAGAGCGCTTGAAGGCGAAGACGCGCATCAGAGCTTTTCAAAATGGTCGACGCTTCACAGGGAACTACACCGTCTCATCGTCTCGAAGGCCGGCGACCCCTACGTAAATGACCTCGTCGAATTGGAAGTTCGCAGCGAGAGATATCACTCCGCTTATAAAGGTGCGAACGTTGTCGGTTGGTGGCAGCGCGGCCAAACGGAACACCGGGCATTGTTCGAAGCAATCGCCGCCGGAGACGCCGGACGTGCTGCGGAATTAGCGGCACGGCACCTTGCGCGCACAGCCCTTGAAGTTCTCGCTGCGCTAGCACCCGAACACGATACGTCTCGAATTCGCTCAAGTCTCCGGTTTGCCATAGCTGCTGCGGCTGCCCATGAAACCTGATTCTTGGGAAGAACTCAGACAGAATCGCTTCAATTCCGAAGCCTCAGAGCGCGTCGGTCGACGCGCGCCGCGACGGGGCATTGGGCCGGGGTACACGCCACTGCATTAGGAAGATGGCGAGACTGGCGAGCACCGAGGCTACCGCGGCCACTTCGAACAGCGCGGCGGGCTTGAACCCGACCGCGAGCATTCCACCGCCGATCGCCGGACCGAGCACAGCGCCCACTCGCGCGACCACCATGGCCAAGCCGATGCCGGTGGCGCGCAGATGGGTAGGATAGTAGATCGTAGCCAGCGTGACCACGCACAGCTGGGCACCGATGCTGAAGAAGCCCGCCAGGAAGATCACCGCCAGCATGCCGGTTATGTGGTCTTTCGGCCAGCCGATCAAAGTAACGAACACAGCGCCGACCAGGAACGCGCCGCCGATGACGCCGTAAGGTCCTAACCTATCCATGGCCCGGCCTAATATCGGCGCGGCGAACACCGTGCCCAGATTCAACAGAATCGACGACATTACCGCGATGTCCAGCGGATAGCCCGATTGCTTGAGAAGGGTGGGTGTCCAATTGACCAGAACGTAGGTCAACAGCACGCCCATGAAACAGGTCGCCCCGATCAACACCGTGGCGAGGGCACGTCCGTCCCGGAATAATTGCTGGATGCCGGCGCCGCTGCGCGCATGCTCGGGAATGATAAACCGCGCGGTGTTGTCGGCGGCGATGCCGAGGCGGTGGAGAATACGCTGGATCTCGCTGCGAGATTTGCCAACGGTGATCAGATAGACAGTTGATTCCGGCACCACGGCCAACACCAGAGGCAGGAAAGCCAAAGGCAGCAATCCGCCGAGATAAAATACCGACTGCCAACCGAACATCGGAATGAGGCGGATCGAGAGCAGGCCGCCGAGCACTGCGCCGAGGGGATAGCCGGCATACATTGCCGAAACGATGGTGGCGCGAAACCGCTTCGGCGAATATTCGGCGGTCGTGGCCAGCAGTAGGGGCAAGGCGCCGCCCACGCCGATGCCAGTGAGCAGGCGCAGCACCAGCATGGACGCGGCGCCGGTCGCCCGCGTGGTTGCAACCGAGGCGAGTGCGAATATCAGCATGCTGGCCACAAGCACCGACTTGCGGCCGAAGCGTCCGCTGAGCGGCCCGATCACCATCGCGGCCAAGGCGCCGCCGAATAGGCCAATACTAAAGATCGCCCCCAGCATCGCCGGCCGCAGCGCCCAGTCGTGGAGGAGAACCGGCGCGACGAACGCGATTGACTGATTGCCAAAGCCGTCGATCATGATGACGAGCGAGCAGATCACCGCGATCGCGATTTGATAGAAGCTGAGAGGAGCATTGTCGATCGCGGCTTCGATGTCGAGCTCGGGCGGTATACGATCAGGATTCATTTGGATACTTGTTGCCTAATAATTTGCATATTGTCTATGGGATAATACGAGGGCCTTTATAGGCGAATCGCGGCGCGGCTTCGGCGAGAAGGCTGAGAATCACCGGCAACGCGGGGAGTGAAACGAGCCCGTGTCTCAAGTGCACTCAGCTTATCTGAAGAGCACACGGCGCTCGGGGATCTCTCGCCAACCGCAACGTGCGCTTGTTTATACGATGACTATGTTGTCGCCGGTACGATGGATGGGTTCTGATCCAGACGCCGTGATCAGGACCAAATCCTCCAGATGTGTGGTGCCGTTGACGCCCGCATTGAGCAAATGGCAATCGACGCTCAATACCATGCCGGCCTCGAGGGGCAGATCGATCGGTTTGCCGTCGACGCTCATGCGCGGCTGGTCCCAGTGCTGCAAACCAACAGTGTGTGGATTGAAGGCGTATGTGAACGGTGCCCCGAGTTTCTTGACGGTGTCGTTTCCAATCCGACGAATTTCAGAGAAGCGAAGCCCGGGGCGGAGTCGGCTCTGAATCTCCGACCATGCCTTAATGCCGGTGTCGGCCGCATAGCGCATTTGCTTGTCCGGCTCTCCAAAGAAAACAGTGCGTCCGTAGTCGCCCTGATAAAAGGCGTGGTGGCTGACGAAGTCGATCATAAAAGCCTGACCTTCCCGCAATTGGCCGTCTGCGCGCTCATCCATGACCATGTCCACACTCCCGCATACCGCGACATTGCCGTGTTTAGCAGCCTCCGCGAAAAAGCGCTGCCGTATATTTATCAACGTGCCTTCTTGTCGCGCGGCTCGTGCTGTTGCGAGAGCGGAGTCGACATTTGCCGCCGCCGCCGTGCGCATGAGCGCAAGCTCAGCGGGTGTTTTGGCCGACCGGATATGAAGCATCAAGTCATCCGCGGGTCGCCAGGCGGCATTCGCGCTTGCAGCTTGCAGCAAGGATCGTGCGTCCGAGGTATCGCAGCCGATGGGACGCCCGCCGAATGAACGATCCTTCAATGCCTTGGTCAATGCAGTGCTCAGGGTTTCTTGAAATGGTGCCGCGTGCTCCAGCAGTAACCTACGGTGCTGTTCGCGCGCATCGAATTGGTAATTGCCTATCACCCCAAAGGCGGGATTGGAGCGCGAATCTGGGTCACCGAGCGATCCACCTGTCAGATACGGTTCGATGTCGTCGTACAAACCTGTCTCGGAAACGCTTATATAGTATTCAAAACCGCTGGCGAGATATGCGATCGGCCGCTTCAGATCAGCTGGGACCAAGGCGGCTGTCATGTTGACTTGAGTAAAGCGGCTCGCACCCGGCATTGCGCCGGTAGCGTAATACACGTTCATCGGCGCAGTGAGCAGCAGCGCTTCCATATCTGCCCGCCGCATCAACTCGTTAGCTCGCTGACGGTTGAACAGTGGCCCGAGTCCGGTCTCTTTTTGGGCAGGCGTCACCGTAAGGGTATGCGCGCCCGCCGTGGTTATCGCGGTGCCGAGCACTCCAGTCGTCACCAAAAAACTACGTCGATCCATAGTGCGTATTCCCTCAATCTATAACTCATCGAATTCGACAACCAGCCTTACAAATCCGGCCAGCGCGAGAAATTTCGGCGTGATTTTCAAGGTCGAGATATTGCAGCGGCATCCATTGGTTCACCCGCTTCCATCCAATAGATAATGCCTAAACTGCATCCATTTATCCACCAGATACCGTCCAATTATCAAAGGTCAATTAGGTGGTCAAGCGCTGACAAGGACCTGATCCCTGCCCCAGTCGACAAGCGTAGTTTCATTGATCTCAGTGCCTTTCCGCAGGCCAAGTCGGCGAATTATGATATGGTTCGCTGCTCATAATTAATTGTTTATAAAAGAAAATTATGAATATCAAATCCGGATCTCGACCCAATTTCGCTGCTGCCTAGGCGCATTGAAAACACCACATTAACTGCCACGGCTTGCTCCTTACCCCATGTCCCGCGATGTCGTTCAAGTCGCGATCATCCCGTAGGCGCTACAGGAACTGGATACAGTTTAGCGGTTAATTCAGCGAAGCTCGACGAGTCTTTTGTGACCGCTGGCCGAGGTCCCAAGATTCAGCTGAGCTGGTTCGGGACGCCCGAGGTGGCGTCGTTGGCATGCTGGCTGGCAAGCGAGGTAGCCTCGTTCAGCACCGGAGCGGCGTTCGATGTGTCGGGGGGGCGCGCAACTTACTGAGTGGCTGCGGCCACGACTGTCGCATGATTAGACGCTTACGACTGGTGGCGCAAGGCGACCGCCGCCGAAGGAGCTACTGGCGCGATCGATCTCTCCGAAGAACACCATGATATCGTTCGGATCAGTGCCGGCACCGTCGAGCGCTTCGACTAAGGCTGCCAGCAGACGCGTCTTCCTGTCGGCGTCAGTCCCGGACGACACAAGGACTTCGATCATCAGCATCTTCTCCGTTCGGGGTTTCGGCAAACCAGGATAGTTGAGATCGACTTTCAGGTCGGCCTGCTCAAGACAAAAAAAACGTTGGAACATGTCGTCGTCGGGATATCCCGCCTTGACGCTTGCTTCATGGATGGCGCGAGAGATCGCACTTTTTTCGTCAGCGACTCTGCCCGCTTTCATCGTCACGCTGAACAATGGCATGTAAGTCTCCCTATGATGAAGGATGGCCGGGCCGGGCGAGATCGGTCGACCAGGATAGCGCCAGGGCCCATGCTGCACAATGCGTCTCGATGAATAGGCGGAATTCCAAAATTGAATGATTGCGATGTCGTGAGCCGTCGCGAGCTTCGACGTCAACAATTTTGCGGCCGTTACCGCGATGTCGGGAGCGCTATTCGTCGGATCAGGCTACTCGACGACGTCGGGAGAACCCGGTAACGTCTCGCCCGTCTTCGGTCCTGAGCAACGCGATGAGTGGGCGCAATTCCGCCGCACTGGTCGCGCGCTCGTCGAGTACTAGAGATGAGAATGCAACTCATGAAAACGCTGAGTATGGCCGCTCTTTCCGTGCTTGGATTCCTGATCGAACCCGCGTGGCTTTGGGCAGCGGCGCCCGCTCAATCGGCGCCAACCTTCACATCGGTACAATCGAGCAATGGTCAGTCCGCCTATGCGCGACTCTGCGCGCGCTGTCACGGCTCAAATCTCGATGACGGGGAATTTGGGCCTCCGCTGCGGGGAACAGTGTTTGTCGCCCGTTGGCGGGGACGTTCGTTGGCGGAGCTGGACTCGCTCCTTAAGAACACCATGCCGCCGGACTCTCCCGGATCCCTGAGTGATCGCACCTATGCGGATCTCATGGCATTTCTACTGTCGCAAGTTGGCGTTTCCGCGACGGATGCCGAACTCCCATCCGAGAGCGCAACGTTGGCGATGATGCTGTTCCCCGGAGCGCTAAGCGAAGTTGATCAGCGGCGCGCTCTGGGGCCGAGCGGCGGTCTTGCCCCAGGTACCGTGTTGCCTTCGTGGCCCGCGAAGCCTTCGTTACTCGATACCTTGACGGCTGTGACCGATGCAATGCTGCAGTCCCCGCCGCAGGAAGACTGGCTTATCTGGCGGCAGTCGTTCAATGACGCTGGCTTCAGCCCACTGGCGCAGATCGGTAAGCAGAATGTCGGTACGCTGCGGTTGGCTTGGGCCCTGGCATTGCCGGCCGGACCGAATGAGGCGACGCCGCTGGTGCATGACGGCGTTGTCTTCGTTCATAGTTACAACGATCATGTCCTGGCGCTCGATGCCGCGACCGGCGACGAGCTTTGGCACTACGCGCGAAGGTTACCCAACGGCATAGGCCCGAGCGTGCAGCGAAACATCGCGCTCTATGGCGACATGCTGTATCTCGGAACTTCGGACGCCCATGTGGTAGCGCTTAACGCCAAGAGCGGCCGAGTGGTTTGGGATCAGCCGATCGCGGATCCGTCAATGTGGCGGGTAAGCGGCGGTCCCCTCGTGGCGTCCGGCAAGGTGATGCAAGGAGTTGTCGGGAGAGCTCCGGGCGGCGGTTTTATCGTCGGGCTCGATGCCGCAACGGGCGGGGAGTCGTGGCGCTTTCACAGCATTGCTCAGTCCGGACAGGCTGGAGACCGAAGCTGGAACGGCGCGCCGCTTGACCAGCGGAGCGGCGGCTCTGTTTGGACTGCCGGTAGCTATGATCCCCAGTTGAGGCTGGCGTTCTTTGGCCCCGCGCAGACCTACGACACCGCCGTCCTCCAGCATCCTACCCAACAGCTCGGCATCAGCAATGACGGCCTGTATTTGGATAGTACGGTGGCGCTGGATCCCGCCACCGGTCGTATGGCGTGGTATTTCCAACACTTGCCGAACGATCAATGGGACTATGACTGGGCGTTCGAGCGCCAGATTTTGCAACTGCCGATCGGCGGCAAGCTGACGAAACTGGTGGTCACGGCTGGCAAGCTCGGGATCTATGACGCACTGGACGCGGCAAGCGGCAAGTACGCTTTTTCGATCGATCTGGGCATTCAGGATCTCATTACTTCGATCAACCCGAAGACCGGCGCGAAGACTATCGACCCGGTACGCTATCCGGATGGCATCCGGCGGGTGTCGGTCTGTCCCCATGCCGGGGGCGGTCGCAGCTGGTTGCCGGGTTCTTACAATCCGCGCACGCATATCGTCTACTTACCGATGGTCGAGTCCTGCATGGATATGCTTCCGATGCAGAAGGGTGAGCACGGATCCTTAAGTTCCGGCTATCGATGGGCGCTGCGCCCGCGGCCCGATACGGACGGTAAGTACGGCCGTATTCAAGCTGTGAATCTTGCCACTCGCGAGACCGTGTGGGTCGCACGTCAGCGCGCGCCGCAGAGCAGCGGAGTGCTCGATACCGCCGGGGGCGTGCTCTTCGCAGGCGCCCTCGATCGTTGGTTCAGCGCCTACGATGATGCCTCCGGCGAGTTACTGTGGAGACAGAGGTTGAGCGATGTACCGAGTTCGGCGCCCATCAGCTTCGCTGCACATGGCAAGCAATACGTTGCAATGGTGGTTGGCTATGGGGGCGCTCAAGCCATGACATTTTCCAACCTCGTACCCGAAATCTCCCCACCACCAGCACGCAGCTCATCGATTTGGGTATTCGAGCTGCCTTGATGAGCGGCGGCCCATCATGGATGCGCCGGCGTGCGGAACTCGTGGGGGTCAATTGCATGAGCGATGGCTGAACCGCGGTTAGACATGGAAAGCCTCGGTGGTGAGAAATGGGCGCGTTTCTGGCATGCCCTGCCGGCCATAGAGTCTGGCGAATACGCCGCGTAGCCAGCGATTGCCGGGATCGGCATGAAAACGGTCATGCCAGTACTGCCCGATAGGAAAGTGCGGAATTTCGATCGGCAGTTCGAGCACCGACATCGCCGAGTTCGACGCAGGCGCGGGCGAGTCGATGGGGCACGACGACCAGTAAATCCGTATTCGATGCGATGGAAGTGATACCCACGGTGTGCACGACGCGTACGGCGACGCGCCTCCGGACTCCGGCGGCCCAGAACGCCTTATTCACGGCTTCATCCGACCGGAGGCATCACCGAAGCGGTGAGTGCGAAAGCGGGAGATCACTGGACGATACGTTGGTCGCGCCGAGCGACGCTCCGACAAATGGCGAATCGTTCATCGCAGATCGGTCGGTGAGTGGGGCGGTAAGCAAGCTGACTATGCCGGCGCCGCCCTCGCAAAGGCAGTCAAAGCGGCTGCGCGGTCGGCGAACTGAACTACACGCGGGTAGGGTCTCAAGTCAACTTTGAATCGCCGAGCATTGAATACCTGCGGCACGAGACAGACATCGGCAATTCCCGGCGCGTCGCCCGCGACGAATGGGGTTTCCTGCGTTGTACGCAACATCGCTTCGATCGCGGCAAATCCTGCCATTACCCAAGTACTGTACCAAGCGTCGCGCATGGGCTCATCCTCGCCCAATACAGTTTCCAGATATTGAAGCACGCGCAGATTATTGAGTGGGTGTATGTCACAAGCAATGGTGAACGCTATGGCCAGCATGCGCGCGCGCTCCGCCGGATCGACCGGAATGAGCCGCGGCTCAACGCGCGTCGCGTCCAGATAGTCGATGATGGCGAGGCTTTGGGTAATGACTAGCCCGTCGATCTCCAGTGTGGGCACTAAGCCGGCGGGATTGAGCGCTAGGTAGTCGGGCGCCCGTTGATCGCCGGCTCGGAGCCGATAGCTGCGTGTCTCGTACTCGAGGCCCTTGAGATTGAGCGCAATGCGCACGCGATAACTGGCCGATGAGAGAGCGAAATCGTGCAAAATCATGTCCGGAACGCCGGATCCATCTCCCCAATGGTGACGCTCAAGGATTCCAATCCAGCGATGCTGACGTCGATCACATCGCCGGGCCGTACCGGACCGACCCCGGCAGGTGTGCCTGTGTAGATCAAATCGCCGGCCAGTAGGCGCTCGAAGCGGCTGATGTAAGCGATCGTTTCCGCACAGTCCCAGATCAAGTCGGCTATGTCGGCGTCCTGTTTCGTTACGCCGTTGACGGTGAGATGGATGCGTCCAGCCGAGACATGGCCACCTATTTCGACAGGGCGAATCGGCGCGATAGGCGCCGAGAAAGCAAAGTTCTTCCCCGTGTCCCAAGGGCGGCCCTTGTCGCGCGCCTCCAGTTGCAGATCGCGTCGGGTCATGTCGAGACCGACGGCATAGCCAAAAACCAAATCGAGTGCCGCTGTCTTCGATATCCCGGCTCCTTCTTTTCCGATCGCGATGACCAGCTCGGCCTCATAGTGATAATTGGCCGTCTCGGGGGGATAAGGAACCGCGCCGCCGCTCGGTACGGCCGCATCCGGAAACTTGGCGAAAAAAAACGGTGGCTCGCGATCCGGATCCTTTCCCATCTCGCGGGCGTGCGCCGCATAGTTGCGGCCAACGCAAAAAATACGACGCACCGGGAAGGTCGCATTAGACCCCGTGATCGGTACCGCCGGTCGTTCTGGTAACTCAAATACATGCGTCATATCGTTGTCTCGTTGTCCAAAATATGATTGGCCAATTCACGCGGCGGATTTCGTCCAGCCGAGGCGCGCTGACGCTTCGGTTGCTTCCCGCCGCAACCGATCGATCGCAACGGATGCGATACCTCGCCGCGCTCCAACCAACGTCACGACCGCCGCCGCCTCCCCATGTGCATCAAGGACGGGTGCGGCGACCGCGCTGAGGCCCGGGATGTGGTCTCCCGAAACCTGGGCAATACCGGCGGCGCGCACGCTCGCCGCGAGGGGCGCCGGCTCGATGTTGTCAGACATGGCTTCACTCGCCACCAGCGCGGCGGTTTGGCGTGATGGCAGAAAAGCGAGAAAAACGCGGCCAGTCGCAGAAGTCAGCAGCGGGAGCGTGGACCCAGTCGAGAGCGAAGTTCGCACTGCCGCAACACCCGGCATCCAGCGCACGATCGTCGGACCCAGGTCGGCCCATACCGACAGCAGGCCGGTATTGCCCGTCGCATCGACCAGCCTTTCCAGCGCAATGGTGGCAATTCCGATCGGGTCGGTACGCGCGAGCGCGGCAAGACCTGCCTGCAGCAGCCGCGGCCCCAAGTCGTACCGGCCAGAATTCAAATCTTGGATCAAAAATCCCGTGCGAACGAAGCTGACCGCATATCGATGGCAGTTGCTCGGCGGCAGTCCCGACGCTTTCGCTAGGTCTTTTAGATGCAATGGACCGGCCGCGCCGCGAAGTGCCTCGATGACGCGCATGCCGATTTCTACCGACTGAATGCCGCGACGGTCAGGCCCCTTTGTTTCATCGTCGATTGGGCTGATCATGCTGAAAATTCACTATAGGACAATACATTGGCTATTGCGGATCATAGCCGGAAAGGGCATCATCCCGCAACATCAAGAGCATCCGGCGGAGTTGAGCATGCATCCCGACCAGCCTCGGCTCGCGAATGAGGGGACGATCTGGAAGAGCCCCGAAAGCAGCCGCATTCCCGCGAGGGTCTACCTTGACCCAGAAATCTACGCGCGCGAGCTCGAACGCATTTTCTATGGCGCGCACTGGAGCTATGTTGGCCTAGAAGCTGAAGTGCCGGAACCGGGGTGCTTTCGCCGGACCGCGATCGGCGAGCGATCGGTCATCATGATTCGAAATCGACAGGGCGGAATCAATGTCTTGGAGAATCGCTGCGCGCACCGGGCGATGCGCTTCTGCCAAGAGCGTTACGGCAAGGTGAAATCTCTGGTATGCCCTTACCACCAGTGGAACTACAACCATGAGGGCAAGTTGATTGGCGTGCCATTCCGGCGCGGCGTCAACGGCCAAGGCGGCATGCCAGCCGACTTCACGCTAGAGGATCGCAGCCTCAACAAGTTGAACGTTGCCACGCGCGGCGGCGTGGTGTTCGCGTCGTTCGACCATCAAGTCGAGCCGCTCGATCAATACATCGGTGCGGATGTGTTGCAATATTTCGACCGCACATTCGACGGTCGGACGCTAGTGATCCAGGGGTATTCGCGCCAACGGATCCCAGGCAATTGGAAGCTGATGATGGAGAACATCAAGGATCCCTATCATCCCGGACTACTTCACACTTGGTTCGTCACCTTTGGCCTTTGGCGCGCCGACAACAAGTCGCAGCTACTCATGGACTCGCACGGCCGTCACGCGTGCATGATTTCGCGCCGCAACGAGGCTGTCGATGAGGAGGTTGCCAGGGCGGCCACCAGTTACCGCGCCAACATGAAGCTTCACGACCTGCGCTTGCTCGATATCGTCCACGAGAAGTGGTGGGGAGCGCCCACGGTCTGCATGACGACGATCTTCCCCAGTGTGATATTTCAGCAGCAGGTGAACTCGCTTTCCACGCGCCAGATCATCCCAGTCGGACCTGATAAGTTCGATTTCGTGTGGACCCACTTCGGTTTCGAGGAGGATTCACCGGAGATGAGCACGCGGCGGATGCGCCAGGCCAACCTGTTTGGGCCGGCGGGCTTCGTCTCGGCCGACGATGGCGAGGTCATCGAGTACAGCCAAGAGGGCTTACGCCAGGACGACGCCTTCGCAACGCTGTGCGAACTCGGCGGCACGGAGATCGGCAACACTGACCATATGGTCACGGAGACGTTGATCCGCGGTATGTATCGTTACTGGCGGCAGGTCATGGGGCAATGATGCCCGTGCTGTGCGGCACCTGGGGCGGATCGGTAACGCCGGCATGAACACCGGCGTCGAATTGCGCCTCGATCTGTCCGATCTCTATGCCGCCTATTGCGCCTGTCTCGATGCGGGCCGGTTCGAGGACTGGCCCGATTTTTTCACCGAGGATTGCCGCTACCGCGTCGTTGCACGTGAGAATCACGACCGCAACCTGCCGCTCGGAACGATGGATTTACAAAGCCGCGGCGCGCTCATGGATCGCGTCTATGCCGTGCAGAGCACGCTATTCCACGCACCTTATTACCAGCGTCACATCGTCGGACCGGCGCGTATCATCGGCCGCGACGGCGACACGATAGTGGCGGAGGCAAATTATCTCGTGATCCGCACGAAGCGAGATCAACCGAGCGAAGTGTTCAACGCTGGCCGGTACCTCGACCGGATAGTACCCATGCCGGAGGGGCTGCGCTTTGCCGATAAGATTTGCATCTTCGACAGCGAGCTCATTCCCAACTCAATTATCTATCCCCTCTGAGGAACGTCCCATGGCTACAGCCGCAACCCCTACGTACGTTCAATCGGCGCGCGCCGAGTTCTATGAGCGGCTTCGTCCCGAAAATCTCGCGCCGCTCTGGGAAGTTCTCGCAGCGCTCGTCACTCCCACGCCGCGCACGCCCGCGGTGCCGGCCGCATGGTCCTTCGACCGGATCAAGCCGATGCTCATGGAAGCTGGCGAACTCATCACTGCTGCCGAGGCGGAGCGGCGCGTGCTGATTCTCGAAAATCCGGCCCTGCCGGGGCAGTCGCGCATCACGCAGACGCTTTACGCCGGCCTTCAGCTCATACTGCCAGGAGAAGTGGCACCAGCACACCGCCACGCGCAGAACGCGCTGCGCTTTATCATGGATGGCGACGGAGCTTTCACCGCCCTCGACGGCGAGCGAGCCTACATGCACCGGCATGATCTGATCCTGACCCCGGGACTGCTGTGGCACGATCACGGCAACGAAACCAAGCGGCCGATGATCTGGCTCGATGGACTCGATATCCCGCTTCTACAGATGCTGGACGGCAGCTTCGTGGAACATCGAGAGGATCGCGGCGCCTGGCCGACCACGCGTCCGGCAGGCGACGCGCGCTTGCGTTGGGGGCGCAACCTTCGACCGGTCCGCCACGACCGCAGGGCTGGCGAAGCCAATCCGCTGTTCATCTACCCCTTCGACGAGTGGCGCGAGACCCTGGAGGCGCTGCGGCGAAGCGAAGATCCGCATCCGCATGATGCGTACCTGATGGAGTTCATCAATCCCATCGACGGCGGGCCGGTCATGGCGACCATATCGGCTTTCGCGCGTTTGGTACCCGTAGGTTTCAAGACGAAGCCCGCGCGTGCCACCGACGGGATGATCCATGTCGTCGTCGAGGGTTCGGGATCCATGAAAATCGATGCCGCAAATTTCCGCCTAACCCCAGGTACGATCGTAGTGACCCCGTCGTGGTCCGAGCGTGTAATCGATGCGAGCGAGGACTTGGTGCTGTTCAGCTACTCCGATCGAGCGACGCAGCAGAAGTTATCGATTTGGCGTGAGAGGCCGTCGTGATGGCGTGCGAATCATGCGCGTAGGTTGCGCTGGCGATGCATACCATTTTCATCGCTGGCAGAGCCGACCCGTACAACGTATCCGGTACGCTGCCCGGTTGGCTACGTCGCCACTTCATGGCCAAGGCTATTGGCCAAAAGGCTAATGCGCCGTAATACCATAGGTTACTGGCATCCCAGCAAACCCCCTCATCCAGGATCGCTACCGTGCGGGGGCTTTAGTAGTTAAGACGCCGAGTTAAGCCATTCGCGCGTCCCGGTCTCTCGCCGAAGCCTAAAAATGAGCGGTCCATTTGATGCCCGCGAGATCGATCGTCGCGCGCGACGCTTGTTGTGCGGAGTCGTCAATTCGCTATTAGCAGCTTCCTAAGAAGTTATAACGGACTAGTTGTACACCAAGGCTTGAATGGGTTCAATAGATTTTTCGACGCGGGGCACCGATTTATCGGCGAAGCATCGAACTGGCTGCGGCTACAACTGGATTAAGCAGGGTGTCGCCAGATTGAATCGACCGCGACCTGAGAGCTTTTCGGAAAGAACGTACAAAGTGGTTTGTTCCTAAGTTCTTGACCAAGTCGTACCATGGTGTTAACTTCCGAAGAAGTTAAAGGCCAGATGTATCATAGGAGGAGAGGTACAGATGCTTTCAAAAAAAGACAATGATGTGCTGAGCCATGTCGGGCGGGGGACACCGCTGGGCAGCTTTATGCGACGCTACTGGCATCCGATTGCGTTGTCATCGCAAGTGGCGAAGCCCGACGGCGACCCGCTGCGAGTTCAACTATTGGGAGAACACTTCGTAGTATTTCGCGATACGGCCGGCCGCGTTGGCGTGTTCGACGAGAAGTGCATGCATCGGGGCGCCTCGCTGGCATTGGGGAGAAACGAGCAGGGCGGATTGCGCTGCCTCTACCACGGCTGGAAGTTC
>Ga0137412_10001322_pt1 | contig 19103 bp, 11 predicted proteins | sample CZODoug2_1_16fun_FD_122160 | JGI IMG/M metagenome (GOLD analysis project Ga0137412, IMG submission 122160) | Vadose zone soil fungal communities from Angelo Coast Range Reserve, California, USA - CZODoug2_1_16fungal (Hybrid Assembly) | ecosystem: Environmental > Terrestrial > Soil > Vadose zone...
ACCATCCTGCCTTGCTCGATCAGGAACGGGCCGCCGGCCTTTTCGCCCGAGATCACCAGCAATGGCATTTGCAGTTTGGTTTGACCAAACAGCGCAAAATCCTCGGCGTCTTTCGGAAAAGCACGGAACACTTCCATTCCCGCCTTCATGTGGCCGGGCCGGGCGTATTCCTTCGCATAGAACTCGCGATCCGCTTCGGGTACGGACTTCGTGGCGTCCGCGGCGAAATCGTTCCAGAAATGTTCGAGGTAGATCCGCTCGCGTCCGGTCACCAGAGCCAGCGGCGTCTTGCCATAGAAATGAAAGTGCCAGAGATCGCGCAGCAGGAATACGTTATTCCACTCGCCGACGCCGGGCAGGAATGCTTCCATCAGCACCAGCCGGTCGACTTCGTCGGGATATTGCGCGGCATAGGCATAGGCGACCATCAGGCCGATGTCGTGACCGACCAGCCGGATGTGGTCGTAGCCGAGGCTTTTCGATAACGCACGAATATCTTGCGCCATCGCCTTCTTGGTGTAGCCGTCCTCGGGCGCGGACGATTCGCCAAAGCCGCGCAGGTCGGGCGCGATCACAGTGTGTGTGTCGGCGAGTTTAGCGATCAGCGGCAGCCACATGTGGCTGGTTTCGGCAAACCCATGCAGCAGCACGACGGGATCGCCCTTGCCGGCGACGAGATAGTGCAGCTTGACACCGTTGACGTCGGCGAACTTGCTTTGCGGCGATTGCGCAAATGCGGCAACGGGATTGAGTAACGTGATCGACAACGCCATCGACACGATGGTGATGACGGCAACAAAAAATCTCACGCGTCGCATCCGGACTTCCTCGATCTTGATGAGGAATCAGTAGTAGCGCGGGATCGGACCGTTGTGTGGAGTTTTTCGATCCGACAGATTGAACACCACCTTGTCGACGTAGCACCAGCCCCAGCCTTCAGGCGGATCGTAGCCTTCGATCACGGGATGGCCGGTGGCGTGGAAATGCGCGGTCGCATGCTTGTTGGGAGAATCGTCGCAGCAGCCGACATGGCCGCAGCTGCGGCAGATCCGCAAATGCAGCCATCGGCTGCCGCTCTTCAGGCATTCCTCGCAGCCGAGCGCGCTCGGCGTGACGTCTCGAATGCCGGCGATATGGCTGCAACTTTTCGACATGCGTTCCTCTTAAAGCAAGGGCTTGCCTCTTAAAGCAAGGGCTTGCCTCTTAAAGCAAGGGCTTGCCTCTTGAAGCAAGGGCTTGCCCCTTAAAGCACAGGCTTGAATCAAAGCGCGGGTTTGGCCTCATCGCCGAGAAAGCCGTGCAGCGCGGCCACCACCTGCGCGCCCTCGCCGATCGCGCCGCCGACCCGCTTGACCGAGCCGGAACGTACGTCACCGACCGCGAAGACGCCCGGCACGGAGGTTTCGAGCTGCGATCGCGGACGGCCGAGATTGAGCTCCGACTGTGCGCCTGTGACAACGAAACCGGCGCGGTCGAGCGTGACGCCGCAGCCGTCGAGCCAGCCGGTGGCGGGATCGGCGCCGACGAACAGGAACAGGTTGCGGATCTCGGCGGTCGTCTCCTCGCCGGACAGCCGGCTGCGCCAGCGCACCCGCTCAAGAGAGGCGTGCTCGCCGCCTTCGAGGCCCGCGACTTCGGTATTGAACATCAGCTCGATATTCGGCGTCGCCTCGATGCGTTCGATCAGGTAGCGCGACATGCTGGCGCCGAGGCCGCCGCCGCGGATGATCATGGTGACCTTGCGCGCATGGCCGGACAGAAACACCGCGGCCTGCCCCGCCGAATTGCCGCCGCCGACGAGGGCGACCTCCTGTTCGGCGCAGAGCCGCGCCTCGGTCGGGGACGCCCAGTACCAGACGCCGCGGCCTTCGAATTTGTCCAGGTTTTCGACGTCCGGCCGCCGGTAACGCGCGCCGCTCGCCACTACGATCGAACGCGCCCGCACCTCGTCCTCGCCCTCGAGCGCCAGCTTGAAGACGCCGTCGCGCCGTTCGCAATCGAGCGATCTGGCGCTGATCGGGATCATGATGTCGGCGCCGAATTTCTGCGCCTGGCTGAAGGCGCGCCCCGCCAGCGCCTGGCCCGAGATGCCGGTCGGAAAACCGAGATAGTTTTCGATCCGGGCGCTGGCGCCGGCCTGCCCACCATAGGCCCGCGTATCCAGTACCACCACCGAAAGGCCTTCGGACGCGGCATAGACCGCGGTCGCAAGTCCCGCCGGGCCGCAGCCGACGATGGCGGCGTCGTAGATTTTGTTACCCCGCGGACCGCCGATCATGCCAAGCGCGCGGGCAAGGTCGTTCTCGCTCGGATTGCGCAGCACGGTGCCGTCGATCGTCACCACCAGCGGCCAGTCGTCCGGCGACGGTGAATAGCGCTTGATCATTTCCTCGGCGTCATGATCGCTGATGGGATCGAGCAGATGCTGGGGGAAGCCGTTGCGGGTGAGAAAATTCTGCAGCCGGGCGACGCTCGGGGAATTTGACGGCCCGATCAGCACCGGGCCGCCGACGCCGGCCTGGATCAGGTTGACCCGGCGCAGGATCAGCGCGCGCATGATACGTTCGCCGAGCACGGCCTCGGCGACCAGCAGGGCGCGCAATCTGTCAGGCGGAATCAACAGCGTCTCGACGTCGCCCTCGGCAAAGCCGTCGACCAGCGCGACACGGCCGGACAACTGCCCGACCTCGGCGAGAAACTGCCCCGGCCCCTGATCGATCACCGGGGTAATGTGGCCGAAGCCATCGCGCTGGGTGATCGCGACATGGCCGGACAGCAGGACGAACATGCCCCGCCCCGGCTTGCCGGCCTCGAACAGCCGCTCGCCGTCCTTGTAGGTCCGGATCTCGCCGAACCTGCGCATCCGGTCGATTTCCTGCGGCGTCAATTCAGGGAAGGTCTGGTCGTAACGCACAAAGTTGCGCGCCGTGCCGCCGCCATTGCTCTCGCTGGCATTCTCCGAATCGTCCGTCGCCATCAGCTTCTCTCACCTAAACCAAATTGCGCGGGGCCCGGAGCGCCGGTCACTCACCCCTGTCGCGTCCGGTATCATCATCTAGTGTGTCTTCGTGATGGTTCGAGGGCGCGTCGGTCATTTTGCCGCGCGCCTTGCTGTTGCGCTCCTTGTCGTCGCGTTCCCTGGCCTGCGACTTCCGTCGCTTGAGATTGTCGCGCAGCGCGAGCTTCAGCCGCTCGTGCCGCGAATCCTGCCTTGTCTCTTTCTGGCGCGGCGCGCCTTCCGCTCCGCGCTTGTCGCTGTCGTCCGTCATGATGGGTCCATGTTACGACGATCGATGAGGGCGGACGATGCACGAAAAACATGCACCGGTGCGAGCACGGCGGAGATCCTCGACCACGCTCGGCGCGACCAACGCCGTGACGCCGTGTTCCGGGTTCAGAGCGATCATGACCGGCCCAACGGTGTCAACCCGCCGGATGGACAGGGCCGGACAAGCGCCCCCGGGGCAGTCAGATGATCGAAGGCGAGGTCTTGATGTCACGCCCCGGGGTGCCGCGGGCGCCTCGGACGCCATGGGAACCGGATCGGCCCAGACCGGTCCGGGTGAGGCGGACGGAGGACCAAGTTTTTGCCCGATTTGGCGATTTTCCGGGGTGCCCGCGCGCTTGCGCCAGCGGGGTCCTTGTGGCAAGAACCGGCCGCGCCCTGATCGGGCCTTTCCGGCCGATTCTCTCTGAATCCGGGCATGCTGCCGTAGCTCAGTGGTAGAGCACTCCATTGGTAATGGAGAGGTCGACAGTTCAATCCTGTCTGGCAGCACCAGTTTTCCGCTTCATCCCCGCAACGGCCGAACCGGCTCTTTGCCGGCGCCGGACTGCACGCGAAGCCCATCGACGAACACGTCCAACAGCCGCACCACGCTCGTCTGCCAGCCGGGCTGGTCGTGCAGGTAGCACATGCCGATCAGCGCGCGCAGCAGATCCTCCGGTCCCACGTCGCCGCGGATATCGCCGGCTGCGACCGCACGGTCGAGCAAGGCGCCGACCGCCTTGGTCAGGCGGTCATAGGAAAACGCCATCAGCTCCGAATTGGTCTGGGCGGCGAGCGCCAGCGCCGCGGACATGCCCTTCTTGGTGGCCACGAACTCGACATTGGAGCGCAGCCAGCGCCGCAGCGCCTCGACCGGCGACGCCTCGCTTTTCAACTCCTCCGCCAATTCGCCGAGTTGCTCGACTTCGTGGCGATAGACCGCCTCATACAGCGCCTCGCGGGTCGGGAAGTGGCGATAGAGCGTGCCGATCCCCACATCCGCCCGGCGTGCCACCGCCTCCAGGCTCGCGTCCGGACCGCCCGCGCTGAACACGGCCTTCGCCGCCGCCAGCAATAGCTCGCGGTTGCGGAGTGCGTCGGAACGCGGCTTGCGTTGGTTTTTCACGGACCGAACCGGCATCTGTGAGGTCTCGTCACCGGCTGTTGAACAGCCGCCTCTTGATAAACGGAGGCTACCTCCGTATAAATGGTTGCAGCACGCCGGGCGCAAGCCCTTTGTTCAACAAGCCTCCCGCGCCAACCGTAACCCGCCCCGCCGTGCCCTGAATAGCTTCCTCGGATGGATTCCTTGGGATGGATCTCGGTCGCGACCTTAACCGTTGTGACCGCTGCGCTTCATTTTGCCAAAAGCATCGATCGGAACATCGCATGAACCTGCCTATCAGACTCACCGTCAACGGCGAGCCGCGTGACTTCGTGTTGGACGATCCTCGCGTCACGCTGCTCGACCTCTTGCGCGAGCGGCTTCAGCTCACCGGCACCAAGAAGGGCTGCGACCGCGGCCAATGCGGCGCGTGCACGGTGCTGGTCGACGGCAGGCGGATCAATTCCTGCCTGACGCTGGCGGCAAGCCATGACGGCGCCGACATCCTCACAATCGAGGGCGTCGCCCATGGCGAGCACCTGCATCCCGTGCAGGCCGCCTTCATCGCCCATGACGGATTCCAATGCGGCTTCTGCACGCCGGGCCAGATCATGAGCGCGATCGGCCTGATTTCCGAAGGCCAGGCCGGTGACGACCCCGAGCGCATCCGCGAAGGCCTGAGCGGCAATCTCTGCCGCTGCGGCGCCTATGCCGGGATCACCGAGGCCGTGCTCGAGGCGCAGAAAAATCTCACCGCCTCCAAGGATTCTCGCAAGGATTCCCGCAAGACGGAGCGCGCGGCATGAACCAGTTCGATTATGTGCGGCCCGCCAATGTGGCCGACGCCGTCGCGGCCGCGACCGCGCCGGGCGCGGCCTATCTCGCCGCCGGCACCAACCTGCTCGATCTGATGAAGGGCGGCATCGCCCGGCCGACGCGGCTTGTCGACGTCTCGCGCCTGCCTGGCCTCGATCGCATCGAGCGGCTGCCGAACGGCGATTTGCGCATCGGCGCGCTGGTACGCAATGCCGATCTCGCCCACGATTCCGATTTCGCCAAGACCTATCCCGCGATCGCCGAGGCGCTGTTGTCCGGCGCCTCCGCGCAGCTTCGCAACGCCGCCACCGTCGGCGGCAATCTGTTGCAGCGGACCCGCTGCAATTACTTCTACGACACGGCGAGTGCCTGCAACAAGCGCGCGCCCGGCACCGGTTGCGACGCCCGCGGCGGGGACAATCGCCTGCACGCGGTGCTGGGCTGGAGCGAAGGCTGCATCGCCACGCATCCTTCGGATTTCTGCGTGCCGCTGGTCGCCTTTGACGCGGTGGCGGAAATCGAGGGCAAAGCCGGAAGACGCGAGGTCGCGCTCGAGGCGCTGCATCGCCTGCCGGGTACATCGCCGGAGCGTGACAGCGCGCTTGAAGCGGGCGAACTGGTCGTCGCGGTGCGGCTGCCGGCATCCGCGCGCTTATTTTCCTCTCATGCGCGCTATCTGAAGGTGCGCGAGCGTACGTCCTACGCGTTCGCGCTGGTCTCGGTCGCGGCCGGGCTGATCATCGAGGGCGGCAAGATCAAGGAAGCACGGCTCGCGCTCGGCGGCGTCGCGGCCAAGCCATGGCGCGCGGATGCGGCGGAAGCGCTGCTGGCCGGCGCGCGTGCCGAACCATCCGCGTTCCACCGTGCCGCCGGAGCGGCGCTTACCGACGCAAGACCGTCCGGCGATAACGGCTTCAAGATCGAGCTCGCGCAACGGATCATCGTGCGCGCGCTGACCTTGGCGGCTTCGGGAACGCCGGACCGCATTCCCGCTCTGCCCGCCTCACCCTTTTCCTCCCTGGCCGGAGCCATTTCATGACCACTGAGATCAGCCTTTCCCGTGATCCCGCCCATCTCCGTCACGGCTCCAGCATCGGCCAACCCTTGACGCGCCGCGACGGCGTGTTGAAGGTGACGGGCAGCGCGCGCTACGCCGCCGACAATCATCCGCCGAAAATGCTGCATGCCGTGATGGCCGTCAGCAGCATCGCGCGCGGGCGCGTCGCCTCGCTCGACATCGCCACGGCCAAGCGCCATCCCGGCGTCGTCGAGGTGATGACGTCTGCGAACCGGCCGCCGCTCGCCGACGATCCTGACGCCAAGGCCCACCCGTTCATGTTCCGGATGGAGCTGCTGCAGAACGACAAGGTCCGTTATGCCAACCAGCCGATCGCGGTGGTGATCGCCGAAACGCTGGAAGCTGCGACCGAGGGCGCGGCCCTGCTGTCGCCGCGCTACGAGGCGGAAACCGCCCGCACCGGCCTCGACGGCAATGAGAGCTTCGTGCCGCCCGGTGTCGGCATCGGCCATCCGGCGGTCGTCACGCATGGCGATGTCGAGGGTGCGTTGGCCAAGGCCACCCAGCGGATCGAAGCGACCTACGAGACGCCGGCGCAATACCACAACGCGATGGAGCCGCATGCGATCGTCGCGGCATGGGACGGCGATGCGCTCTCGATCGACACGCCGAGCCAGGGGCTCGCGATGGCGCAGGGACGGATCGCCGGCCTGTTCGGCATCGCACCGGGTAGGATTCATATCCGCAGCCCGTTCCTGGGCGGCGGCTTCGGCTCGAAGGGGCTGATTTCCGGACCGCAGATCCTCGGCATTCTCGCAAGCAAGCTGGTCGGACGGCCGGTCAAGCTCGTGCTGCGCCGTGAGCACATGTATGGCCCGGTCGGCCATCGCCCGCCGAGCCGGCAGCGGCTGCGGATCGGGACCGCCGCCGATAACAGCCTCGTCGCGATCGATCATCACGCCAAGATCACGACCTCCAGCTTCGACGATTTCTACGAGCCGGCGGCCGATGCTTCGCACACGCTCTATGCAAGCCCCGCGATCTCGACCTCGCACGAGGCCGTGCGGATCGACAGCGGCACGCCGTTGTTCATGCGCGCGCCCGGCGAGGCCACCGGATCGATCGCGCTGGAAAGCGCGATCGATGAGATGGCGCAGGCCTGCGGCGTCGATCCCCTGGCCTTTCGCCTGCAGAACTATGCCGATGTGGAGCCGATTTCCGGAAAGCCGTTTTCGTCAAAGGCGCTGCGTGAGTGTTACCGGCAGGGTGCCGAGCGCTTCGGCTGGTCGAAGCGTCCGCTGGCACCGCGCCAGATGCGCGACGAGAACGGCTTCCTGGTCGGCTGGGGCATGGGCACGGCGACGTTTCCGGCGCTGATGTTCGCCGCAGAGGCGCGCGCCGTGATCCGCCGCGACGGCTCCGGCGCGATGGAAACGGGCGCGCATGACATGGGACAAGGCGCCTGGACGGCGCTGGCCCAGATTGCCGCCGACGCGCTCGGGCTCGATCTCGAACAGGTCCTGTTCAAGGCGGGTACCTCCGACCTGCCGGATGCCGGCATTGCCGGCGGCTCGGCGCATACCGCGACCGCCGGCAGCGCGATCCACAATGCCGGCGCCGCCGTCATCGGAAAGCTCGCCGAACTCGCCACCTCCGACCGGCAGTCGCCGCTGTTCGGCGCCGGCAATGCCGGCGTGGTCGCGCGCGACGGCCGCCTGCATCGGCGCGACGATGAAAGCCGTCACGAAAGCTATGCGGATATCCTGACCCGCGCGGGATTGGCCGAGATCGAGGCGCGCGGCAACGGCGCGGCCGACCCGGCCGCGCAGTCCAACTACGCCATGCATGCGCACGGCGCGGTGTTCGCCGAGGTCAAGGCCGATCCTGATCTGGGCCAGATCCGTGTCACCCGCATGGTCGGGGCGTTCGCGGCGGGACGCGTGGTCAATCCGAAGCTGGTGCAGAGCCAGTTGCTCGGCGGCATGGTCTGGGGCGTCTCGTTCACGCTGCACGAGCAGGCGATCGTCGATCACCGATCGGGGCGCACCATGAACGCCAATCTCGCGGAATATCATGTGCCGGTGAATGCCGACGTGCCGCGCATGGAGGCCTTCACGGTCCACGAGCATGATCCGCATGTCAACGTGCTGGGCATCAAGGGCGTCGGCGAGATCGGCGTCACCGGCTCGGCCGGCGCTGTCGCCAACGCGGTGTGGCATGCAACCGGCATCCGCGTGCGGCGCTTTCCGATCCGGATCGACGATCTCGTGACACCTGTTTCGAGCTGACGCACTTCTTCGAGCTGACGCACTTCCATCATATGCGGCGAGCTGCCGGCAGGGACGACCTTGCCGGCAGTTCGGCACGGTCAACGACGTTGCGGCAGCATCACTGCCTCGAATTGATCGCGCGCAGCGCTATTTCCTCAAGACATTTTTATTACAAATGCGCGGCAGGATTTCGCCGGCCGGCAAAATTTTCGCTCTATAGGCGCAGCCGAAACCATCGCTCCTGCTGAACCTTTTTGGCATGTCGATTGACATAACCTTTAGTTGTGCCAGCGTGCGCGGATATATTGCTCATGTCATATTCTACTTGTTCTCCTCGTCGTAGTTCTTGGTATTAATTCTTGGCGGCAAGCGTGCGCGTATCCGACGGTTGCCCGCAACATTGCGAGATCGATCGTGGCAGTAAAAGGAAGTCGGAGTTCGAAAGCGCCCGTAGCGGACAAGCCCGCGACCGCGGCGCCGGATCGTGGCGTTTCGCCGCAGGCCTCGCCGGCATCGGCTGCAGTCGCATCCAATGTGACACCCGTTGCCAAAGCTCCCGACCCCACACCTCCGGTCGTGACGGCATCCGCCGCAACAACATCCGGCCTCGGCCAATCCGGCAACGCCTCCAGTGGGCCGCCGGAAATACCGCCTCTCGACGTCAAGATCACGTTGATCCATGGCGGCCTGACCAACGTCAAGGCGCCGGTCATCGTCGGCGCGCGATATGACGGGCTGGCCTTTGCCGGGCCGACCAAGATTTTCGATCGCCTGCTGGATTCATGGCTGTCGCGGGCCGTCGACCTCGGAATTATCGGATCGGCATTGGGGCAGCTCTTCCCGATCAATCTCGAGCAATTTCACAAGGCCGGCAAGCTTAACGCCGGCACCTTGCTGCTGGCGGGGATGGGAGAACCGGGCCGCTTCGCCGAGGACGGCGTGCGGTTCATCTTTTCCAACATCATCCTGACCATCAAGGGCATCGGGGTCAACGAGTTCGCCACGCCCCTGCTCGGCACCCGCCGGAGCGAATTGACGATCGGTGACGCCGTGCGCGGCATGCTTCAAGGCATCGACGACGGCTATGAGCGGGTTTCGGCCATCGCCGAGAGCGTCACGGAGGACAAGGAGAGCTTTCGCGCCGTCATCCGGCGGCCGCTCTCCGTCATCCTGGTCAATGACGATAAAGATAAGTGCGACCTGATCTATAAGGAACTACTGCAGTTGGCCGCCGGCACGCCACCTGCAAGGATCAGGCTTTCCGTGAACTGGGGCCCGGATGTCGCGGCAGATCCTCATATTGAGCCGAGCCAGGCGCAGCCGGAGCCTGAACCCGCGGTCGCCTATCTGCGCGTAACGCAGAGCAAGACGGCCAAGGCGGCCATTGTCCGCGCCAAGTCGGACACGCCGCCCAAGCGCGCCAAGGCGTCGGCGCGCGGGGTGATCGATATGTTTCCGACCGACGTGTTTCAGTTCTCGGCATTGTCCGAGAACGCGGTGGTCCCGCAGCGCGAACAGGAGGTCAATGCACACCTGTTGCGAGACTTGGCGGATCGGCTGACCGAGCGGTTGACCGAGATCCCTGCTCCACGCCAAGGCGACGCCCTGAACCAAGGCGACGCCCTGCGCTTGCGCGCCAGCCAGGGCGACTTCTTCACCAACCTGCTGATCCCCGAGGATTTCCACAAGCTGATCGAAGGCCCGGCCAATGTCACGCTGGAGGTGGACGCGACCACCGCGGCCTATCCATGGGAGATGGCCGGCTACCGGAAATTCGCAGGCCCTCTCTTCCTCGGCACCAATGTTGCGATCTCGCGCCAGTTCCGCACTTTGATGGCGCCGCCGCCCACCTCGCCGCCCGCGCTGAACAACAAGCTTCGTGCCCTCATCATCGCCGATCCCGCGTCTGGCCCGCTGAAGCTGTTGGGCGCGCGCAGGGAGGGCATGACGGTGGTCCAGGTTCTGCAACGGGTGCAGGATGCCTGGGGCGATCAATACAAGATCGAGACGACGCTACGCATGGGTCCGCGCGACGATCCAAGCATCAATGCGCAATTGGAGACCCTGAAAAGCAGCAACAGCACCTTGGTGGACGCCAGACCATGCCATCCGCTCGACCTCGCGATGCTGCTGGTGGACGAACAATACGACCTCGTACACTATGCGGGTCATGGCATGTGCGATGTGAACACGGGCCAGACCGGCTGGGTGTTCGCATCCGATTGCGTGCTCTCGGCCAAGGAGATTTTCCGCATCCGCCAGGTGCCGCGGCTGGTGTTCGCCAATGCATGCTTTTCTGCGGTCGCGACCGCCAAGGGTGATCAACGCACACATATGGCCGGCCTGGCGCAGGCGTTTTTCGGCCGGGGCATCCCCAATTATATCGGAGCCGGCTGGGAGGTCGACGATGACTGCGCGGTCGAATGCGCCAGATGGTTCTATGCCTGTCTGTTGGGATTGACCGGCCCGAACGACAATGATCGCATCGCCGCCGACTCGTCGAACTCCAAGATCGGCCGAGCGTTGCGGATCGCACGCGAGCGGATCCTGACCGTCAAGCCGACATCGTCGAGCTGGGGCGCCTATCAGCATTACGGCCATATCAGCGACAGGCTGGTCTCGATCCCAAATCGTGACGTGGTCGAGATCGCCCCCAAATGGGCGCCGCCGGTTGCGCCGGCCAACGGGCACCCGTCACCGACGATCGATCCGGAAGCACGTCCAATGCCGAACAACGCACCAGACGCCACGGCCAGCTTCGCCGCCGACGATCCGGATCTCGTCTATGTCAACGGCATCGATTTCAACACCGGAAGATATGCCGTACCGCCGCGGCGCTTCGACGATCTGGCGAAGCGTATCGGGACCCGTCCCGGTGTCGACACGTTCGACAAGACGCGCGGCGACAAGCCACGGGCGTTTGCCCTGCCCATCGGGGTCACCGAGAAACTGGAAGACGCCGGCTGGGGCATCGTTTTCCCCACCGACACGCCGGACCCGATCCGCAACGCGCTCAAGCCGCTGATCGACTTCCGCGGCAAGCGGGCCGGCAGCCGCCTCAAGGTGCTCGACTACAAACCGGGTGAGCAACTGCGCGACTGGTATGTCCGTCAACAGGTCTCGCCGGGCAACATCCATCCGAACAAGGTCCCTTATTACCTGCTGCTGATCGGGCCGCCGGACAAGATCCCGTTCGATTTCCAGTATCTGCTCGGCATCGAATACGCGGTTGGCCGTCTCGCCTTCGACAACCCCGCCGATTATGAGAGCTACGCGCGCTCGACGATCGCCTATGAAAGCGCGGCTGGCGTTCCCAACGCCAAGAAGGTCTCGTATTGGGGCACGCGCCATTCCGGCGATGGTGCCACGCGGCTGAGTTCGTCGTTCCTGCTCGATCCCCTCATCAACGGCAGCGCTGAAGAGGGTGATGACCCGATCACCAAGGTCGTCGGATACGACCAGGAGACTTTTCTGGCCAAGGACGCCACCAAGGCGAACCTGCTTGCGGCATTGCATGCGGCGAAACCTCCGGCTCTGCTGTTCACCGCCTCGCACGGCATGCAGTTCGATCCTGGCCAGGCCGAACAGGCCACCTCGCAGGGCGCTCTGCTGTGCCAGGATTGGCCCGTCTTCGACAATGTGAAGCCGCAGCATTTCCTCGCGGCCTCCGATGTCGCCGACGACGCCAATGTCAACGGCATGGTCGCTTTCCTGTTTGCCTGCTTCGGCGCAGGCACGCCCGATCAGGATCAATTCCTGATGGATTTGTCGCAGGCCGCCACCGCGCCAAAGCTGGCGGCGACTCCGTTCATGGCCGCGCTGCCCCGCCGGCTGCTCACCCATCCCAAGGGCAGCGCACTCGCGGTGATCGGTCACATCGATCGCGCCTGGGGTTTCTCGATGCAGGCCCCGAAAGTCGCTACCCCCCAGATCGCGCCGTTCCGAAATAGCATCGGTTCGATCCTGGCTGGAAAGCCGGTCGGGCACACGATGTGCGAACGGTTCGGCGCCAGATACGCGGAACTCTCGGCGCTGCTTTTGAGCTCGACATCTCCGAGCGCGCCCGCGGCGATGCGCTTGAACGACCGCGATCTGGTCACGGCCTGGATCGAACGCAACGACGCCCAGAATTACGTGCTGCTGGGCGATCCGGCCGTGCGTATCCGAAATGACGTTCTGACCTGAGGCCCGACCGCCGTCGTGAGTTGCGACGGCGTGACTTGAACAGTGTCGTGACTTGAACAGTGTTGTGACTTGAACGGTGTTGTGACTTGGCTTTCGACCCGGCCGTCATGCGGTCGTTACGCGCGCGCTGAATAATCGGTTCGAAAAATCGGGAGTCAATGATGGACGATTTGGATATCCCCCAGCCTTCCGCCGCCGTAAAGGCATCGTTCGCGCCGATCATGAAGGCGCTCGATGCGGCTCGCGCGCAATTGTCCGACCTCAAGGACGTGATCGCGATCCGGCCGGGCTACAAATATCCGCCCGACGCAAAACCCGTTCCCGCGATCGTGGTGGCCGTCAAGCCGGGCACCATGCCGGTGCAGGCAGACGCGCTGGAACAGAAGTTCGGCGTCGCCGTCACCGCGATCGATGCAACGGTCGAGGAGCAGATGGCGGCCCAGCACAAGCAGCCGCTCTCCTTCGGCACGCCGGGCGGATCGATGGTCTCGGCGCTCGAGCAATTGCTGGGCGGAGATGAGACGCTCGCCTTCGCGCTGCCCAAGACCGGAAGCTATCAGCCACCCGCCCCGCCCAATCTGCCGCTGGTGAACGAGCCGATGGAGATGACGATCTGCGTCAGTCCCGAGGCCGGCTGGGGCGAGCTCGAGACGTTTCTGGGCGGCACCACGTCGACATTGACGGTTGCGATGTATCAATTCACCGCGCCGCACATCTTCAAGGCGATCGAACAGGCGGTGTCGCCATCGAAGCGGAAGTTCGAACTGATCCTGCATCCGGTGCCGGAGAAGCCGGCGAAATCCGGCGTCAAGGCCAACGACCTCAACGAACAGGAGGACGTGATCGATCCGCTTGACGGCGAGATGAAAGACCGCTTCGAGCAGACCTGGGCGACGCTGGTCTCGAAGAAGAACCCGAAAGGACTGTTCGCGTCGGCCTACCACATCAAGGTCGCGGTTCGCGACAGCAGCGCCGTCTGGCTCTCCAGCGGCAACTGGCAGTCGTCGAACCAGCCCGACGTGCATCCGTTCGTGCCCAATCCGGAGGACCTGCCGGCCGGATTCCAGCGCAAGTACAACCGGGACTATCACGCGATCATCAAGAACGACAAACTGGCCGCGATCTACGAGTCCTATATCAAGCGCGATTTCGAGCAGTCCGCGGCCCAGGCCGACCAGGCTGTCAGCTTCGCGCAGCCGGATCTCGCGCCCGAGCCGGACCTTTTCGTGCCGATCGAACCGGAAGAACCTGTCGACTTCGCGAAGGCTCCGCATCTGTTCGAGCCGCTGCATTTGAACCGCAAGGTAAGCGTGCAGCCGTTGCTGACGCCGGATAATTACGCCGAGAACGCGCTCAAGCTGATCCAATCGGCCAAGAAGAGCGTCTGGTTCCAGAATCAATATATCAACTTCCGGGGCACCGACGAGGACTTCACCGAGTTCAAGCTCCTGATCGCCGCCCTGAAAGACAAGATCGACAAGGGGCTCGAGGTCCGCATCATCTGCCGCGACATGATGAAACAGGAAAGCCTCGACGTGCTGATCGCGCTGGATTTCCCGAAAGAGGTATTCCGCTTCCAGCCCGCCTGCCACAACAAGACGATCATCGTCGACGGCAAGGTCGTGATGTTCGGCAGCCACAACTGGTCCAATGAAGGCGTCAAGACCAATCGCGACGCCAGCCTGATCTTCGACGATGAGGGAATCGCGGCCTATCTCGCCAAGGTCTACGACTACGACTGGAACACGCTCGCAACCGCCCATCCGACCAAGGCGCGTCCACGCGTCGCCCAGGACGGCGAGGAGACGCCGCAGGGATTCAAGCGCGAACGATTCTCGACGGTGTTCGACGACGAAGGGTAGGTTGGCGGGCCGCCGCTGGCGTTCGATCAGGCCGCCAGCTTCCTGAGGTTGGCGTCGAACCACAATTGATAGGCGTCGCGGCGCTGCCCGAGATCGAACTCCACGTGAATGGCCTCGGGACTTTGACTGCGCACGGTAAAGGGAAGCTTCGGTTCAAATCCCTGAACCGTCATGATGCCGGTTTCCCCGATTTGCAGTTCGGGCACGCCGCGAATCCAGGCGCCGCCCTCGGAAATATCCGCCAGCATGGCGTTCGGCTGCATCCGGCCGCGGCAGTTGACCTGGATCGGCAGGTTGGATTCGACGCGCGGCCAGCGGCGCCGATCGGCCTCTTCCGTCGAGGTTCGGACCACCTTGACCAGGATCGCCTGCAGGGACGACAGGTTGGACGACACGTTTGAGATGGCGCCGCGTACCTCGTTGGCGCGACCGTCGACGGAATTGGCGTCGCGGCTGACATTGCCGATCTTGGCGGAAACCTGCTTTGCGGCGGCGGCCGAGGCGGCGACCGACCGGCTGATCTCCGCGGTCGCAGCATGCTGCTGTTCCATGGCGGCAGCGACCGAGGACGCGACCTCGTCGACCTCCGCGATCTGGCTGCCGATGCCTTCGACCGCATCCACGGTCGCAGCCGTCGCCGATTGCACCTCGCCGATCAGCCGCCCGATCTCTTCGGTCGACTTCGCGGTCTGGTCCGAGAGCGATTTGACTTCGGCGGCGACGACCGCGAAACCGCGGCCGGCATCGCCGGCGCGGGCGGCTTCGATAGTGGCGTTGAGCGCGAGCAGGTTGGTCTGCTCGGCGATGCCGCCGATCAGACTGGAGACTTCGGCGATCTTGTTCACCGCATGGGAGAGCGACTGAATGGTGTCCTTGGCCTTCTCGCGGCCGTTAACTGCAGTCCGGGTGATCGAGCCGGCACGCGCGACCTGCGCGGAAATCTCGCGGATCGAACTGGTCATCTGCTCGGTGGCAGCCGAAACCATTTGCGCGCTTGCCAGGGCCTGCTCGGACGCGTCGGCGACCGCCTTGGCCTCGGACGACAGATTGCGCGCCAGGTCCGACAGGCCACCGGCCGCGTTTTCCACGTCGCGCGAGGCGCCCGCCACGGCTTCGACCGAGGTGCCGGTTTCGCGCTCGACGGCCTCGGCCATGTCCAGCGTGGCCTTGCGCCGCAGTTCCTCCATCTGTTCCCGATCCTGTTCCTGCCGTTCGCGCAAGCGGGCGCTTTCGAGGGCGTTGTCCTTGAACACGGTCAAGGCTCCGGCCACGCCGCCGATTTCATCCTGCCGATCCGCAAAGGGCACTTCGATGGCAAGATCGCCCTTGGCGATCTGCTGCATGACGGCGGTGATCCGCACCAGCGGACGGATAACGCCAAAAGCCAGGCCGAGGATGCCGAGCACGACGACGGCGAGCACCAGTCCGGACACCGACCAGACCACGGTGGACAGGCTGCCATCGCGCGCGGCGGCGGTGGCTTCCATATCCGAATTCTGCTTGTTGGCCTTCTCGACCAGGCCGTCGATGACGGCGCGGTGCGCGGAATAGATCTCGGTCAACCGCGCATAGGCGGTTTCAGCCTTGCCGCCGTCCTTTGCGCGCAGCGCCGGCAGCAGCTCGGTTTCGAGGTTCTGCCAGAACTTCCTGACCTCGGTGTCGGACTTGTCGACCAGCATCGTCTTCAAGGCCGGCTGCAGATCCGACGAAGCCCAGAACGTCTTGCGCTCGTCATAGTCCTTCTTGAGCTGAGCGAGCTTGGTCTCATGAGACGCAAGCTCTTTCGGGTCGCGCAGCGCCAGCGTCGCCTCGAGATAGGCCTCGATCACATAGGCCGGCGGCGGCAGGATGTCGGCCACCAGGTCGTTGCCGAGCTTGATGTCCGCATAAAGCGGCCCACCCACCTTCAACTCCCTGAGCGCATAGGCTCCCGTCAGCACGACGGAGGCGAATCCGACGGTCAGGACCAGGCCGAAGAGTGTGACCGCGGTGGAGAGCGAAAGCCGAATTTTCATGTCAGACCGACTCGCATGATGCGGGGGTAACCCCGATCGCGGGGCGATCGAGGCCGTCAAAGCCAATTGGCGCTTGCCGTTGAATCAAGGGACCGCGACCCGACCAGCCATCGCGCAACGAATCGTTCAGGAAAGACGCCTTTAAGAGTTTCTGCGCACGACTCTGCGGTCCGGTTAATTTCGGGCACCGTAAAAATGCGGAGATCGTCAAGCCGGGCCATTGCGCGCGGCGCTTACCACTTCTTAACGCGGCTGTTCCAAAGCGGCACGGAGAGGATGTTCGCTTAACCCGTTCTTCAGCCTTGCTTAGGGACCCATTAAGTACAAAAATCGTTTGTCTGCCAATAGGTTAGATTGGCGATCGCTGTGCCGCGCCAGTGACAGCATTTTATGCAAAAGCGATCTATCTCCAACCCATAAGGATGGCGTCGCGTGTGGCGTCCCTGGGGTGATGTGTTGGAGTTAAACCGATGAAGAATTTTCTATTAGCTACCGTGGCGCTGATCGCTGTTGGCGCGGCGCTGCCCGCCGGCGCGGCCGATCTGGGTTCAAGGCCCTATTACAACAAGGCTCCCGCGCCCGCTTATATGGCGCCGATCTATAACTGGACCGGCTTCTATATCGGCGGACATGTCGGCGGCGCCTTTTCAAGCGACAGCAATTTCACCGGTCTCGCCACCGGCAATAACGGCAATGGCCGCTTCCTCGGCGGTGTGCAGGTCGGCGCGGACTGGCAGTTCGCTCCGAACTGGGTGCTCGGCGCGCAAGGCCAGTATAGCTGGGTCGGCGGCCATGTCGGCGCCGCCTTCCCCGGCGGATTTGCCTACAACAACAACCAGCGCGGGCTCGGCTCGGTCACCGGCCGCGTCGGCTACACCTGGGGTCCGGGGCTGGTCTATGTCAAAGGCGGCTACGCCTATTCCGACAACAATGAAAGCGTGACGTTTGCCGGCGCTCCGATCCCGTTCGTGATCAATGGCGATCACCGCAACGGCTACACCGTCGGTGCTGGCCTCGAATACATGTTCGCCCCGAGCTGGTCGGCCCTGGCCGAGTATCAGTATTACAATTTCGGCAAGAGCAACTTCACCACGCCCGTCGCGCTGGTGCCGTTCGGCAGCTTCACCACCGACGATCACGTCGTGAAGGCCGGCGTGAACTACCGCTTCAACTGGGGTGGCTCGGTCGCCGCCCGCTACTGATCGCCAACAAATTCTTAAATTCTCGAAGGGCCGGCCATTGCGCCGGCCCTTTTTGCGTTCGATCGCACGAAAACCGCCAAATCGCCCGAAGCCTCTCAATTTTATTAACCCGGCCCCGCGATACTGCGACCCGCAGTTGTCCGGACAAGAGGCACTCGACAAAAGCCACCTGGGGGAAACATGAGGGCACTGGGCATCAGGAGTCTGTTCGGCTTCCTCCGTCCCCGCTGGGGCGTAAGGGGCAGCTTGTTCGCCGCCTTCGCGGTCATCGCGGGCATGACCATCGCGATCTCGGCCGGCGCCGGCATGGTGCTGCGGCATCTCGGCGTCACCATGATCGACCTGAGCGCGCGGGACATTCCGCGCCTCGCCGCCAGCCTGCAATTGTCGGCGCAGAGCGCGAGCCTCGCAGCGCAAGGACCGGCGCTCCTGACCTCGCCCAGCGACGACGCGCTGGCCGAGCGCACCAGGAAGATGAAGGAAATCCAGCGCGTCACGCAGGACAAGCTCGGCGAGATCATCGAACTCGGCGCCGACAAGGCGGTGGTGAGTGCGCTCAGCGAGACCATCAAGAACATCAACGAGGCGACCCAGAGCCTGGTCTCGGCGGCCCGCGAGCGGCTGGACGCTTCGGCCGAGAGCCGCATCGCGACTTCCGCTTGCCAGCGCTCCCATGCGGCTTGTTGCGCCTGCAACTGGCGCAGCGAAAACAGCACGAGCAGCCAGACCGCGATGCATGGTGCTGCCGTGATCACCGCGATCAGCGTGTAGTGCTGCCGCCATTCAGAGAGGATCTCGCTAGTCGGGATGCCGCTGGCCACGTAGAGCGGATAGTCGCCCACGCGCCGAAACGCCAGCAATCGCTCCAAGCCGTCGATGCTCGACAGGATCCGCGCGCGCCCGAACAATTCGTTGTTGCGCATGGCCTCGGTGAACGCCGTGTCGCGGGCGTGGGTGATGCCGGCGCGGCTTGGCGGCTCGCGCACGAGAATGCCGCCGTCGCGCCGGAACAAGCCGACGCTCATGCCCGGTTCACCATTCGAGAGATCACGATAGAAGCCTGCGAAATAATCGCGTTTGAGCGCGATCGACACGACGCCCGCAAAACGGCCGTCGTTCAGGCTACGGCCCACGCTGGTCGTAAATACATCGTCTTGCTGGATGCTGCCGAGGAGCGGCAGCGCAAAATAGGGGTCCGGGCGGATGGCGCGAGCCGAGGTGAAGTCGTCCCGGTCCGCGATCGAGATCGCTGGCACGGGGAAAAAGCGGTTGCTGGCGAGCATTTCGCCTTTCACGCCAAAGATGGTGATGCCCGCCACCTGGTCAAACGATTCGCCTATCACGCTCAGGCGATCATGGATG
>Ga0137412_10001323_pt1 | contig 19102 bp, 16 predicted proteins | sample CZODoug2_1_16fun_FD_122160 | JGI IMG/M metagenome (GOLD analysis project Ga0137412, IMG submission 122160) | Vadose zone soil fungal communities from Angelo Coast Range Reserve, California, USA - CZODoug2_1_16fungal (Hybrid Assembly) | ecosystem: Environmental > Terrestrial > Soil > Vadose zone...
TCGCGCATCATTCGCAGCAATAGCAGGCTGCTCTGCACGCCGATTTGATCGTGCGGAATTCGCAACGTCGTCAGCGGCGGGTTGAAGCGATCGGCGAATGGCATGTCGTTATAGCCGGTAATCGAAATGTCCTTCGGACATGCGAGTCCGGCCTCGGTGAGAGCGTCGTAACATCCAAGCGCCAACATGTCGTTGGCGGCAACGATTGCCGTGAACGGGCGATTCGCGGTAGCTAAAAGCTCACGGGCCGCGGCGGCGCCGGCCTGCACGGTAAACGAAGCGCAATCGGCGATGAGTTTCTCCCGCGCGCCCAGTCGGTAGGCCTTGAGTGCGGCAATGAAGCCTTCGCGCCGTCCCTTTGCGGTCGATGTGTTGAGCGGGCCGCCAACGTACGCCAATTTGCGGTGTCCAAGCTGGAGAAGATGATCGACGGCGAGGCGAATGCCGTAGGCGTCGTTGGTGACGACGCAGGTCACGCTTTCGTCGAGTACCGTGCGGTTCACGAGTACAAAGGGAATATTCTGCTCCCGGCATCTCGTGACGATGTCATCATGGAGCCATGCGGTGGCGAGGATGAGTCCATCCACCTGCCGCGCCCGCAGCGAGTCCAGAATGGCGCTTTCCGTTTCCCTGCTATTGTCCGAGTCCGCCAGCATCGTCACGTAACCTTCTTTCCCGAGAGTGCGTTCGACTGCCCGCACGATCGGGGGAAACAGGGGATTCGTGAGATCAGGGACGATCACGCCGACGGTAAATGAGCGGCGCGTCTTCAGTCCAAAGGCGAGCGGATTGCGCGTATAGCTGAGATTACTGGCTATTCGGAGGATGCGCGTCGCCACCTCCTGCGACACCATGGTGCGCGTTTGCGGATTGAGCGCCCGCGATACCGTCGAGACGTGCACTCCTGCTCGTTGCGCGATCTGCTTGATCCCTGACAGCGGTTTATTCATGCCGGCGAAGAGTAGGTGATGGTGCGCGGCACCGCAAGCAACCACGCCGTTCGGACCGCGGCGGAACGATGGGAGGGGGCTATTTCGTACCGGCCTGGGTCGCGCCGGCCTCGGCTTCAACGGCCGAGAGTACCTGGGGGTGAGGCGCGGGCGCGCTCGGCCCGGAGATGTCGCCATCCGGTCCTAGCTCGAGGCGGCGATTGAGTTCCGCGACGTCCAAGTCCTTTTCCCAGGCGGCGATGGCGATGGCCGCAACGCCGTTGCCGATGTAGTTGAGGAGACCTCGGCCGCGCTGCATGAACGGATCGATGCCGAGCAGCAGGGCGAGACCGGCCATGGGGATATCCGGCAGCGCCGATAGAGTGCCGGCCAAAACGACGAAGCCCGCGCCGGTAAAGCCCGTGGCTCCCTTGGACATCAGCATCGCGACCAGGAGAATCACCAGCTGACGATCGAGCGGCAGCGGCGTGTTGGTCGCCTGGGCGATAAATATCACGCACAAGGTGAAGTAGATGCTGCTGCCGGCGAGATTGAAGGAGTAGCCGGTGGGTACGACCAGGCCAACGATCGACTTGGGGACTCCCATGCGCTCGAGTTTTTCCATCAGGCGCGGCAGCAGCGCCTCGGAGTTGGCGATGCTGAGAAAGAGCAGGATCTCGTCGAGGATGTAGCGGCAGAATTTGAGGACACTGAAGCCGACGCGGCGGGCGATTGGCACAAGCACGATGAGCACAAATACCAAGCAGGCGCCGTAGAACAGGAGAATGAGTTTCAACAGCGGCAGTAGCGAGTGAAGGCCGAATCGGCCGACGGTGAAAGCCATGGCGCCAAAGGCCCCCAAGGGCGACAGCGCTATGATCATGCCGACGATTGAGAACACCACCCGAGAGAGCTGATCCACCAGATCCTTGACTAGGCGCGCTCGATCACCCAGGAAAATGAGCGACAGACCGAAGAGTGCGGCAATGAGCACGACTTGCAGAATGGCGCCCTTTGCGAAGGCGTCGAACATGGTGACCGGGATAATGTTCAGCAGGAATGAGACGACGCCCTGGTCTTTGGCGGCGGTGACGTAGCCGGCGATGCTGGAAGTGTCGATCGAGCGCGGATCGATGTTGAGTCCGACGCCGGTCGGTATTAAATTCGCCGCGACCAGACCGAGCACCAGCGCCAGCGCGGAGACTACGTAAAAGTACACCAGGGATCGGACGCTGATGCGGGCGACCCGGCGAGCGCTCCCCATTCCCGAGATTCCCGACACGATAATGCAAAACACGATCGGGGCGATCATCATCCCGATCAGCTTGATGAAACCGTCGCCCATCGGCTTCATCTTCACCGCCGCCGTCGGCCACGCTGCACCCATGATGATCGCGGCGGCGATGGCGATGATGACTTGATTGTGAAGTTTCGCGTAAAACGGCTTGGCCCTGCGATTAGTCGCCTGCATTCAACCTCCGACGGGTAGCGGGCCTACGCTGAGCCCAATCCAGTTATAAGCCAATGTGCAATCGTTTGCAACGCGGTGCGCAATTTCCTTTCATGCGCGCCCACGCGAATGCTAACTGCCGATCCTGCGGATCCGGAAGGTCCGGCCTTTGATCTTACCTGCGCGCAAGCGCTGCAACGCCTTGTCGTGCCATTCGCGGGCGATAGCAACATAGGTGCGCGTGGGAAACACGTCGATTTTCCCCACAGCGGTGGCTGGAAGTCCCGCATCGCCAGTGAGCGCGCCGAGCAGATCACCGGGGCGCAGCTTGTCCCGACGACCCGCGTCGACTGCAACCGTGACGAAAGGAGCAAACAATGGGGCGTTATGGGAACCAGAAGGCAGCTTGCCCCACCGCAGCGGCTCGCCGAGGCGGTCTCCGACCAGGCTAGCGCGATTCGATTCACGCGGCAGGCATAAGCTGAATGCTACGCCGCGACGGCCGGCACGACCCGTGCGGCCGATGCGATGCAGATGCGAATCGGCGTCGGAGGCGATATCGAAGTTGATGACCATCGACAGGCCGGTGATATCGAGCCCGCGCGCCGCGACGTCGGAGGCGACCAGGACCGTGCAACTGCGATTGGCAAAGCGCACGAGCATTTCTTCGCGTTCGCGCTGATCCAGTTCTCCGTGCAGGGCCAGCACCGCGAAATCGCGGGCAGCCAGTTCTTCGGCCACCGCGCGGACGTCCTCTCGAGTATTGCAGAACACGACCGCGGATTCCGGGCGGTGCTGCAGGAGCAGCGCTTCGAGCGCGGCCAGCTTCTGTGCCGCCTCGACTTCGAAAAAGGTCTGCTCGATGGTTGTCTCATCGGGCTCGCTGTGCAGCGTGATATCGAGGGGGTCGCGCTGCAGCTGGCGGCTGATTTCCCGGATCGATTGCGGGATGGTTGCGGAGAATAGCAATGTCTGACGTTGCGTTGGCGTGGCCTCAAGAATGCTGCGCAGATCGTCCGCAAAACCCATGTCGAGCATGCGGTCGGCCTCATCCAGCACCAGCACGTTGATGGCCTTCAGCGGTAGTGCTTCCTTCCGGATCAGCTCGAGAATACGGCCCGGCGTGCCAACGACGATATGCGGTTCATGAGACAGCGAGGCGAGGTGCGGTCGCAGCGGCACCCCGCCGCAGAGCGTCAGCACTTTAACGTTGGGAATGAACCTTGCGAGCCGGCGAATCTCGCGACTGACCTGGTCGGACAATTCACGCGTTGGGCACAACACCAACCCCTGCAGCTTGATCGACGTGGCATCGAGAGCCGACAGCAGTCCCAGCGCGAACGCCGCAGTCTTCCCGCTACCAGTACGCGCCTGAACCACAACGTCTCGCCCCGCCAGAATGGCCGGCAAGCTCGACGCCTGCACCGCCGTCATCTCGGCGTAGCCCACCTCCTTGAGGCCGCGCTGTAGAGGGTCGATCAGTGCTAAAGCGGAGAATTCGGTCATCCATGCATGATCGCATCAATAGGAAACAAGGACATTCCTGACTTCCCTTGAGGCCAGTGGTAAGGTAGCGGGCTTGTTGAATTGACAGCTACCCGAACCGATGAGAACAGCGCCGGTTTTTTAGAAACGAGTTTTCGGAGACATCCATGACGATTTCGATGTACCAGGCGTCGGTGCCGGCTTTCATCCGCGCGCTCAGCAATCTCGCCGCGATCTTGGAAAAGGGCGCTGCGCACGCGCAAGCGCGCAAGATTGATGATGCGGTGCTGCTGAACAGCCGTCTCTTTCCGGACATGTTTCCGTTGGCGCAACAGGTTCAGATTGCGACGGATACCGCGAGGAGCGGTGCGGCTCGTCTTGCGGGCGTGGAGTTTCCCGCCTACGAAGACAAGGAGGCGACATTTCAAGATCTGGTCCTGCGGATTCGCAAAACTATTGCGTACCTGGAATCTTTGGTGCCGTCGCAAATCGACGGTCGCGAAGACAAGACCATTTCATGGCAGACTCGCAGCAGCACCAAGAGCATGCAGGGGCTGCCCTATCTCGTGAATCACTTGCTGCCCAACGTTCATTTTCATGTGACGACCGCCTACGGCATTCTTCGTCACAACGGCGTCGAGATCGGCAAGAAAGACTTTCTCGGGCCGTGACCGCGGAAGGAACGCGCCTAAATACAGGCAGATATGAAGATTCGCGTTCTTTCCGTGCTCGACGCCGACGAACTCGTGCTTGGCGACACTCGCTTCTTGGGCGCGGGCCTCGCTACTCCGGTAAATTGTCGCCCGAGCCTCCCATCTCCTTGGGCATGTCCTTGAACTTCGGCTTCCCGTCGCGAATGTGCAGCACGGTTTCCTGGTAATTCACATGCACGCTGGGCTCGAAGTTCAGCCGCGGAAGCAGCGCCGCGTAGATGTCCACGAGCCCCATGGTCGGATGCTCCGTGAATATATGGCCGCCGCACTTCTTGCACCACTTGCGGTAACTGATGGGCGTCTTGTTGTGAGTGGCGATGCTTGCCGCGCCGTGCGTTACTCTGAGAGCTTCCGGTTTCCACAAGGTAAAGGCGTTCACCGGGCCCGCTGACCAGTGCCGGCAGGATGCGCAGTGACAGTACCCCATTGCTTCCGGCTGACCTGAAGTCTCGAATTGCACTTCGCCGCAAAAGCAGGTGCCCGTATAGATGTCTTCAATACTCATGATCGCGACTCCCTGTAAGATCGATCGACTTTCGCCTGCCGGATAGTCTAGCGATCGGCTGTTGGCGTTCAAATGACCACCCGTCCAGCGATCTTGCTCGATCGTCCGCGGAGAGAATCATGGATGCTTTGTCGGATGTATTGCGAACGGTGCGGCTCACGGGAGCCATCTTCTTCGACATTCAGGCCTCAGCGCCATGGGTGGCCGAAACGCCGTCGGGCGAGGCGATCGTCGGAGCGATGTTCCCGGGCTCCGAGCACCTCATTTGTTATCACATCATCACTCAAGGGAGCTGTTGGGCATGCATTCCGGGCCAGCAGCCGATGCGGCTTTCGGCCGGCGACATCATCGTCTTGCCGCACGGCGATACGCACGTGCTATCGAGTACCCCGGGCCTGCGTCGCACGCCGGACATGTCGCTCTATCGCCTGCCGAGCGACGGCCACCTGCCAGTTAGCCTCTCGATGGGCGATCCTCAGGGCGATCCAGCGCACTTCGTCTGCGGGTTTCTGGGCTGGGATGCGCGGCCTTACAACCCGCTGCTAACCGCGCTGCCGCGGGTTATCGTGGTCAACGATCACGCGGGCGGCGCGCTGGCGGCGTACGTGCAGTTCGCGTTGGCGGAGTCGAAGCAGCCGCGCATGGGCGGAGAGTGTGTGCTCGGCCGCTTGAGCGAACTGATGTTCGTCGATGTCGTGCGCCGATACCTGGAGACGTTACCGGCCGACCGTACGGACTGGCTTGCGGGGCTGCGCGATCCTTTCGTCGGGCGTGCGCTCGCGGCGTTCCATCGCAACCCCGCTCGCGCCTGGACCATCGAGTCATTGGCGCGAAACGCGGGACTCTCACGGTCCGGTCTGGCGGAGCGCTTTACGCAGTTTGTTGGCCAGCCTCCGATGCAGTACCTGACGAGCTGGCGCATGCAGCTCGCCGCGAACCAGCTGCTGAGCGGCATGGAAAGCGTCGCGGCAATTGCTAGCCGAGTTGGCTACGAATCCGAAGCCGCATTCAGCAGGGCGTTCAAAAAGGCGGTCGGCACGCCGCCGAGCCAATGGCGCAAGCACCGCGACGACGCGCGTCGGTAGCCGCGGGGCCTTGGTTGCGGATATGACGAAATACCGAATTGAATTGATCCCGGGTCAAACCGTGGAATCTACCGCGCATCGCAGCAATAGGACCTCGAACGGGCGAGTGCGCGGTCAGCGGGCGGGCGCGCTCGCTACGCAAACTCGTACTGAATGTCCAAGAGGCGCCCGCGCCAGTAGGGCAGCGGACCATTCGGAAGTTGCCATTCGGCCTCTGCCTCCAGCGGTACTCGCATTCCGCCGCGCTGCGCGTAGCTGCCGAACCGACCCTGCCAAGGCGAGGTTTGGGATGCCTGATTGGCAACGCGGCAGCGCGAACGTGCCCACGCGGTCGAGATCAGCCCGTCCTGATCGAACCTGAATTCGAGCGACGCGCTGGTGGCGCCATCGACGAGGGTCGCGCGCGCCGATGAATCGTCAATACCTTCCCAATGGACACCTTGACTGGGCAACAAGGCCGTCGGGTACCAGGCCGCTTCTCCGAGGTAACGCAACAACTCCCCCTGGGCCAGTTCTCGGGTGCCATGCATCTCCGCGACCGTGAAGAGGCCGAGCACCGCAGCATGTACGGTCCCCATTCCCGCCGCGTAGGCGTCCTGCACGTACATCTTGACGCCGGCGGTCACCTTGACGCGCGCGTCCCAGTCGAAGCTGGGCGGGCGGATGGTGACGAACTCGGCTGCGTTGAACGACTGCCAATTTTGCCTGGTTTCGCTGCGTCGAAATTGCCCTTGCTGCACCACGTGCACGCTGGCGATCATCGCTTGCCCCTCCTGCAGCACCGCGCGGAAGTAGCGTTTCACCGGCGCCGGCAGAGTCTCGATTTCGCGCGCGTCGTACGCGGTCGGCGCGATGGGCCGGCGTACGGCCTGCATTTTTGCGTGCAGGATCTTGGTTTCCTCTTGCCAGGACGAATCGCCGTAGACGATAGCGCCGGCCGCGGCAAGCGCGATGACTATCAGCACGATGATGATTAACGTCATATCAGGGACGCCGGAGGTGTGCGCTCAGCTTACGCCTTCTGGTGCGCCAGACGACACGGTAGAACACCGTAGGACCGTTCATCGAGCAATCCAATCAACTACCGCGATCCCTCCGCGGCGTAGATTCTCCGCACCGATTCCATGGTGTCGGCGTCTTCGGCCCGCTTGTCGTCCCGATAGCGCTTCACGCGCGCGAGCCGCAGGGCCAAACCGCCGGGATAGCGGATGCTCGCCTGCAGGTTGCTGAAGGCAACCTCCGCGACCAACTCCGGGCGGATGTACACCGTCCACTGATCCCGGTGAGTCTCCCGCGCCAGAAACTCCTTCGTCTGCCATTCGAGCATGGCATCGGTGAGGCCTTTGAAAGTCTTGCCGAGCATGACGTATTCGCCCGTCGCCGGCTCCACGGCGCCGAGATGCAGATTCGACAGCTTGCCGGTGCGGCGGCCGTGGCCCCACTCGGCGGCCAGCACGACGAGATCAAGGGTGTGAGCGCGCTTGATCTTGAGCCAGCTCGCGCCCCGATTGCCTGCTTCGTAGGCCGCATCCAACGATTTCGCCATGAGACCCTCATGTCCGGCAGCAAGCGCGGACTCGTAGAAGGCGCGCGCCGCCGGCTCGGATGAGGTGATGAGCCGTGGTATTTGCAGCAATGCCGGAACAGCCTCTGCAAGCGCTTGGAAACGCTCGCGAGCGGGGCGGTCAGCGATGCTTCGCTCGTTGAAGCGCAGGCAATCAAAGAATAGCGCTCTGATCGGCAGTTCGGCGCGCGACTTCTCAACGTTCAGCTTACGGCCGAAGCGGCGCATGGTGATCTGAAAGGGATGCGGCCGCTCCGATGCGTCGAATGCAATCGCCTCACCATCGAGCACCAGCTCGCGTGCGGAGAATCCACGCACCGCCTCCACGATTTCCGGCACGGCGCTCGTAACCTCGTTCAATCCACGCGTATAGATGCGGACGTCGTCGGCCATCTTGTGTGCCTGTACGCGTGCGCCGTCCATCTTCCACTCGAACGCCACTTCGCCGGGAAGCTCCTTCAATGCCTCGGCTACGTCTACCGCCGTTTGTGCGAGCATGGGCGCAATGGGCGAGAACAGCTCTAGCTGGAATCTTCCCAGGGCATCGGCTCCCTGCCGCAATGCAACGCGCGCGACCGCGCCGAGGCTCTTCGAGTACATTACCGCGCGGCGCACCTTTGCCACGGACAAGTCAGCTGCCGCAGCGATGGCGTCGATCATGACCCCGGCGAGCGCGCCTTGTCGGAGCTCGCCGACCAGAAGACGAAGCAGGAAGGCCTGTTCAGCGGGCGTTGCGCGTGAGAACAGCTCACGCAGCGCTTGCGTGCGGCGGGCCGCCGATCCAGCACCGCGAATGGCGGCGATTGTGCTTAGGCTACGGTCAGCCTCGGCGATCGACAACGTCCCCTCGTTCGCAGCCGTTTTCGATGCGGCGGCCCGCAACGTCGAGTAGCCGATGCCTATTCGTCCCTGAGGAGTCTCACCCGACAGGTAATGCACGGCCGTTTCGATCTCCTCAGTCTGCAGCGCCTTGAGGAAGGCGGCCAGCTCCCGCACTTTGGTCAGACGGGCGGAGCTGGCGCCCACGCGCTGCGATACGGCGACCAGGTCTGCGAGCAGGGTCACTAGCGGTTCACCGCATAACGAGTTCCTTCGACGTACTGAGCCAACGCATCGAGCGAGTCGACCTCCGCCGGTGTCAGCGAGATGTTCACGGCGGCGGCATTCTCTTCGAGGCGCTCAATGCGCGTCGTGCCTGGAATTGGAATCACCGTGTCGCCTCGCGCCAATACCCACGCAAGCGCAATCTGAGCGGGGGTCGCATCCTTTGCGTCGGCTATCGTTCGCACGCGCGCCACGATCTCGAGATTCTTGGCGAAATTGTCGGGCGAAAAGCGCGGCAGCGTTCGCCGGAAGTCGTCCTGCGGCAAATCATCGGCCGAGCGCAACTCACCGGAGAGAAAGCCGCGGCCCAGCGGGCTGAAGGGTACCAAGGCGATGCCGAGTTCGAGCAACGTCGCCGCCACACCGTTTTCCTCGACGTCGCGAGACCAGAGCGAGAACTCGGATTGGACCGCGAGAATCGGATGCACCGCATGGGCACGCCGGATGGTTTGAGCATTCGCCTCCGACAGTCCCAAGTGCCGCACCTTTCCCTCTCGCACGAGTTGCGCCATCGCGCCCACCGTCTCTTCCACCGGTACATTGGGGTCAATGCGATGTTGGTAGTAGAGATCGACGTACTCGACCCGCAGCCGCCGCAGCGATCCTTCAATCGAGCGGCGGACGGTGTCCGGCCGCCCGTCAGTGCTGAGTTGCCGGTATCCTGAGCCTCCTCCCGGCCGTGTGATGCCGAACTTCGTCGCGAGAAACACCTCGCCGCGGCGGCCGGCGATCGCCTTGCCGGCAAGTTCTTCATTGTGACCGGCCCCATAGAGCTCGGCCGTGTCCAGAAAGTTGATGCCAAGATCCAGGGCGCGGTGAATTACACGGATGGATTTGGCCTCATCGACGGGGAGGCCATAGACCCCCGGCGACATGCCCATCAAGCCGAGACCGATTGCCGAGACCCGGGGCCCGTTGCGCCCCAACTGTTGCTGCTTCATTGTGCTGCTCCTCCAGTGAATACGTCTTGGTGAATACGTCCGGCTTCGGCAAGCGCCTGCGCTACCGGCCGATCGGCGAGATTGTCGTTGAACCAGTTTGGATAGACCGGCGCAAGCGGTGGGAATTCGAGCGCGATGGTTGGGATTTCTCCATTGACCCGCCAGGCAAAATCGTCGTGAGGGATACGCACTTGTGCATTCACTAGCTTTGGCGGGAGTTGGCGGTCCTGCGGTAGAAATTTGCGTATTTGCGTGTTGACTTAATTAAGTGATATCTACATAATGGTCCCATGCAGAGTCTGACCGCGCTCGCCGATCCAACCCGCCAGCGCATCGTGGAGATGCTGTCCGCGGGCGCTATGTCGTCCGGCGACATCGCACGGCGATTCGACATCAGCGCACCCGCCATCTCGCAGCATCTGAGGACATTGCGCGAGGCCAGGCTGGTGCGCGTGCGGGCGCAGGCACAGATGCGGTTCTACGAACTCGATGCGGAAGGCGTAACGGCCTTGGCTGATTGGATTGCACAAATCCGCGGCTTCTGGTCGAAGAAACTCGATGCACTGGAAGAGGAGTTACTCCGATGACAATGCTGGACGGAACAGTGCTGCGCAAGGACGGCGGATATGTGGTGGCTTTCGATCGTCTGATCGACCGGCCGGCCGAGAAGGTCTGGGCGGCCCTCACCGATCCCAAGATTCTTGCCAACTGGCTCGGCGATGCGGAGGTGGACCTGCGCGTGGGAGGCGCATACATCATCCGCTTCCGCAAAATGAGCGTGGTGATGGTCGGGACCATCACCGGCCTCGAACCCGGTCGGCTGATCGAATATTCTTGGCTCGAGAATTACGGTATGCCCGGTTCCGTGGTGCGCTGGGAGATTTCACCCGCGGACAGGGGTTGCCGCCTGAGGCTAGCCCATAGCTTTCCGCCGGAATGCGCGTTGAACGAGATCGTGGGTTTTGCCGGCGGCTGGCATGCATTCCTCGACGTAATCCCGACCGCGGCCGACGGCGTATTTGCGCCTTATGGCGACGAAAAGGCGCTCGATGCCGGTTATCGTCAACGCTATCTGGGCGATGCCGCGCGCGATGAGGGCGCGGCGTTCTTGAAGCTGGCCGGCGTGCGCCTGGAGCGCCTGCTGCCTGGGCCGATCGAACGCGTGTGGAATCACCTGACTAAGCCGGAGCTTCTGCCCCGCTGGTTCGGCGACAAGAGCCGCATCGAGCCACAGCAGGGCGGTGTGATACGGCTCATGGACGGCCATGTCCGCGGGATCGTCACGCAATGGGCCCCGCCGCATCGGCTGAGCTACACCTGGAATGTGTTTGCACCTGGCGATCCAGAGGATGCCGCATCGGCTTACCCCGAATCCTATTTGACGCTGACGCTCGAACCGCAGGGGGAGAACGTGATGCTGACGCTCGTTCACATGCCCGTGCTGGACCGTTTCGAGAAGCAGAATGCCATGGGATGGCATACCTTCCTCGACATCGTACGCGACACCTTGGCGGGCCAGCCCGTGCGCACGAGACAGGAGTATATGGTGCGCAATGCTGCGCGCTACGGCGTAGACCTCAACGATCTTGCGCGGTGAGCCTGGGGATACATCCCAGCACACGTCGGGATAGTTGACACACATGGCCCGCTTCGGACTACCATCGAAGGGCTGGTGATACGCGGCCACCGCCGAGGGGGCCAGTTGAGAAAGATTCGTTCCAGGCAGATCGAATGGCGCCTCATCGCGCAGCGGCTTGCAATCGGCCTGCTGCTTTTGGCTTCGGCATCGAGTCGAAGTACCGAGGCCATCGCATCTGCCGATCAGTTTGCAACCCTCATCGAACTTAAGGGTCCCATAGGGCCCGCCATGAGCCGCTACGTCGAGCAGTCGCTCGCCGACGCCAGCAACCAGCGCAGCGCCGTCGCCATCCTTCAGATGGATACGCCCGGCGGTCTCGACACCTCCATGCGCGACATCATCAAGGCGATACTCGCCTCGCCGGTGCCGGTCGTGACCTATGTGTCGCCCAGCGGTGCACGGGCGGCCAGCGCAGGTACGTACATCCTTTACGCGAGCCACCTCGCCGCGATGGCTCCGGCGACCAATCTGGGTGCAGCGACACCCATATCGATAGGGGGTGAGCCGAGTACGCCGCCGGCAGTTCCGTCGATCAATCCCAGCGATGACAAGAAACAGAAAAGTCCGCAGGAGACCGCTCCAGGCACAGCCATCGAGCACAAAGCCGTCAACGATGCCGTTGCGTACATCCGCGGGCTGGCGCAATTACGTGGCCGCAATGCCGATTGGGCTGAAGCCGCCGTGCGGCAGGCAGCGAGTCTGTCCGCAGGCGATGCGCTCGAGCAGCACGTAGTCGATATCGTCGCGAAAGATGTACCGGATCTTTTGCAGCAGCTACAGGGGCGCAAGGTCAAGGCGGCAGATCATGAGAGGGTGCTCGAGACCCGCGGGCTTGCGGTGCGAAGCATTGTGCCGGACTGGCGCACGCGCGTGCTGTTGTTATTGACCCATCCCACCATTGCCTACGGGCTGTTATTGGTTGGTATCTACGGCCTGCTTCTCGAGGGATATAACCCCGGAGCGGTGCTGCCGGGTGTTGCCGGTACGGTGGCGCTGTTGCTGGCCCTCTACGGCTTGCAACTGCTGGAGGTGAACTACGCGGGCCTCGCGCTCATGGCACTGGGCATCGGCCTAATCATTGCGGAATTTTTCATGCCGGCATTTGGATCGCTGGGCGTCGGCGGCCTCGCGGCATTTGTCATCGGTTCCATCATTCTGTTCGACAACCGTGCGTCGGGACAGCGAGTGGCTTTACCATTGATCGTGGGAATCGCAGTTGCCGGCGGGCTCGTCATCGTCACCATCGGCTGGCTGGCGGCTCGTGCGCGCCGCCGCCCCTTAAGCACCGGTGTCGAGACGATGATCGGCGCACCGGTCGAGGCGGTCAGCGATTGCCAGGTGCAATGCGTCGTGCGCTATGGCGGAGAATTGTGGAACGCGCGCACCGCAAGTCCGCTGCGTGCGGGCCAGCAGGCGCGCATCGTCAAAGTGGCGGAGATGACGCTTTGGGTGGAACCGCAACAGGATTAGAAGGAGTCACTGATGAGTCTTTCGTTACCCATCGCCGCCGGCATATTGCTGCTGCTGATCATGAGTTCGATACGCGTTCTGAAAGAGTACGAACGCGGCGTGATGTTCACGCTTGGCCGGTTCACCGGCGTCAAAGGCCCCGGCCTGCGGCTGGTATTGCCGGTGATTCAGCAAATGAAGAAGCTGGACTTGCGCACCGTCGTGCTGAATGTGCCGAAGCAGGACGTGATTTCCAGGGACAACGTTTCGGTGAAGGTCAGCGCGGTGGTTTATTTTCGTATCGTCGATCCGGAAAAGGCCATTCTGCAGGTTGCCAACCCGTGGGAAGCGACTAGTCAGCTCGCCCAGACGACGCTGCGTTCGGTGGCAGGGCAACACGAAATGGATGAGATGCTGGCTCAGCGCGATAAGCTCAACGCCGCCATTCAGCAAATCCTCGATGCCAATACGGCAGCTTGGGGCATGAAAGTGACCAATGTCGAAATCAAGGATATCGATCTCGATGAGACCATGATCAGGGCGATGGCGCGGCAGGCCGAAGCGGAACGCGGCAGACGCGCCAAAGTGATCCACGCCGAAGGCGAGAAGCAAGCGGCGCAAACGCTGGCGGAGGCCGCCAAGCTGCTATCGAGCGAACCCGCGTCGCTGCAACTGCGCTATCTACAGACGCTTGCCGACATCTCCAACGAAAAGAGTTCGACAGTCGTGTTCCCGTTGCCCATCGATCTCATCACGCCGCTGCTGCAGCGGGGGCCACGCTAGCGGTACCAACCGCGCCGGACACCGTGAAGGGCCGCCGGACGCCGTGAAGGGCATAGATAGCCTCTATCAAATCGATTAGCTCCATCGATTGGCCGGCGGCGCAGCGCGGCCGCAAAATACCGCCCCGTGATCAGACCCGATCTCAAGAGAGATCCCATTGTCCGTTTATCGAGGGGAGTGCACATCATGGTAACTAAATGGCGAAGGCCGGCGGTGCCGGCGGCGGCGAAATTATTGCTGACTGTTTGCGCCGCAATCTCTGCGGGGGCCGCCTCGGCCGATCAGCCGACGAGCTATATGCCCGTCGACATCAAGGAAGATTTCGCGACGACGATGAAGCGGATGGAGGCCGCGAAGCCCGCGATCGAACAGCGCCAGCAAACTCTGCTGGAAGAGCGCTATGACCTCGGCAATCATGCGGCGAAAGGCGTCAGCATGTCGCGCGGCAAGCCCGTTCAAAGCGGCGTGCGCGTCAAACTGCCGCCGGGCGCCACGTGGGATTCGCTGAGCCGTCTGTCGCCCGCGGATATTCGGGCCAAAGGTTTGTTTCCGGCCGGATTCATGCCTCTGCCGCACCCGAATCACCCCGAGGGCGGCATGGTGTTTCCAAAGTTTCACATCGACGAGATCAAGAAGCAGGAAGGGCGCGACCTGACGCGCTTCGATCTTGATTTCGATCTCCCCGATCAGTTTCTGCCGGAATTTCCGGCGCCCATATACCTGACGACGCGGCCGGATCTGGGCGATGTCTCGAAGGGCAAGCTCATCACCATCGACAATTACTACGAGACTTTCAATGGTCTGCTCAACCCCAAGCAACTCGAAGGGCTGCGATTGCTCGTGACGCCGTTCGCGCAGCAACAGTTCAACCAGACCGAGGATCGCCGCACGGAGCGGCCGAGCCGCGGCGTCACCTGCTTCGATTGCCACGCCAACGGCCACACGAACGGTTCGACGCATCTGGTGGGCGACATTCGCCCGCAACAGTTCCGCCATCGCATCGAGACGCCGACGCTGCGCGGCGTGAACATTCAGCGGCTGTTCGGTTCGCAGCGTGCCCTGAAGACGGTGGAGGACTTCACGGAATTCGAGCAGCGCGCCGCGTACTTCGACGGGGATCCCGTCATCGCGACGAAGAAGGGCGTGAACATTCTGGACCGCGGCAGCCAAGTGCACGACATGGCGGAGTTCCAGGAACTGCTCGACTTTCCGCCGGCGCCGAAGCTCGATGTATTCGGCCACCTCGACCGGGCGAAGGCCAGTCCCGCGGAGCTGCGCGGCGAAGCGGTGTTCTCTGGCAAGGGCAAATGCTCCGTCTGCCACCAGGCACCGTATTACACGGATAACTTGATGCACAATCTCAAGGCGGAGCGTTTCTACGAGCCCAAGCTCATCAACGCCATGATGGCGTCCGCGGACGGCCCGATCAAAACGTTCCCGCTGCGCGGCGTCAAGGATTCCCCGCCGTACATGCACGACGGACGCCTCCTGACACTGGACGACACGGTGGAATTCTTCAATCTCGTGCTGGAGACAAAACTATCCAGCCAAGAGAAGCAGGATCTCGTGGAATTCCTCCGCACCCTATAACGCACTGGAACGGCGGCCTCCGCTTCGTCGAATGACGGGGTGGAGGCCGATTCGTCACCGTCGAGAACGGCGACACTCTGCAAACCACCGCGCTGCCCGATCCGACAGAGGGAGCCGCTATTTTGTGCGATTTTCTTTGCCGCGTCGTGTCGACGGCGGGCATACTCGCGCGTCCTTGGGAGAATAGACCGGAGGATGCATGCTTTACGCCATACTTTGTTATAACGATGAGGACACGGTCTGGTCCTGGACCAAGGAAGAGGACGCTGCCGTCATGGGCCGGCTGGCCGTGGTGCGGCAGAGGCTGGCGGGAAAGATGGGGCCGTCGGCGCGCCTGTTGCCGACCACCGCCGCCACCACGCTGCGCAAATCGCCCGAGCCGATAGTCATCGATGGCCCCTTCGCGGAGACCAAAGAGCAGCTCCTGGGATTCTATGTCATCGATGTCGAGAATCTCGAGGAAGCGCTGGATGTCGCACGCCAGTTGGGGGCGGCTAATCCCGGCGGCGCCTACGAAATCCGGCCCATTGCGCTTTATCAGCCCGACCAGCGCGCGCGATGACCGATTTCGCCTGGATCCACGACGCGATTACCGGCGCTCGGCCCCAGGCGGTCGGCGCGTTGCTGCGGTATTTCCGCGATCTGGACAGGGCGGAAGAAGCGTTCCAGGAGGCGGCGCTGCGTGCGCTCAAGAGCTGGCCGGTGAACGGCCCGCCGCGCGATCCGGCCGCGTGGCTCATCCTGGTCGGGCGTAACGCCGTGCTCGACGACCTGCGCAAGCAAGCCAAGCAAACGGCACTGCCGCCGGATGAGCTGATTTCCGATCTCGACGACGCGGAGGCGCCCCTGGCCGAGCGGCTGGACGGTTCGCATTATCGCGACGACGTGCTGCGGTTGTTATTCATCTGCTGCCATCCCGAATTGCCTGCGACGCAGCAGATCGCACTGGCGTTGCGCATCATCTCTGGGCTGTCGGTGGCGCAGATCGCGCGCGCCTTCCTGGTCGGCGAGGCCGCGATGGAGCAGCGCATCACACGCGCCAAGGCGCGCATCGCCAAGGCCGAGGTGCCCTTCGAGGCGCCGGGCCCGGTGGAGCGTGCCGAACGCCTCGGGGCGGTGGCGGCGATGGTCTACCTGCTGTTCAACGAAGGTTATTCGGCAGGCGACGACGCGGCTCGCGGCCCGTTGTGCGACGAGGCAATACGGCTCGCTCGACTGCTGCTGCGGCTGTTCCAGACCGAGCCTGAGATCATGGGCTTGACGGCGTTGATGCTGTTGCAGCACGCGCGATTGCCGGCGCGGTTCGATGCCACAGGCGAGGCCATCTTGCTGGAAGACCAGGACCGCACGCGCTGGAATGGCAAGTCGATCGTCGAAGGGTTGGCGCTGATCGACAAGGCAATCCGGCACAACCTGCCGGGCCCGTATCAGGTACAGGCTGCCATCGCCGCCATCCATTCCCGCGCGACCCGGGCGGAAGATACCGACTGGGCCGGGATCGACACGCTGTATGCCGCGCTGGAGCGCTTGCAGCCGTCGCCGGTGGTCACCCTGAACCGTGCCGTCGCCACGGCCAAGGTGCACGGAGCCGAGGCAGCGCTGTCGATGATTGCGCCGCTCGAGGAGCGATTGTCCGGCTACTTTCATTATTTCGGGGCGCGGGGCGCGTTCCTGGCGCAATTGGGACGCGTCGGCGAGGCGCGCACAGCCTTCGACCGCGCCATCGCACTCGCCAACAGCCCAACCGAGGCGGCCCATATCCGCAGGCACCTCGATCGCCTGATACGGACGTCATGAGAAAAGTAACGGATCGGAATTGACCGCGTGGCAATAGCGTTTCCGCATCTGTTTGCGCCCTTGCGGATTCGCGGCTGTACGCTCAAGAACCGCATCATGTCCACCGGGCACGACACCACGCTGCCCGTCGACGGTACGGTCAATGAAGCTCTGGTGGCCTATCAGGAGGCGCGGGCGCGCGGCGGAGCGGGCCTCATCGTGCTGCAGGTCTCGGGCGTGCACGAAACTGCGCGGTATACCAACCACGTCTTGATGGCGACGGACGATGCAGCCATCCCAGGGTATCGGCGTGTCGCTGAGGCGGTGCATCGCTGGGACACCGTACTGTTCGGACAACTGTTCCATCCGGGACGCGAGATCGCCGAAGCGGATGGCGGACTTCTCAGTGTGGCGTACGCGCCGTCGTGCGTGCCGAACGAGCGTTTCCACGTCATGCCGCGCCCGTTGAAGCGTCCGATGATCCGCGCCATCGTCAATGGTTACGGGGATGCTGCACGGCGCATGGAGAAAGCGGGATTGGATGGCGTCGAGATCGTCGCCAGCCACGGGTACTTGCCGTCGCAGTTCTTGAATCCGCGCGTGAATCTGCGCGACGACGATTATGGCGGTGATCTCGACGGGCGTTTGCGGTTCCTCCGCGAAGTGATCGCCGACATTCGCGGCAAAGTGAACGAACGATTCGTCGTCGGACTACGAATCTCGGGAACGGAAGCGGACGACAAGGGCCTATCGCAGGAAGAAAGTCTGGAATCGATCATCCGAGTCGCCGATAGCATCGACTACGTCAATATAACCTTGGGCACCTCGGCGAGTTTGGGCGGTGCCATCCACATCGCGCCGCCCATGTCGTCGAGGACGGCGTACGTTGCCCCCTATGCTGCCAGCGTCAAGCAACGAGTCGGCATACCGGTCTTCGTGGCGGGCCGCATCAACCAACCGCAGGATGCGGAAGTCATCATTGCCTCCGGCCAGGCCGACGTGTGCGGCATGACGCGCGCGTTGATTTGCGACCCCGAGCTGCCGAACAAGGCCGTGCGCGGCGCCGCCGAAGAGATCCGCGCCTGCATCGCGTGCAATCAGGCGTGCATCGGACATTTTCACAAAGGGTACCCGATCTCCTGCATCCAGAACCCGGTGAGCGGGCGTGAACTGCGCTATGGCGTGCAGTCGCCGGCGAAGGTCCCGCGCCGGGTCATGGTGGTGGGCGGCGGGCCGGCCGGCATGAAGGCCGCGGTCATAGCCGCACAGCGAGGCCATGGCGTGACATTGTTCGAGGCCCAGAAACGCCTCGGCGGCCAAGCGCTGCTCGCTCAATTGTTACCAGGCCGTGCGGAGTTCGGCGGACTGATTACGAATCTGTCGCATGAACTAGCGGCCGCCGGTGTGAAGGTCTGCACCGGGTCGAACGTCGACCGGGCGATGATCGTGAAAGAGCCCCCGGATGTCGTGGTGATGGCAACGGGTGCAGTTCCTTACCGGCCTCAATTCGCCAGCGAGGGTGCGCTGCAGATCGTGGATCCGTGGCAGATATTGCACGAGACCGTCGAGCCCGGGCATTCCGTCGTCGTCATCGATTGGCGGGCTGACTGGATCGGGATCGGCATCGCGGAGCGGCTGGCGCACAGCGGGCGTTCGGTGCGGCTGGCGGTGAGCGGCGTCGCGGTGGGAGAAACTCTGCCGCTGTATGTCCGCGATGCCGCGGTGGCATCGCTGCACAAGCTGGGCGTCACCGTCCTGCCGTACATGCGTCTGTACGGGAGCGATTCCGACAGCGTCTACTTGCAGCACATCACGAGCGGCGAGGCCGTGGTCATCGATTCGGTCGATACACTGGTGCTATGTACCGGCCATGCACCCGTCACCGGCCTCGCCGACGCGATAGAAGACCTTTCCCTGGATGTGCGGATCATCGGCGACGCCGCGTCCCCGCGCACGGCGGAAGAAGCCGTGTACGAAGGGCTCCAAGCCGGCACGGAGATCTAAGGGGCTTCAGTCGGCTTTCACGGCCTCCACTTGGATATGGAGCACCACGTCCTGTTTGAAACCGTACTGCTGACCAAAGTTCACG
>Ga0137412_10001324_pt1 | contig 19101 bp, 12 predicted proteins | sample CZODoug2_1_16fun_FD_122160 | JGI IMG/M metagenome (GOLD analysis project Ga0137412, IMG submission 122160) | Vadose zone soil fungal communities from Angelo Coast Range Reserve, California, USA - CZODoug2_1_16fungal (Hybrid Assembly) | ecosystem: Environmental > Terrestrial > Soil > Vadose zone...
TGTGAGGGCAGCCGACATGACAACGTTCAAATCTTCGCGCTCGTCTGCTTCCAGAACTCGCCGCTTCTTGTGCAAGGAAGCGCCGATCCTCGTCGAAAGCCACAGCACAAGGAGAGACAGCGTCAAGACAAGGAACGGATATCTCACAATGGGGTTCATCTGTGATCTGCTGCGGTCAATTTACAACACCTTGCAAGCGAGGAACACCGATTAAGTCACTCGCTTATGAAGGCAGACTAACTATTCCTTAAAGACCAACGGAGGCCCGCTGATCCTCTTACCCTTCAGAGCGACATCCACCTCGACGCGGTCGGCAATTTTGATAAAGGGAATGCCACTGTTCATCCCGAATTCCTTGCGATCGAATGCCATCATTCCTTTAACCTCGCCTTCCCCTGTCCCCTTGCCGGTAAGCGTAAGGTTCAGCGTCTCAGGCTTCGACACTCCGCGAATGGTGAACGTCCCCTGCACATCAAAGGTGCTGGGACCAGTCTGCACAATCTTGGTGGAGTGAAATGTGATCAACGGATCCTCCTTGACGTTGAAGAAGTCTTTGCTCCTCAGCTTGCCGTCCTTCATCCCGCTTCCAGTATTCACGGTGGTCGCCGTAATCTTAACATACAAAACGCCCGAAGTCACGTCTGTCGATGGAAATGTTAGGGTGGCGTCCCATTTATCAAAGTTACCTTGTATGGCCACCGATGCCTTCACGAAGAACTTAACCGAGCTTTCCTCCGGTGTAATCGTGAAAACTGGGACTTCTTCTTGAGATGGTGACGGTAGCAGGGATGAGACCAAGAGGCACAGAATAGCTAAACGCATGGAATTCCTCCCGAATAAAAAGACCGTGAACTCATTGCTTCACGGAGGGTTTCACTTGGGCTCTCGGATTCCTACTGTCAGAAGTGACAGCCCGGGGGCAATTGAGATGAGGGCCGGGCGGCCATCTTGAGCCGCCCGCCTGAGCCTGCGGACCCGCAAGTGCTTTCCCTTCTCTCGATTCCCTTCTCTTGAAAGAGGGGACAAAAACAAAGTAAAGACCAGAATGTTTCTAGATTCCTTCCGCGAGTCCTTTATTGACAATCACCGTCACATCAACGCGACGGTTTAACGCGCGTCCCTGCGAATCGGTGTTCGTAGCGGAAGGATGGGTTGCTCCATAGCCCGCTGGAGCGATGATCCGACGCATCGGAACATTCCCTTTTTGGAGTAAATAGTTCGCGACAGCTGCTGCGCGTTCTTCACTGAGCTTCTGATTGAGCTGTTTTGTCCCCGTGCTTGATGCGTAGCCAGCAATTTCGATCAAGTAGCCGTCGACGCCCTTGGTCGCCGCGGCAACAAGGTCAAGATCGGCTTTGGCAGCATCGTCCAAAGTCGCCATATCGCTGGGGAAATAGATGCCAGCTTCAGCCACGGTCTTGTAGTCATCCATGTCCGAGACACGCTTATTGACCATCTGAACCGCCGCAGCGTCCATGACCGCCACATCGCCAGCGGCTACCGCTGCTTGCCCAGCTTGATTCGCAGAGGATTGCGCCTGGTTTGCGGAGGACTGTGCCTGCCTGGCTGCGGCCACTCCCTGGTTCGCTGTCGACTGTGCGTTCGCGGTAGCCGCCTTATTGGCCATGATCTGTTGCTCTTCAGCGACTTCAACCGCAAACTCGTCGGGAATGAATGTGATCTTGCTGGCAACGAGCTGGCCTTTCGCATTGCCTACGCCTTCAGCTTCGATGGTCAGGCCGGGCACCATGGCCGTAACGTCCATATCCTTATGCCTGAAGAATTCGGCCTTCCCTTTCTTCCGTTCGATCTTCGTATTGTCGGTGATGCTTAGAACGACCGTTTGGCCGGATTTCTTGTCCTTCACCTTAACCAAATCCCCAGTGCGTGATGCGATCGTTCCGCTGACCTTGGATTTCTGGTCAGCAGTAATCTGAGGTGATCCCGGTGTGCCGGCATAAGTCAGGCCTGCTAGCAGAACGAGTCCGAGGGCACAACCTAATACAGCGTTCTTACAATTCTCATTTCTGAAGATCATCGAGATTCCTCCATTCCGTTCCTTAACTTCAATAAGACAGACTAGTACACCGACGGGACGCAGGTAGGACCGGTCAGCCCGGTTTGAGTCGGACTAGATGGCTTGATCTGATGGAGCTAGCGGCTACATCAGTCAATACCTTTATGACAGCGGAGACCGGGATTGATAGCGTCAAAACTACCAGTATCCCCAAGGGTTCAAAATCAGCGCAGGGCTTTGAACAAATCCCGTTAAGACAACGGCGAGGTCAACTTTCATGGAATTCGCCAGTTACGCGCACAGATCGGTTCATCGGCTGTTGAGAGTTGAAAAAGGGCGGCCCTTGCGAGCCGCCCACCGTGAAAGTCGTTCCTGTTAGTTGCTGGGGCCTTTGGCGGCTGCCTCCGCCTCAGCCATCCGCTTCCCCATCTCTGCCTTGATTGCGTCAAGGTTGAAGCTCGCACCCCGCTGCATCGGCGGGTACTCGAGGAAGGTTTGGATTTCCTTGCCCATTACCTGCTGGACGAATACGAAGCGCCAGAATTGGAACTTAAACCAATCGAAGTATTGCTGGGCTCCGTCTTTCGTCCCGTTGCTGGGCCAGCCCGTGCGTTCAAATGGATCGAGACGCAGGTTGGTGATGTAAGGAACGTCAGGATGGGTCTTTTCTCCCAGCCAGCCGGCAGGCTGGTCGATGAAGCGGAACTTGTAATCGTCAATGCGGATAGCGCCAACCGTGCTCTCGCCGAGATAGAAGATTTCATGTCGCAGCGATGGGCCCTTGCCAGTGATGGCGCCCAGTTGGTTGTAACCGTCGAGATGATTCTTGTAGGTGCGATCACCGATCGTTTTGCCTTTCAGTAACTCTTCGGTGATGTTCGGATTGCCAGCCGCGGCAACAAACGTGGGGAGCCAGTCCAGGCCGGAGAAGATTCCGTTCTGCACGGAGTCCGCCGGCACATGGCCGGGCCAGCGAAGGATCGCGGGCACGCGGAAACCGCCCTCGAGGACTGTTCCCTTGGACTGCGCGAACGGTGTCTGACCGCCATCGGGCCAGGTGAAGACTTCGGTGCCGTTGTCGGTGGTGAACAGTACAATCGTGTTCTCGTCCTCGCCCATCTCCTTCAGCTTATTCATCACGATGCCGACGTCGTCATCCAGTTGCGCCATACCGGCTTCTTCTTCCGACCAGCCGTTCTCGGAATTGCGCAGCGCTTCATACTTCGGGGAGAGGTGAGTGACGATATGCATGCGGGTCGGATTAAGCCAGACGAAAAACGGCTTGCTGTCCTTCTTGGCCTTCTCGATGAACTTGATGGTCAGGTCGCGGATCTCGTCATCCACGGTCTCCATGCGCTTTGGATAGAGTGCGCCGGCGTCCTCAATTTTCTGTTTGCCGATTTCACCCCAGCGCGGCATCTCGGTTTTGTCATCTGTAGCAGTCGCCCAGCAATGAACCATGTTGCGAGGGCCGACGACATTCAACAGATTCTGCGGATAGTTGGGATGCGCTGGGTCTTCCATCGCATCGAGGTGATATAAATAGCCAAAGAACTCGTCGAAGCCGTGAACGCAGGGTAGGAATTCATTCCTGTCGCCAAGGTGATTTTTGCCGAACTGGCCGGTGGCGTAGCCCATCGACTTGAGTATCGTGGCCGTGGTCACAGCCTCGGCGGGCAAGCCGACTTTCGCGCCAGCCTGGCCGACCGTGGTCATGCCGGTACGAATGGGTAGTTCCCCGGTGATGAAGTTCGCGCGACCCGCCGTGCAACTTGCCTCTGCGTAATAGTCGGTGAACAACATACCGTCCTTGGCGAGCTTGTCGAGGTTCGGCGTCTTGCTGGCCATCAACCCGCGGTGGTAAGCGCCGATGTTCCACATGCCGATATCGTCGCCCATGATGACGACGATGTTAGGTTTTTTGGACTCCGCTCGAGCCGTTCCGGCTGCCCCGAGAAGCGTCGCTGCAGCGAACAACACAGCCAGAACGCATTTAGCCAGATTGTTTCTACTCACGGTTTTCCTCTTTCGCTTCATTTCCCGTTGCTCTTGCGCATGAAATGTCGAACCATCCGCAGCCAGACGCATGCGCACGGGGCAAGCTATCAGCACCGGGGTGAGCAGGTAACTGGCAAAAATGACAATGGGCGACGGAGATCGTCTGAGCTTCACGGGATTGCTCTCAAGTCACAGCGCACTCTTAAGAAAACAATTGTGACGTGGCTTGTTTTGACACCAACAGCAGCACCCCACTGCCACGTGCTCGGGGCTGAGCACATGGCCGATTAACGCAAGCGGACAGATACTGCATTGGTAAAGCAGACGTGCCTTAGTTCATGTTGTGGGGGGAAGAGGATCCGGGTGACTTAGTGAAAGAATTGAGTCTTGGAGAACCATTCTTCCGAGGTCAGGGTGTTTCGATCCGGATCCTCCTGTAGGTTGCAATTGACTGGAGCGTAGAACAGCGGAGCCCCGTTGGGAACTGTCAAAAGTACCGGTGTCGCTTCTCCCTTCCTTGTGTTAATCACGACTATCTTGAGTTTCGTAATGGCAGGATTATTCTCGCTGTTGGCTGAAGCCTCTCCGTCATTGCCTGAAGGATATGTGTGGCATCCTTGATCACAAATGGCCGGGAAGCAGGTTCGATTACCATCGTGGACTTGCGCGGAAGTATTGATCTTGGGGAAGCCAGTCTGACTCTTCGTCGAGCCATACGCAATTTAGTCGAGAGTGGCCGAACGAAGATCATCCTCAATTTATGTGAAGTGAATTCCATGGACAGCGCAGGAGTTGGCGAACTGGTTGGCGCCTACATGCCAGTGAAGTCTAGAGGTGGCGAGTTGAAGCTTTTGAAGCCGACGAAAAAGGTTCTTGGCATGCTGCAGATCACTCAGCTGGAGAGAGTCTTCGAGGTCTATACTGACGAACAGATAGCCATTCGGAGCTTTTCCGAAACAGTTCACGCGTGAGACGAGACATGTTCGCCTCTTTTCGATTTGGACTTGCGATGTGCCCTCGGATTCCTAGCAAAGCGATACGCGCATTTGGCCGCTTATCTAACCCGAGGCAATCTCCTGATAAATCCGCATGGATCAGGAATTGTGGAAGTCGATCACTAGGAGAGTGATGTCGTCTTCCTGTCCGCATCCCTTCGGATGTTCTGACCAGCCCCACAATTCCTCCAGGAGCAAGTCTGCAAACACGTCTGCCTTGAGATGATGGTTGGATTCCAGAAACCACTTGAGAAGGTCTTCCCCAAATCCCTGCTTCGACGGGCTGTTGGCTTCCAGTATTCCGTCTGTGTAAAGGATGGCCTTGTCGCCCGCTTCCACTAGCGTCTCGACTGCAGAGTAGGACGCATCAGGGAATAAGCCGAGTAGCAGGCCGTTCTCCAATACCTCGGAGGCGCTACCGGTTGACTTGCGCCATAATAGGAGCGGCGGGTGCCCTGCACCGGCGCAACGAATGGACTTTTTCTCCATGTCCACGAACACGTAGGCCGCCGTCACAAAATGATGTTTGAATTTTCCGCACAACGATTGATTCAAACCGGCCAAGACCCTTGCGGGGTCAGAAGCGTGCTGGGATTGCGCGAACAGTGCAACCTTTAGCATCGAGGCGATCAGCGCAGCAGGCAGGCCGTGCCCAGTAACATCCGCGATTAGAATCCCCACGTGCTTCTCGTCAACGAAAATGAAGTCGTAAAAGTCACCTGCCACTGAATTCATTGGGATATAGCGCGCAGCGATCTCTAGCCCCCGGATCTTGGGAATCTCGTGGGGCAGGATGGACAACTGGATCTCTCGCGCCATCTCCAGTTCATTATTTATGTCCAAAAGCTGCCTAGCCAGTTGGTCGCGGGACTCGCGAAGCACAAGATGGGTATGGACGCGCGCTTTCACGACCGCGGGTGAGAACGGTTTGTGGATGTAGTCCACGGCTCCGACCTCGAATCCCTTCGTTTCGTCATCGGTTTCTGTCTTCCCAGTGAGAAAGATCACGGGAATGTCCCTAGCATCCGGTGTCGCTTTCAGGATGCCGCAGACTTCGTAACCGTCCATCTCAGGCATCGTGACGTCCAACAGGATCAGGTCCGGCTGCGGTTTCTCTTTTACAAGTTCCAAAGCCTTTGCGCCGCTTGTGGCAACTCGGATCTTGAAGTCGTCCTTCAGAATCGAACGCACCACCTGAAGATTGGCAGGAGCATCGTCCACGACCAATACAAGCTTTTTTTCTACAGGGCCGGTCATTTTATCTGCTCCCAATTCGCACTGTATTCCTTTGTGATCTCATCTAATTTCATCCGTGCAGTATCAAAATCAAACTCGCTGATAGCCGCACCGAAAGCAGACAGTCGCGATTTGTCACAGATAGCCCCGAGAGCATCTTCCAAGGTATGAAACGCCTCTTCAGCGTCGGCGTCGCTTGACTCAAGGAGAGCCCGGAGGTGCGCGACCGCCGCTGATGCCGTTAGCGGATCGAAGTTTGAGATCGTCTCTCTCTCCGCCGGCCAGTCAAGCATGACATCGTGCATTACATTCTGAATCGCCTGAGCTTGGCGGCTCATCACCAGGGTGAATTCTTCAGTTACGGTAGGGACATCCACGCCCGCTTCGCGAATGGCTCGCTCCAGCTGTTCCGCGGCAATAAATACGCTTCCGAGTCCGATATTTCCTGCAACGCCTTTTGCTGTATGGGTGATTCGCTCCAGTAGTTTGTTGTCTCCACTTTCGATTGCAGCCAGGATCTGCGAATTCACTTCGGCCTGCTTGGCCGCGAACTGTATGAGCAGGTCACGGTAGAGTCGCTTGTTCCCTGCAACACGCTTGAGGCCCCCTGTCATGTCAACGCCATCAATTTCGGGGAGGATCATCTCGTTGACCGGTTTTGCAGCTCTGTCCTCGGCTCCGGCAGCTTGCACTTTCCGCGGCTTCGCCCAACGCATCAGCGTCACAAACAGCGCATCGGGATCGATGGGCTTGCTAACATGATCGTTCATTCCGGCGTCGAGGCAGCGTTGTCGCTCCTCCACCAAAGCGTGCGCAGTCATGGCGATAATCGGAAGTCCATGAAGCTGCGGATGGGCCCGAAGAAGTCTGGTAGCCGTGAAACCATCCATCCCGGGCATTTGGAGATCCATGAACACGATGTCAAACTGTGCGGGCTGCTCGCCCTCTGTCAGGATTCTCACGGCTTCGCCGCCATGATTGGCGATCCTCACAATGGCTCCCGCGCTCTCAAGAAGTTCAGTTGCCACCTGCTGATTCACCTCATTGTCTTCGACCAACAGTATGCGGATTCCAGTGGCATCGTGAAGAGTTGCAGCGGCTCTTGTGATTTGCGAGAGGCCAACCTCGTTCTCAGCAGCACCAAATAACTCTAAAAGGGTGTCGTAAAGTGTCGAGGGAGTGACCGGCTTCAGCAGATAGCCGTCAATCCCCATTTCTTCGGCTTGCGTCCGGATTTCATCGCGCCCGAACGCAGTGACCATCACGATTTTGGGTATGTGTTTGAAACGGTTGCCGGCCTTAATGATCCGGCTCGCCGCAAGGCCATCCATGCCTGGCATGCGCCAATCCATCATGACAAGCCGATAGGGATCGTACTCATCGGCGCCGGCGAGTTCGCGGATTGCGTCTTCACCAGACGAAGCTGATTCGACCCTGAGAGAGAGTGCCTTTAGAGAATGGCTCAGGATCTCGCGGGCCTGCACATTGTCATCGACAACAAGAACCCGGATGCCCGCGATGTCCGGGATCAAGTGCTTGCGCTTCGTTTCGCCCGACCCCAGCCCGAACCACGCAGTGAAATGAAATGTGCTGCCGGCGCCGTACCGGCTCTCGACCCAGATATTGCCGCCCATCAGTTCGACAAGTCTCTTGGAAATCGAGAGACCCAGCCCCGTCCCGCCGTACTTCCGAGTGGTGGAGCTGTCGGCCTGGCTGAACGGTTGAAACATACGGGCCGATTGTTCCGGCGTCATGCCGATTCCCGTGTCCCGTACGGAAAACTCCAGATTCGCTCTGTCAGAAGCCTTTTCCGCCAGGGCCACGGCCACACCGATCTCTCCACGTTCGGTGAATTTCACCGCATTGTTGACAAGATTTATCAGGATTTGACCGAGCCGCAGCGGGTCACCAATGAGATTTGGAGGCAGATCATGCTGCGCAGCGATGAGGAATTCTAAATTCTTATCGTGAGCCTTTTGGCTAACCACACTGGAGACGTTCTCGAGCACTTCTTCGAGGGCGAAATTCGTCTTCTCCATATCCAGCATTCCGGCCTCAATCTTGGAGAAATCCAGAATGTCGTTAATGATGCCCAGGAGGGACTGGGCGGCGGCCTTTGATTTCGTCAGATAGTCACGCTGCTTGTGCGTCAGGTCCGTCTTCAGCGCGAGATGCGTCATGCCGAGGATGGCGTTCATCGGCGTACGGATCTCGTGGCTCATATTGGCGAGGAAGTTGGATTTGGCCTGCGTGGCAGCTTCGGCGACTTCCTTCGCCGTCACGATATCCGCCTCTAGCCGCTTGCGTTCTGTAATATCTTCCTGCAAAGAGGCCACATACTGCGGCCTGCCCGCCGCATCCCGGAGCAAAGAGTATCTAACGCTCGTGATGACGATGCGGCCGTCTCTGCGAACCAAGCGTTGTTCCCATTCGTCCTTCTCACGCGTCCCCTGGACGAGTTCGGCATAGCGCTTCGCGTCTAAAGCACTCTCATCAGGATGAGTAATCTCGTCCCACGTTTGCAAGCGGCTGAGCTCTTTTTCGGAGTAGCCCAGCATCTCTTGCAACGCGCGATTGGGGCTAAGTTCCTGTCTATCGATCTTGAAGACACCGATGCCGATCTGAGCATTCTCGAAGATTGAGCGGAAAAGCTGCTCGCTCGCCTGCAACTTTTCCTCCGCCCGCTTGCGGTCAGTGATATCAACAACCGTGACGACAGCTCCAGTGATCTTTCCACCCTCACGAATGGGAAACGAGGAATACTCGACAGGGATCGGGGTGCCGTCCCGCCTCCACATCACCTCATTGTCCACGCGGCAGCCCTCCCCCTTCTTGAATGCGCGGTATATAGGGCATTGATCCACTGGATAGGGGGAGCCATCAGGCCTGTGGTGATGCACCAGGTCGTGCATGTTGCGGCCCAAGGCTTCTTCAGAACGGTAGCCGACCATCTCGCAGGTAGCGCGATTTATGAATGTGCATTTCCCTTGCAGATCGATCCCATAGGTCCCTTGGCCACTGGATTCCAACAACAGCTGCATTCGTAGTGCGACGAGGTTTCGTTCCTTTTCTGCCAGCGTGCGATCCGTGACGTCTTCCGTCATAGCTACGACATATTGCGGCTTTCCTTCCGCATCCCTGAGTAACTGAAATCTTCCGTTGGCAAAGAGGACTCGGCCGTCCCGGCAAATGAAACGTTGTTCATACTCGTCCGTCTCCCGCTTCCCCTGGATGAGCTCCGCATATCGCTGAGCGCAAGAGACGCGCTCCTCCCGGGGAACCATCTCGTCCCATCGCTCCAGACGGCTCAACTCTTCTCCCGTGTAGCCCAACATTTCTTGTAGTGCGCGGTTGGAGACAATTTCCTGGCTATCGGTCTTGAAGACGCTGATACCAATCTGCGAATTCTCGAAAATCGAACGGAAAAGCTGCTCGTTCGACCGTAGGCCATTCTTCACGGATTTGCGCACGGTTTCTCTCTTCAATTGGTCCTGGTTTTGAAACTAACCTAGTCTCCCCGCGGACTTATCGGTAGTGGCAGTATTGACAGGTTGAGACGCGTGGGGAAAGATCCGCCGCACGACCCTCGGCTAGGCGTGTGCACAGGGCGGCAAGCTACCTGCACCGCGGCTCGCGGGTAACTGGCAAATGGCGGTGGGCAACCTAAGTCGTTTTGACTCTTAGGGCTAGTCCCGGGTGGCGGCTCGGAAATAATCCACTATCGATGCGGTTAAGGCGAATGGTGGTCTGACCTTGAGATTTATTTTTTCTCCAGGGAAAAGAAAAGATAGAGAGCCAGCCCGAACGAAGATACTTGCTGATTCGGGTGCTTGTTAGTGTTGTTGTCATGCTCATAATAGGTGTTGAATTCGACGTGTTTGCCCACGGGAAACAGACAACCCGCATAGAGCGAGGTGGTGCTCCACTTGCCGTACTGACTCTCGTAAAATGGTTCGGCGGCGACATACGGAATAAGATGGTAAGAACGGATCGAAAAAGTGCGGTCAAACGTCAATTTGTTCCTATAACGCCACGTGAAACTGCCGTTTTTCCAGTCGAGATCCGCGCGGTTGCGGTCCGAGATATGGAAGCCAGCCTTTAAGGGAAAGTTCGACGTGACAGCCAGCAACATGCGATTCTCGGACGGAGCACCGGGCGCGACGATGTAGCGGTATCCTACTTCGAAGACCAACGCTCTTGATTTCGAATCGTCCAGATCAAAAGCGGTCACATGTTTAAGCTTGAGCAAGGGCTTTACATAGAACTGAACGCTCGGGCCTATGGCAAATTGCGTCGAATCGCCGCCGTCCCGGTCATTTTTGGCCTCGAGAAACGTCCGAACAGCGGAATTCAATTTGAGATGCGAATCGACTTCCGGAATGAATTGGGTGTCTTGCGCGGGGGCGGGCAGGCATGCGAAACAGGAAAGAACTGTGCCTAGCCAAAGCAGTTTATGAATTCGCTTCATACTTGAGGACAGGGGCCGAGGGTTTGCACCTTGGAGTGATTGTGGTCCACCCCTTCGCGAATCAGAATGCGACAGCTGCTGCTTGCGAAAGGCGCCCATTTCTTTCCGCCATCTCATCGGCTTGCTTGCGGCGCCATTTTCATTTCGAGGCCTTCTTTCAACTCTTGTACGCTGTCGCCGCCTCGCCCGTGGTTCTAAGTCAGCGCGCACACGACGCTGCGGTTGATCGTTCGCAAGCGGTGTCCGCGTGAGCAGCGCGCGCTTTTCTGCTGGCAGCCTCGGAAGGCCAGCGGGCACGATTAATGCTTCCAACCGGTGTGCTGTCAGGGGTCGCGTTCCCTGTGACATCAAAATAGGTAGCTTCATCTGCATCCGGCTGAAGCTGCGAATCACGCAGAAGCGTGAGGCGCCCGACCACGTGGAAAGGCGTTTCCGCTTCCTTCCATTCGACACTGGCATTTTCGATCCAGAAGTTTGTGTCCTGATGGCTGCCCCAATAGGTCATTCTGCCGGCGTCGAGGAACTGGACTCCAAAATCGAAGCTGCTCATTTTTCCATCTTCCTTAAGATGCCGTATCAGTTCGTCCTGCAGACCCTTGGGGTTGCGCGGTTGCAGGGGACGCGCCGGATTGTCCGAGATGGGAATTGCCGAATATTTTACAAAATCGGTTGGTCCGTGACGAAACGGAACGTTGCTCCCATAGCGAAGTTGCTGATAGGGCCTGATTTTCTGGTGTATTTGTACTTGCACTATGGCGAGGGTCCTGAGAACCCGCAACTTGTCTCTGAAGGGCAGCGACCACAAACCGGCGGCTGGGTTCGAGGCCGTAAGAAGTTTCATGGTCGCAAGAAATGCAGTTGAGTCATTAATCGGTAGAGTCGTCGTGTTCTGCAGGGAGAAATCCTGTCTGCCACCGTTAGCGTGAGAGACCGGCGTGCCATCTCGAGAGATGTCGACCGCGAAGGACAACGATCGGACGTCGGGCTTGAAGTCTGAGTTAATATTCGGATCCGCGTTTGCAAACCGCACCACGGCGGGATAAACGCCAGGGTTTGCAAAAATCCCCTTTGCGAGCCGCGCCGCGAGCACAGGGTCCCGACCGAGAGTGACATCCATTACTTCGAATTGGGCTCGCGCGCAAACTCCCTTCGCATGAGTCCCACGGCAAAGCGAGCGGTGCTGGTGGTCGGCAGCATTCTTCTGCAGCAAGAGTGTTTTCTGGATGATCTCCTCGATCTCAAATTTTTCCCTTTCGGGGTTCCGATCGGCGTCGCTGCCGGTTACTCCGAACCATTTCGTTAGAAACAACATGGAGAATCCTCTCAGCCCAATTGGGCAATGAATTTGATCGCCGTGATGCTTGGCAGGAAACAGTACGCGGCGGCTTTCGTTGTAGTGAAGGTTGAGAACCCCGTGACTTTGATGGAAGGCGCGCCATTCGCCTGCGGAATCACAAAAATACTCTCCGCGGGGTCCTGGGTGCCGATCATCGGATCCCTGGATTTAGGCGGCAACCTGACCGCCCCTGCGAATTCGCTGTCATTTACCCAATGCCCCAGCACGAATTCATACTGGTTCTCGATGCTGGAGTTGATGAAATAACCGAGAAGCCCGCGCTCAATGTCGTCGTACGGTAGCTTGGGGTCATAGTTCGGTCCATAGGGCATGCCGCGACGGATGAGCCGGTGAGTATTGTTGCTGCCGCCGGGTTGACCCTGACCAGTGACTGGCTGACCACGAGGATTTATGCGCCGCATGTGCGCGCCAACGGGACAACGGAGTCCCTTGGGATCGCCTGACCCATCCGCGTTCACATATTCGTAGTCGTTCAGTTGTTGGAGAGGAATTCCGCCCGGAGGGCTATCCGTCTCTGGGGACAACGCAAGCGGAACGCCGTTGCGCCAGCGTCCGCAGATTTTGGCGGCAAGGAGTTCAGGATCGATGTGGTCCTTGTTAGATTGTAGGAAATTCTCGAAGCCAACAACATCTGTCATGATCATCTTGAACACAGCGAAGCTGCCGTTGCGACCGAGTTCCGGCGGCTGCGGCACGAAGTAATTCTCGGCCTCGTCCTGCAAAACGAATAACCAGGGCTCGCACGGTTGCTGGTGGTCCAGTGGGTATCGTTCCGGACCGCCACGGATGGTGGTCATGCTGATACCGTCGGTGTATCCAAAGGGAACTTTGGAAGTGAATTCGGGCTTGCCATCCTTCATTTCAATCCAGGCCATCCCGTCGGTACGCCAGATCTCGCGAAAGGAATCTCCTTCGCAGAACATGCCAACCAGACGGTCGCTATAGAATTTCATGGAGTCCGGACTGATCGCATGAAGTGTCACCAGGACGTGATCGCTTCCCTTTCCGAAATCACCGATCCAGTTTTGAGGAGCGCTTGCTCCGGTATCGCCTACCAATCCTGCTCGATCGGCCGCTCCGGCAACGAACGCGCTGAACGACTTGAACGAGAGCGTTGGGACGCGATCCTTGATCTCAAGCGCGATTAGTCCGGGCCAGGTAATGCCCACGTTAAGGCAATAGTCGGGCTTGCGACGTGGAGGCTCCGTAGTGTCATCGCCTGGCCCCGGCTCGAACCCAACGTGCCAGTCCTCAGCTGTGGTGATCTGCGGTGAATCAGATTCGTCGCCGTTTACGAGACGCCCAAGCATCTTGCGTGCCTGCGCGGGGACGCCAACCGTGAGCAAGAAATGGCGTACCATTGGCATCCTGTAACCGCGAAGAATGAATCCCTGAATGTCAGCAAGGTCGAGTGTAGACTTTTTCGTTGTTCCAGAATGAGCACCGTTCCCCGGTTTCTCCGGCCCTCCGAGGCCTAATACACGGCGGAGAAGTCCGCCGCTGTCCTTTGCCTTTGGCGACTGTGTTCTGTTGTCCGGGCTCACTGCGTTTCTCCTGATTGAATTTCTTTCGTGACTCCTCGTCAATAACAGCCACGTCTGGACGCTGCGAATTTTGCTAATCGGCCGAGGCTGCGTGTGATTTGCTATCGGCGATCAAGGCGTGGATGTCCTGAACCGATAGGCCTGGGTATGCCTGGTAGAAGCCAATCGGAGTGCGGTTTGCACCCGCTGCGAAGTTAATAAATTCCTGGAGGTGCTTTCTGCACGGAGAAGGAGGCGCGCCCTTGGTGAACTTGAACAAAAGGTCGAAGACCTGGCCGATGTTCTTAGTAAAATCCGCGATGTAGGTTTCGAAGGAACCGTCGTACACAGTAAAGAAACCAATCTGGTTGTCCTCTAGCGGCACGAACTGTGCAAAATGGGGTGTGCCGACTTTGTTCAGGTCCTTCGTCGTTCCGCTCCCCCTGACGCGCAGGAGCAATTGAACTTCTCGGAAGGCAAATTTCGATTTAATTGGCAGGACTACCAGGAATGGGCGTTGTTCAATCGCACCAGAAACGTCCGCGGCAACCGCTAAGGCCTTAATTTCCTTGGCTGTTATGCCGGGGTAGGCGGTGTAGATATTTATCGCATCGACGAAATGATCTGCGGTCCATTCGACGAACGTGTCTGTGTGATCGGCGACCGGAGTGAGAGGCGGATCGACCACGTATTGGAAGATGGCGTCGAACACCGGTCCGGAATGCTTGGCGAGCTCGGCCATGAGTTGCTTGAACTCGCCGTCGAAGTCGCCAAGAAATAGCAGCGTCTTCTCGCTCAGAATCGTAAAGCGCGAGTAGTGAATCGTGCCGATAGTGTCCGCCGCCTGGAAAAGTGCCGGCATCAATGTTGAAAGTTGCTCCGCCAGAACCGCTGCGTCGGCGGGCGATTTCAAGGGAAAGCCGAGAGTAAAGTGGTTCTGGCTCATCGCGTAATCTCCTTTTTTGAACGCTGCCTGCTTAGTCCCTGGCTCTGGCCACCATCTCCTCTACAGTCTTCCTGTCAAGTTCCGACCATTGCCGTGGCCCGAGGTTAAAGGTCAGCTTGTCGATCGTGCCGTTGAAGCGAAATGGAACCTCGTAGGTGAAATCTACGGGCGTTCGGGTATCGACACCAACATCGAATGTTTCGTCCATCGTCATGACGGCTGGAATCGTGTGCGGGATCGTCTTGCGATCTACTTCCTTGCCATCTATCGAGAGAACGCCAGTGCCACCCTTACCTGGACCAGGCCCGTCGTATTTGAAGTCGAACACGATGGTGTGTTTGCCTGCGCTTAGTGAGTCGAGACCTTTCCACCTGAAGCGTTCCAGGTCAAGGAGGTTGTAAACAAACACCGGTCTGCCTCTGCCCAAGCCAAAAATATCGGTAGCAAACACAGAGAGTACCCAGAGCGCAGAAAGAAGCACAAGAGAATAGCCAATCCGCATTCCCGAGCGACCCCATTTTCTGGATCTGCCAACCAAGGTGAGCAGCAACCCCAGCGCTAACAATCCCACGCCCAGTGTTTTAAATAAGCTGCTCTTGAACCACCAATTAAAGCTATGACTCAGGAGGAGCGCGTAACCGCCGAAGCGACCGCCCATCGTGACGATCACGCCCTCTGCTCCGCCCTCAGGGATAGTGACGGCCGAAGTAATTCTGAAGTCTTTATCCAAAATGTCGGGAGCATTGCCGACAGGAATGCCGATATTCTCACCCGTATAGGCGAATTCGGTTTTCCCGGAGACCGCGCTCGGTCTTGCCGTCAGTAAACGCGACTGGAGCGAGTTGTCCATTGGGAACACGTTGTATTTCGCCGCCTCCGTAAGGAACAGCGCCTGCAAATCTTTTAGCTTGGAGGGATTTTTCGCCGCCAAGTCGTTGTTTTCCGAGTAGTCCTCGGCAATGTTGTAGAGTTCCCACGTGTAACCGGTGGTGACCTCCGGCATCTTGGCCTGCCCCATGACCCAGGGCGGGGCAGGCGGCGTAGTCGCAGCGACCCAACCCTGGTGGTATATCGCGCGGTTGCCGAGCATCTCGAAATACTGCGTCTCGCGTTTCGAGGGTGCGCTCGCATTGGCCTTATCAAATGTGTACGCCATGCTCACGCCTTCGATCGGCTTTTGTTTTATCCCGTTGACTAAGTCGGGGACTTGTATTCCGGTGGCTTCGAGGATTGTCGGCACGATATCAATCATGTGGTGAAACTGCGTGCGAATCCCGCCCACATCTTTAATGTGGCCTGGCCATGAAATCGCCATGCCCTGCCGCGTTCCTCCGAAGTGTGAAGCTACCTGCTTGGTCCATTTGAAGGGCGTATCGAATGCCCAAGCCCATCCTACGGACATATGCGGGTAGCTCTTATCTGATCCCCAATCGTTGTAATGCAATAACTGAAGCGGTTCTGGAACCTTTAGAATCCCGTTGTAGGCAGTCATCTGATTGAATGTACCTTCCGTGGTGCCTTCGGCGCTGGTGCCGTTATCGCCATCGATGTAGATAATCAGCGTGTTGTCAAGCTTGCCCATGTCTTGCACGTTTTGAATGACCCGGCCAATCTCGTAGTCTGTGTAAGCTGTGTAAGCTGCATATACCTCGGCCTGGCGCGCATAGAGTTTCTTTTGTACTTCCGTAAGCGAATCCCACTTTGGAATGCCCTCTGGCCAGGGTGTGAGTTGGGTAGTGGCGGGAACTACGCCAAGCCGTTTCTGGTTTTCAAAGATCTGGTCGCGCATCTTTTCATAGCCCATGTCGAACTTGCCTTTGAACTTCTCAATCCATTCTGGGGTCGGCTGGTGCGGCGAGTGGCTGCCGCCGGGTACGTAGTAAAGGAAGAACGGCTTGTCGGGTGCTGACGCGTTCAGATCGCGCATGTATTTGATGGCCTCGTCCGCCAAGTCGGTGGTGAGGTTATAGCCGGGCTTGCCGATCCACGGAGATATTGGCGTCGTATTCTGAAAAAGGTAGGGCGTCCACTGGTCTGTCTCACCACCCATATACCCGTAAAAATATTCAAACCCCATACCGACCGGCCACTGGTTGAAGGGACCGGCCGTCGGGCTCTGCTGGTAGCCTGGCGTGTTATGGTTCTTGCCAAACCACGACGTAGCGTATCCATTCTCCTTAAGGATTTCGCCGATTGTTGCGTTGTCGGGACCGATGACCGAGTCGTAGCCCGGGTATCCCGTGCTTATTTCGCTGACGACACCGAAGCCGACCGAGTGATGGTTGCGGCCGGTGATAAGTGCGGCCCGTGTGGGCGAGCAAAGAGCAGTGGAATGGAATTGTGTATAGCGCAGTCCCGCGTTGGCGATCCGATCCAGCGCCGGCGTCGGAATGATGCCGCCAAACGTGCCCGGCACACCGTAACCTTGGTCATCGGTCATGATGAGCAGCACGTTGGGCGCGCCCTTGGGCGGCACCACGCGAGGCGGCCACCACGTCGTGGAATCCTTGGCGTCTTGCTTGATGACGCCTCCGAATTTCGGCGGCGGTGGCGGGATTTGTTTGCCATCGATGCTGGTCGTGGCGCTCGGCGAACCCGGCGTGCCGCGGACCTGCTGTCCGGAGGCCGGTACACTCGCCGCCAGCATTGACGTAAGAAACATGGAAATTACAAGCGTCGTCTTTCCCCAAGATTGCATGAGCGCCCTCGTCATACTCTTTTTTCTCCCCTGCCACAGATCACGCTGCCGATTCGTTGCCTGAACGGAGCGAGGCAGCCGGCCCGGATTTGTGTATGTTGTCTTTTCCGCCCAACCGTAGGAACTGGCAAAAATGACACATTAAAGTTTATTCTGGAGTCACCCGGAGGTTCTGTTTCTGGAGCCTGCTGCCAACTATGGGTTTCACGATATCGTGGGGCGGGTTGGCCATCGGCAACGTCAGCACATCCATCCTGTCACCCTGAGGGATCAAACACCGAGCAGCCCGCGGAAACCAGGCCTATAGATTCAATCCGTTCAGCGGGAGTTAGAACGCCCCGCCCAAAGCGAGATAGAGATTGATGCGGTTAGCTATCAGCTGTTGTTGCAAAAAGATCGTCGCCATCTGGGTGGATGACACTAAATTTTCCAGCTGAAGCACCGGAGACAGATCTGTCTGACCAATCTTGTATTTGACCCTTGCAAGACCCAACGCGTCTTCGGTGCTGTTCAAGGCGTCGACTGCAGCTTTCTGTTCGTCTTTCAAGTAACGCTCATTGGTGACCGTGACCTCGACGTCATCAAATGCCTGAAGCACCGTTTGGCCGAACAGCGCGAGGGCAGCTTTCTGGTTCTGATCCGCGATCCTGACCTGAGCCTGCAGATAGCCGCCTGTGTAAATCGGTGCCAGCACGTCTGCCGCAGCGGTCCACAACCACGGTTTGTATCGCAGATCCTGCAAGATGGCGTTGGTGGTATATCCGCCTGCGCCGGTCAGAGTAATGTTCGGCAGCCGCGCTGCTTCGGTGGCTTGCACCATGTGGAACGCTGCATTGAAAGCATATTCGGCAGCCATCACGTCGGGCCTGCGTTCTAATAACTGAGCGGGAAGACCGGCGGGTACAGGTGGTGGCAATGCGGCGAGAGCAGCAGCAGTTTTTAGCTCGGCGGCGGGATAGCGCCCGAGAAGCACCTCGAGTCCCCGCACAACCTGCAAGTAGGAACCAGTGAATTGCGCCAATTGCGCTTGAATCTGCGCGATTTGCGCCTGTGCGAGATCAACTTCCTGCTGTTCAGTCTTCCCCACCTTGAATTGGGCGAGCGCTATGTCCAATTGCTGCTGAGTGATCTTGAGATTTTTTTCTGCGGACTTTTGTTGGAGCCGGAGGTAAGTCGCCAGATACCAGACCTTGGCCGTGGCAACCGCCAGCGACATGCGAGCATACTGATAGTCGGCTTGCGTAGCGGCCAGCCCCTGCCTCGCAGCTGCTGTCTCCGATCGACTTTTTCCCCAGATATCAAGTTCCCAGGAGACAACACCGATAAGTTTGGACGTATTTTTGACGCTCGTGCGCTTCTCCCCCAGAAAACCGCCGGGTTCACTGTAAAGACCGGTAGCGGAAGAGGTTCCCGAGATGCCAATTATGGGCAACATCTGGGAACGAACTTCGGTAACGATGTTGGCAGCGACCGCGATCCTGGTTGCGGCTGCCTGCAGGTCAAGGTTGTTTTTCAGAGCCTCGGCTACGATCACTTCCATCGGCGGGTCATTGAAGCTCTTGAGCCATCCCGTCTCCACTGGACCAGCGCTGGTTCCGGCGCTGGTCCAGTTCTCAGGAATGTTAGTGGCGGGCGGAAGAGCACTCCTGACGGCCGCGGCCGTGAAAGGAGGTTTCTTCACAGCACACGCACCGAGAGATAGCGTCATGGCTGAGCAGCATATGCTCGCCAAGACTGTCGAGACCCGGACTTTGATCGTGTTCCTGTTCACGGCACCCTCGCAATTTTCGGACGCACGTCAGTAGCCGGTGAAAATGTAGTTGAACCAGGTGTACCAGCGCATCGTGATTTGCCGGATGATGA
>Ga0137412_10001326_pt1 | contig 19086 bp, 17 predicted proteins | sample CZODoug2_1_16fun_FD_122160 | JGI IMG/M metagenome (GOLD analysis project Ga0137412, IMG submission 122160) | Vadose zone soil fungal communities from Angelo Coast Range Reserve, California, USA - CZODoug2_1_16fungal (Hybrid Assembly) | ecosystem: Environmental > Terrestrial > Soil > Vadose zone...
CGGCGGTCTGAGTACATTGGTTGAGCTTATTGGAGCAGAGTGTGCCCGTCCAGCAAGTCGAAGGTCAGGTGACGCGAATCAGTTAGATGGATGGCACGAGCCCAATGCCACGGGCGAGCCACAATCGTTCTTCGTGTTCGAGTGGAATTTTCGAAGGCTTGCTTGAAGAAAAGAATTTGGTCCCGGAGGAGGGGGTCGAACCCACACGGTACCAAGTACCACTGGATTTTGAGTCCAGCGCGTCTGCCAGTTCCGCCACTCCGGGATGTTTCTAGGCTATTGATTATACACGGACCGAGGATTTTCTTTCACGCCTCGGACCGGTTTTCCTGCTCCACTATGAACATTCTATCCGGCGCGTATCAAATTGACGTTGTCGGCGTACCACGGCTCCTCAAATGGATAAAACAGGACGGTAAATCTTCGAGGCGGCAAACGCAGAAAGAAGTACTACGGAAATTGCTTAAAACTGGCAAATGAGTCGGACGTGGTAGTAATATCCCGCCAATTGAGCGGTCTTACGACATATTCGAAGTGATGCCTGATGGCACCTTAGTCTGGCGCACAACTGTCGTTGGGCATGAACAAGCTATCATCGCACTCAAGAATCTGGCGGCCCAGACCAAGAATGAAGTGCTTCTTATGCACCTGGAAACCAGAACAACTATCGCGGTCATGAACCCCCCGGCGCGATGAAAAAGTACCCAGACCTGCGCATGACAAGACAATCGATCCCGGCCTTCGAACACTATTGCTAGAGCCCGAGCCATCGCCACATTTCATTTTTTCTGAATCGCGACAGGCAGGGCAAAAAGAAAAGGCGCTCGGGTAGCCTCACAAGCGCCTCTTCACTACATCAACGTAAACCGTACCTCACTGGATCACCTCCTTCTCGGCGAGAGCGCCGATGTCAACGAGTGTGTTGCCTGCGTACTGGTTCAGTTTGAATTTCCTGAACCGTTCCACAAAACGTCGAAATTCAAACTGAACCAGTAACCGTTGACTGTCCCGAGTATAACGCAGGTAACTTGCCAAGGAGAATTTTTTGAATCAAAGTACCGGCAGCTTTTCAAACGCGCACCACCGCCGCGACGCGTCTGTCCTTCATCAACCAGCGCGCGATTCTGCACTCTAAACCAAGTCTCTTTTGCCGTTGGTAACTCGGTTTCGGTTTGTGGTATCAAGGACCTTTCAGGTGGCTGCCGTTGAGGAGTAAAAGTATGAACCAGAATGACGCACGCATGGACCGCAGAGAATTCCTGAATAAATCGGCGACCGTTCTGGCTGCCGGAGCCGCGTTTTCCTCCACGGCTTCGTCCTATGGCCGCATTCTTGGCGCGAACGACCGAATTTCTCTCGGCCACATCGGGTTCGGGAACCGTGGCAGGAATCTTGCCGAAATTGCTTCGATGCTGGGCAAAACGCACAACGTCGAAATGACGGCTGTCTGCGATCTCTGGTCCGTCAATCGCGAAGCCGCCCGCGCCACTAACGAAAAGTATTATGGTCGCTCGCCACGAGCGTTTCAGAACCTCGAAGACATCCTCGGGCTAACAGATGTCGACGCGGTTTTGATCTCCACGCCCGAACATTCTCATTCGCCGATCCTGCAACGCGCCGTGCAAGCAAACAAGGATGTTTACGTGGAAAAGCCCATGGGCAACGTGCTCGCTGAAGTCAAAGCCGCACGGGATGCGGTCCTCTCCAGCGATCGCATCGTGCAAGTGGGCACGCAGCATCGCAGCGAGCCGTATCAGAAATTAGCGTATGACGTTTTCCAGAGTGGCACGCTCGGCGATCTCACTAAAATCGAAATTGTCTGGAACTATCACGGCCCGCGCTGGCGTGGACGCCCGGAGGTTGCGAAGCTCCGCGAGGCGGACACCGATTGGAAGCGCTGGCTGATGACCAAGCCCTTCCGCCCCTTCGATCCTCGTCTATATTTCGAATTCCGCCTTTACAAGGATTTTTCCAGCGGAATCGCTGATCAGTGGATGAGTCACGGCATCGACCTGGTCCACTGGTTCACCGGCGACCACTTTCCAACTTCGGTCGTCGCCCACGGAGGAATCTTCGCGTGGAAAGATGGGCGCGAGACTCCCGACACGTTCCAGGCGCTGCTCGAATATCCAAAGGGCTTTCTCGTCAGCTACGCCACCAGCTTCGGAAATGATGCACCCAGCTTCTCGCGCTATATGGGAAAGAAATCTACGCTGTTCAATCTCGGCGGTGAAGGAAGCCCGCGTTACCAGTTCATCGAGGAAAAGGGCAACCACGAAGACAATCCCGATGTCGACAAGCAGCGCAAGGAACGTTTCTTGCTTCTGCCGGACAATGCGCTCCCGCCCATGGGCATCGACGACATGTCGACCGGTCACATGAGCAACTGGTTTGACTGCATGCGCTCGCGCCATCAACCGGTCGCCACCGTCCGCGACGGCTTCGCGCAATCGGTGGCCTGCATAATGGCCGCGCAATCCTATTTCTCGGGTAAGAAGTTTTATTGGGACGCAGCGAAGGAAGAAATTAGCGATCGCGTCTCTGAACCAGTCTGAGTCTGAGCTCGTTTGAGCTGGTTTCTGGTGACGTGAAACTCCGAAGAACGATGAACGGTGGGACTACGCGTTGTAGGAGGCCGGCATTGTTCGACCAATCGCGGGGAAGTATTCGCCGTCTCTGCAAACCTGGGAGAACTTCAGCACCACCGAAGCATCGAGCCAGCCGTTCTGGGCTTCAGTAAAGAGAATCTGCAACGCTTCCTCTGGGTGAAGAGCTCCTCGGTAAGGACGATCGGTAGTCAGTGCATCGTAGATATCCGCGATCTGGAAAACTCTCGCTTTCAGCGGAATGGCCTCTCCCCGAATGCCATCCGGATAGCCGCTGCCGTCCATTTTTTCATGATGGTGCCGGATCACCGGCAGGATGCTGCGAAGCGACTTGAGCGGTGCGCAGATTTTCTCTCCAATAATCGGATGCTCCTGCATGATTTTTCTTTCTTCCGCGTCCAGCGGCCCGGGTTTACGAAGGATGTTTTCTGGCACGCTAATTTTGCCAACGTCGTGAAGCCAACAGGCGACGCGGAGGTCGTGCAGGTCTTCGTCGCCAAATCCGAGGCTTTCTCCCAAGTGCTCCGCGTATGCCGCGAGGTGCCCCGAATGGCCATTCCGCAAGTTTTGTTTAGAGTCGACGCTGCGTGCCAGCGCAAACACTGCGGACTTCGCCTGGTCATCCATGTATTTCTTGAGCAACAACACGGTCTGGATGCGCCCGACCAAATCCCAATTCGATGCAGGGTTAGGCCAGATGTCCATTGCACTCGCATCCCGTGCGTTCCGGATGTCCCATAGATCAGGAGAAGGTTTCAGCAAAACGACCGGCGTAAGCTGATTGAGGGGATGGTTCTTGATCTGACGGCAAAGTTCGAAACTGCCGATGTCCGGCAAGCCGTCGTACAAGAGCACCAGATCTGGCTGCATCTCCCGGCAGTATCTGACCGCAGATTGGCCGTCAGCCGCCGTGCCTACGTCGCACTTCTGGCTCTGCAGGAAAGATTTCAATTCTTCGCGATTCGCCGAAGCAACATCCACGAGCATGATCGCCGGGTTCATGCTTCCTCGTCGTTGGCCCGCGCGAGGAGCGATAAACACACCACCACCCGCGCGAAACAATAAGATTTTTCGAAGGATTGGTCTTGTCCGCGATCTCCAATCCCAGTTTTCGGAGGCCCCTACCTCCGCTTACCAGGGACAAGAAACGGAATGCGCTAGCCGAACTGGTTAAATGTATGCGAATAAAATGCCACTTGCGCGTGCGTCGCAAGTGCTTAAAAAATCGAGCTTTGCTGGACTCCTGCCGAGCTTAGGCGGTACCGCAATGAGGAAAAATTTTCATTGTTACTGCAGTGTTTACCTGATTTCCACCCATCCTCTTCTCTGTTCGCTCTTTCTTCGCCGCCGATCACCTGGTTAAAGAACTGAGGTCTTGACCCGATTGCCGGGCGCCCAAATAGACTGTATCCAAGCGTCGTTCGATTTTAATTTTCAGCCACCCAGCCCGATTGACAGCACCGCCTCTCCCAGTTGGTGAAGGCAACGCGATGACAGCCGGGCCGCCATCAAGTCGTACGGAAATCCGCACCGCCATGAAGGTGCTCGTGGAACTGTGCAGCTTTGACAACATCACCTACGAACATGCCTACACCGTCGACGTCAGTCCTCACGGCGCTCGTATTCTGACCAAAAATCCGTGGCAATCGAACCAGCACCTTACCGTTAGATCAGTCCAGGGGAATCTGTATTCGCACGCGCGCGTTGCTTACTGCCAACCCGCCGACGGCCGTTCGTTCGCCATCGGCGTGGAATTGCATGAACCAACAGCGGCTTGGGCGGAATCCCGAAAGCATTCAGCTTAGCTTCCTCCTCACTACTCCTGCCCTTCTGAGCTTCAGCTGGTTTCACCTCACTGCTCTAGCTCCTCCCGCTTATACATGATTTTGCTTGACTCACCCCCATCTGAGAGTTAATTTTCGCTTGCCCGCGATCGCGAACCTGCAACTTGGTTGACTTCCCGCCCGGCCCGCAAGCTGCATCGATCGTCGCTCTGAAAAAACCTAATATCCGCAAAGGAGTCACATGATGCGATTCCACTTCGCTCCCGTTTGTCTATCCGCTGTGGTGGGGTGCATGGCATTCAGTCCGTCGTCGCGCGCACAGGAGCCAAACGAGCCGCAACAGCCGGCGGTTTATGAAGGTCCTGTTGGCGGGTTGCGCGTGATTGAAGAGGGTCAGCCTCCCGTCATGATCCACGCCACCACCGAACAGATGAAGCAGTTTCGCGAGGCCAATCCGAATGCGCGGCATGGCTCAGTTCGGGCAGCCTCGACCTCGAACGATCTTTTCTATCACGGAGGGATCGGCGGCGTTGGCGTCGAGACGGCGCCCAAAATCTACCTGATCCTCTGGGGCTCGCAGTGGAACAACAATGATCCAAGCGGCGAGGCAGCCATTCTCGAGAACTTCTACCGCGGCGTCGGCGGCAGCTCCTGGCTCAACAGTGTCACTCAGTATTGCCAGGGCGTAGCTACCGGCACCTTCACCTGCGGCAGCTCCGGCACGCACGCCGGCAATCAGAGCAACATTTTCGTCGCCGTCTGGGCGGACAACGCAAGCTCTGCGCCATCGAAGCCACGCCAGTCGCAAATTGCGGCTGAGGCCGTCCGCGCCGCGCAACACTTCGGCAACACTACCGCCGCCAGCAATGCCAGCGTCCAATACGTGATCGCCACCGCCACGCGAAACAATTCAAGGGGATTCGGGTCACAGTATTGCGCCTATCACAGCGCCACCAGTTCCGCGGTTGGCAACGTCGCCTACACCAATCTGCCTTACATGACTGACGCGGGCGCGAACTGTGGCGCCAACTTCAACGGTCTCGGCCCTGATGCTGGCATCACCATCGTCGGCGGCCATGAAATGGGCGAGACGATCACCGACCAGTTCCCGAACGGCGGTTGGCTGGACTCCGCCGGCGCGGAAAACGGTGACAAGTGCGCCTGGATTTCTTCGGGCCAGGGCGCTTCGGCGGACATCTCTCTCTCCACCGGCACGTTCGCCGTGCAGTCTCTCTGGAGCAACGCCTTCAACACCGGCTCCGGCGGCTGCGTCCTAACATATCCCTGATCCGCCGCTGAACCGCTCGACGGACCTGTTAGATCGGTCCCGAAGGCCGTGATGTGTGCCGCGTAGAAGAGCGGCCCGAACAGAATCACCTTGTCGAGCCCTCACGCCTTTTGCCAATCGCCGCGAACAAAAATCGTGACCAGCCCGATGGCAGGAGCCACCCCACCAACACGGTAGGACCAAATCACTGTGCTGGGAATGGCGAGGAAACCATGGCTGCAGACCGCTTCAGTAAGGTGTCGCTCACGGCGATTCTTTTCCCCGTTACGCCCTAAACCAGTGCATCGATCTTGTTCTGCGCCCTAATCGGCGGAGTCTGTCAGGGAGAACGTTATTCCAGTCTTCCCACATCTGCGCACGCGTAAGCGCTTAGTAGACCGGATAACCGAACGAGTGCCACATCCATGGCTCCACTTCTCCGGTAACGGCGTTTACCAGGCGCTGGCCGATTCGCGTAAAGATTGCTATCGACTGAACAACCCAAAGCCCCAACAAGAAACGAGGCCGCAGGCAAACATTAGCAGTGTAAGAGCGGTACCTTCGCAAGAGATTTCCGTCAGGATACAGTCGTCTGTATTCGTAGTTGAGCTTTTTATATTTAGAGTAATACCAGCCGAGTGGCGCGAACTGTTGCTCGGCAGGCAGGAGCTTGTTCACTTTGTCCACCATTTCAAATCCCACGGACGTTGCAGTCAACCCGCATACCGGCACACCCACGCCCGCAATTATTGCAATAATCAAGCGAAGGCTCATCGCAGCATTCTACCCGAGGTTAACGCCACTAAGCTCAAGTCCCGGTAAGTCGCGTTACCGGACAGATGAAGTATTGCAACTCCACCGCTGGGGCTCCTTCGCTTATACTTGCGCCAATGACGCGTACCATTGTGGCTACTCTTGGGTTGTCACTGATTTTGACAGCGCTCGGTGTTGTCCTCCTCTACTGGTCTGGAGAACTCTCCCTACGCTATAACGCCTGGACAACGAGGGTCCGCGAAAGGCACCCGCAGATCAATCCGCCGCCAACGACTCAGATGCGAGAGCTGAACACTAAAATAGTGGCATGGTCCTTTCGTTTTCTAGGTGTGTGCCTTCTTCTGGTTTCAATCTTGATGTTAAGTGGTGTCTGGAGGTGAAAGTGACGCACCTGCGCTGCCGCTGAGGCGGCACGCGTGACCGGACATTGCAGAGCGGGCTGAGTTCACTTCTCCGATCAGCGCGTTAATCAAGACTCATCGAGCCTAATTCCTGAAATCAAACCACATGGAACTTAACCCCAATCAATCGGGTTATTCCGCACAAGTTTGCTTGCAACAGATGCATCTGCGGCTATGAGTAACTTGCGTCCTGTTAGTCGAAAAGCGTAGGTTGGTACCACAGCAGGCAACCAGTCGCTCAAAGGAACTTCTATGGCGGACGAAAAGCAGGAAAGACTCGAAGCGCGCGCCAGAATCGATATCAGAAAGTTCTACGAAAAAGGCCAAATCACACTGAAAGATCATGCATCGGTTGTTGGGTATCTAAGGGGAGTTTGGTTCGATCACCTCTCGGACATCGAGATCGAAGATTTCATTTGTAGGGAAATCAGAAAGCTCGAGCCCCCAACAATCCAACCCGCCGAATAGCCTTCCACGCCAGGAAAGCAAACGAGCGCCCGCGGCACGCCAATCACCGATTTGGCGATTCCCTTAGTGTCCATGCTGTCGTCCTCGTGTCAAAGAGCGATCGTATCCGGCTATAGCGGCGCCTTGATTAGTGTGTCAAAAGTGTGTATTATGTGGCATGAGCAGCCGAGACGTCATCCGGCGTTTGCGGGAAGACGGCTGGTATGAAGTTGCTCATGAGGGAAGCCACAAGCAGTTCAAGCACGGCACGAAACCAGGCCGAGTAACCGTGCCCCATCCGGTGCGTGACATTCCCATCGGGACCCTCAGAAGCATTGAAAAACAAGCTGGCATCAGGCTGAGGTGAAATGGAATACATCGCCTACTTGCACAAAGACAAAAAATCGGATTTCGGCGTCAGCTTCCCGGACTTTCCCGGTTGCGTAACCGCCGGAAGGTCGCTCGAGGAAGCTCGCCGTAAAGCTCCCGAAGCGTTGACGTTTCATATTGCAGGGATGCTCGAAGATGGGGAAAGCATCCCTAAGCCTTCCACAATAGATGACTTGGCCGGCGATCCCGGCCGAGAAAATGCGATTGCATTCCTGGTGACGACGGACTTCAACAAAAGCAAAACCGTGCGCGTCAATGTCACCGCCCGGGAAAACCAGATTGCCATGATCGATCGTCTAGCTAGCCAAGCGGGCATGACGCGCTCGGCCTATATGGTGCACTCCGCCACGTCAGGAGTGGCTTTCAAGAAACGGGATGCGTCCGGACGCCGACCCAGCAATGCGCGGACAAGACGCGCTAAGCCCGCCTAAACGAGAACGCGCTAGAAGAGTTAGAGGTAACGGATGGAAACCGCCAAAGAACTTGGCCGCCCCATCCCCGCCCCGCCGCCTCGCCTTCGCCTCCGCTAGCACCGACCCGCACCGCACGTTCTTTTCGAAACCGGGGGCGGAGAAAATAAAGACCAAGGTGATGCTATCCGTCCCAATGTTCTTGAGGTCCACCCAAGTCTGAGCCGGAAAGATCAGGGACATACCAAACAATTCGAGGTATCTTTCAGGAATCGAGTGCCCGACACCCTGGTAATGGCTAAAATCACGGAATGCCCAATGTTCTTCATGCGAGGAACTTGTCATGGTGAAACCCATACCCGACACGTCACCGAGAGTGATTCCGACGCTGGTGTGCCGGAATCCCGAAGAGGAAATTGAGTTCTGCGAAAAAGTGCTTAACGCAGAAGTGCGTGTGCGGCGCCCCGGTCCGGACGGCAACACGATCCATGCTGCTCTGGCAGTGGGTGAGGCCCTCATCATCGTTCAGGCTGAGTTCCCGCAGTTCGCGAGTAAGGCGCCGCAAAAAGACGGAAGCTCGCCGGTAGTCATTTTTGTGTACGTGGAGGACGTGGATCGAGCCGTCGAGATGGCGATCGCTGTAGGGGGCAGCGTTCTGCTGCCGGCGCAAAACCAGTTTTGGGGTGACCGGTCCGCGCGCGTAATGGATCCATCGGGACACGTTTGGACCGTCGCCAGCCGCATCGAAGAAACCTCGGAAGATCAGCGGAAACAGCGCTGGGATGACATCCGGACGGGCCAACCTCGCTAAGAGCCCGCGGCCGCGAACTCACTGCCCGCGATTAGTCGCCAGGCGGGTGGCCGCGCCTTCATTCCGTACTCGTGGCCTTAGGACCGCTCTCACACTCAAATGCTGTCCGGATGCACTGCTGCGAGAGCCTTAAAGCGGCTGAAATCTGTCACGTTCATCGTAAGTATGTGATTGACGCCGTGAACATACATTGCTGCAGCTAAACGCGCGTCGTGCACTTGCACGCCCGACACGCCATACTCCACGACAATTCTCCTCCACTCCCGGTAAACCGCCTCGCTGTCCGGCAACAAACTCATTCCGGATTCGATCGCTCGCACTTCTTGTTCGGCTTCCGCGGCGGTAAGCCCAAGCCCATTGCGGGCGATGGGTCTTGTCATTGTGTTCCAAAGCTCCGCGATATTCTGGTGTGTGTAGTGCAGATTTGAACCCTGGCCCGCCAGTCGCGCAACAGCCGTGTCCACTACTTTGTGCTGAGGGTCGGAGCGGCGCGTGAGGCGCAGGAGAATGTTCGTATCGACGAGACACGAAGCAATCGCCATTTAGTTGTGGTCCTGATAGATCCAGTCGCGCGTAATGTTCTCGGGGAGGGGCGGGATCTTGTCGGAGAACTGCGCCAGCGAGTCCAGCCATGCGCGAATCTCTTCCGGAGTACGCATCGGCGACTCATCAAAGTGTCGCGGCCCCAGTTGTTCCGCAAGAAGCTCAGCGACATAGTCCTTAACCCGCAAGCCGCGCGATTTGGCGCGGGCAGCCAGTTCATCCAGAATCTTGACTGTCACTTCCACGAAAAAATACTAACACGAATCGGGGACCGCGGAATGCCCCACCCGGTGGGGACCAATCTCGCAGGTGGCGGCGCTTAATTCCGAAAAAGGTATTCGGCTGGCCCATCCTTGTGGGTTGGCACCTCCACCTATCCCAATGCTCCTGAGGCAAGCTTTCGCCGGCCCCTTTCGGACACTCTGCGTATTTGTTACTTGATTATCGTACCTGACTGTGATATACTCCGCCGTGAATCGACAGTTCCAATCCGCTAAGTCCCGCAGAATCTGCAGTTACGAAAATTGCGTCCGCAACCCCTTTATAATCTGCAGTTACAAAACACTAGACTTAAAGTCCTTTAGAATCAGCAGTTACAAGAAAAGAGGGGTATATACCCCCCCTTTTCCACTGCGTTTTCCACAGCTCCGCCTTCCCGGGTGGACACCTTCCTGCCGCAGGTCTACCCTTCCTGGCTCGCCGCTTTTCAGGGGAGCCACCCGCCGGCTTCGGAGCGGCATCGTCGAGGTCATTGGTATGGCTGCGGTAATCCCCCTCCCGGCACGCGCCGCCGAGTCCAAGGGACTCTTGTATTGGATGGAGCGTGTGCTCCGCGAACGCGAGCGCGTTCTGGCCGCGCCCGAAGACGAAGCCGTCCACGATTTGCGCGTCGCGCTCCGCCGTTGCCGTTCGCTCACACGCGTCTTTGAGGAAATCGATCCTCATCCCGCCTGGCGTGGACTCCGCAAAACCAGCCGCAAACTTTTCCGCAGTCTCGGCGAAATTCGCGATAGTCACGTTCAGGAATCGTGGATTGTGAAACTTGCCGCACCCGAAGATCCGCTGCGGGCGCAACTTCTTTATGCGTTGAAGGCCGGACGCGAACGCCAGGAGCGCGATGCAAAGCGCAGCACCTCGCGCTTCGATGAGAAGGCCTGGGCCAAACTTGCTGCGGCTTTGCGCCCGCGCTTGAAGCTGCTTGCGGCAGACGCCCCAGCCGCTCATTGCCTCGCGCTCGAACGGCTCGAAGAAGCCGCCGAACTACATCGCCGCGCGTTGCGCACCGAGCGGCCAAAACCGTGGCACGCGCTCCGCATCGGCATAAAACATTTTCGTTACGTCGTCGAAAATCTTTTGCCCAAGCGCCACGTCAGTTGGAGCGCGGACCTGAAACGCGTGCAGGATCTGCTCGGCGACATCCACGACCTGGACGTCCTACTCGAAACCGTTCGCCGCACGGCCGACTCTTCCGGGCTCGCGCACTGGCAGGAAACGATCGACCGCGAACGTGCCGAACGAATCGCCACGTACCGCCAGCTCACGCTCGGCGCAACCAGTCTGTGGAATCAATGGCGGCTCGGCCTGCCGACAAACGGACACGTCGCCGTCGCGGCAGATGCGCGCCTGCACGCAACCGCCCGCGCCGCCGATCCTCATCTGCGAAAATCCGCCGGCGCAGCACGCCTCGCGAAAACAATCTTCAAACAATTGCAGCGCGCCGCGGTTTCGCCCTTTTTGAAAGAGCCGAAAATGGAAACCGTCCTCCGCGCCGCGGCAATGCTTCACGGCATCGAGCCGGAAAATGCCCACGGCAGCGCGCACAAAGATGCACGAACATTTCTGTCGGCGTTACCCGCGCCGCCAGGTTGGAGCGCCGAGCAATGGCAATTGCTCGCGTTCGCGATTCGTTATCACCGCGGCGCAGCGCCTTCCGCCGAGAACGGGCGCTTCGCGAAACTCGAACCGCCGCAACAGGCAAAATTACTTTGCGTCGCCGCAATTCTGCGCATCGCTCGCGCACTTCGCAAATTCGGAATCGAGTCCGGAGCTCGCGTTCGCGTGGAAGGTTCCGCGGATTCCATCTCACTTTTGATCGGGGGATTTCAGGAAGGGCAAGTCCCTCCGAAGAGTTTGGCGGTTGGCCGCCAAATGCTCGAAGGCGCGCTGGGAAAAACCGTCGCCATCCGCGCCATCGAAAAGCAGACTTTATCTTTGCCGCTGGAATTTCCTTCGGCCAAAATCGAACCGATCGCGGCAGCGGAAAAAGTCTTGGGCGGAAGGTCAGTCGTCTAATTTCTTAAGCATCTTCGGCGTTGCCAGCCAGGACAAAATTCCAGTCGGCGGCGCGACGCGATCCAGTTCCAGGCAAGCGACGCCCGCCTTTTTCAAACTTGTACCGTCGCTCTTGCTGCGCAGTACCGCCGCAATCGCTTCATCAAGATGCGGCGCATGGCCGAAACACATCGCCGACTCCGCGTCCTTGTGTTTCGCAAGCTCGCGAAAAAGAGCCGCCACGTCGGAACCCGGCAACAGCAGTTCCGTCTTCCCGATTTTCTGTTTTGATATTTTGAACGCCGCGGCAAATATCTCCGCTGTCTGCCACGCGCGCACATAAGGAGAAGAAAGAAACATTTCCGGCGCATCCATCAGCGACGCAACGCCACGCGCCACTTCGCGCGTTTTCTTGATGCCCTCTTCGGTCAGATAGCGCTCCGCTTCGTCCGGACATTTCGGATCGTCGCGATCGATGGCGATTCCGTGGCGCACAAGGTAAAGCAGCATGATTTCTCCAATTTTCTTCCTCAGCAATTTTACCGCGACTGCTACGCCCCAACGGGCCGGAAATACAAGCGTACGTGAAATTCCTGTTCAAACAGTTCGGCGCTGCGATTTGCGTCGCGAATATCTTCGGCGGCGTCACCGCGCGCCCTGAAATGGAGGCCGACAGCGCCGCGCTGGAATTTTGCGCGAATTTGCGTGATGCGCTGGCGGTGCGAATGATCGAGGCCTTCGGCGATACGGAGAATCGAAGCGAGGCGGTAAGCAAGGCGTTTATCGGAATTATTCAGCGCGCCGTACGCCGGATGATTACCAGAAGGTTCTGCCTTTCGATTGTGATAACGAACGGCGGCGGCGACCAGATTGCGGTCGCGGCCATCGAGTCCGGCGATGTCGCCGTTGAGCGTCAGATATTCGCCGTGCTTGTGATGCCCGCGATTGCTGACTGTGTGGCCGACGTCATGGAGCAACGCGGCGGATTCGAGCAGGACGCGAGATTCGGCCGGCAAATGATGAACAGGCTGAAGCTGATCGAATAGTTGCAAGCTCAGCTCGCGGATATGTTCCGCGTGGCGGCGATCGCTGTCGAGGCGCCGCGCAAAAACGCGAGTGCCGACGAGAAGCTGGCGCGAGGCCGCATTGTAACGATGCGGCTCCTTGCGGGAGAACGCTTCGCGCGCAATTTCACGAAGCAGGCCTTCGCGAATGCCGACGCGAGGAATGGAAAGAGTGCGGAGATTCAAATAGCGGCCGAGCGTGACGAAAATCAATCCGGCGATGCCCATGACGTCGGCGCGATCGCGGCGGACACCGAATGTCTTCATGCGGGATTCGATGTCACGGCGAAGCAAATCCGGCAAGCGTTCGCGGAGAAGCGAAAGCTCAAGCGTGGAGAGTCCGTGTTCGCGCGGACCGGGCGCAAGATCGGCCAGCGATTCGGCGTTGCCGCCGAGTGCGACGGCAAGTTCGCCGCCAAGATTGGGGCGCGGCGCAAGTTTGGATTCAAGCAGGGCGTAAAGATATTTGCGAACCTGCTCCGCCTGGGCCGGAGAAATCACACCGGTAATTCCGAGCGTCGTCATCAGGCGAACGGTGCCGACGGGCAATTGCGCGGACTGAACGACGGTGTGGTCGCGCAAAATGCTGAGTTCCAAACTGCCGCCGCCGAGGTCCACGACGCAACGAAGCGGAGATTCAGGGCCGAGGGCCGCAAAGACCGCTTCCCTGCCAAGGCGCGATTCTTCGTGCGTGCTGATGATTTCGAGGCGAATTTTTGATTTCTGGCGGACGCGGCGGACAAAGGCCGGACCGTTCTTCGCTTCGCGCGACGCGCTGGTTGCGACGGCGCGATAGCGTGTGACGCCGAACTCTTCCATCACTTCCTGAAAATGCTTGAACGCTTTGATTCCCTTTTTAAGAATTTCTTCGCTGAAGCGGTGGCGAACGAACACACTTTCGCCGAGGCGGAGCGGATAGCGTTCGTCGTGCAGCGGTTCGAGGTCGATGGCGGAATGCGCACGGACGACGGTAAGGCGCACGGCATTGGAACCGGCGTCAATCGCGGCGATGTGAACCGGCTCTGACATTTAGGGGATTATCGCCAGAGATGGGCCAGAGCGGAAGAGGGAGTGTACTTTGTTCCGCGAATTCCGAGGTGTTCGGCGATGCGCTGGCGGAGAAGTTTGTTCACGGTGGGAACGCTGGCTTCGCCGTCAAGCTCAACGAAACTGTGCTTTTTTGCCATGGCCTCAAATTCGCGCTTAATCATGGTCTGATAGCGAATGAAAGACCAGTACAAATCGTGAGAGAGGGACATGTCGCGGCCCGCTTCCCAGTAACTGATGGCCTGGGCTTTGCGAAATTCGCGGCCGAAAGCGGTTTCAGGGCGCACGTTGAGCCAGAAAGTGAGATGAGGGCGCAAAGCCATCGCGTAGAGTCCGCTGAGATAATCGCGGTTGATGCCGCGAACGACGCCGCGCGTGATCAATGTAAAAACGTAGCGGTCGGCGAGAACAACAGCGCCGGATTTTAGAGCGGGGACGATGCGATGTTCGACCTGATCGAAAAAATCGGTGGAATACATGAGCGCAAGAGTGAGGCGCGTGACTGCGTTTTTGGCGAGAAGCTGGTCAATGTCGCGACCGACGAGATTGGAACGGCGCAAGCCGCTGGTCTGCACGGAAAAACCTTCGGACTCGAGCCATTCCTGCAAGAGAGAGATTTGCGTGGAACGGCCGGAGCCGTCCATGCCCTCGATGACGATGAGGCTACCGGAGATTTCGTTAGGATCGAAACCGACGAGGGGTTCTCCGAAAAAAGATTGAGAAGAGTCTTCTTCGGGCTGGGCGGCAGCCGGAGGTTTTGCGGCGGAGGCAGGCTGTTGCGGCTCCGCAGTCACAGGAGCTTTTTCTCCCTGTTTTTGGGGCTCTGGTGGAGGCGCTTTGGAAGGTTCGCGTGTGTCCATAAAGTGGCTTTCTATCCTAGTCGCAGCTATGAAGATAGAGCGGAAATGTTAGAGGAGCATTACAGCATAAGTAGTACGGGCAATTCAAAGAAGCGCGGGAACAGTGCGGCGAAAGGGTGGAAATGAACGATTGATACAGTCTGCGTGGTAGCGTCGCTAACAGGATAATCGTTTCATCCAGGAGGGGCGTCTGGGGCCGCTAGAGAATCCTGGAAAATACCGTGAACGCTGTGGCCAAAACTGCAGCTGCGATCACACGCGGCCTGGTATCTTGTCCGGCGTGGCGATCGGTCCATCCCAGAACGAAGGCAAGAACCATGGCTGAAAGACTATGCCCCGAGAGCCAGCAAACGAGCATCAAGGGCCAGCAGTTCACTGCGCAGCCGTATCCGATGATCCAACCATAGTTCAAACAATCGCGGTCCGCGCGCCAGCCGTCGGGGGAGAGCGGCAAGGTGCGATGGCACATGAGGGCTGCCACTTGCTTCCACGGGGAAAGTAGCCAGACTGTCTCGATAGAGAAAGCAATCGCTGCGCCCAGCGTCCAGCCTATGCGATGCGAGATCGAAAGGGCTACGACCGTCCAAGACAAAACCGCCCCTGCCAAGGCCCACACGGCCAGGTAGCCGAACAAAAAGCCAAGAATCGCGCGATGCCGTCTGGGCCAAAGACTGCGTTCCGCCGTTGATCGAACTCCGTGAATTTGCAGGGGCAGCATCATGGCGAGGACCATGAGCATCCAGTGACGCCAGTTCGCGATGACGCCGGAGTCATGAACGGGCGCCAAGGTCTGCGCAAAAAGCGCGAGCCAGGCCGCGGCGCTCACGGCGAGCATCCAGAATTCCGGGAAGCTTTCGCTCAAGTGCTGCAGCACTCCGGGTTCTGATGTGATGTCTTGGGCTTGCATTTATGCGCGATAGAGACTGACACGGCCAATTTTGATGGGATCATCTTTCGCGACCGCGCGGTTCACTTCGCCTTCAGGACCACGCGGTGAAAAAGTCACGCGGATGTTCTTGTCATCCCAGGCGTTCTTTGCCCTGAGGGCTGCCTCGAGATCAGTTATGTCCAGGGAAAAACTGAGTCCGCTGCCGGAATGCTCCGAGGATCGTTTGCTTGCGTGCCTCACACCGAAGAGGTGCATGGCCCCGGCGTAGTGCTCCTGGTAGGCGGCTGGGTCCGGCCTCTCCGGGAGGTTTACATAGACCTCATAGGTAGTGTGCGATTGCTTGGAAATGACGTTTTCGATGTGGAGGTAGGTTCTTGCCGAGACTGCGGCCATCGCGGCTTCGCCGCGGACTCTCGCGGGACCGGAAGGCTGGCGGATTTTGAAAGCTGTGGTAAGAGCGGAGCCGGTCAGAGCGATCTTTTTGCTGCTGGCTCCCACCATCTCGGGACGAGGCTGAGGCTTCATGACTTTCCTCTCAGTGGCGGCGGCTGTTGCATGTATCGCAAGTGGGCTGCTGGTGTCGTCATAATCGTACGCGAATGGCGAAGTCGTTGTGTCGACTACCTGGCTTGGCTTCATTGTGACGACCTTGCCGGCAGCATTGTTGAAAGCGAATTTAAGAGAAGTGGCCCATGTGATTTTGCGTCCGCCGACATTGACGGGAGCCGTCGGGTTGGTGTGAGCGGAAGAGATGTTATTCCAGACGGACCAGAGACGATCAATATTGGCGTGGTGCAGCCAGAAAATGGGATCAAGAGCGGCGGTATCCGGGTTCGTCATCCAGCCGAGTGTTTGGGCGCCTCCGACGTCCATGTGAATCGCATTGTGGGGAACATTTTCCACGGACTTCACACCGAAAAACTGTCCATCGTGGTTGGCACCCATTGCCGGGCCGCCGAATCCGAGATCGCCGACCGTGATGTCTGTGCTCGGGGAATAGAAACCTTCGGCAAGGCTGTTGGAAAGTTTGACGTCATTAGCTGGAACGGCTGACACACTGCCGGCATTGATAGCGGGCGCGCGGAGAATTCCCTCACCCTGAATTTGGAAGAGAGGATTTGGAGAACCGTCCGGGAGCTTTTGCTGCCGGAAAGCCGGCGGCAGTGCCCTGGCGTTGGGGTTGGAGGTGTCGCTGTAATTCCAATAGGGCAAGGTCCAGTCGGCGGGTCCGCCGAGCTTAACGACGGCGGCACGAACAATTTGTTCGTAGAAACCAAGGTACATGCGGTGCCACGGCAAAAAGAACCAGCAGCCGTGCTGACATTTGTTCCAGAATTTACGCTGAGTGGCTTTCCTCGGGAAGGAACCAGCGCCCGCAAAAGGATCGGAACTCGTGTTGTATCCGTGCACTCCGCCCTGAAAGCGCCAACTAGTGGGGTCCGAGGCGGGTCGGGTGCTCATCTCACCGACAGCTTTTGCGTACCAAAGCAGAGTCGTTTCCCACGTTGCGATAGTGGACAATTTCCAAGCGTCTTTCCGAATGAGAGTGACCATGGATGCTCCCTTGCTCCGCGAATGCTCGCGGCCTTTCAGATGGAATTGAGTTTTGCCCTAAGAGAGAGTGGTTAGGACACTGCGGAAGTCATATCACATCTTGTAGGTTATAAGAAATGACAAAAAAGATGCAGGCTCACACGGGCCTGAGAGACCTATTCGGCCTCGGCTGCGCGGGGGGCGAAACGCTTCAGATCGATTTTGGAGGCGACGATGTCGCGCATCTGTTTTTGCAGTTTGTTGACGGGGAGGGTGCCGTCGAGAACGACGAAATTATCGCTTTCGACCATGTTGTCGTAGCCCTCAAGAATGCGCGCCTGGAAGAGGCGAAAACTTTCGGCGCGATCGTAGGAGAGGCCGAGGTCCATGCCGGCTTCGTAATATTTTAATTTTGGGCGGCCGCTGAGAATACGCTGAACGGCAACTTCGAGGGGCGCGCGGAAATAAAAGGTGATATCGGGCACGGGGGCGAAGCGGTAGAGATTGCGAAGCCATTTTTGCGGGCAGCCGCGGGCACCGTCACGCGCGAAGGCGGTGTAGACGTAGCGGTCGGCGAGGACGAGATAGTCGCCTTGAAGGAGCGGCATAATCTGGCGCTCACAACGGTCGGCGAAGTCCGCGGCGTGAAGCAAGGAAAAAGTTGTCGGCGTGAGGAGACGGCGCTGCTTGCCGCGACGAGTGGCGGCTTTGACGAGAGGCGAAGAGTTCCATTCGGTGAAGTGAAGGCGATAGCCACCGATTTCAAGCCAACGTTTTAATAGATAAAGTTGGGTGCTTTTACCGGAGCCGTCTGTGCCTTCGACGACGATGAGTGCGCCGGGGTAGGCGCGGCTGGGGACGGGACGACCCGGCTGCGGGAGTGTCGATGATTTAACTGGCTCGGTGCGCGGCGGCTGCTTTTGAACTTCCTGAGTTTCCATGAAATCGTTTTCTCGCGGCATTGCCAGTGATGGTACGGGGGCAATGTTACGGGAGCATTACATCACAAGAGGGAGGCGAGCTTCAAAGTGGGGCTATGGTCGATCGGATGGTTGTGGATGGAGTCGTCATAATGCCCGAAGTCAGAAGCGTGGGCCACAAAGAGTGATCAATTCCTCATGAGTGGACTTCGGACTCAGATTTCTTCTGGTCATCCGTGGACAGCAAATGGTCCGGATGATTTCCTACAAGCCGACTTCCGGTTACTAATCCGCTCAACTGCCTCGAAGCCCGTTTCAGGCCAACTTCCGCTTAGTCGCCATCGGCACCAGTTTCCGGTTCAAGATCGAGAATGGCAGACAAGCTGCCCACTGCACACCAAGGAGTCGCCGACGCCTCCCTCAAGCGCCTAAAGACTGATTGTCATCGCTTTGTTCTATCAGCCCCGCGTCGATCCATCGTGCCGGTCGAAGACGTCCCGGGAATAAACGAACAACGCATTGGTATTCATACCTTGTGAGGGCTTATGGCTATTCGCTCATGCCAGTTAGGGTGCTCTTTTGCCCCGTATCGCATGGCTGAGGTGCCTGCCCCCACGTACATCTTCAGTTCCAATTCTTAACTCTAAGGGGGGTTCGATGGATCAGGTTCGTTGTGACGGAGGAAGTTTATTGCGAAAGACTCTGGCGTGTGTTTCCGCAATGACGCTGGCATCGGTGATGCTTCTGGCCGGCGCGGCATCGGCGCAGGAGAGAGAAGACGGGGGAGACGGCAGGCTATTGCGCGCCGGGAATGGTCCCGGGCCTGCAGCGAACGGGCCTGGTCCCGGATGCAACATCATTCCACCTCTGGCCTCAATCGGAACGAAGGTCGACATTTCACAGTTTCCGCCGCCCGACTCGCTCACGAATCCGGCTCTGGCAGGGCCTGTCCAGCTGCTGAAATCCGGTAAGTTCGACATTCCCATCGAGCAGTTGACCGGAATCAATGTTCCCGCTGGCAACCCCAGAGGAACGATCACCCCGCCCCTTTACAAGGGTGCGGTGAACA
>Ga0137412_10001327_pt1 | contig 19085 bp, 11 predicted proteins | sample CZODoug2_1_16fun_FD_122160 | JGI IMG/M metagenome (GOLD analysis project Ga0137412, IMG submission 122160) | Vadose zone soil fungal communities from Angelo Coast Range Reserve, California, USA - CZODoug2_1_16fungal (Hybrid Assembly) | ecosystem: Environmental > Terrestrial > Soil > Vadose zone...
TGGTGAGCGAACTGCATGGCGATGCCGCCGCCGAGTGAATGGCCGACGATCGTCGCCTTCGGCACGCCGAGGGTGTCCAGAAGGTCACGCAGCCAGACGGCGAAGGCGCCGACGCGGTTCCGAAAGCCAGGCAGGCGCACTTGAGTTGGAGCTAGCCGATCGGTTCGAGCGGTACAGCGATTTTGGAAACACTAATAATCCGAAGGTAGGTCTCATCTGGAGGGCACTACCAGGCTTGAAAATACGGGGGAGCTACGGGACATCTTTTGTGGCGCCGCTCCTTAGCGAGCTGAACCCGATCCCGAGTCAGGTGGCTGCGCTACCCGGTTCGCTTTTTGGCGTTGGAGAATCAGCAAGCTTAGTTGTTTTTGGCGGTAACCCGAATCTGAAACCGCAGAAATCCAGGAATTGGGCGTTTGGCGTTGACTGGAATCCTAAAGAAATAGCGGGATTGCAGGGTTACGCCAACTACTACAATATTTCCTATAAAGATCGCATCACGGATGCCGGCTCTCTCATCAATTTGTTCGATGTTTTCCAGAATGAACGGATCTTTGGGCCCACCATAGTTCAGCGAAACCCGTCGCCAGCCTACCTGCTATCGCTTGAGTCGTCGCCAAATTTTCAAAACTTTGGCGTCAGTAATCTAGGGGCAATAAATGCAGTCATCAATTCGCGCGAGCAAAACCTGTCATCTGTTGGTACGAGCGGGATTGATTTTGGTACCTCCTATGCATTTAGCGCAGGCTTCTGCAAGAGCGAAGTGGGAATAGACGGGACCTACATACTGAAATTCAACAATCAAATTACGGTGTTATCGCCGGAAACGTCGTTCCTTAACCAACCTTACAATCCAATTGATCTGAAGCTTAGAGCACGGGCCTCGATTCAGCGGGATCCTGTTTCCATGGGATTGTTTCTCAATTTCATTAACTCGTACCGTAATGATGTGAGCAACCAGTCAATTCCAGTGGCCTCATGGACGACCTTGGATTTGAGCGCGCGCTACGAGTTTAAACAGCATCCGGGTGCTCCGAACGGCACAAGCCTGATCTTAGCTGTTACAAACTTAATGGACAGGGCGCCGCCATACGTCGCGAACTCGTCCGTACCCGGCGTGAATTACGACGGCGTTAACGCGAATTCTTTGGGTCGGTTTATATCTCTTCAGCTCCTCGAACGCTGGAAATGAAACTCCGAACGCCCCTTCGTCGCGCGGTCTTCTGGGGCGCTGCGTGTCTATTTGCGGGCCATGTCTCATTCTGTTACGGCGATACGTCATCGAACGGCCATTGCCCGAAAGCGATATCAGCGAAGGACCTGCTATCGCTACGATCGATAGGGGGATATACGGGCAATGTATCTGTGTCCCCGGATGGGCAACTCGTGGCGTTCCAACTGCAGGATCCCGATTTCTCCACCCATACCTACAACCTCAGATGGTACGCAATGCGCGTGGACGGTCATGTGCCAACCTATCTTGGATCGGGAGGAGACCTGATGCTCCAGCCGGCTGCGTTCGGCCGGAGCAGTGGCTCTCGGGCTGAGCTCGTAGCACGTTGGTCTCCGAATAGTGAGTGGGTTGCATACTTACGCAAGACCGGTGGTGAAGTGCAGGTATGGCGGAGCCGAGCCGACGGCTCACTTCAGGAGCAAGTGACCCACAACGCGGCAGATGTGATGGGCTTCGCTTGGACGGCAGACGGAGCTGCCATTTACTACACGGTGGGCCGTGACCGCGACTCTCTGCAGAGTGCCGACGAGCGGGAGGGTAACAGTGGATATCTGGTTGACGATCGATTTATGCCACCCTATCAGACGAAGCCCCTGAGGTTTACCTGCGGAGAAAGTGTATGGGGAGTTCAGCCACCGGAGTCGGAGCGGTGCCGGCCGCTCACCTGGCTGTCGAGGTTCGACGGCGTTGACCGCCGAGCGACCGCGGAGGAAGAGCGAACGTTCGAGAGGCAACTGGCGCCGCAGATGCCTCTTGACTCGAGCGAGGTAAGCAAAGTTCGAGGCGTAGCGTGGAACGCTGCGCGCGATCGCGTGGCGTGGCTTAAGAATAGGGACGCTGATCGCAATCCGGGCGAATCAGCCCCGTTGACTCTATTTATTGACGGTACTCAGTGTGCGGCGCCCGAATGCACAGGGCAACTGAAACAAATCTGGTGGGTTGGTAATGAGTTGGTATTCTTGCGGAGCGAGGGTCATGCGTACAGCATTCCTACGCTGTATGCGTTGAAATTTACGAGGCGAGGCCCGCAGGTCTTCTATAGACGTGAAGGTACGCTCAACTCTTGCGGGGTGGCGGGTCGAACGTTGATTTGTCTCGAGGAGACACCAACGCATCCCAGGAGCATCGTGAGGATTGGTCTGGATGGATCCAAAGGAACTTTGTTTGACCCTAACCCGGATTTTCCGTGCTTTGAAATAGGCACTGTAGAGAGAATCGAATGGGAGGACGGCTTTGGGAATGATACGTTTGCGCATCTTGTGTACCCCCCACGATATCAACGGAAATCCCGCTATCCGCTTGTTATCGTTCAGTATCGATCCCGTGGCTTTTTGAACGGTGGAGTGGGAGACGAGTATCCCATTTATCCACTGGCCGCAGATGGGTTCTTGGTGCTTAGCTTTGATAGGCCCGACGATTGGAATCTTTCCGCGCACCACAGCGAAAATACTCTTGCCGGAGTGGCGGCATCGGAGGCTGAAGAATGGAAGGATGGTTACAAAGAACGCCGAAAGCTCAGTGCCCTAGAAATAATCCTGGCTCGTCTAGATCGACGAGGGATCGTCGACCTGAAAAGAATTGGAATAACCGGCCTGAGTGATGGCGCAGATACCGTGGACTATGCATTGTTCAGTTCTAACCTATTCGCAGCGGCGGCGATGAGCGGCGACTGGTCGCCAGAATACTACAGTCTGACAACTAACGATGCTATGCGCGGCCTGATACGCGGATTTCTACACGTCGGTTCGGGTGATCAAGTGGTTGAAAAGTGGGCACCTCTTTCGATCGCTCACCGTGCAGGATCTGTAACCGCGCCCCTGCTAATTCAAGTTCCAGACACCGAACTAGTTCAAACCGCTCCAATTTATGTCGCTCTGAAGGACGCAGGTAAGCCGGTCGAAGCATACGTTTTTCCAGATGAGAATCACATAAAGTGGCAACCTCAGCATAAGCTAGCAGTAGCCGAGCGCGCGATAGACTGGTTTAGGTTTTGGCTCCAAGATAGAGAAGACAAGAGTCCTACCAAATTGGATCAATACCAGCGGTGGCGGCAATTGCGCGCTTTGGCGAAGGCTCCGCCGGCCCACGCTGCGGCTAGGAATGCCGGGGCGCGCGGTGGCGAAGCGACGCAGGAGTATCGAGTACCGCCTGGTCCAATCGTGAACTCACGCGGCGACTCGGAGTGAGGTCTCGCACCAGTTTCGTGCCCATAGTTCCGCGGCAATTGAGGCCAAAAGCGGAAAGGTCTCTTCGTTCCGAAACGGTTGACCTTGACGGAAATAGGGTTCCAGGGAACCAGTACGAACGACTCGCTCTTGCACGAGTAGCCCGTTCAAGAGAATATCGCAGAGGAACGACTCGCTTCGGCGCAACGCCTCCCGGATGTGTCCGGCTGCGTCGCCCTTGTCTTCGCGCCGACATATTTCTTCCGGCACTCGGTCGCGGAATGTTTCTCGTGCAAGGGCTCTCTGCCGGCCTCCACGAAGAAGCAAATAGGTAGGGATTTGCAAGCTCAATTCGATGAGCGGTTGAGACAGAAGCGGATGGTGTTCGTATGCATATTCGACGCGCGGAATCGGTCGGTGCCGATTTAGGACATCGGCAATGAACCTTGCGTGAAATTTCTTTCCCGTCGGGAGGCCTTCCATGTCTGCTTCCCAAGGATGCGCGATATATTCGGTGACATTGTCCGGAAGTGCGTCGCGATTGATGAATTTAACCCTTTCTCTGAGCTCTTCGTACGGCGGCTTCCACGGCGCTCGAGTACGTGAAAGGCGCAGTGAACTCCGTAGGACAGCGATGTACGACAGATTGGAAAGGCGCGCAGCGTCAGCAATAGCGGACGACAGGCCAAAGCCAACACCGTGAGCAGTGAGGTAATCCACTGCGGCTAGGAAATTATGTACCTGCAAAAATATATGATCTCCACCTTGTCCGGTCCAAACGGCGTCCGCGCCTACTTGCTTCGCGAGTGAGTTGGTCTGGGCGATGTCGAGCATACGGAAAAAGCCCTGCACAGTCGGTTTTGGCGCCTTCGGAATGGACATCAGACGAGAGTCAATGACACAGTCAATGGTGCGCCTACGCTCCTCAAGGAGGCTGAAGCCGGAGCGCTTCGCGGCAAGCCGTGCATAGCGACGCTCATCATCGGGGGTTCCGTCGGTGAATAGGTTCATGCACACGACCGCCGGTGATACAGGGACGCGTGCCAATGAGCCTAAGACGACAGCCGAATCAAATCCACCGGAAAGGCGATGCAGAACGCTGCCATATACGGAAGCCCATGCGTCAACGCACTGCTGCGTTGTGTTCCGGAGCTCAAGCATAGCTTGATCGTAGTCTTCGAGGGTGCGGCGGAAACATATCTCTCGTGGATTCCAGATGGAGAACTGGTGTGCCGAATCAAGGGTCCGCTCGAAACACTCGCCGGCCAATATTTCTGAAACCTCGTTGAGCGCGCACTCTCTGATCTGAAGTTGACTCTCATAGACGAACGCGGCGAGATAACCGTAGTTGATAGTGAACGCCGGTAGCTCTAATTGACCAAGGTCAGAAATGTCGGAAAACAAAATGTCGACTCCTGAGTATCGGGTACGATAACAGGGGATCTTCCCAGAACAGTCTCGCATGACGCAGCCGGCTTTCCCGTCGCTCGTCCTCAGAAATGCAACATAGGTTCCCCAAAAATCATCCATCAACTTGCGTCCAGACGTAGTTGTTAGCTGGGTGGCATATCGTTCGTCGATGCGGGGCTCCCAGCCGGGAGCCCATGTGTCCATCTTCATTGGAAATAGTCGGCCCAGAACGATGCCGCGATTCGGCGGTAGCACGTATTCGCGGATAGCTGGAGTTGTATTGGGCAGCGTAAAAACGGTTAGTCCGTTGGTCTCGAGCGCACGGTTCCAGTGGGTGTTTGGGATGGTCAAGGCTTGTATGAGACGGGTGGCGACGACACGCTGGCCTGCATCCAACGGGTTCCAAATGAGGCCAATGTAGTGAAACATAGCTTTGTCTTCCTGTTCGTCTATACGGACATGATGGGTGTGTATTTTGACGCGCGCTCAAGTGAGTCGTTTAACACAACGTGCCCATTTTGGACCCAACAGTGAGCCTCAAACGGATCGGTCATCACACCGAATGTCCACTTAGGGAATAGCGCGTAGCGTCTTAAGAAATCGATCAAAGCTAGGGAGTCAAACATGCAGAGATAAGGACGAGGATAAAGAGGGCGTAAAATTTGAAACGCACCGACTAGATTGGCGGCTCTGCCCATATCGAACGAGTCTATGGGAGATCGCCTCCGATTTTGGCGAGCATGAACGGCCTGCACGATTTGGTCAAAATCCCAACTGCGCAGCATGAGATCGGCGCGAATGCATGAAAGAAAGAACGCCAGAACATCCAGAGCTTTCACCGGCGGATGGCTAACATCCAGCGAATCGGTTGGTACCGTAGGGTCGATAGGACTAACATCCTTACCCCCCTCCGGCGTTGCACAAAGGATGCCGCGGTTGATCAGATCCGACGCAAGGTTCGCGACATTGGGTGGGGGGGTGTTCGAATCGCCCGAGTATTCGGACCATCCGCTTAGCCATGGTCCCAGTGCCTCAAACTCACGAACGTTGGTGCACAAATACTTATCGGCCGCAACGTCAAGGAAGATTAGGAATCGGTCCGTCTGGCAGATAAATACGTTCTGTCGAAGGAAATATCTGGGCCTGCTCATAGGCGGATGATTCCTCTCCTGCAAAGAAAAAGTCCAAGGGGCTGCTGGAAAGAGCGGTGCAAAGCGCCGATGCCTCGCACCGCTCACACCTATCGACTCATTGCGTCGCAGGCTTACTGCAGCTGAAAGGCACTGCCCTCAGCTTTGTGGCCGCCGCCCTTTGTCTCTTCCGACACTTTTCCGAGTTCAACGATCATAGCGATCTCCTTTTATTCACTAAGTGTTAGTGATACCAACCACCGAGCCGGTGGTTCGGTAGACGTGACTATGGTCGGAACACAATGTCAACGATAAATTTGGCCATGAAAATGTTTCTAAAGCGCGACCCGAGCCGGATACGGGGACTGTTGGAATGCTGACGCGTGAACAGGAGATGCCGCCGCCGTGGGGGATTCGGTTGTCGAGTGCGCCGGATTGGAGTGGCGAATTGTCGCGACGTTTCATGTGGTTGCGCAGTCGCGCGCAGGCACGGGCGTGTTGAATAGTTAGCCCGCGGAATTGCCGCAGACCTCAGTGGGCCTGAGAACGGAGCGCGTGGTAGCGGCTGCAATCCACGCGATAAAAAAATGTCGAAAGCATGCTCACGCCAGACACCGAGATACGACATAAGTCGCGTCACGCTCGAACCAAGCGCCTACAAATAGGTTTCGCCTGACACTGCCGAAGTACCATAACTGCATTGGCCGACAAGGAAGGCTCGAGCTGTTGATACTTATAGTCACGTGAAATGATACAAAAAGTTACTTGAGTTTTCGCTCGGCATTCATGTTCAATTCGAGGTGAGGTTCGATGGCTCAGTCATGGAGGAGCTAGCGATGCCGCGTCTCACGCGATTGCCGTCTATTCCGTTTGGTTGGTACTACGTCGCGCTGCATAGCGTGACGGACAGGAGAATTGTCACGAGCCACGTGGAACTCCTGACGGCGTTGACACTGTTGCGGGCAACGCTGCGAAAGCGGGGCGCGCGGCTGCAAGCGGGTTACGTCGCCGAGCGTGAGATACATCTGGCGCTTCAAGTGGGCGAAGGACCGTTGAGTGCGATCATTGGCAGCTTTCAGCACGAGTATGCGCGGCTTTTCAACCGAACCCACGGTGAGCATGGCTCGTTGTTCCGGTTGCATCATCACGTCATTTTGTTCCAGCACCACCGCTGGCTGGTGCCGCTCGTGCACTATATTCACTGGATTCGCCGCCTTGAGGTACCGGGCGAATCTTCGAACGGCCTTTGGTGGAGCAGCGATGCGGTGTATCGAGGAAGCATGAAACAGGACTGGCTGACCACGAACGTCGTGCTTCGCATGCTGACTCGCGGTGCCTACAGCCGTCAGGTGCAAGAGGAGGCGTATCGAGGATTGCTCGACCAGGTGCCGGAGCGAGGACACGCTCGTTTGTTCAAGAATGGGTCGGCAGAGGATCCACGGGTGTTGGGCGATGCTCAGTTCGTCACGGACGTGTGGCGCGTCACCGGTCGGCGATCACCGGATCGGACCCGGCGTGCGCGCGATCTTGAAGGAGATATCTCAGGTGTTGTGATACAGGTGATCGAGCAATTCAACGCTCTGTGCGATGAGCGACTGTCGCGGCGTCAGGCCGGGACCTGGAGGCGCTGCGTGACGTATGAAAATGTGCGATCCAGGTCGCGCAAGCGCCCGCTGCCGATGGTGCGAGCCTTAATCGCGTCGTACCTCGTCGAAAATGAAGTCGCCACCCTCGCGCAAGCGGCGCGCTTCTTCGGCCGCGGTCCGAACTCTGTTTCCGCAGGTAGGCGACGCTTCTATGAGGCGCTGTTTCGCGTGTGGTTCGGGGCCATGCCGGAAACACTATTTGGCCCCGAACGCGACGGCGACCGGAGTGTTGGCAGGCGGAATGGGGACCACGAGAAGGAAACGATTGCGAGCACACTCTGAATCGAACAAGACGTCCCGGCGCCGGCCGTGGGGAGGCGTCCGAGAAATCGTGGCCATCATCTGGAGCGATGCCGACCGCTTCGTGAGACGGCGACTGGCAGCCGTCATGCTGCTGGTCATCACCGCCTCCGTGTTGACGGCGCTCGGACCGCTGGCGTTGAAATGGCTGGTGGATGGATTCACGGGGCAGGGGCGAGACTCAGTATCGCCGTCTATGCTCGTTGGGGCCTATGTCCTCAGCCAATTTCTGGCGCGGGCCGTGGGCGAGGTTCGCGGTCTCGTGTATGCGCGTGCTGAGCGGCGCATGTTCCGGGTGCTGAGCGGCCGTCTCTTCGCGCACATCCTGCGGCTGCCGCTGCGATTTCATTTGGATCGGAGGACCGGCGGGGTCAGCCAAACGTTGGAGAATGGTCTGACGGGTTACCAGATGATCTTGCACCACCTCGTGTTTACGTTCCTACCGGTCACGGCCGAATTGGGAACGATCATTGTTGTGCTCGTGCGTCTGGCACACCCCGCCTTGCTGGTGTTGTTCTGCGGTGCGCTCGCCTGTTATGCCGCGGCCTTCGCGTATGCTGCAAATACGATTGCTCGATCAGCCAAGAGTGCGTCCGCCGCTCACGTGGATGCGGCTGCTCAAATGACCGACGCCATATTGAATGTGGAATTGGTGAAGTACTTTGCCGCGGAGGCCATCGTTCAAGAGCGGGTGGGCCGTGCGCTGTCGCGCACGGAGGCGGAGTGGGTGAACTTCTATCGGCGGTACGCCGTCAATGGCGTCACCGTATCGACGATCTTCGCCGCTTTCCTGGCGGCCACTACGCTCTATGCCGTTCATGAGATCGAGGGCGCCCGCTTGACCGTGGGCGATTTTGTCCTGATCACCACCTACATGTTGCAGGTCATTCGACCCGTCGAGGCGCTCGGGTATGCGATGCAGGGATTTTCACAAGGCGCGGCCATGCTGGAAAAGATGCTTGCGCTGTTCCACGAGAAATCCGAGCCGCAGCAGCCGGGTAACGCCGCCCGCGTTGAGGGCCCCGGGCACCTGGAATTTGAGAATGTAACGCTGTCCTACGGGCCTCACCGCGCGGCGCTCCAAGGCGTGAGCTTCGAGGTCCCGGCGGGCAAGATGGTGGGTATTGTCGGCGCGAGCGGGTCGGGTAAGTCGACGCTCGTCCGGCTGCTGATGCGTCTCCTCGAGCCGGATACCGGCCAAATCTTGCTTGATGGCGTGCCGATCGCAACGCTCTCGCTGTCGACCTTGCGCCAATCGATTGCGGTCATCCCACAGGATACGGTGCTCTTCAACCAGTCGGTGGGCGACAATATCGCCTTTGGCAAGGCAGATTGCACGCGGGACGAGATTGAGCAGGCGGCAAGGCGGGCGCACCTTCACGAACTTATCGCGAGCTTGCCCGATGCCTACGATACGAATGTCGGGGAGAGAGGGCTCAAGCTTTCGGGGGGAGAGCGGCAGCGACTGTCGATTGCGAGGGCGGCGATCAAGCGCCCGCGAATCTATATTTTCGATGAAGCCACTTCGGCGCTCGATTCGGCAACCGAACTCGAGATAGTCCGAAGCCTGCAGGAAATATCTCGGTCCATCACCACACTGGTAATCACCCACAGGCTGTCAACCGTCGTACACGCAGACGAGATCATCGTGCTGGAGACAGGAACGGTGATCGAGCGGGGCACGCACGCCTCCTTGCTGCGACAACACGGTCGGTATGCCGCGTTTTGGATAGCGCAGCAATCGGGGTCCGCGGCCGCCTAGCGATTGCGACGCAGATCTCATTTCTCATCTTTTCTTCCCAGGCTATGCCACATTCTAGAGCATGTCCGTCATCATCAAGCGCGCCTCCAGAACGTCACGATTCGGCCGATAAGCGTACTGGCGGGTGCGACGCGCATGTTCATGCTGCCACCCCCATAGTCGCGGAGTACGGATGGCGAATTATTGTATGTGTGAGGCACGCGGCGTCGCAGCTCTGAATCGGCTTCGGATCCGCGGCTTGCTCGCGGTTCTACTCATTGCCGTCTGCGCGCACGCGCTCGCCCTCGAACCGTCGCTGCAGCCGAGCCAGTATGCTCTCGACAATTGGCAGATTCCGGAGGGACTACCGCAGACCTCCGTTCAAACGATCGCGCGGACACCGGACGGCTATCTGTGGGTCGGCACCCAGGAGGGACTGGCCCGCTTCGACGGGGTTCGGTTCACGGTGTTCGACACCGGCAACGAACCCGCCATCCTGGACAAGTACATCTCCGTCCTGTTCGTCGACCACGCCGGGCGGCTGTGGATTGGGACACGGTCCGGAGTGGCCGTACTCGAGAATGGGCACTTCACACCGTTCAACAAAATCGCGGGACTCGCGCACGCCTACGTGCGCGCCATCACCGAAGGCGGGGCTGGACGCTTGTGGGTGGGAACGGAGAATGGCCTGTTCGAGGTCGGCGGCTCCAGCGCCCACTCGTTCGATAAGTCGAGCGGGCTGCGAGATAGTCGCATCCGAGCGTTGCACGAAGACCACGCCGGCGTGCTGTGGGTAGGCACCGGAGCGGGTTTGCTACGCTTTGACGGCGGGCACTTCGACGCCATACCACTGGGGGCGGGAAGCACGGACGTTCCGGTCACGGCGATACACGAGGATACCGACGGCACGCTGTGGATGGGAACCGCAACCGGAGCGCTGTATAGCGGTACCGGCGATCACTTCAATGTCGTGGCTGAACCGGGGCGCTTAGGATCGGTCGTCCGCGCGCTCACGCGCGATCGCGATGGCGGTTTGTGGATAGGCACAAACGGCGGCGGACTCGTGAGGTGGCAAAACGGAAAGTTCAGCGCGCTGTCCAGCAATCTGTTTGCCGCAAGCGATCTACATTCACTGCTGGAAGATAACGAGGGAAGCCTGTGGATCGGCAGTCACGGGGCCGGGTTATTGCGGTTGCGTGATGGAAAATTCGCATCGGCCGGCGAACCCGAGGGTCTGCAGGGCAACCTGTCTTGGACCATCGCGGCGCGCAGCAGCGGCGGCCTATGGGTCGGGTCGGACGGCGGACTCAGCATCTACAACGACGGCCGGTTTCAGCATGTTGCCGGACCGCAGGGTCACGAAAGCGTCGCGGTGCGGGCGGTGCTCGAGGACCGGCGAAATGTCTTGTGGGTCGGCACGGAGGGCGCCGGCGCCTATCGACTCGACCAGGACAGCATGACCTTGTTCAATCGGCACAACGGCTTGTCCGGAGATACGGTGACGGCACTCATCGAGGACCGGCAGAGCCGCATCTGGGTCGGTACGAACGAGGGTCTCGACGTGATCGACCAGGGCAAGGTCACGTCGATGCAGTCGCTACTGCGCGCGTCCGGCCCTACCTCGGTCCACCTCATTTACGAAGATCGGGCAGGGAGCCTTTGGGTAGCGACCGAGACTCAGGGTTTGTTCGTGATCGATGCACGCGGCACCCGCCACCTGGGCAGGGCCGACGGCCTGCCCAGCGATTGGGTCATCGCCATCCACGAAGACGACCGAGGAGCCGTATGGCTCGGTACGACCGACGGCCTGGCGCTGTGGCGCGGCGGCAAGCTCATCTCGCTAACGCGCTCCGGCGGTCCGCTGCGGGAGACCATCATGCAACTTCTCGAGGATGATGCGCACCAGATTTGGTTCACCACCAATAAGGGTCTGGTGTCCGTGCCACGCGATGAGCTGGACGCCTTGGCAGCCGGTGGGACCCGCGCGCCGGCGTTTCATATTTATGGCCTCGCGGACGGCTTGCGCACGGCCGAATTCGATGGCGGCAATACCGCTGCCGGCTTTCGTTCGCAGAATGGCGTGCTGTGGTTTCCAAACATTCGTGGCATCGTGCGGGTGGATCCCAGGCATATTCGAACGAATACCTTGCCGCCGCCCGTGCACATCGAACAGGTCGCAGTCGATGGAGTACCGCTGACGCTGACAGACGGGGCGCAGATTGCCCCGGGTCCGCAGCAGTGGGAGTTTCACTACACTGCGCTGAGCCTTCTGGTGCCGCAGCGCTCGTTCTTCAGGTATCGACTCGACGGCTTCGACCAGGGCTGGATTGATGCGGGGAACCGCCGTACTGCCTACTACACCGGGCTTGCGCCGGGGACATACACTTTTCGCGTAATCGCCAGCAATAATGATGGAGTCTGGAGCGATATCGGCGCGAGCTTTCGCTTCACCCTCAAGCCGCACTTCTTTCAGACATTCTGGTTCGGTCTGTTGTGCATCGTTGCCATCGTGGCCCTCGCGGGCGCGTGGTATCGCCTGCGCGTGGGGCGCCTCAGGCATCTAGCCGGTGCTCTTAGCGAACAAGTGGCGTTGCGCACGCGGGATCTTGAGTTGGCCAATGCTGAACTGCTGCAGGCCAAGGATCGGGCCGAACTCGCGGCCCAGGTGAAGTCCCAGTTCCTGGCCAACATGAGCCACGAAATCCGTACGCCCATGAACGGCGTGATCGGCATGACGGATCTGTTGCTGGACACCGATCTGGACCGGATGCAGCGTGGTCATACGGAAACGATCCGCGACAGCGCTGCCAGTCTGCTTACCATCATCAACGACATCCTTGACTTCTCGAAGATCGAAGCCGGCAAGCTGGATCTCGAGCGGATCGACATGGACTTGCGCGACACGGTGGACGACGTCGCGCACTTGCTGGCTATTCAAGCCCACGCGAAGGGACTCGAGCTGATCACCAATGTTGACCCGCTCCTGCCCGACCGGCTGATCGGCGATCCGGGCCGCGTACGTCAAGTGTTGCTCAACCTCGGCAGCAACGCGATCAAGTTCACGCGCGACGGTGAGGTGTCGATCGACCTGCGACTCGTTTGCAGCGATGCGATCAGCACGACGATCCGCTGCGAAGTGCGCGATACCGGCATAGGAATCCCGGCCGAGCGCCTCGAATCACTGTTCCAGCCGTTCTCGCAGATCGACACATCGACGACGCGACACTACGGCGGTACGGGTCTCGGATTGTCGATCGTGCGTCGTCTCGTCGCGCTGATGGGCGGCGAAACCGGTGTCGAAAGCGCCGTGCAAGTCGGCTCGTTGTTCTGGTTCACGGCGCGGTTCACCAATTCGGCTGCGAAGTCCGAAATTCGCAGCTTCGACGCGGAAAAGCTCAAGAACCGGCGCGTCTTGATAGTCGACGACAACGCCACGAATCGCAAAGTGCTCAGCCTGCAGCTGACCCAGCTCGGAATGAATCCAACCTGCGTCGATAGCGCCGATGCGGCTCTGCGGGCCCTTCACGAGAACATCGATGCTCGGCCGCCCTTCGATCTGGCCGTGCTCGACTATATGATGCCGGACTGCGACGGGTTTGAGCTTGGCCGCCGTATCGCGAGCGACGAGCGGTTCAAGACGACGCGCCTGGTGCTGCTCACGTCCGCCTCGGGTACCCGCGGCGCCAAGGAATTCGCGGAGTTGGGGTTTGCAGCCTATTTGCTCAAGCCTGTCTCTCACCGCGATTTGCGCGAGTGCTTGGCCCGCGTCATGGCGGTGGACGCGGCGCAGTGGCACGAGCGCACCCAACCCATCGTGATTGCCGAGCCGACTCAAAGTACGCTCAACCAGCGGCGCATCCTGTTGGCCGAGGATAATTTAGTCAACCAGAAAGTGGCGCGCGGCACGCTGGAGAAGATGGGCTACAAAGTCGACATTGTGAGCAACGGCGCCGATGCCGTTGCCGCGTGGGAGACCGGGCGATACCAGGTGATCCTGATGGACTGCCAGATGCCGGTGATGGACGGATACCAGGCGACACGGGAAATCCGTCTGCGCGAACGCGGCGCTAACCGAGTTCCGATCATCGCGCTGACGGCCCATGCGATGAAGGGTGCCGAACAACAATGCAGGGACGCCGGAATGGATGATTACCTGACCAAGCCGCTCGACCGTGCGCGACTGGGCGAGACAATCGATCGGTATCTCGCCCCGTCCGATCCCGGATCTAGAATCGTGGAGAATGTGCGCCGCTCGCCTGAAACACCCGTTGATTCCGATGCTCCTGTCGACTGGGAACAATTCATGACTACGATGGACGGCGACCGGGAGATTGCACAGGAGTTGGTGCGGCTGTTCATCGACTCCGGCGACGCGGCGTTGCGCGATATCAGTGCTGCGTTAGGTCGCGGCGATCTGGCAGCGGTCGGCTTCGCGGCGCATTCGTTCAAGGGCTCGAGCGCGAACATTCGCGCTGAATCCGCGAGCGCGGCAGCCGCCCGACTCGAAGAGGCTGCGCGCGCCGGGGCCACCGATCGGATGTCGCAGCTGGAAGAGCAGTTACGGCGGGAAGCCGGCCGGGCGATGGATTACTTGCGCGCCCGCGCGATCTGAGTGGCCGGCGGTTGATCGCGGCGCAGTTCTTGTATCAGGCCAATCAATGCGCGCAGGCTGGCGGGTACGTGGCGCCGGCCCGGGTAGTACAGAGATATTCCGGGAAAGTGAGGTGTCCAGGCTTCCAGCGCTCGCGTTAATGTGCCAGCGGCCAAGTCGGCGGCAACATTCCATTCCGACAGGTAAACCAATCCAACCCCCGCTCTGGCCGCTTCCAACATGAGATCGGAATCGTCGAGAGTCAGGGGTCCCGACACGTCGACGGCCAGGGACTCGCCGCGACGCTCGAATTCCCAACTGTATAGTGCGCCGCTCGGGAGTCGAATTCGAATGCACCGATGCGCGGTGAGATCGTGCGGGGAGCGCGGCATGGAACGTTCGGCGAAGTAAGACGGCGCGCCGACAACAGCCATGCGCAGTCTGGGTCCGAAGGGCACGGCGACCATGTCGCGCGGCACGCTCTCCGCCAATCGAATACCTGCGTCGAACCCATCCGCGACGATATCGACGAATCGCCCCTCCGTGACAACATCCATTCTCACCTCAGGATAACGACGCAGATATTCCAGAATGACCGGCGTCATGATCTGCCGTGCAGCACCTGCGGATGTGTTGATTCGCAGAGTACCCGTGGGCGTGCCGCGATGGCTGCCGGCTTTTTCCATGGCGTCGCGTATTGCGGAGACCGCAGGCGCCACGTCGCGGACAAACTGTTCGCCGGCCTCTGACAAAGCGACACTTCGCGTCGTCCTGTTGAAGAGCCTTGCACCCAGCCGCGTCTCGAGGGCCGCGATTGTGTGGCTCAAGGCCGAAGTGGAAATGCCAAGTTCGGTCGCGGCCGCGCGAAAGCTGCGGCGTCGCGCAACGGCGAGAACGGCATCGAGCTCAAGCATTGCCGACCTTCTCATTGTCCCGATTCCATCAACAACTCATCTGCGTTTGTATGGCTTATCAGCGCAATGATAAGGCCTTATCCTGTCGTTTCACCAATTCTGCCGGAGCCCTCCATGCGTTTGATTGACCGGATTTATATCGATGGCGCGTTTGTCACCCCCCATGGCAGCGAGCTCTTTGAGTTGTTCAACCCAGCAACCGAACAGGTAATCGGCCGAGTGCGATTGGCCGACGCCGAGGATGCACGTCTGGCGATTGCCGCGGCCAAACGGGCTTTCCACGCATTCTCGCGTACGAGCAAAGCGGCGCGCGTTGCCCTGTTGCGGCGCATGCATGAGTCGGTGCTGGGCTGTGCGGACGAACTCACTGAAGCGGTAATCGAGGAGTACGGCGCGCCGGTCTCGCGCGCCCGCTGGATGGCCGGGCATGCGTCCAGCGTTCTGCTCGATGCGGCGACGCTCCTCGAGAGCTACGAATTCACCCGCCGAGCCGGTATTGCCGACGTGGTCATGATGCCCCTGGGGGTTGCCGGATTGATAACGCCGTGGAATAGCGATGCCGGTTTCATTTGCGGCAAGCTCGCCGCAGCGATCGCTGCGGGATGTACGGCGGTCATCAAGCCAAGTGAGATGAGCGCGATCCAAACACAAATCGTTACCAAGGCGCTTCATGAGGCTGGACTGCCGCCCGGCGTATTTAACATCGTTACGGGCCGCGGCGATGTGGTGGGGACTGAAATCAGCACTCATCCCGATGTCGCGAAAGTGTCTTTTACGGGCTCCACGGCCGTGGGTAAAACCATCCTGCGCGCCGGCGCCGATACGCTCAAGCGCGTCACCTTGGAACTCGGCGGCAAGTCGCCGTTCATCATTCTCGACGATGCCAACTTGGCGGAAGCCGTGCCGCTGGCGGTTCAGGCAGGCTTCATGAACAGCGGCCAAGCGTGTATCGCAGGTACTCGGATTCTGGTCCCGAAACATCGGCTGCAGGAGTTCGAGATTCTGGTGAAATCCATCGTCGAGAAGTGGCAGTCTGGCGATCCACGAGACCCAAAAACCGACATAGGGCCCATGGTCAGTCAGAAGCAATGGGATCGGGTGCAGCGGTATATCCGCATCGGAATCGACGAGGGTGCGAAGTTGCTGGTGGGTGGTGAGGGGCGTCCCGACGCGGTGGAGCGGGGTTGGTTCGTGCGGCCGACCGTGTTCACGTCAGTCCGCAACGACATGACGATCGCACGTGAAGAGATCTTTGGTCCGGTGCTGTCGATCATCACCTATCGCGACGAGGAGGAGGCGATTGCGATCGCAAACGACACCAACTATGGTCTGCAGAGCTACGTGATGTCATCCGATATGGCACGGGCGCGATCGGTTGCCTCGCGCATCGAGGCTGGCCGTGTGCTGATCAACACGCTTGCCCATGAACCGACAGCGCCATTCGGCGGCTTCAAACAGTCCGGCATCGGGCGTGAATATGGACGGTTCGGCCTCGAGGCGTTCTTAGAACCAAAATCGATCCTCGGCACGCACGCGGCGTAAAGACAGTCGAATGGTGGAATTCCGGAGAGGTCGGATCACAAGTCATTGATTGTAGGGGGTCACGGGTCGCCGACACTCGAAGCGCGTGATCGCGTTCGGCGGAGCGCTACGTATCCTAGCGAACAGACTTTTCCGGTTCCTGAGACTTAAGCTGTCTTTTGCCGTAGCCGTCGTTTCGTGCCTCAGGAACTCTAGTTGACCATTCCAAAAGCCCTGCACGTGACAAATACGCTGATCGCAGGCGCACCGTCCAAGGAACGACTGCGCTTCCTAGCGAATTGCGAGCCAGTGGATCTCGTGTTCGGCGACATCTTATATGAGGCCGGTCGACCGATTGAGCACGTCTACTTTCCTCTCGTCGGATTTATCTCGCTAGTGGCAACGCTCGACGGCCGTCAGCCGTTGGAAATGGGCCTTATAGGCAATGAAGGGATGCTGGGAGTAACCCTGACGCTTGGTGTAAAGACCGCACCGATGCGCGCCGTGGTGCAAGGCGAGGGCACCGCATTGCGAATGACCGCCGTCCAGTTGATCCGCCAGTTGCGCGACAGTCCCACCATGCTTCGCGCCCTCGATCGCTACTTGTATGTCTTGATGGCGCAACTGACGCAATCCTCTGCCTGCACTCGCTTTCACGAGATCGAGCCGCGACTCGCACGGTGGTTGCTGATGACCCACGACCGGGCACACGCCGATCATTTTCACCTCACGCACGAGTTTCTCGCCGGCATGCTCGGGGTACGCAGAAGCGGTGTAAGCGTCGCAGCGGCCGAGCTGCAATTGAGGAAGATCATTCGCTATTCCCGTGGCAGGATCAGCATCCTGAACCGTAAGGGTCTGGAGGCGGCCTCTTGCCTCTGCTATGACGCCATGATCAAAGGCTATGCGGACGTGTTCGGTTAGCCGAAGGCGCTGGAGAGGGGGGCCCGCGCCGACACTTTCACCGGAATATTGACCCGCACCCGCACGCCCCAGCGGTGTTCGATTCGGTTCGCTCCCATAAGATTTGTTCCCTCGGATTCTACGATGGGCGGCTGAGCCACGCCCTAGCTGTGCGTAGGGTGTGCCGGCCCCGGCGCGTGATACGGCCGACAAATTGGCGAAGCAGGATATCGGTGGGAAACGCACCATCAACCTTCGTCCAAGTGACGCTCCTGACAAGGCGGTGAATCGTTTTCGACGGTAAGTCTTGTAGCAGCACTCGTAAGAACATCCGCTATTTGATGGCACCTGGCGCGGCCGCACCCAAGACGAGGATGGGCGCACATGCTCGAATTCTGCCCTGTGGCATTAGGACGCACTGTTCGGTAACGCACATAGGCATGAAAATGGAACGGCGGCGCTGCGGGTACGTAACAGCATGGTGCGATGCCGCGAGCGGCGTCGCCAACCCTGCAAACCGATCGACCTGGGAAACGCCTGGGTGGAGTAACATGACATCTGTACGCTATCACGCATAGCGCCGTCGGAGATTCGTTTGGACCTAGCCGGCGACCCAAGGGAAAATCAACTACTGGCGGCTGTGCCCCACAAGGAGTGGGCGCGATGGCTGCCGCATTTGGAAGCCGTGGAATTGCCGCTGGGTACCGTGATTTATGAGTCCGGCGGTAAGTTGGCCCATGTGTATTTTCCGACCACAGCCATCGTTTCACTGTTGTACGTCATGGAAAACGGAGGCTCCGCCGAAATTGCGGTAGTCGGGTACGAGGGCCTCGTCGGCATTTCATTGTTCATGGGCGGCGAATCCACACCAAGCCGCGCCGTCGTGCAAAGTGCTGGAACGGGATTTCGGCTCAAAGCGAGCCTGGTGATGGAGGAGTTCAATCTGGCGGGCCCGGTCCTGCATCTACTGCTGCGCTACACGCAGGCGCTCATCACTCAGATGGCGCAGACCGCCGTTTGCAATCGCCATCATTCGCTCGACCAGCAGCTGTGCCGCTGGCTGTTGTTGAGCCTGGATAGGCTGCGGTCCAACGAACTCGTGATGACGCAAGAGCTGATTGCCAACATGCTCGGCGTCCGTCGCGAAGGCGTCACCGAGGCGGCCGGGCGGCTGGATAAGTCAGGACTAATCCGCTACCAGCGCGGCCGCATCACGGTGCTCGACCGGCCCGGACTGGAATCGCGCACCTGCGAGTGCTACGCCGTGGTGAAGAAGGAATACGATCGATTGCTGCCTCTCGAGACCTCACAATGAGAGCGCTGTAAACGCACACATGCGGGGACCGCGTCGCATTGGCTCCCGAAATTTGCTAATTGTTAGAGAAACCAGTACCTTGCGCGGCCTGGAGAACAAGCCTTGTAGAACCCTGGCGAGCCCGGAGTTCGCTGTTTTGTCGATTGGCTCGGTGGCAGAGTGGTCATGCAGCGGCCTGCAAAGCCGTGTACGCCGGTTCGATTCCGACCCGAGCC
>Ga0137412_10000047_pt3 | contig 19082 bp, 11 predicted proteins | sample CZODoug2_1_16fun_FD_122160 | JGI IMG/M metagenome (GOLD analysis project Ga0137412, IMG submission 122160) | Vadose zone soil fungal communities from Angelo Coast Range Reserve, California, USA - CZODoug2_1_16fungal (Hybrid Assembly) | ecosystem: Environmental > Terrestrial > Soil > Vadose zone...
AAAAAAAAAAAAACAGAAAAGGGGTATAGAGGAAGGGAAAAGTTAAAATGGTTGTCTAAAAATAAATAAAAGGGGGGGAGAAAAAAAAAAAAAAAAATAACAAGCAAAGGTGATTATGATCATTACAATGATCATAGTAATCGGAAGTTATGATGATTATAGTTATGGCTTAAGTAGAAAAACCATAGATAATAAATAAGGCTTGCTTTTTTTAGTGAAATAAAATAAAGTTTAAATATAAAAATGACAGAGGTCAACGGTTGCGGATTACCCAACAAATATAAGCAGAGCGAATTAGGTTTTATAAAAAAACTAAGAAAAAAGCAAAAAAAAAAATTAATAAATAATTAGAATGTGTTAAATAATAAAAATACAAACAACTCTTAAAAAAGATTTAAATATAATCGATTAAATTTTTATATTTACCTTTCCCATTTATCGCGTAGCGATCGCTAGCGGCAACAATAATTAAAATTGGTATTTTTGCCTTCATCATTACCACTTTGCAGTTTTCTTATTATATTAAAAATATAACTAGAGCAAAGGTACTATGATCATGAAAACCTTCTTTTCTAGGGGTTCCCTCCAGTTGCAAGAGGACCTTTTTACCTTTGCAAAAGCACAGGCAAAAGAAACAGTCCTAGTACAAAGGTGGCTTTTGAAAAATAAAGGGATTGCACCCTTTCGGGTTACCTAGCACCAACAGAGAAAAGCGAGGATTAGAATAGAGCGAAAGTAATGATGGTTTATATATAATGATTGCGCTTAATTAATTACTAATCTATATTTATTTAAATAAATATTTTAATTTTACTTTACTTTTGCACGTAGCTATACTTAATACTTTATCCCCGGGTCCAGAGCGGGGCTGGGGTTACCCCTTTTGAGCTAAGCGTATTGTGTAATGTATATTACAAAAAGGATAAGTAAATAAAGTAATATTTTTAAGAAAAACTCAAACTAGAAGTTAAAAAAAGCAACCAGCAGTACTTTCGAGTATCATTTAAGTGGTCACTGGTTTAGGAAACCTTTGATTTAGGAAACCTTTGGTTTACCTAAAATTAAATTTTAATTTATTAATTTTTATAAAAATTTAGATTTGTCCTTTGCTTTTTACTCTCCTTTGCTTTTGCTTGTTCCTTCCTAATGATCGCTGCAGGTCCTATTGCTAATGGAAGGCAACAGAGCAAATAAAAGGCACAGAAGAACAGAATAACAATTAAGAGAAAAATAAAAATATTTCAAAGAAATGGTGACTACAAATACTACGCCTTTAATAGATAATCTAGTGAGTTTATTCTTTAACTTAGCAGATGTTTTAAGTATAATTTTACCTGTTTTATTGAGTGTTGCTTTCATGACAATTATTGAAAGAAAACAATTAGCCGCACATCAAAGAAGAGTAGGACCTAATACTGTAGGTTATTATGGTATTCTTCAACCTTTTGCTGATGCTTTAAAATTAATTTTAAAGGAAACAGTTATACCTTCTCAATCTAATAAAATTATTTTTTATTTAGCTCCAGTATCTACATTAGTATTTAGTTTATTAGGTTGGGCAGTAATACCTTTTGGTCAAGGACTAGTATTATCTGATTTAAGTTTAGGTATATTATATACTCTAGCCTTATCTTCTTTAGGTGTTTATGGTATATTATTAGCTGGTTGGTCTGCTAATTCTAAATATGCTTTTTTAGGTTCTTTAAGATCTACTGCAGCTATGATTTCTTATGAGTTAATTTTAAGTTCTGCTATATTAATAATAATTTTATTAAGTGGTAGTTTAAATTATATTACTATTATAGAAATACAACAATCTATATGGTTTATAGTTCCTTTATTACCTGTTTTCATTTTTTATTTTATTGCTATACTAGCTGAAACTTCAAGAACTCCATTTGATTTACAAGAGGCTGAATCTGAATTAGTAGCGGGTTTCTTTACAGAACATTCATCAGTGCCATTTGTATTTTTCTTCCTTGCAGAATATTCTTCAATAGTATTATTTAGTTGTATAACTGCAATATTGTTCCTTGGAGGTTATAACTTCAAAGAATTATTTATTAATGATTCTATTTTTAATTTACAAGCTATATTTCTAGGATTAAAAACTTGTATTTTTACTTTTTTTTTCGTGTGGTTCAGAGCAACATTACCAAGATTAAGATATGATCAATTAATATCACTTTGTTGGTTAAATTTATTACCTGTTGCCGTCGCATTTATTATATTAGTGCCAAGTATTTTAATAGCGTTTGATATTTCTCCTTATTAAATCTATCCCCGGTCCCTCCCCCGGGTTTCCCCCTTTTGCTTTGCACTTTTGGGGTGAGTCCTTTGTTTTGAACTTTTGGGGAGAGTCCTTTGCTTTGCACTGTTGGGGAGAGTCCTTTTCTGTGCACTTTTGCTTGTGCAAAGCAATAGGCTTAATCAAAGGATAGTCTTAAGCAAATGAACAATAACAGCCACCTTTAGGTTTGTCCGAGGACTTCAGGTCCCAAGGAACACCTTCCTTTGCTTTGCCTTTGTTTTTCCTTTGCTTTTCCTTTGCTTTTCCTTTGCTTTTCCTTTGCTTTTGCAAATGCAAAAGGCACAGGCAAAAGGGAGAGTAAAAAGCAAAGGAGAATAAAAGAATAGAGGGTACTTAGATAATAAAAAATTAAAATTAAAATAAAAAAAAAATTAAAAAAAGGGTACTTTTTCCTTTGCTTTGCTCTGTTGCTTTAAGCAAGGAAGCAAAAACCCCTTTGCTTTGCCTTTTGCATTTGCTTTGCACTTTTGGGGAGAGTCCTTTGCTTTTAAAGAGGCTTAATCAAAGGATAGTCTTAAGCAAATGAACAGGCAAAGTAAATGAGAGTCTTAAGCAAAGGTTAAATTACTTTATAAAAATTAAATATAACCCCACATTTATTAAATGAAACAAAAATGAATAAAATAACAAAATGAATATATCTTTAATATTATTTTTAATAGGAATCTTAGGTTTTATATTAAACAGAAAAAATATAATCTTAATGATAATAGCGATAGAAATTATGTTATTATCTGTAACACTATTAGTTTTAATAATGTCTTATGGTTTTGATGATAGTATAGGACAAACATTTAGTATTTATATAATATCAATTGCAGGTGCTGAATCTGTAATAGGTTTAAGCATATTAGTAGCATATTATAGATTAAGAGGGACAATATCACTACAAAATTAATGTATTTATCAATAATAGTTTTACCTTTATTAGGATCAATAGTGAGTGGTTTCTTAGGTAGAAAAGTAGGTGTAACCGGATCTCAAATAATAACCTGTACTAGTTTAATAGTATCATCTTTCTTAATGACTGTCGCCTTTTATGAAGTAGGTATCTGTGGTTCACCTGTTTCAATAGATATTATTAGTTGGCTAAATATAGAATTATTGAGTATATCTTGGTATTTTTATTTTGATCAATTAACAGTCTCTTTAGGTTTAGCTGTATTATATTGTTCAACTTTAATACATATTTATAGTGTAGATTATTTATCTACAGATCCTCACAATCAAAGATTTTTTTCTTACTTATCTGCTTTTACAGCTGGTATGTTAGTTTTAATATGTGGGGGTAACTTTTTTGTAATGTTTGTAGGTTGGGAAGCAATTGGAGTTGTATCATATTTATTAATTAATTTTTATTTTACTAGAATACAAGCAAATAAAGCAGCTATGTTAGCTTTTACTATGAATAGGGGAGGAGATATGTTAATGAGTATAGGTTTTTTTGCTATATTTTCTATTTTTGGTTCTTTAAATTACTCAGAAGTCTTTACTTTAGTGCCTTATTTGAATGAAGTAGCTATTACTATTATAGCTCTATTATTATTAGGAGGTGCTTTAGCTAAAAGTGCTAATATACCTTTACACTCTTGGTTACCAGGAAGTATGGAGGCTCCTACACCTGTAAGTGCTTTATTACATGCTGCAACTCTAGTAACCGCTGGTATATATTTATTAATAAGAATATCTCCTATTTTAGAATTTAGTGGTAGTGTATTATTAATAATAACTTTAATAGGATCAAGTACTGCCTTTTTTGCAGCAACTTGTGGATTATTACAAAATGATTTAAAAAGAATAATTGCTTTTAGTACGATATCTCAATTAGGATATATGATGATGGCAATCGGTTTAAGTCAATATAATGTAGCCTTAATGCATACTGTAAATCATGCTTTTTTCAAAGCTTTACTATTTTTAGGAGCTGGTGCAGTAATCCATTCATTTGCAGACCAACAAGATATTAGAAAAATGGGAGGTTTAATAAAATTTTTACCTTTTACTTACTCAGTAATGTTAACAGGTTCTTTAAGTTTATTAGCTACTCCTTATTTAACTGGGTTTTATAGTAAAGATTTAATATTAGAATTAGCCTATGGTCAATATAGTTTTAGTGGTATGTATGCTTTTATATTAGGATCTATTACAGCAGGTATAACTGCTTTTTATAGTTTTAGATTAATAAGTTTAGTTTTTTTAACTAATGCTAACGGTCAAAAAGAATCTTATTTAAATTCTCATGAATCTAAAATAGGTACTATAATTCCATTATTAATTTTATCTCTTTTTAGTATATTTTTTGGATTCATTTTTTCTGATTTATTTGTAGGTATAGGTACTGATTTTTTTGCTAATTCTATTTTTACACATCCTAATAATATAGCATTAGTGGAAGCGGAATTCTCTTTAAATCCTATTATAAAATTATTACCAGCAATATTAAGTTTCTTTGGTGCAGCTTTAGCTATATATATGTACCATATACAACCTCATATTTTAATTAATTTAACTTTTGATACTTCTAATAAAAGCCTAGCTAACCTGAATAATGACGCTAGAATGATAGAGGCTAGAGACCAAAATAATTTAATATCAAACATAACAACCCAAGGTGTACCACTAGGTATAACAGTGGCTGAAAAATATACTAATAATACCTTTCCCGGGTCCCTATCAGGTGGGGCTAATTCTATAAATTATATAGGTAAAAGTATTTATACTTTCTTAAATGGTAAATATTTTTTTGATACTATTTATAATCAATATTTAGTAGTTAATGGATTAAAATTAGGATATACTATATCTAAAGAAATTGATAGAGGTGCAATAGAATTATTAGGACCTTATGGTTTATCTAACTATTTAAATAATACTGGTAAAAATTTAGCTAAATTAGATACTGGGATCATTACTACTTATTCTTTATATATTACTTTAGGTTTATTAGCTTTATTATTTTTAGTTTTTGCTCCTTTATTTTTTAATACCTTTATTCAGACAGGGGATAATCTAGATGAATTTAGATTATTTATAATTTATTTTGCTTCAGCTTTTTTTGTCCTTAGTCCTAATGAAAATAAAGATAATAGTAGAGATGTTAATTAAGATAATAATTAATTCATTAGTAAATTATTTAGGATTACAAAATAAGTCTCAATTAAATCGATTTAGTTTTACTGAATCATATTATTTAGCCTTTGCCCCGAGGGCTTCAAATAAAGGGGATAGTATATATTTACAGAGTAAAAATGATCATAGTAACAGTCAAACTATATCAGCTTTGGATATAACAAATCCTAATTGAAGTGATTCATTTATAAATTCTCCTTTAGAAGAAAATCTAATTCCTCATATAATAAATGTTTTATCTAATAATTTATTACTTCACTTTATAATATTGTATTTATTAATAATGTTATTAATAATCTTTACTTGTAAATTTATACTTACAGATAAGATAGAATTTACCAGAATACAAACTTATCCATTAGGTGGTTGAATAAAATATATAATAAACAAATTTATTTCTATTTGGAAATTTACAAGTAATTTTTGAATATATTTTATATTGTTTAATGTTTTAATCTTTATTTCTGGTTCTATTTATTCTATTTATAGTTTATTAGTTTTATTTAAATAAATAACCCCTTTACTTGGTTTTAAAAGATCTTGTATGTGTAAATTAGCTTATATTTGGGGAGGTGGTATTTATGATACGATTAGTATTTGATATTAAAAAAGGAATCCTTAACTTGAATCTTAAATTACCATATTACAAGTTGTTAAATTTAAATGGGTCTAAATATCAGAACAATTGTTTTGTGCCAGTGTTATCAAATTTTTTCTCCGTTATTACAAAAATGGGGTTCCCTTATATCTTAAAGTGCTCAAAAGGAAGTAAAGTCTTAACTTTGCCTTTATTAGTATATATCCTTTAGACAATAAAATAGTATGCCTCTTTTTACGGTTGCTTACAAACATAAAAATAAAACGAATTTAAATTACATAGAATTTAGCTTAATTTTAGTGCAACCGTTTGTTCAGGTGCTCCTATTTATGCAACCATCCCTTGCAAAGGGGGGTGGGATAAAGTTCAAATAAAAATAAAAGTATGAAAAAATAATTTAAGTATTTAATATTATAATTAAAAGATTTCAATTCTTCTTCTAAAATTTATTATATATTTAAACTACAAAAATTAAATCTAGCCTCTGCCTCTAGCAATCGGCCAAAGTAAAAGATGGTGGTGGTTATAGGTTATAGGTTCTAGGTTATAAAGTCCTCTATTGCTCCACTATTCATCATAACATTTCTTTAGCTTAGGAATTTATGAGGTAATGGTTTTAATTTAGTATTCTTTAGCTTAGTGATTTTATGATTATAAAAATAATTAAAAGCAAAAGGAAACGAATTTTAACCATTAATCTAAAAGGTGCAAAAATAGAAAAAGACAAAATATAACCGAGTGAATCTAAAAAAGGGCATTTTTAAAAAAACATTTAATTAAAGTAGTAAAATTAAACAAATAATTATAATTTAAAGAAGTTTTCGAATATTTACTAATAATTGTATTTCTAGCGCCCGGTCTAGTTTTAAGTATATCTCTATTTATTCTTCTAATAAGTCCCCTTTTATTTACTTACACTCATTAATTAAAAATTTTTCAAAATTTAAGCTTGGTGTATTAGGAGTATTTTATATATATTTATATGCACCAGTATTTTTAACCCCGGTCCCCTTTTGCTGTGGCCCTATGGGCAAAGGCTAAATAAAAATTATAAAAATATTTAGAAAAGTCCAAGAAAAATGAATCTCTAATAATAAAAATGCTTACCTTATTAATATTAATTCCTTTATTAGGTTCTTTACTAATTTTACCTATGTCTGATACTTTAGAGGGTCAATCTCAAATGAAAAAAATCGCTTTAACAACTTCTTTAATAAATTTTTTTATTTCTTTATTCATATGGTATCAATTTGATTCTAGTACTAGTCAGTATCAATTTGTATCTGAATTTAATCAATTAAACTTTTGCCATTTAAATTTTGGTATAGATGGAATCTCTCTTTATTTTGTATTATTAACAACTTTTGTGACACCAATCGCTTTGTTATCGAATTATACTAATATTACTAATAGTTTAAAATTTTTTTTAATTTCATTTTTAGTTTTAGAGACATTACAAATTTGTGCTTTTGTTTCTTTAGATTTATTATTATTTTATATATTTTTTGAAAGTGTATTACCTATTTTATTTATAGTAATTGTAATATTTGGTCATGGTAATTTAAGATTTAGATCGGCTTTTTTATTTTTTTTATATACTTTAGCTGGAAGTTTACCTATGTTATTATGTATTTTACTAATTTATAGTTATATTGGTTCTACCGATTTTCAATTAATTTCTTTATATGAAATAAGTTTAGATAGTCAAAAAATTTTATGGTTAGGATTTTTCTTAGCTTTTGCCGTTAAAACTCCTTTATATCCATTTATTATTTGGTTACCTAAAGCTCATAGTGATTCTCCTTTAGCCGGTTCTATTTTACTAGCTGCTACTATTTTAAAATTAGCTACTTATGGTTATTTAAGAGTTTTAATTAATTTTTTACCTGATGCTACTAATTATTTTAGCCCTTTAATACAAACTGTAGCGATTATTTCTTTAATTTATGCTAGTTTCTCTACAATTATTCAACAAGATACTAAAAGATTAATTGCTTATAGTAGTGTTGCACATATGGCTGTAGTTGTTTTAGGATTATTTTCTAATAACTTACAAGGTATAGAAGGAGCAATTTTATTAGCTATTGGACATGGTTTCACATCACCCGCTTTATTTATTTGTGTAGGTGGTATTATTTATGATAGAACTGGAACTAGAATTATTAATTATATTAGAGGTTTAGCTACTTATATGCCAGTATTCACTATTTTATTCTTTATATTTACTTTATGTAATACAGGTATTCCTTTAAGTATTAATTTTTTAGGAGAACAATTATCTTTATTAGGTATTTGGCAACAAAATCCAATAATCACAGTATTAGGTGCTAGTGGTATATTATTATCTGCTTGTTATTCTATTTTTTTATATAATAGAATATCTTATGGAAATATATCACCTTATCTACCTCCTTTAAAAGATATAAATAGAAGAGAATATTTTTTATTAATTAGTTTATTAATACCTATTGTTATTTTTGGTATATTACCGAATATTTTATTAGATTCATTACATATGTCAGTTACTTCTTTAATATATGATATACCTTTTTAAAATAACACATATATTAAGGAGTATTTATACCTTCAACTTGCCTTAACACTTCTATTTTTTGTTTAGCCTTTGCTTTAAGCAAGGAAGCAAAACCCTTTTTATTTTATCCTTTGCTTAAACTCTCATTTGCTTATACTCTCATTTGCTTATACTCTCATTTGCTTAAGACTATCCTTTGCTTAAGACTATCCTGTGCTTTTGCCTATTGCTTTGCAAAGGACTCTCCCCAAAAGTGCAAATCAAAGGACTCTCCCCAAAAGTGCAGAAAAAAGGAAAAAGGCAAATAAAAGGCAACAGAGCAAAGCACAGGGGTTTTGCTTACTTGCTTAAAGCAACAGAGCAAAGAAAAGGCAAAAGTATAAACAGAAGGTTTGCCTAACCGGGACTCAGGCCAAGTGGGTCTAAACTAATAAATTTTCTATGATTATCATATCCCCTCCACCCTCCTCAGAGCGATCGCTCTGGGGATAAAATTAACAATAAAATATTTTAATTTCGATTTAAGTAATTTAAAGTAATGGTATAAATAAATTTATCCCCTTTATAAGTATAAGCTCTATAAATTTTTTGATTCATCTTAAAATAATTAAAACATTTTTACCTCTAGCATCCCCTTTTTTTAGTGGGACTAAGCAAGATAAAAAAAAACTAGGGTCAGAAATACCTAAAAAATACCTTAGTAATAACCTAGAAATACCTTAGGAATAATTTAGTAATACCTTAGGAATAATATAGGAATACTTTGATAAGCATAAAACATCCTCGCTGGAGCAATAGCAATCTGGATATCTTCTTATTTTTAATTAATTATTAGTAGCTAGAGGTTATCCAACACCTCTACCTCTGGCCTTTGCCCCTCCACCGGACCTGCGGTCCTCGTACAAGGCTTGCTTAAGCTTTTTCCTTTGCTTTGCCTGTTGCCTCTGCAAAAGCAAAGGAAAAGGCTTAAGCAAAGGAAAAATAAAGGGCTACAGAAGGCTAGAGCAAAGGAAAGTTTAGAAGTTTTTTGTTTTTTCTAAATTTGATCTTATGGAATATATAAAGCAGGTTAGCGAAAAATTCATTTTATTTTGAATAATATTTAAGCTTTTTTTAAAGCTATGTACATTAATTTAAATTAATATTAACACTATATTTTTATTTAACTTCACTATATATTTATATACCTAAAAACGGAATTGAACCGCTATTAACTTATTACAAGTAAGCCGTTTTACCTATTAAACTATTCAGGCTATTTTTTAATTTTAATAATTCTACACTCTAATCTCCTATTTGTAGCTCTTTTTATTGTTTCTTTTAATATTGAGCTATTAAGAACCACCTCACACTTAATTTTAACCTTTGCACATACTTTGATCTTATACCCGAACCTTTGCCATTACCTTGTCCTCAATTCCACTAAAATTCTCCCCCTCCTATTATTACTTTCCTTTGCTCTAGCCTTCTGTAGCCCTTTATTTTTCCTTTGCTTAAGCCTTTTCCTTTGCTTTTGCAGAGGCAACAGGCAAAGCAAAGGAAAAAGCTTAAGCAAGCCTTGTACGAGGACCGCAGGTCCGGTGGAGAGGCAAAGGCCAGAGATAACAGGGGAGGGCTCCACAATTCCTGGTTAAATATGCCTACAACCGTTTGTATTACTATTTATCTATGCTCTGTTCTTATTTTTTATTTCTTTTGCAAATAGCCCAAAGGCGAAATTAATAAATAATAAATGCTTCGCTAAATATAATAAAAATATTTTATCTTTCTCCAGCGTAGCTGTCGCTACGCGGCTAGTTATCCCGGGGATAGAGTAGCTTTAGCAGCTTTGGTTGATTTTTCAACTATAGAGGCTTTAGTTGGTTCACCTAACTTTAGCTAGGTTACCCTAAAAACAACAGAAGTAAGTAAAACCTTAATAGCTAGATATAATGGTATCCGCTACATCCACTACATCCACTACATCCACTACATCCACTACATCCACTACATCCACTACATCCGCTACATTCGCTACATCCGCTACATCCGCAGGTTTTTTTTTATATTTTATCATGTTTTTTTATATGTTTATTTTAATTTATATATTACCTCCACTTGTTTACTTAAAGAATAGTGGTGAAGGTTAAAGAACGTATAATTTTTTGTGTCTTTTAAAGACAACCTTGTGTTTATTTTTATGTCTTTTTAAAGAGGCCTTTAACTGTGTTAACTTGTGGTCTTCTGGTGCACCTATTTCAACAAATTATTTTTACTATTTAAGTAAGATATTGACTTTTGGGTCAGCCTAACCCGCAACCCTTTGATTCCTTTGCTTTTTCCTTTGGGGGAGAGTCCTTTGCAACAGGAAAAAGCAAAGGAAAAACAAGGGCTGGCAGCCCTACAGAAGGCTAGAGCCGGGGGGTAGATTAATAAAAATTTATTTAATAACATGCTTTATAAATCAATATAAACTACTAAAGTTATAAATAACACATCTATAGCTAGATAATTTCATACTTTATTTAAATTTCTTTAATACTTTAGGTTAATTTGAGAAGTTTAGTTGAAATAGATAGTTCCTATTCTTATATTTATTATTTATTTAGCTATTTTTATTTCTTTGCCTAAGCCCTGCTCTCCTTTTCTCTTGCCTTTGCTAGGCTAGAGTAAAACAAAAGGGTTTTCTAGGGGGTTAATATTTTAAATTATATAGATGGCTTAATATTTTAAATTATATAGATTATTAAAAATATCTCAAATAAAAAATTTTTTAAACAAATCATGCATTGCAACCGGTTTTATATAATTAAGTATTACCCCAAAAATAAACAGCTACAAATAAGAACAACCAAACAACATCTACAAAATGCCAATATAAAATACTAGATTCAAAACCATTATGGTGTTTTGTAGTTAATTGATAATTAATAATTCTCATTAAAGAAACAGCAATAAAAATAGTTCCTATTATAACATGAAATCCATGTAAACCAGTTGAAGCATAGAAAGCAGAACCATATACACCATCAGCCATAGTAAATCCAGCTTCAGAATATTCAAAATATTGTAAAGCTGTAAAGATTACTGCTAATATAATAGTTAAAATTACTCCGTCTATAGCTGCTTTTCTATTACCTGCTATTAAAGCATGGTGTCCATAAGTAATAAATGCACCACTAGATAATAATAAAAAAGTATTTAATAAAGGTATAGCAAAAGGATCTAAAGGAGTTATCCCTAAAGGAGGCCAAGAACCACCTATTTCGATTGCAGGTGATAAACTAGAATGAAAGAAAGCCCAAAATACTGATAAAAAAGCGAAAACTTCACTAACAATAAAAAGTAAAACTCCTAACATTAAACCATTTTTAACTTCTTTGGTATGGTGACCTAAATATGATGCTTCTATAACTACATCTCTAAACCATAAAATCATACCGTAAGTTGTTAAAATAAATCCTAAAGTTAAAATATAACCTCCATAAGAAAAACCATGCATATACGCTACTGCTCCAACAGTTAAATTTAATAAAGAAAAACTAAGTAAAATAGGCCAAGGTGAAGGATCTACCAAATGAAAAGGAAAATGTTGAAATTTATATATCGTTTTGTTCATTCTTTTTTTTTGTTTTTTATATCAAAATATAAAATTGTATTTTTGCTATTATTAAATTTATATCTAATTTGCTTTGCCCTTTTGGTAGCCCTTACCCGCAGTGGTGCAAGGTAAACCGCAGTGGTGCAAGGTAAACCGTAGTGGTGCTAGGTAAACCGCAACGGTACAACTCCTTGATAGGTTAAAAACAAGGGTAGCTCTGCATCCAATACCACATCCAATACCACAACCAATACCGTAACCGCAAGCGCAACCCTGGGTTAGGGCCACCCTTTTTATTTTTATCCTCCCATCTCTGGCCTTTGCCTTAAGTCCTTTATTTTTAAAAAGCAACCCTTGTACGAGGACTTTTTTAAATAGTCCCAAGGAGGGTGATATTTACAATTTTATTAATTATAAAAATAATTATATTGATTGCTTAAATTGTTTTCTTTTTTTCTTCTTTTGGGTCAGCCTAACCGCAACCCTTTGATTCCCTTGCTTTTTCCTTTTGGGGAGAGTCCTTTGCAATAGGCAAAAGCAAAGGAAAATCAAGGGATTGCACCATAGCGGCTTACCAAAAAGGCAAAAGCAAAGGACAGTTAAAAAAAGTTTTGTAGGTATAACACCTTTTTATGTTTGTTTCTAAAATCTTAGATTTAAGTTTTTTTAATTTTAAGCATGCTAATTTGCTCCGCTGCACTACAACTATATGCTTACTTATATAAAATTTAAGTAAACATATCTTAAATCTAACCTGTATATATTATTACTGTAAATAATTACCCTTTAAATAAGTACCTTTTAAATAGTACCACTCTATGTTATGCGAGACTTAGAATAGAGGAAAGGTAATTTAAGTATTAGATTAAGGATTTAGTTAATCGGAATTATCCGTAGTTATCCTGAAGTATACTGAGGTAGCAAAAGGTAGTGAAAGCAATATATATAGTTAGACAAATACTGCTTTTAATTAATAATTACGCGGATATGAAAAAATAAGACGTATTATTAATATATTCTAATCATTACCCTGACCTTCTGGTCTGCGCCTTAGCGCCTTTTTAATTTTACCTTTGCTTAAACTATCCTTTGCTTAAGACTCTTGCTTTGAAAAGGCAACAGAGCACAGAAAAAGGGTTGCAGAAAAAGATAAACAGGCAATTTGCCTTTGAATGATAAATACCACCATCACTACCACGATTATTACCATTATCATTTAATTAAAGGCGTCAATTTAAATGGATTAATGATTTGTGCTGGGCTAAGGTAAAAATAGCGGACGCTTAGTAGACAAACTTTAAAATTAAAGTTAAAAAAGTACATGAAAATAAGCCCTAGAAGATTTGAACTTCTACAAGTTCCTCATCAAGAAACCATTCTACCATTAAATTAAAGGCTTTAATTTATAATTTATCTAGAAAGCTTAAATTACCCTGACCTTCTGGTCTGCGCCTTAGCGCCTTTTTAATTTTATCCTTTTACTCTCCTTTGCTTAAACTCTCATTTGCTTAAGCCTTTGCAAAGCAAAGGACTCTCCCCAAAAGAGCAAAGGAAAGGCACAGGGGTTTTGCTTACGCAGCAAAAGAGCAAATAAAAGGGGTTGCAGCAAAGGACTCTCCCCAAAAGATAAACAGGCAATTTGCCTTTGAAGGGTTAAATTAATTTTAATATAACTAGTAATTTATTTGAACCAGTGTCCTTTGAAGGGTACATATTTAATTTTTGCAGTATATTTTTATTTATTTTCCCACCAGTTGCAATAGGACCTGAAGTCCTCGGACAAAAACCTAAAGGTTGCTCTGGTAATCAAAGGCAAAAGTACTTAAGTTTTGTTATAAAAAGCTAACTTTTTCCAATTACTTTTTCTCCCCTCCCCGGGGCAGAACGATAGCTAGCTATCGTTATCGGGGGAAGAGACACGAGAAAAATTGGAGCAAATAAGTGCCCAGGGTTTTTAATTAAATGCTACTTGTTTTAGACAAAATAGAAATTAAAAGGGAAAAGAGAAAAAAAAAATTGGAGGCTCAGGCATATTGGAACTATACACAAAATTTTCAAGGAAAATAATAAAAATAAACGAGCCCTTCCAGATTCGAACTGGGACAACTCTAATCGACAATTAGATACTCTACCAAATTAAGCTAAGGGCCCTAAATTAATTTCTAAATTACTTTTATTACTTTTTATTATATAAGTTTACTTTTTTTTAACCTTTGCTTTTGCCTTTGCCATTTTTGGGGAGAGTCCTTTGCTTTGCAATAGGCTTAAGTAAAGGATAGTTTAAGCAAAGGAGAGTAACAAAAAAGGAGAGTAAAAGCAACCTTTAGGTTGTCCGAGAACTGTTTCTGTTACCTTTGCAAAAGAAAAGGTAAAAAGGTCCTATTGCAAATGGAAGAAGAGTTTAAGAAAAGGTAAAATTAAAAGGGGTTTTTTCCAAATAAAAAGTGGTTAAAGTTTATTAATTTTTATTTTTATTTTTATTTTTATTTTTAATACTACCCCCGGGGTTTCCCTCCTTCTATTACATAAGAAAAAACAAAGGGGGGGTGGGACTAGTATAGCGCTCCTATACTAAAAATAAGCCGGCTTCCTTTGCGGTTGCAAACAAGTTCTATTTTTAATTGATCTGCTTATTTTTATATGCTTACTTTGGTAATGGAGTCTAGCTTATTTATACTAAGTTAAAAGTATTCAATTTATAATTTTACTATATGTTAAAATAAAATTTAGCTATATTTATAAAATAAAAAAATTTTGTCCCCTTTGCCTGTGGCCCTCCTTAAACCTGTGCAATAGTAAAAAGCAAGCCTTGTCCGAAGACTGCTAGGCCCAAGGAAGGGGGGGTGGGTCTACCCAGCGTAGCGATCGCGTAGCGGTGGTTTTATTTGGTTTTTGGGGTTGGAATTGCGTAATAGTAATTAATAAAAGGTAGTGTATAATAGTGAAAAAGGCTAATTAAATTATAAGTAATCTAAATAAAAAGGAGTGCGTATACAGCTTAAATTTTATATTTATTAATAAAAATGTTAGGCTATAGATATATATACCTAATTGATAATACCTATACTTTAAATTATTAAGTTAAATCTACCACTCAAATCATTACCATGATCATTACCATGAGCATTAAGCTAAATATCTGACAATGGAAAATTGAAGGAGGCAGACTCAGTCACTCTTCAAACCGTCACTAGAATAAATCAACATTTTTAGTGAGTACATTTTTATAATTACCCTTTTTTGTTTAGGCCTTTTTTATCGTACCATCTTTAACTTAACAAAGTTAAAGCAAAGATTGCAAGATGACCTTTTTACCTTTTCTTTTGCAAAGGCAACAGAAAAAGTCCTCTACAAAGGTTGCTTGTTACTGTTGCTTTGCAAAGGCAACAGAGCACAGGGGTTTTGCTTCCTTGCTTCCGCAGCAAAAGAGCAAAAAAAAAAATAAGTAGTAACAGAGAAAACAACAGGCGCTAAGGCTATACCAGAAGGGTTTTAACAGAGCAGGGTAGTAGGTTTTGTTTTTTCCAAATAACAACAGGGCAAGGGTTAAATTAAAAACTACTAAATTTAAATTATTTAAGCCACTGCCTCCTACTCTATTAAAATAGCCAAAATTGCAAAGGTAGGCAAAAAAATTTTTTTAAGGTAATTATGGAGGCTTAAGTAAAGGTACTTGGAGGTATTCCTTTTGCCTATGCGAGGCTCCGAATATAAAGTTTGTAATGAGTAATAATTAAAATCCATAGATGCAAGCAGTAGTATACAAAAAGAATGTTAAATACAATGTTAAATTGTTAAATTTTTACCTTAATATAAAAGAATAAATAATTTGGTTGTTCAAATAAAGTATATTTTTATATTCAATTACTTTATTATGTTTGCCTTCAACCTTTTTGTTTGTTTTGTTTTTTAGCCTTTGCTTTAAGCAAGGAAGCAAAACCTTTTTATTTTATCTTCCATTTTGCAATAGGACCTTTTTACCTTTTCTTAAGCAAAGGCTTAAGAAACAGTCCTCTACAAAGGTTGCTTGTTACTGTTGCTTTGCAAAATAAAAAAACAAACACACAAAAAAAATAAAAAGCTTATATAAACAGGCGCTTCAGCGCAGATGGTCATGAAAATGATTAAAAAAATATAATTAAATGAAAAATAATAATATAAAAACGAGTATAGTTAAATGGTATAACCTCTATCTTCCAAATAGATATTATCAGTTCGATTCTGATTACTCGTAAAATTTCTAATTTCTCTTAATTTAATATAACATTGCTTTAAGTATTTTTATTATACTATAAGTAATTTTTATTTTTATACCTTCGCTTTTTATAACACCATTTAAATTATAGCCACCCTTTTTTGGGGCAGCCATTTTTAACCTTTGCTTTTACATTTGGGGTAAGCCGCAATGGTGCAATCCCTTGAAGAAAAAGCAAGGGAATCAAAGGGTTGCGGCTTACCCCAAAGAGGGTAGAAAGGTTTAAATTTGGGTAATTATAGCGATGCAAAGCCCTTTTTTTAATATAAAGGTAGGTTATGAAATACCTACCTGAGCAGAGCTAATAATGTACAACCTATTGGTCTAAATATATAAATTTAAATTAAGTAACCTTTATTATCTCATTTTATAATATAGTTCAAATATAACTATATAACTTTAATAATTTTTATGCTTTCAATGTCTAACAACGTTTGATTTACTATTGTTTGTATTATTATTTAACCTTTGCTAAATACCTCTGGGTTCTTATTAACTTTTGGGTGCTAGGTAACCCGCAATGGTGCAATGGTGCAATGGTGCAATGGTGCAATGGTGCAATGGTGCAGTGGTGCAATGGTGCAATCCCTTGAATTTTAACAAGCCACCTTTAGGTTTTTGTCCGAGGACTTCAGTTCCTCTTGCAACTGGAGGGATAGAAGGTAAAAGGCAAAAAATCAAAAGATAAAAATATAACTAGATCAAATGTAAAACGATGGAGGCAAAAATGGTGGTACCTGTAAGTAATTATTGTAGAGCAGTGCATCCGCCCCCAAAAGATAGTTAAAAGTGGAAGCAGTAAAAAATTTTTACTATCTAGGATTGCTTTCCTAGTAATAAGTATGAATAAAAAAAAATTAAATAAAAAAAGTTTACTTGAGTAAGCATATTTATATAAATAAAAATTATTAAAGTAGAGATATTTTCTTTCAAAACTTAAGAAAACATAAAAATAACATGAATTAAAATGCCTCAATTAATACCTTTTTATTTCTTTAATCAAATCTTTGTTTCATTTATAGTATTATTTGGGATAGTATATATTTTTTCTAAATATATTTTACCTATAAATACATTTCAACAAGTAATTAGACAATATATAACTAAATTGGGAAAATAATATTAAGATTTAATTTATTTTTGTTTTAACTTAAAAGCTCACAGTGCCAAGGGTTTTATTAACCCCTTTTGTTTTGTTTTTTCAATAAAAAGGTATTAGGGTAAAGGCTAAATAAGGATAATTAAAGGCGTCCATTAAAATTTTAGGTATTGATTACTGATTATAATTACTTATTATTTATTTTTCTCCCCCGTCCCTAGCTTTTTTTCCAATAAAAAAGGCAAAAACAAAAGGCAACCCCTTTGAATTAATCTGGATTGGTCAAGGTCAGCCCAGGGTTACGGTATTCTGGGATGGGACCCGAGGATAAATATAAAAGAATAAAAATAGTAAATATAATTAACAATTTATTTTAAGGTAAAGAGGATTATTACTTTTACCTTCCATCTTTAACTTAACAAAGTTAAAGCAAAGGTTCCAAGAGGACCTGAAGTCCTTGGACAAACCTAAAGGTTGCTTAAGACTATTGGGGAGAGTCCTTTTCTTTGAACTTTTGGGGAGAGTCCTTTGCTTTGCACTGTTGGGGAGAGTCCTTTTCTGTGCACTTTTGGGGAGAGTCCTTTGCTTTTCAATAGTCTTAAGCAAAGGATAGTCTTAAGCAAAGGAACAGTAACAAGCAAAGGTAAAAAAAATAAGAATAAAAAAAAGGATGCGAAGGCAAAAAGACAGTCAAAAAAATAAATTATGTCAAATAAAAATGTTTTATATAAATTCACCACTTAGTCAATTCGAAGTAACAAACTTAATTGGAATAAATGCTCCAATATTCGGTCATTTTAATATTATCTTAACAAATTTAGCCTTATATACTTTTTTTATCTTTATAATTGTAATAGGATTACACTATTATGGAAATAATGAATCTAAATTAATTCCTAATAAATGGTCTATTTCTTTTGAATCTTCATTTGCAAGCTTAAGTAGTATGGTTAGAGAACAAATAGGATCTCAAAGTGAAAAATATTTTCCTTTTATTTATTCTTTATTTTTCTTCATTTTAATAGGTAATTTAATTTCTAATGTTCCTTATTCATTTGCTGTTACAGCTAGTGGGATTGTATCTTTAGGTTTAAGTTTAACTATTTTTATAGGTGTGACTATATTAGCTTTATCAATACATGGTATTAAGTTTTTTTCTTTCTTTATTCCTGCTGGTACTCCTTTAGCTTTAGTTCCTTTATTAGTTTTAATTGAATTAATATCTTATTTAGCTAGAGCTGTTTCATTAGGAGTGAGACTTTTTGCTAATATAACCGCTGGACATACATTATTAAAAATATTATCTACTTACTTATTTAAATTATTCACAGGTAGCCTATTAGTAGCTATAATTACTTTAATTCCTTTTGCTATATTTTTAGCTTTAATTGGATTAGAAATAGCAGTTTCTTTAATACAAGCATTTGTATTTACATTATTGGTTTGTTCTTACTTAAAAGATGCTATCGAATTACATTAATATATTTATAAATTTAAATTATATTAAGTAAATGGCTATGCTTATTTTACATAGGCATAGTTTTATAAATTTAGCTAATTTTTAGTCCCCCCCCCCC
>Ga0137412_10001328_pt1 | contig 19082 bp, 18 predicted proteins | sample CZODoug2_1_16fun_FD_122160 | JGI IMG/M metagenome (GOLD analysis project Ga0137412, IMG submission 122160) | Vadose zone soil fungal communities from Angelo Coast Range Reserve, California, USA - CZODoug2_1_16fungal (Hybrid Assembly) | ecosystem: Environmental > Terrestrial > Soil > Vadose zone...
TCGCTGGCCTGCCGCCCGCTGCTCTCGATCCGGCCCGCGACGGCTTCGACGCGCGAACCCAAGAGGTCCTCGAACTGGGCGACGCGCGTGTCGATGTCGATGGCGACCGCGCCGACCCGTGTCTCGATCCCCTGATGGATTTCCTGGAAGCGTGCGGTGACGGTGTCGGTCAAATGGGCGCTGCGGCCGTCGATGGTCTCGGTGACGCTGGCGATGCGGCGGTCGATCGCCTCGATCGCCTGCGCGGTGCCATCCGTCAGCGAGGAGGTGAGGTGGCCGAGGCGCGATTCGATCGACTGGATCACCTGCGCGGCGCCGTCGGTCATCGAGGCCGAGAACAGGCCGAGCCGGCTCTCGACCGTCGTGGTCACCGAGGTCGACTGCGTCTCGAAGGTCTGCTCGAGCGATTTGAGCTTGGAGTTCAGCGACTCCTCGAGATTGGCGACGCGGGTTTGCAGGTTGATCTCGAATTGCGACAGCCGCTGGTCCATCGTGGCGGTGATGTCGCCGCTGCTCGAGGTGATGCGGGTGTCGAACGTGTCGACATAGGTCTTCAGGCTGCCGGCGATGTCCTCGGTGCGCTGGCCGAGACGCTCGACGATCTCGCCGCCGAAGGTTTTGACGGTGCGGTCGAACTCCGAAATGTGGCGGGTGATCAGGGCGCCGAGCGTGCCGCTGTCGCGCGCGAACTTTTCGGCCAGTTCGCTGCCCTGGTTCTTCATCAGTTCGTCGAACGCGCTCATCTGCAGCGAGAGCGTGTCGTGCGCGGATTCGGTCTGGCTCACGACCTTCGCCACCAGCGCGTTGACGGTGGCGTCCAGCGACTCGCTCGCCTTGTCGCCGCTGGTCAGGATGCCGGAGGCGAGCCGCTGGGCGGCCTCGTCGATCTTGCTGACGAGATCGCCGCTGCGCAGCTCGAGTTCGAGCAGAAGCGAATCGCTGGAGTTCTTCAGGGAGTCATGCACCTGTTCGGTGCGCTCGGAGATGCCTTCCACGATGGTGGAGGAACGCTGCTCGAATTCGCCGGTGATGCGGTCGATCTTTTCGTTCAGCATTTCGTGTACGCGGTCGGCGAGATCGACGAACTCGTCATGCACATGGCCGGTCTTGAAATTGAGGCTGGTGGTCAGCCGTTCGGAGGCGTCAAGCACGGCGCGCGTGGTCTCGGCGCTGGCTTCCTCAAGGCGGTCGAGCAGGTCGCCGCCGCGCTCGCCGAGCGCCAGGATCATATTGTCGCCGGCATTGCTCAGCGCCGCCGTGATGTGGGCGCCGCGCTCTTCCAGTGCGCCGGTGATGCTTTTGGCGACTTCGTCGACGCGCGAGGCGATCGCGTCCGAGATCAGCGCGATGTCGTGGCGCAGGTCGATCTGCACGCCGGAGATCGCGCTGCGCACCTGTTCGGCCTGTCCGACCAGATTGTCGCGCTGATGGGCGATGTCCTGCAGCAGCGCGCGGATCCGCACCTCGTTGTCGCTATAGGCGCGCTCCAGCGCTGCGACTTCGTTGGCGACCAGGGTTTCCAGTTCGCCGGCGCGCGCGATCGCGCGTTCGACGCCGTCGCCCATCGCTGCGACTTCGCGCCGGATGGCCTGGCCGACGGTCACCATGGAATCGCTCGTCGCGCCCTCGGGTTCGGAGAAGCGGATCGCGACCTGCGCCATCGCCTGCGCGATCATCCGCAATTCCTGGCCGCGCCAGGCGAGGTTAGCGAGAAAATAAAACAACAGGACCGGCGCAAAGAACAAGGCGACGAGCCCCGCCAGCACCAGCACGCCACTGCCCTGACCGACGGCGGCCTGCAGCGAGGACAGGAAACTGATCGCCAGAATGCCGCAGCCGACAAGCCACACCCCGGCGAACATGGTGGCGATCGTGTAGACGCTGCGGGCCGGGCGTCCCTTCTGGATGGCCTGCAGAAGTTGGCCGATGGTTTCGCGGTCGTCATTGGCGGGCCGGCGTGTCGGGCGTTGATCGTCCAGGAACATCGGACGATCGGCGCTCGGGCGCGCTTCACGCGTATCGCGAGTGTCGCGAGTATCGAAAGGCGGCTCGTTGAAAACCGGCGTGTCCTGGGGGATGATTGGCGGCGGCGTTTCGTTGCGCGGCGAGGGTCGGTTCGCATCGTCCGTGACGGGATCGCTGATGTTCAAGGCTTCCTGAATGGCAGAAAGCGCAACCTCAGTCGGGTCTTTGACCTTTTTGGGATTGTTCGCCATGTACAGCCCTCGTCCTACTTGTACGTATTCCGGTGGGCCTTGCGCGAACGCCCCTTGCAGGCCCCAGAAATGACGTCATGCCCCGTGCGGTGCCAATACATGGCCCATGGGCCATGTTGTCCGCTCACATCCGGCGAACATCCTATTGGTTGCGCGGTCCGAATGAAATGGCCGCAATTAACCCAATCTTAATCATCGTTAACAGGACAAAGCGATAAGGCGTTCGGAGTCTTCGAAATTCCCTGCGGCGGCGCATCGATTGCGGTGACTATTCGTCGAAAAAGGGGCTAGCTTGCGGCCGAGTTGTGGCCAATTCATTCAAATTGTCCATCGACCGTCCCGATGGTTGGCTACTGGATACCTCCGGCGACCGCCAGAAAAGTGGGGATATTGTTGGCCTCGCACGGCCTGCTTGAAAGGAACCCGCTGGATGTCATTACCGCCCGCCGAACAGGTTCCGCTCGATCGCGAGCATCTGCGGCGCACGACACTAGGCGACACCGCCCTGGAGCGCGAGGTGCTCGGCATGTTCCTGAAACAGGCGGCCCGCTTGGTCGACGCGCTTGCCGTTCTGCCGCCCGAGACGCGGACGCTGACGCATACGCTGAAGGGTTCGGCGCGCGCGATCGGCGCCCATCTCGTGGCCGAACATGCCGACCGGCTCGATGTCGCGATCAGGGATGGCGGCGATGCCGCGCAGGCGCTTGTCGGGCTCAACGCCGCGGTAGCGGACGCGCGGGCCGCGATCGAGGCGATCCTCGCGCGGTCCTGATTCCGCCAAACCGGCCGATCAGCCAGAAGATCAGCCAGGAGATCAGCCATGGGATCAACCGGCCTTCCTGCGTCCAGGGCCCATCGGTTCCGCTTCCGGCGCTTGACGGCCCTTGCATCCCTAGCGCTGTGCGGATCGACCCGTTATAGGACAGCCCGGACCTCCATTATCCCGCAGCACGAGCACACATGGCCAAGATTAATTTTGTCGACCATCGAGGCGAAACCCGCATTGTCGACGTCGAGAACGGCGCGACCGTCATGGAAGCGGCGATTCGTAACGCTATTCCCGGTATCGAAGCCGAATGCGGCGGCGCCTGCGCTTGCGCCACCTGCCATGTCTATGTCGATGAAGCCTGGCGCGAGAAGGTCGGTCCGCCCTCGCCGATGGAGGAGGACATGCTCGATTTCGGTTTCGACGTGCGGCCGAATTCGCGTCTGTCGTGCCAGATCAAGGTGAGCGACGAACTCGACGGGCTCGTGGTCTCCACACCGGAGCGGCAGGCCTAGCGCTTGCTCCGCATCGGCGCAGCCCGCGTCATTTCCGGTTTGTCGCCTGCGTCGCGGCAAGCTCGTTGTCGATCGCATAGAGCGCGCAGTCCGGCGCATTTTGGGCGCAACCGCTGAGCGCCTGGTCCTCGGCTTTCTGAAGCGATCGTGTTCCCGACCAGTATCCGAACGCGCCGCCGGGTGCGGCGGCGAAGGCCTTGTGCGGGCCGGCGGTGAGATAGTCCGTGAACGAGGCGCGGCCCTTGTCGCTCAGGCGGGGCGGGAGCGGTAGCGCCGGCAAAGTGGGCGGCGGCAGGAGATTGCGCGCGCCGAGATTCTGCTCGCGCAGGAAATCGTCGACCGGTTTCGGCCACATCGCGACGCCTGCGGAAAACAGCTGATGGCCGTCAGTGCCGAACGCCGGCGCGTCGATCAACTTCGCGCGACCGCCGGCCGAGGTGAATGCAGCAAGAAGTTGGTGCGCCAGTTCGGGCCTGAAATAGCTGTCATTCGCGGCATAGACCCACAGCATCGGCGTGCGCGAACTTTGCCCGAGCGTCCTGAACGCCTCGATCAGGCCCGCTTCATCGCCGGCGCTACGCGGATCGCTGGCGGAGTGCTGAGCCCGCACCAGGCCGCCCGCGAAACTGATGACGGCGGCAAGTCCCGGCGGCGGATTCACGCTCAGGGCGATGCTCGCAAGGCCGCCGCCGGAGAGGCCGACCGCGATCATGCCCTGGGTGGTGACGTCGCTGCGGCCGTTCATCGCCGCGATCGCCGCGCGCAGATCGTCCGTGCTGTCTTTTGCCGAGCTGAGATAAGTGGCGAGCTCGCAGCAGCTATGGCCTTCCGCGTAGCTGCCGGGCGAAGAGCCGTACCCACGCCGCATCACCACCAGCGCCGCGAAACCGCGGCGCGCGAATTCGATGCCCTGCCGGTAGAATCCGTAAGGGCTCATCTCCTGCCGCTCAGCCGCGTCGCTGGACGCGCCGTGGCTGATCAGCGCCAGCGGATAACGCTGTGGGCCGGAGGGACGGATCAGCAGGGCTTCAAGTCCGCTCGAACCCGCCGCCGGCATCGCGATGCGCAATTCCTCGCGATGAAATTCGTCGGCGGTTGCGGGTCGCGACGCCATGACGGCGACAATGAAGCAAAACAGCGCCGCACGCTTCATCGGCCATCCATCCCCCGGCGCAGCCAGGGTTGAAAATTCGCGATGATCTCCGCGGTCAATGGCGTCGGCTTGCGGCTTGCTTCGTCGATCAGCACACTGACCGACTGCGCCGAGGCCACGCATCTGCCTTCGGAAAACACCACCTGATCGAAGGTCACCGAAGTGCGGCCGAACTTGCTCAGCCCAAGCCCCATTTCGATCGTGCCCGGCCAGCGCAGCTCGGCGCGGAAATGCATGTCGAGCCGTACCATGATCCAGGCCAGCCCCTCCGGCATCAGCCCGTAGCTTGGGTCCTTCATCAGCGTGACGCGACCGGTCTCGAAATAGGTCGCATAGACCGCGTTGTTGACGTGCTGGTTGGGATCGAGATCGGCGAAACGGACATTGTCGGTCAGCCGGTAGGGAAAGTCCTCCAGGAGCGGCGCGACGTCGGCGCGCAAGGAGGCTTCTACGGGGGCATTCACGGGCGGCAGTCTCCGAAATTGTTTCACGCCGTTACAGCCCAGTTGCCGGCATCGGGCAAGGGGACGCGGGGCAAGGGGACGCGGGCAGGGCGCGGGGAGGACAAGCGGGGAGGGCAAGAAGGGCAGCGCCCCGGCGCTGCCATGCCGTCGGATTATGGCTTGCAGATTATGGCTTTCCTCCCGCAACAGCCTTGGCTAGACAGGCTGGCCTGTCTGCGTCCAAGTTGTCCGGGCGCCGTCCAACCGAAAAAAGAAGCGATATGAGCGAAACGATCAAAACCGATGTGCTGATTATCGGGGCGGGTCCATGCGGACTTTTCGCCGTGTTCGAGCTGGGCCTTTTGGATATGAAAACGCACCTGGTCGACATTCTCGACAAGACCGGCGGCCAATGCGCCGAGCTCTATCCGGAGAAACCGATCTACGACATTCCGGGCATTCCGTTCGTGACCGGCCAGGGCCTCACCGAGGCGCTGATGGAGCAGATCAAGCCGTTCAATGCGACCTTTCACCTCAACGAGATGGTGGAGACGATCGAGAAGGTCGGCGATCCCGCGTTCCGCGTCACGACCGACGCCGGCAAGGTGTTCGAATGCAAGGTGGTGGTGATTTCCGCCGGCGGCGGCTCGTTCCAGCCGAAGCGTCCGCCGGTGCCGGGCATCGAGGCCTATGAAGGAACCTCGGTGTTCTATGCGGTGCGCAAGATGGAGCAGTTCCGCGACAAGAACATCTTGATCGTCGGCGGCGGCGATTCCGCGCTCGACTGGACGCTGAACCTGCATCCGGTCGCCAACAGCGTCACGCTATTGCACCGACGCGACGATTTCCGCGCGGCACCGCACAGCGTCGAGCAGATGCGCGCGCTGGTGTCCTCCGGAAAGCTCGATCTGAAGATCGGGCAGGTCACGGAGTTGCAAGGCGAAAGCGGCAAGCTTTCGGGCGCCACCGTCAAGGGCAACGACAATGCGATGTCGCACGTCGCCTGCGACACCATGCTGCCGTTCTTCGGATTGACCATGAAACTCGGCCCGGTCGCGAATTGGGGCATCGCGCTGGAAAACAATCTGGTGCCGGTCGAAACCTCCGCGTTCGAAACCAGCGTGCCCGGCATCTTCGCGATCGGCGACATCAATACCTATCCCGGCAAGCTGAAGCTCATTCTGTGCGGCTTCCACGAGGGATCGCTGATGGCGCAAAAGGCGCATCGCTATGTCTATCCGGACAAGCGGCTGGTGTTCCAATACACGACCTCGTCATCGAGCCTGCAGAAGAAGCTCGGTGTCAATTGATTCCTTAAGGAATTGTGTCGTGAGGTTGGCCGCGTGCTCATTCGCGAGGCAATCGCCTGCACGGAAGCACTGGAACGATCCTCGAAATGGCCGTAGTCTGTGGCCATTCGTTTTGCGGATTGATCAGGTGATGACGATGCGGAACATGCGATCTGGATTTCGGCTGATGCTGCCGGCACTCGTAGGCCTCGCCATTTGCGTTGCCGGCGCATTGCAAGCGCGCGCGGCGGATCTTTCGGCCGCAGGACTGTGGCAGAAGATCGAAGACGGCCAACCGGTGCTGTACGTTCTTGTCGTCGATCATAGCGGCGTCTTCGAAGGCGTGATGGCGCAGCTGTTTCCGCAGGCCGACGATCCGCCGAACCCGACCTGTGCAAAATGCACCGACGACCGCAAGAACGCGCCCTGGCTCGGCATTTCGTTCATCCGCGACATGAAGCGGGACGGCTTGAAATATGAAAACGGCAACGTTCTCGATCCGCGCAACGGCAAGATCTACAGCGCCAAGATGACGATGAGCCCCGACGGGCAGACGCTCACCTTGCGCGGTTATCTCGGCATCTCGCTGCTCGGCAAGGACGAGACCTGGACCCGGCTGCCCGATACGGCAATCGCCCAGATCGATCCCGCCATCGTCGCGAAATATCTGCCGGCGCAAGCCGCGGCTGGGAAACCGCCGACGGCCGCGCAGTCGGCAGCCGTCAAGCCGCCGCCGCCGACGGTCGGCAAGAAGACCGCGCCGGCGCATTGACCTCGCGCGTTTGCGGGAAGCACGTTCTCTGAACGGTTGGCAAAAAGCATGCGGCCGGACATCAAAGTCCGGCTGCAGCTATTTTCGGTTCGCTTATTGCGACAGCTTCACGAAGTCCGGGAATTTCAATTTCCCTTCGGCGATGGCCTTCGGCCAGACCGTGACCTGCTTGCCGTCCTGCCACTGGAACACGAGTCCGGTCACGGCACCCGGGCCGGACTTGATGCCGTGGGTGAACTCGTCGTCCTTGCCGTAGAACTGGATGTTGCCGATCGTGCCCTCGAAATTGGTCTTCTCCATCTCCGTGACCACCTTGTCAGGATCGGTCGAGCCCGCGCGCTGGATCGCCTCGGCGATGATGTAGACGTCGTCATAGGCGGTGTAGCCGGTATAGGCCGGCGGCTTGCCGAACTTCGCCTTGAAGGCCTGCGCGAACGGCTTGGTCTTCGGCGTCACCGCGACGTCGGGGGTTGCGACCGCGAGCGAGGGAATGCCGTCGGCCGCGCCGTTGGTGTCGTTCCAGAAGGTCGGGCTCAGCGCCTGGGCGCTGATGCCGAACATCGGGATCGGCACCTGCTGGTTCTTCCACTGCACGGTGGGCTGCACGCCGACATGGGAGATGCCGGTCACGATCGCGCTCGGCTTCTTGCTTTCGATGTTGTTGAAGATCGGCGTGAAGTCGGTGGTGTCCGGCGAGAAGCGGATGTGCTCGACGACATTCATCCCGGCTTTCGGGAAACACGCCTCGTAGCCGACATCCAGCGGCTTGGTCCATGCCGCATCCTCGCTCATGATCGCGACGCTCTTGAATTTCAGGCTGTCGACCAGGAGATCCTTGGCCGCGTCGCAGACCAGTTGCGCTTGCGCGGCCGAGGTTAGATAGCCGTGAAAGGTATACTTGTTCTTCTCATAGTCGTTGTGGATCGCCTTGGTGATCTCGTTGGAGGCGGCGCCCGGCGTGATCATCGGCATCTTCAGCCGCGCCGCCCACGGCTCGAGCGCCAGCACGACCTCGCTGATATAGCTGGCGATGACGGCGCTCACCTTGTCTTCGGAGACGGCGCGCTGGAACGCGCGCACCGAATCGGCCGACGAGCTCTTGTTGTCGTAGCTGACGATCTCGATTTTGCGCCCGAGGATGCCGCCCTTGGCGTTGATCTCGTCGGCGGCGATCTCCGCGCCGCCCGGTGTCGCGGCGCCCGCGATCGACTGCACTTCCGCGATCACGCCGATCTTGATCGGCTCGCCGGATTGCCCATGCGCGGGCGCGGCAAGACAGATCGCGGCGGCGGTGGCAAGCAGACCAAGCCGTCCCGAACCAAGCCGCAACGAATGTAGCCCTTGTTGAACCATCTGTTTCTCTCCCTTTGATTTTTGTTTCTTGGATCTTCGTTTCTTGGATTTTTGCTTCGTATCGTCGCAAGCGGCCGTCGGGCGGCCGTGCCGAAGCCAAGTCTACGCGAGACTAAGTCTACGCTTGGCCGCCGCGAAGTCTACGCCTCGCGGCGGATCGGAAAGCAGCTCTCGATCGGGATCGAAGGTGGTGTGCGCTTACTGCTGGACGGCGCCCGTCGGCGCCAGCGGTTCGCCGCGCGTGACGATCGGTTCGGCCGCATCCAGCCGCAGCACGGCCGCCGCGGCGGGCAGAGCTGCGTCCGCCATCACGGCGTGACCTTCGGCGGAGGGGTGCACGGCGCCGCCATAGACCGCCGACAGCACGCCCCAGGTCGCGTCGTGAATATCGGCGGGCTGCATCGCGGAGGGCAGTCCCTGCGGATAGGTCATCGCCGCGAAGTAGCTGTCATTGGCGTCCCTGATCCAGCGCGTGCGCGGCAGGTAGGCGCGGTATTCTCCGGCGCTGCGGCCGCACAGCATCGGCTGGTTGGCGCTGGTGACGATATCGGGATCGAAGCTCTCGCCCTTGGGCGAGAAGCATTCGCGGTCGAACGGCGGGTCGGCTTCGCTGCGCGCGCAGAAGCCGTGATTGGCGAACGCGGCCTGATGGTTCTCGACGAAGGTCATCCGGTCGGCGGCCGGATCGCGGCACAATATGCCGCCCTGGCACTGCGCGAGCGCCTTCAATTGCGGAAGGAATTCGTTCTGCACGTAGGCCGCGACATTCGCCAGCCGCTGCGGATCGGCGTTGAAGGATGGATGGATGTCGAAGCCTGCGCGTCCACCGGGGCAGGGGGCGCCGCCATTGGCCAGCGCCGGATTGGCGTAGGACACATACACCACGCGCGACAGGTCGCCGACCAGCGGCTTCAGGGCTTCGCGCAATTTGCCAAATCCCTGCGGCAGGTCGCGCGCCAGCGCCGTGCGTGAATCGTCGACCGAGGAGATCACGCCGGTGCGCCGGAACAGCGCCCGTTCGGTCTTGGTGTCGACGATCACGTCGGCGACCAGGCCCGAGAAATAGATGTCGTTGGCGCCGATCGACAGCAGCACCAGGTCGAGCTGCCGATCCGGCATCCGGCGTCTGGCCGCGGTGACGGCGTCGCGCAATTCGTCGAGCTGGCCGTTGACACCCGCCGAACAGGTCGCGTTCGATTTGCTCGGCGGACATTCGCGCACGCGTTGGCCGCCGAACAAGCCGTCGGCGATGGTGGCGCCGGTGCAGGCGAGCGGCAGATAGGTGACGGCGATGTGCGGATATTGCACGGCGAGCGCCAGCGCGGTGCGGGTCTGATAGCTGTAGAGCGAGCGGTGGCACGGCGAGTTGAACCAGACCGCAGCATTGTGCTGCCAGTTCTGCAGCGAGTCGGGCGCTTCGCAGGCACGGCCGCCCTTGTAGCCGCCGCGGCTCGGCCGGTAATATTGGGCGGCCGCCGATCCCATATAATAGCGGAAGCAGAACCCTTCATCGGCAAGCGCGACCGGGCGGTCCGGATTGCCTTCGCCGGAGGCGATGCTGTCGCCGAGGCCGGCGATGAAGATATCGCGCACCCTGATCTCGGTTGCGATTCGCTGTGGCGCTTCCGGCCCGCTGGAGACCTCGACGGTTGCAACCGTCGGACGGCCGTAATGGACGCGAAGGTTGACGGGCTCGGCGCAATCGAAGGTCGATTGCCGCGGCGGCCCGTCGCCGTCGTCGAACGACCAGGCGCAGGTGGCGCCGACCGGGACCGCGCCGGTGAGCCGCGCGATGATGGGATGATCCACCGGCGTCAAATAGCTTTCCTTGACGTTGTCGCGCGTGCAGGGCTCGTTGACGTGGCCCGCGAGATCGATGCAGAGCCGGTTGACCATGTTGCGCGCCCAGCCGCGGCCGTCGCTCTGTAGTTCCAGCGCCTGTTCGGTGGCGAGAATGCTGCGGTCGCGCCCGCTCTCGGCGTGCAGCAGAAAGTCGCGTTCCTCGCGGAACAGGCGAAAGCGGTTCCTGACCTCCCAGGAAATCTGCAGCGACGCGTCGGGTTGCGCCGCGGCCAGTGGTGCCGGCAGCACTGCCTCCAGCGCGGCGGCGAACAGCGCCGCGGCAACGATCAAGCGAGGACGAAATCGGATCATGGTCGGCGCTTTGACGTCAGAGTTGGGGCGGAAGTATGGGGCTCGCCCGGCCACGGGATCACGTAACCGCTATCCTTGACGATTATCCTTGTGTCCCTGGGCGCTAGCCTTGCGACTTCATGCGTTTCACCGGTTGTGGAACCGCCGCGGTGGCGGGCGCAGGGGCGGCCGTGGCACTTGATCGTAGGCAGTTGCCGTCCAGCCGCCGACGCTTCTGCCAGGGTATCATCACGCTGAGCCAGAACTCGCGCGCGCCCATGATCGAGATCGCGATGCCGAAGGGTATCACGAAATACAGCACCCGGAACACCAGCAGCGTCGCCAGCAGTTGCTCCCGTCCGAATTCCGGCAGCGCCACCAGCATGGCCGCGTCGAACACGCCGAGGCTGCCGGGCGCATGGCTCGCGAATCCCAACAGCGTCGCCAGGATGAACACCACGGCCAGCGACATGAAATCGATCGAGGGCTCCCCCGGTATCAACAGGTACATCGCCAGTGCGCAGAACCCGAGATCGACCACGCCGATCAGCACCTGGACCAGCGTCAAGCGCGCCGACGGCAGCACCACCTTCCAGCCGTTCTGTCCAAGCTCGCGCCGGTTCTTGCCCATCACGAGCCAGGCGAAATAGGCCGCGATTCCCGCAAGGCAGCCGATCGCGATCAGACGGTTCATCGCCGGCGGCAGCAGGTCCATCGCCGAGGCGGCCTGCGGATGGTAGGTCATGCCGACCCCCAGCACGACCAGATTACCGAGCCAGAAGGTCAACCCCGACAGGAAGCAGATCTTGGCGACGTCGATCGCGTTCAGCCCGTAGTCGGAATAGATCCGGAAGCGGATCGCGCCGCCGGTGAAGACGGTGGCGCCGATATTGTGGCCGATCGAATAGCTGGTGAAGCTCGACATCGCAGCGATGCGATAGGGCACATGCCTCTTGCCGATGGTCCGCAATGCGAAGAAATCATAGAAAGTGAGCGTACAGAACGCGCAGACCACGCACAGCGCGGCCAGCGCGATATGGCCGGGCGGTATGTCCGTCAGGGCGGTCAGGATCACGGCGGTATCGACGCCCTTCAGCGTGCGGACCAGTGTCGTGATCGCAAAGGCAATGATCAGGAGACTGGCCGCGACTCCAAGCCGCTTCCAGCCGATCCATTTCTTGAAACCACGCCCCAGCGTGGTCAGCAGTCCTTGCATTCATCCTCCCGGCAGGGGCAGAAGTCTGGAAGCCCGTCGAAACCATCAGACCAGCGGCGGTTATTCGCTCCCTATGCGGGAGTTCCTTAAGGCAAAAACGTGACCTTGTGCAGTCCTTGACAATCGCGGGTCCGGCTGCCGTTGGGGTGTTCATCACACAGCGTAGATAGGAGCTGGTGTCCAGGTTGCGAGTCTTGACGTTTTCTTGACCCGTCCAGGTGGCTTTTTGACGCGCATGCGCGCGTTCCGTCGGGGGTCTTGATGATTCCCAGGAACAACGTCGCGGCGGGCCGGTTAGCCAAGCTCAGCAACCGGACATCAAGCAGGCATGGGAGGGAGGCCGTCTGGTGTTCCCCTAACAAAGAGGACTCCACATCATGGGACTTTTCACCAAGGACATTAAGACCATGAACGACCTGTTCGTACACCAGTTGCAGGACATCTATTACGCCGAAAAGCAGCTTGTGAAAGCGTTGCCTAAAATGGCTGAAAAGGCCAGCGATCCCGAGCTGAAAAAGGGCTTTTTGACGCATCTCGACGAGACCAAGACGCACGTCCAGCGGCTGGAGCAGGTCTTCAAGATGCACGGCGCCGAAGTAAAGGCGGTTGACTGTCCGGCCATCGACGGCATCATCGAGGAAGCCGACGAAGTTGCCGGCGAAGTTGCCGATATGGCGGTGCTGGACGCGGCCCTGATCAACGCGGCCCAGGCAGCCGAGCATTACGAGATCGTGCGCTATGGCAGCCTGGTCGCGTGGGCACGCCAGCTCGGCCGCAGCGATTGCGCCAGCGTCCTGCAGCAGACCTTGGACGAGGAAAAGACCACCGACAGGAAGCTGACATCGCTGGCCGAAGGCAAGGTCAACCTGCGCGCCGCGAGCTGATCCGAAAGGGTTAATGCTTGGTTGAGACAAAACGTCGCGCGGGGCAACCCGCGCGGCGTTTCTATTTGGCGGCCTTTTATTGAGCCGGATGTTCTCCAGGTGTTCCAGCGCGAGCTTCGCGCTACGCCTTGCGCAGCGCGAAGCTCGCGCCGCAAAACGCCATCGCAGCACCGAGGCAGAGCGCCGCGAGGCCCGCCAGCACACCCTGGATGGTCGGGAGCGGGCTCGGCGCGGAGGCAGCCTGGCCGGCGCCGGCCAGCAGCAGCACGCCGACCGCGATCAGGAATTGCCGCATGCGTAGCGGAATTTGTCCGGAGACCGCGCTGTGCATCAATGTCGCGGTGAAATAGCCGCCGGAAAACCCGACGGTGGCGATCAGCCACCACGCGATCGCGGCTCCCGCCGGCATGAATTCGTGGGTGTCGGACCGCCACAACCCGCCGAGGTCGAGACCGTAGCGCGCGCCGAGCATGTGTACAGCCAGCGCCAGCAGCACGCCGGAGATCATCGCACCGCCGAGAATCAGCCGGCGCGGAAAAAAGGTCGTCTCAGCCATGCGGCGTTTGTAGTGTAAGCTGGGTCGGGATCGCAAGCCGGCGCAAGAGCATGATCCGGAAAAGTGGGCCCGGTTTTCCCTCGCGACAAACGCGGAACGCGTTTGCGCGGAGATCATGCTCAAGCAGTAAGTTTGACAAGGGAATTTGAGGATTTGCAGGAACAGGCGACGATAGCGGCGCAAGGCGCGCCTCCGATCCATTACGCCTACAAGGCGTCGCTGATCGGAGCCGCGCATCGGTTCGACCTCACCGACGACGGTTTGGCGTGGCGCTTTGCCGGCCGCACGGGCGCGTGGTCCTATGCAGATGTTGCCGCGATCAGGTTGTCGTACCGGCCGGTATCGATGCAGGCGCGCCGTTTTCGCGCCGATCTCTTCCACGCCAACGGCGCGCGCCTTGCGCTGATTTCGACCTCCTGGCAGACCGCCGCGCTGATGGCGCCGCAGGACAAGGATTATCGCCTCTTCATCATCGCGCTGCACGAGCGGATGGCGAAGGCGGGCAGCCGGGCGGAATTGTCCGGCGGGCTCGGGCCAAAGACCTATGCGGCGGCGCTGGCGCTCGTGGCGCTGCTCGGGGTCGGAATGACGGCGCTTCTCATACGCGCCCTGTTGATCGGCGAATTCGCGGGTGCGGCGTTCCTGGTCGGCTTCGCCGCGCTGTTCGGCTGGCAGGTCGGCGGCTTCATCCGGCGCAACCGGCCTGTGACGTACACGTTCGGGCAGATCCCCGAAACGCTGCTGCCGTGACGCGCCTCGCAATCGAACGCAATGATTTGTGACTTCGCAAAGTGAACACTTGCGCGACAACGTGCCTCGACTTTTTCAAGACGAGGGAAGCGCGCGATGGACGATCGACATGACCGATCGCCTGATGAGACTGAGGTTGCCGAAATCAACGCCAAGCACCTGATCGACACGCCACTCGAACCCGCCGATCTGCTGTTCGTGTTCGGCACCCGCGAGGATGTCGAGCTGCGCGCGGCGGAAGCCTGCCGGCTGTGGCGCGCGGGCTTGTTTCGCTGGTCGATCGTCAGCGGCGGCATGACGCCGGGCTCGCACCTCTCCGAATGCGAGATTATCAAGCCCGCAATGGTGGCGGGCGGCATTCCCGCCGACCGCATTCTGGAGGAACATCGCGCGACCAACACCGGCGAGAATGTGATCTTCTCGCTCCCCGTCATCGAGGCCACGCTTGGGCTGAAAAATATCCGCAGCGTGATCTGTCTCGGCAACACCTGGACCGCGCGCCGCTATCCGATGACCCTGCACCGGCATTGGCCGGAGGTTCAGAAGATGCTGGTCACGGTCGACAGTTTTGAAACACCGCGCCCGCTCTGGCACACCGATCCAGAATTCCGTCGCCGCGTGCTCGCCGAATGGGACAAGATCGAGCCCTACAAGGCGCGGGGCTTCATCGCGCAATGGCCAGTCGTGTGAGCGGGCGCCATTACGCTATCGCGAAGGCGCCCCACGAAGCGCCGAAACTCCGATCGTCTTCTGAATTGTCGGCGGTCCGGCGCGGCTTTATCCGACGCGACGGACTACGCCGCTCGCGCGAGCTATCGATCCGCGCCATCAAATGGACGACGATCTCTCTGGAGAGACGAACGGCAGCCTGCGCCAAGCGCACGATCAGCCGCAGCGCCGCCACGACAAAGTCCCGTCCCGCGGCAAGCCGGATCGCGACCAGAATTTCGAAGTACATCAAGGTGTCACCGGCAAACAAGATTGCCAGATCGACCGGGAGGGTTTGCACGAATGCCATCACCAGCAGGGCGATCGCGACGAATTCGATCACCTTGCGGATGGTGAGCCGATCGAGGAAGGCGGCGAACTGCACGACCAGGATGTCCCAGAGCACATCGCCGATGGCCAGCGGGATTTCATAGGTCCACTTGTTCCAGCAGTTTCTCATTCGCCGTCGGATGCTCATTGTCACTCTCCTAATGCCGGACCACCAGCACCGAGCATTTGGCGTAGCGCACGACATGGCCGGCGTTGGAGCCGAGGAAATAGGTCCGCATCGCCGGGCGGTGCGAGGTCATCACGATCAGGTCGGCCTTGACGGCGGCGGCCTCTTCGAGGATCTCGTGATAGATGCCGCCTTGCCGCACCACGCTCGAAATGCGCGACGGCTCGATACCGGATTCGTGCGCCACGATGGTGAGCGCTTCTTCCGAGGTCTGGCGCTGCTGGGCGTCGAAATCCGCCGGCACATATTCCGCCAGCATCACCGGCGTCATGGGCAGCACGTTGAGCAGCCGCACGGTGCCGTGCCAGGTCTGCGACAGCGTCGAAGCGGTCGCGATCGCGGGCTTCGCCAGATTGGTGTCGGCGAGATCGATCGGCACCAGGATGGAGTTGAACATCTGCGCCTCCCCGTTTCCCATGAGCCTAAAGCATGATCCGGAAAAGTGTATAGCGGTTTTCCGAAAAGATCATGCTCAAACAAAAACCCAGAGCGCGATGACGATTCAACCTAACCCCATCGCGGCCTAGCGGAATTGACGCGCATGTGTCTCAGTCGCCTGAAATCTGCTTCAGGAGTTTTGGGCTGACAAAGCCAACCAGCCGCCCGCGACGGAATGCCACGTCGTTCCAGTCGTTGCCGTCGAACTCGAAGACGGCAAGTCCGGACGTGGGCAGGTTTCCGGCCAGCGCATCGCGTGCCGCGGCCTCGCCGCTGCCTGTCAGCGCGAGCGCCAGTTCGTGCAATCCCGGATTGTGCCCGACCAGCATCAGTTGTTTCGGGTCGGTGACGCAGGCGTTGCGGATGGATTGCAGGAGTTGCGCCGGATCGGCGCCGTAGAGTTCCGGCAGGAATTCGACAGGGGGAGGCGGGACACGGTCTTTCATCGCCTCCCAGGCCAGCTCCCAGGTCTGCTTGGCCCGCATCGCCGGAGAAACCATCACGCGATCGGGAAACGGCGGATGCCGGCCGATCCAGCCGCCGAGCTCGGCGGCATCCTTGTGGCCGCGGTCGTCAAGACGGCGATCCCGATCGCGGCCTGACGGCGCGTCGATTTCGGTCTTGGCGTGACGCAGCAGCATCAGACGGCGCATGGGCGGTAAATCTCGATTCGTTCGTGGCCCGCGATTAATCTACATGCGCGCAACGGGGACAAGGTGACAAGCCGGCTCAGGATACGTAAGAAAACGACATGAGCGAGACTTCCACAAGCGCCGACGGCGAAACCGATGCCGCAACGTTGCGTGAACGCGTGCGGCTGTCCTTCGACCTCGATGTCGACATCTGCATCGTCGGCGCCGGGCTCGCCGGGCTGACGGTGGCGCTGGAAACCGCGCGACTCGGCGCCAGCGTCGCCGTGCTCGAAGGCCGCCATGTCGGCTGGAACGCTTCCGGTCATCAGCTTGGCACCGTGATGCCGGGCTTTGGCCTTCCGATCGGCGAGTTGATCGAACGAGTCGGCTTCGAAGATACAAGAGAACTCTGGTCGTTGTCCAAGGAAGGCGCGGAGTTCGTCCGCTCGCTTGCCAAGGAGGAATTGATCCCGGGCATCGCCATGAGCGAGGGGGCGCTGGAGGTCTCCAATGTCGATGCCGGCGACCAGTTGATCAGTCGGCTGCAGATGCTGAACGAGGATTTCGAGACCGAGGCGGAAGGCTGGCAAGTCGATCGCGTGCGCGAGCAGCTCAGGACCGATCGCTACTTCCACGGCGTCTATTATCCGAAGGCGTTCCAGATCGACGGCCGAAAATATGTGCACGGCCTGGCCACGCTGGCGCGGCGGGCAGGGGCACGGATCTTCGAGGACACGCCGGTCGTCAGCATCGATTCCTCCGGCATTCGCAAGCGCATCGTGACGCCGACGGCGCGGCTGCGTGCCACGCATATCGTGCTCGCCGGAAATATCCATCTGGGTGCGCCGCTGCGGCGGCTGTCGGATACGCTGCTGCCGGTATGGCGTTACGCCGGCGTCACCGTGCCGCTCGGCGGGCGGCTGGCCGAGGTCATCAAGTTCAGGGGATCGGTCAGCGATACCGACGGCATCGATCATTTCCGCATCGTCGATGGCGACCGCCTGATGTGGGCCAGCCCCGAGACCACCTGGCCGATGCGGCCGCAGCATTTCGCAGGCGCCATCGCGCGCCGGATCAAGACGGTCTTTCCAAGGCTTGGCAACTTTCCAAGGCTTGGCAAGGGGTTGGGCCGGGAACTTGACGAGCAGCTTGGTCAAGGCCTCGAATTCGCCGAGACCTGGAGCGGCGCTATCGGCCAGACCGTGCACGGCATGCCGCAGATCGGCCAGTTGCGAAAGGGCCTGTGGGTCGTCAGCGGCTTCGGCCGGCAGGGGCTGAATACCTCGGCGATGGCCGGCCAGTTGATCGCGCGCAGCATCCTGTGGGGCGACGAACGCTGGCGGCTGTTCTCGCCGTTCGAACTGGTCTGGGCGGGCGGCGCCACCGGCCGCGTCGCCGGCCATCTGATCGGCCTGTGGGGGCGGGGCCACTCCGCCGCGGCAGGCGCACTAGCCCGTTACCGCGAAGGCGCCCGTGTCCGGGAACGCGTTCGCGAGGCGCGCCTGGCGGAGGCCAACCGTCAGGCCGGAACCGGGCCGCAGCGCCGTCCGCCGGCCGGGCCGCGTCCGATCCGTCCACAGCCTCCGCGGCCGGCAGCGGCGCCAGACGGCGGCATATCAGCCGCTCCCTCCTCGCAGGAAAGTGAGCGAATCCGGGACGGTTCCGTGTAACGTCGGTGGGCTTGGGCCGTACTTGATGGTGAACCGTTACGCCTGCCTTGCACGGAGATTTACATGATCGACCGCCGTATCCTGCTCGCATCCCTGGCCGGCCTGTTTGGCCTTGCCGCTTTCCGCTGGCTGCGCGCCACGCCAGCGCAGGCCGCCGAGAAATTCGAGGTGGAAAAGACCGACGCCGAATGGCGCGCGCAGCTCACGCCGCAGCAGTACGAAATCCTGCGCAAGCAGGGTACCGAGCGGCCGGGTTCGAGCCCGCTCCTGAAGGAAAAGCGCAAGGGCATCTTTGCCTGCGCCGGTTGCGACCTGCCGCTGTTCTCCTCGGAAACCAAGTACGAGAGCGGCACCGGCTGGCCGAGCTTCTGGAAACCGCTCGACAATGCCATTGGCGAAACCAAGGACACGACGTTCGGGATGGCGCGTACCGAAGTCCACTGCCGCCGCTGCGGCGGGCATATGGGTCACGTCTTCGACGACGGGCCGAAGCCGACCGGTTTGCGCTATTGCATCGACGGGTTTGGGCTGGTGTTTCACCCGGCAGGACCGCAGGCTTCCTGAGGGCGCTGCCCGGCAATTGTTGCCCGCCCGGCAAATGTGCCCCGGTCTTTGGACCGGGGCTTTTTTCTTAAGTCATTGATTCTTATTTATTTTATAGCAGGGTTTGCTGCTTACATCGCTCGGTTTACTTCTTAATGAATATCGACTTTGATCCCAATGATAAAGGTCCGGTAAGCCGGGAAGGAATTGAAGTCCAACCCGCCGGCAGTATTCGCTACCGTAGGACTGTTGCTCGTAGCGCTCGCGCCTATATAGTTGCCATTGGCATGCACGTTCACCTCCGGATCGGTGCCCTTATAACCCGTGATGGTCCAAAGGTTCTGGGCCGAACCATAGACCCGGAGCCCATCGATAAACTTCAGTTGCTTTATAAGGTTGACAGGGATATTATAAGACAGCGACAGGTTCTTCAATCGTACATAGGTGGCATTCTCAACAAACCGCGAATTGACATAGCTGCCATAGGTGCTAAGGAAATAACCATCCCGCGGTACGGAGGTATTCTCA
>Ga0137412_10001329_pt1 | contig 19078 bp, 14 predicted proteins | sample CZODoug2_1_16fun_FD_122160 | JGI IMG/M metagenome (GOLD analysis project Ga0137412, IMG submission 122160) | Vadose zone soil fungal communities from Angelo Coast Range Reserve, California, USA - CZODoug2_1_16fungal (Hybrid Assembly) | ecosystem: Environmental > Terrestrial > Soil > Vadose zone...
GCTTCACCCGGGCACCGGAGTATGTGTTTCACCATCCCCTCATTCGCGCGGTGGCCTATGAGTCACAGCTCAAATCGGATCGCGCAGAACTGCACCGACGTGTCGCGGCCGCGATCGAACCGCATGACCCGGCAGCAGCTGACGAAAATGCCGCGTTGATTGCCGAGCATCTCGAGGCCGCCGGTGATCTGCACACCGCCTACGGCTGGCACATGCGCGCCGCAAAATGGTCGACGAACCGTGACATCGCCGCGGCGATGTCTAGTTGGGAGCGCGCCCAAAAGCTCGCCGATGCCCTACCCGCTGCCGACCCGAATCGGCTCGTCATGCGCATCGCCCCCCTCACCATGCTGTGCCAGAACGGATTTCGAGTCCACAAAAATGTTGCCGGTGCCCACTTCGAGGAATTGCGAGAGTTGTGCACCGCCGCCGACGACAAGGCGTCGCTGGCCATCGGAATGGCAGGGGTGGTAATAGATCACGCCTTCCACGACCGGATGCGCGAGGCGTCCGGGCTGGCATCCGAAACCTGGGCCCTCCTTGAGTCGATCGGCGATGCGACCTTGACCGTGGGGCTGTCCTTGGGGCCGATCTACGGAAAATTTGAAAGCGCGGCGTGGTCTGACATGCTGCGGTGGTCACAGGCGGTTATCGACCCGGCCGACGGTGACGCGGCCAAAGGCGACGGTCTCATTATCGGGTCTCCGTTAGGGGTCGCATTCGCGTCGCGGGGTATTGCCAGTTATCACCTGGGTCGGGCTGGATGGCGCGACGACCTGCGGCACGGCCTTGCGATGGCCCGCATAGCCGACCCCATGTCCCACGCCACTGTCGTCGCCTGGGTCTACAACTTGGGAATACCGTGTGGGGCCCTGGCGGCCGACGACGCCGCGATGCGTGAGATCGAGGACGCCGTCCAGAATGCCGAACGATCCGCTGATGATCTCGCGGCGGCCATCGCTCGGATGACATTGGGTAATGCGTTGGTACACCGCCAAACCGATGCGGAGCGTGGTCGCGGACAGAAGCTACTGACCGAAGTCAGCGACGTTTTCGTACGTAAAGGACAACTCCTGGGTGAACTGTCCGTTGTCAACGCCTACTCGGCACGCGAGAAGCTTCGGAGTGGAGAGCTCGATGACGCCATACCACTCATGCGATCCGCCACCGACCACTTGTTTCGTGAGGGGAAACTGCTGATGTGGAATGTTCCAACGACGGGTGTTTTGGTGGAGACACTGCTCGATCGCGGGACGGACATCGACGTGGCCGAAGCAGAAGCTGTGATCGAGCGATTAGCGGCGACGCCAGCCGATGACGGGTTGGTGATACGCGACATCTGGCTGCTCCGGCTGCACGCTCTCCTGTCGCGGGCCCTTGGTGACGAACCCGCATACCGCGACTATCGAGATCGCTACCGGGCCATGGCCACAGCGCTTGGCTTCGACGGGCACGTGAGGTGGGCCGAGGCGATGCCATGACGGTGACTACGGCAGCAACGCCGCCGCAGCCACCACCACGGGATCCACGCGCTCCGTCTCGGCGGCGACCAGTTCGACCAGCCGGCGCTTCATGCGTGGGTCCCAGAACCTCTTGACGTGATCGGCCACCGCCGCTGCCACCTGCTCGGCGGGCAGGTAGCCGAGGTTGAGGACGATGTCGTTGACCATCCTCATCTCGGCAGGTTCGTTGTGCGACATGTCAGTCCACCAGACCCCACGCCAGGACACGATCTGCCTCCGACTCCCCCAGCATCGCGGCAGTCGGGTGGGTGAGCGCGACCTGGACGGCCGTCACCTTGTACTCCGGGCAGTTCGTCGCCCAGTCGGAGTTCTCGGTGGTGAGCACGTTCGTGCCCGAGATCGGGTGATGGAACGTGGTGTACACCACCCCGGTGGGCATCCGGTCGGATATCTGCGCGTGCAGCGTCGTCTCGCCGACTCGGCTGGCCAGCGTGACCTCGTCGCCGTCGGTGATGCCCCGCACTTCGGCGTCGTGGGGATGGATCTCCAGCAGATCCTCGGCGTGCCAGGCGATGTTGGCCGTGCGGCGGGTCTGCGCTCCGACGTTGTACTGGCTCAAGATTCGGCCCGTGGTGAGGATCAGCGGGTAGCGGCGCGTGCTGCGCTCGTCGGTCGGCACGAACATCGTCGGGACGAACCTGCCCTTGCCCCTGGTGAACGACTCGGTGTGCATGATGGGGGTGCCGTCAGGAGACCCCTCGTTGCACGGCCATTGGATGCTGCCCACTTCGTCGAGCTTCTTGAAGGACACACCAGTGAATGTCGGTGTGAGCGAGGCGATCTCGTCCATGATCTGGCTCGGATGGTCGTAGCCCATCGGATAGCCCATCGCCGTGGCGATCTGACAGACGATCTCCCACTCGTGCCTCGCGCTCTTGGGCTTCATCACGGCACGGACGCGGTTGATCCGGCGTTCGGCGTTGGTGAACGTGCCGTCCTTCTCGAGGAACGACGCACCGGGCAGGAACACGTGCGCGAACTTCGCGGTCTCGTTGAGGAACAGGTCCTGGACCACCACCAGCTCCATTGCGCTCAGCGCGGCCGAGACGTGGTGGAAGTTCGGGTCGGACTGAGCGATGTCCTCACCGTGCACGAACAGCCCCCGGAACGTGCCCTCGATCGCGGCGTCGAACATGTTCGGGATGCGCAACCCGGGTTCGGGCAAAAGAACTGTTCCCCAGAGGTTTTCGAAGGTCTGGCGCACTGCGTCGTCCGACACGTGCCGGTACCCGGGGAGCTCGTGCGGGAAGGACCCCATGTCACAGGAGCCCTGCACGTTGTTCTGACCGCGCAGCGGGTTCACGCCGACACCCTCGTGGCCGATGTTGCCGCAGGCCATCGCCAGGTTGGCCATGCCCATCACCATCGTCGAGCCCTGGCTGTGTTCGGTGACCCCGAGGCCGTAGTAGATGGCCCCGTTGCCGCCCTGCGCGTAGAGCCGGGCAGCAGCGCGCACGTCCTCCGCGGGCACGCCGGTGATCGACTCGACGGCCTCTGGGCTGTTCTCGGGGCGTGAGATGAACTCCGCCCACTCGTCGAATCCCTCGCACCTGGCGGCCACGAAAGCCTGGTCGACCAGACCCTCGGTCACCACCACGTGGGCCATCGCGTTGACGATCGCCACGTTCGTTCCCGGCTTCAGCTGCAGATGGTAATCGGCCTCGACGTGGGGTGAGCGCACCAGGTCGATCCGACGGGGATCGGCCACGATGAGCTTCGCGCCCTCGCGCAGTCGTTGCTTCATCCTGGACGCGAAGACCGGGTGGCCGTCGGTGGGATTGGCCCCGATCACCACGATGACGTCGGCTTGCGCAACGGACTTGAAGTCCTGCGTGCCCGCCGACTCCCCGAACGTCTGCTTGAGCCCATATCCCGTCGGCGAGTGGCACACTCGCGCACAGGTATCCACGTTGTTGTTGCCGAAGGCTGCGCGCACCATCTTCTGGACGACGTAGACCTCTTCGTTCGTGCACCGCGACGAGGTGATCGCGCCGATCGCTCCCGTGCCGTACCGTGCCTTGATCTCCAGCATCCGGCGGGCGACGGTACCGATCGCCTCGTCCCACTCGACTTCGCGCCACGGGTCGGTGATCTTCTCGCGAACCATCGGGCGCAGCGCCCGGTCCGGATGCGTTGCGTAGCCAAACGCGAAGCGTCCCTTGACACAGGAGTGCCCCTCGTTGGCGCCACCGTCCTTGAGGGGCACCATGCGGACCACTTCGTCGCCGCGCAACTCCGCCTTGAACGAGCAGCCGACGCCGCAGTACGCACACGTGGTGACCACCGATCGCGTCGGCACGCCCAGTTCGACGACGGAACGCTCCTGCAGCGTCGACGTCGGGCACGCCTGCACACATGCGCCGCAGGACACGCATTCCGAGTCCATGAACGACTCACCGGCACCCGGCGACACCTTCGACGCGAAGCCCCTGCCCTCGATGGTCAGCGCGAACGTGCCCTGCACCTCACCGCAGGCCCGCACGCAGCGGGAGCAGGCGATGCACTTGGACGGATCGAAGTCGAAGTACGGGTTGCTGACGTCCTTGACCGCATCAAGGTGGTTGGCGCCCTCGTAGCCGTACCTGACCTGACGCAGCCCGACGACGCCTGCCATGTCCTGCAGTTCGCAGTCACCGTTGGCCGGACAGGTGAGGCAATCCAGCGGATGGTCGGAGATGTAGAGCTCCATGACGCTCTCGCGGAGTTTCGCGACCTTCGGCGTCTGGGTGTGCACGACCATGCCGTCGGCAACCGGAGTCGTGCAGGAGGCGGGAGTGCCACGGCGGCCGTCGATCTCGACAAGACACAGCCGGCAGGAGCCGAACGCGTCGAGCGTGTCCGTGGCGCACAGCTTGGGGATGTCGACGCCGGCCAGCGCGGCCGCCCGCATCACGGACGTGCCGTCGGGAACGGAGATGCGCAGCCCGTCCACCTCCACCGCGACCGTCGCCGGGCCGTCCTTCGCCGGGGTGCCGTAGTCGGGTTCCTTGAGCAGGCTCATGGTTTACCTTCCGCCTTCGCGTTTGCGTGCCTGGCATAGAAGTCGTCTGGGAAGTGCTGGATGGCACTGCGTACCGGCATTGGCGTGAGACCGCCCATGGCGCACAGTGATCCCTCGGTCATGACGTCGCAGAGGTCCTCGAGCAGCGCCAGGTTCTCGTCACGGTGCTCACCGGCGGTGATCCGGTCGATCACCTCGACCCCGCGCACCGAGCCCACTCGGCACGGCGTGCACTTGCCGCACGATTCGGCAGCGCAGAACTCCATCGCGAACCTGGCCTGGGAGGCCATGTCGACGGTGTCGTCGAACACGACGATGCCGCCGTGGCCGACCATCGCACCCGCTGCAATGAAGCCCTCGTAGTCCATCGGCAGGTCGAACCGCGACGTCGGCAGGTATGCGCCAAGCGGGCCGCCGACCTGGACGGCACGCACCGGACGTCCCGAAAGCGAGCCTCCGCCATAGTCGTTGACCAGTTCGCCAAGCGTCACCCCGAAGGCCTTCTCGACGACGCCGCCGCGCCGGATGTTGCCGGCGAGCTGGAAGACCTGGGTGCCACGGGATCGCTCGACGCCGAGCTGCTGATAGGCCTGTGCGCCGTCGGCGAGGATCGTCGGCACGCTGGTCAGGGTCAGCACGTTGTTCACCACCGTCGGCTTGCCGAACAGGCCGTTGATGGCCGGGATCGGCGGCTTCGCCCTGACCTCGCCGCGCTTGCCCTCCAGGCTTTGCAGCATGGAGGTCTCCTCGCCGCAGATGTAGGCTCCGCCGCCGACCCGCACGTGCAGCTCGAAGTTCAGCGACGAGCCGAGCACGCTCTCGCCCAACCAGCCTTGCGCCCTTGCGATTTCGATCGCCGATCGCATGGTGGCCACCGCGTCGGGGTACTCGGACCGGATGTAGACGTAGCCCTCCGTGGCGCCGACGGCATGGGCCGCGATCGTCATGCCCTCGATGAGCAGGAACGGGTCGCCTTCCATCACCATCCGGTCGGCGAACGTCCCGCTGTCCCCTTCATCGGCGTTGCAGCAGACGAACTTCAGCTCGTCGGTGCATCCGAGCACCGTCTTCCACTTGATTCCGGCGGGGAAGCCCGCGCCGCCACGTCCGCGCAAGCCGGAGTCGGTGACCTCGGCGACCACGTCCTCCGGTGACATCGCCAATGCCCGGCGCAGCCCGGCGAGGCCGCCGTGGTTCACATAGTCGTTGGGAGACAACGGATCGGTGACGCCCACCCGCGCGAAGGTGACCCGATCCTGCGTCGCCATCCAGGGCAGCTCCTCGACCACGCCCACCCGCGACGGGTGTTCGGCAGCATCGAACAGGCCTGCGGCGACGAGGTCATCGACCTGACCGGGGGTGACCGGGCCGTAGCCGATCCGTCCGTCCGGTGTCGCCACCTCGATCAACGGCTCGAGCCACAACATTCCTCGGGACCCGTTGCGTACCAGCCGGATCGGTTGCCCGATGCGATCGGCGGCGCGCAGCAGGGCGTCGGCCACCTCGTCCGCGCCGACTGACTTCGCCGCGGAATCGCGTGACACGTAGACGGTGACCGGTGCGTTCATCGTGAGATCGCCTCGTCGAGAATCGCCGACAACCGGTCCTCGTCCACCCGCCCGAGCAGCCGATCGTTGACCTGCACGGCCGGGCCAAGGGCGCAGTTGCCAAGGCAGAAGACCTGTTCCACGGTCACCGAATCGTCGTAGCGGGTGTCCCCCATCGACAGGCCGTAGGTGTCCTTCAGGTGGTCCACCAGTCGGCCGGCGCCGACGGACTGGCATGCCTCGGCGCGGCAGACGCGGACGACGGTGCGGCCCGCGGGCTTGGAACGGAAGTCGTGGTAGAAGGTCACCACGCCGTGGACGTCGGCGCGAGACAGGTTGAGCTCGTCGGCCAGGACCGGAATCGCTTCGGCCGGAACACAACCCAGGGCCTCCTGGACCGCGTGCAGGATGGGCAGCAGGGCGCCGCGGTGTGCGCGATGGTCGGCTGCGATCCCTCGGACCACGGACTCGACGGTCGTGCTCGTTTCCCCCGTCGCGGTGGGACTCATGGCATTCCTCCTGGGGTCAACGGACGGGAGAATGGGGCGAAGCCGACCCCAGGAAGGTGTCCTGGGGCCGGCTTCCACCATTTAGACGACGTTCATTTAGACGACGATCTTCTTCTTGTGGAACTCCTCGATCGTGTCCGCGTCGTAGCCGAGTTGGGTGAGGACCTCGTCGGTGTGCTCACCGAGCAGCGGTGCGCCCTTGATCTCGGGCTTGAACGACGAGAACTTGATCGGGCTGCCGACGGTCAGGAAGGTGCCGCGGCCCTTCTGGTCGACCTCGACGATGCTGCCACTCTGGCGCAGAGACTGATCTGCGGCCAGATCCTTCATCGACATGACGGGGGCGCAGGGCACCTCCCAGACGCGCAGGATGTCGACTGCCTCCCACTTCGTCTTGTCGGCAAGCCACTTCTCGATCTCACCGAAGATGTCGAAGATCTTGTCTTGGCGAGCACGCGCGGTGCTGTACGCCGGATCGTCGACCCACTCGGGGTGGCCGATGGCCTCCGCCGTGCGCTTCCAGTTCTGCTCCTGGATGGTGAAGTAGATGTAGGCGTTGGGGTCGGTCTCCCAGCCCTTGCACTTGACCACCCAGCCCGGCTGGCCGCCGCCGCCTGCGTTGCCGCCGCGGGGAACGGCTTCGCCGAACTCGCCGTTCGGGTACTGCGGGTACTCCTCGAGGTAACCGATCGCGTCCAGACGCTGCTGGTCGCGGAGCTTGACCCGGCAGAGGTTGAGCACGGCGTCCTGCATCGCTGCCGACACCTTCTGACCCTTGCCGGTCTTGTCGCGGGCGATGATCGCGGTGAGAATGCCGATCAACAGGTGCATGCCGGTGTTGCTGTCACCGAGGGCCGCCCCGCTGACGGTCGGTGGGCCGTCCCAGAACCCGGTCGTGGACGCGCCGCCGCCTGCGCACTGGGCCACGTTCTCGTAGACCTTGAGATCGTTCCACGTCGAGTCGTCGTTGAAGCCCTTGACCGAGCCGAAGATCAGCTTCGGGTTCCACTTCTGCAGCGTCTCCCACGACAACCCCATGCGGTCCATGGCACCGGGCGCGAAGTTCTCCACCAGCACGTCGGCGTCGCGAACCAACTTCTCCATCACCTCGAGTCCCTCGGGTGACTTCGTGTCGATCGCCAGTGAGCGCTTGTTGCTGTTGAGCATGGTGAAGTACAGGGCGTCCACATCGGGGATGTCGCGCAACTGGTTTCGCGTGACGTCACCCCCACCCGGGCGCTCGACCTTCAGGACGTCGGCTCCGAACCAGGCGAGCATCTGAGTGCACGCCGGGCCCGCCTGGACACCGGTGAAGTCGATCACCTTGATCCCGGAGAGCGGCAGTTCAGTCATGTGACGTTTCCTTTCCTCTGTTTGTGACTCTGTGCGTTTGTCGTTTGGAGTGGATGTTTCGGCCGTGCTCACTGCTTGACGGTGATGCCCTTGGGGTTGAGGTGCGCGATGTTGCCGCTCTCGGTGCCGTCCGACGGGTCGATGACGCAGTCGATGAGTGCGGGCCTGCCCGATGCCAGCGCCTCACGAAGTGCGGCGGCGACCTCCTCGGGTGAGGTGGCCTGATATCCCTTGCCGCCGAAGGCCTTGATCATGAACTCGTGGCGGGCCCGCAACGCGGTCGGCGCCGGGTCACTGGAGGTGGAGGGGTCGTCACCGCGGTACACGCCGCCGTTGTTGAGGATGACGGTGACGATCGGCAGGTCGTACCGGCAGATCGCCTCCAGTTCCATTCCGCTGAACCCGAAGGCGCTGTCACCCTCGATCGCGACGACGGGTTCGCCGGTCTCGACGGCGGCGGCGATGGCGTAGCCCATGCCGATGCCCATCACGCCCCAGGTCCCACTGTCCAACCGATGGCGCGGTACCTGCATGGGAATCGTGTTGCGCGCCAAGTCAAGCGCGTTCGCGCCTTCGTTGACGACATAGACCTGAGGGTTGTCGTGCAAGACCTCGCGGATCGCCTGCAGCGCGCCGAGGAACTTCATCGGGTGCGCGGTCAGCGCCGCCTGGAGGCGGACCTCCATCTTGGCGACGTTCTGCGCCGACTTGGCCGCGAGCTCCTCGCGCCACTCGGTCTGGACCGTGATCTGACCCGGCTTGGCCCGTTCGAGAAGGGATTCCATCACCGAACCGATGTCGCCGACCAGCGGGGCGGCGATGGGCTGGTTGCTGTCCATCTCGGCTGCGGCGATGTCCACCTGGATGAACTTGGCGTCGGGGTTCCACTGCGGTGCATCGCCATGGCCGAGCAGCCAGTTCAGGCGCGCACCGACGAGCATCACGACGTCGGCCTTCTTCAGCGCAAGGGATCGGGCGGTCGCCGCCGACTGCGGGTGGTCGTCGGGCAGCAGGCCCTTGGCCATGGACATCGGCACGTACGGTGCGCCGGTGGTCTCGACGAACTCGCGGATCTGCTCGTCGGACTGGGAGTAGGCGGCGCCCTTGCCGAGCACGATCAACGGTCGTTTGGCGTTGGCGAGCAGGTCGATTGCGGAGTCGACCGCGTCGATTTCGGGCAGCTGGCGCGGGGCAGGGTTGACGAGCCGCCACAGCGTCGACTTGGCCTCTTCGGCATCGAGGACCTCGCCGAGCACGGCGGCCGGGATGTCGAGGTAGACGCCTCCTGGGCGGCCGGATACCGCAGTGCGGATCGCCCGCGCGATACCGCGGCCGATGTCCTCGGCCCTGGAGACCCGGTAGGCGGCCTTGGCGAACATCTTGGCCGCGGGCAGCTGGTCCATCTCCTCGTAGTCGCCGCGCTGCAGGTCGACGAGATGCCGTTCGCTGGATCCGGAGATCTGGACCATCGGGAAGCAGTTCGTGGTGGCATTGGCCAGCGCGACGAGCCCGTTGAGGAAGCCAGGAGCGGACACGGTCAGGCAGATGCCGGGCTTCTGCGTGAGGAACCCGGCAGCGGCGGCCGCGTGGCCGGCATCGCTCTCGTGCCGGAAGCCGATGTAGCGGATGCCCGAAGCCTGCGCGAGCCGGGCCAGATCCGTGATCGGGATGCCGACGACCCCGTAGATGGTGTGGACGTCGTTGAGCTTCAGCGCATCGACGACCAGGTGGATCCCATCGGTGAGAGCAGCTGGCTCGTCGGTACTCCCGGCCTCCGTGTCTCGCATGGGAGCGACGGTCATGATGTGGACCCTTCCTGGACGATGATGATTTGCCTTACGTATGACGACTTTTCACGTTGCGGACAGGCGCGTCCAAGACCTGTCGTCAACCGGCCGATAAACGCCAGTTATCACGTGGTGCGCCGTCATCCCGCGTCGTTGGATGGGCATTTAGGGCCTGCTCAGGTCAGCGGCGAAGTCTCGCCGCTCCAGGTCGAAGGCCTCGTCGAGCCGCGCTCCGGCGGCCACGTTCAAGAACGCTCTTGCCGCAACCGAGCCGGAGCCGGCGTGGATCGCCATGGAGATCTGTGCCGTCGTCTCGGGCTCGACGAGGCGGACCGCTCGCGCCGCTCCGGTCAGCGGGATCGAGCGCAACCAGGTGTGGGGCACCACGCTCGCCCATGCACCGGTGGCGACGTGGGCGTAGAGCGACGCGACCGAATCCGTCTCGATCTGAGGGAGCGCGGCTGCGCCGTTCTCCGCGAACGCCTTGTCGATGAACTGGCGAAATCTCATGTGCGGCATCAGCAATGCGAGTGGTAGCTGGGCCGCTTCGTTCCACGTGATGGTGCGGGCACCGGGAAGGATCTGCTCGCCGGAGACGAGCAGCACGTACCGCTCGCGGTACAACGGCACGACTTCCAGTCCCGACTGGTCGTCGGGGCCGAAGTGGGCGATGGCGGCGTCGAGCTCGAAGTCGCGCAGTTGGCGGAGCAATTCGGTGGACGACAGCCGGGAGCAGATGGTCACCTTCGCGAGGGGGTGCAGCGCGCAGAATGCGGCGACGGGTAGCGCCGTCGTCGTCGATACCGTCGGCCCCGTGCCGAGACGCAACGTCCCGGAGATGCCTGCCCGCATGGCAGCCGCCTCGGCCTTGAGCCCGTCGTGCTCGGCGAGCAGCCGCTTGGCCCATACGACGAGGCGTTCGCCCTCCAGCGTCAGACCTTCGAAGTTCTGCCCGCGATAGATCAGCGTGACGTTCAGTTCGCGCTCCAGCTTGGCGATCGCCGTCGACAGCGCGGGCTGCGAGACGTAACACGCCTCCGCGGCGCGGGCGAAGTGTCGTTCCCTTGCGACGGCGACGAAGTACTCCAGCTGACGTAGCAGCATGAGCACTCCTCCTCACCGTCACATCGCGTCAAACCTGTGTGTATGCAGTATGCGTTATCCTGTACGCTAGCGCAATCTTCGCAGCACAATCAACTGAATGAAGGAGCAGCGACGTGGCTGACGGCACCGGCACCATGAGCGAGGCGTGGCTGGCCCACGCGGTCGTGACCGAATCGGCCGAAGCCATCGTCGTGAGCGACCCGGACGGGATCATTCGCCTGTGGAACGGCGGGGCGACGCGCATGTTCGGGTATTCCGCCGATGAAGCAGTGGGGCGCGACCTCGACTTGATCATCCCGGAGAAGCTGCGGGATCGGCATTCCAAGGGCTACCAGCAGACGATGGCAACGGGATACACCCGCTACGGGGACTCGCTGTTGAGCGTGCCCGCCATGCACCGTGACGGGCATCGGCTGTCGATCGAGTTCAGCGTGGCCCTGCTGCGGGATGAGACCGGCGACATCGTCGGGATCTCGGCGATCATGCGCGAGGTGACCGAGCGCCGCAACGCCGAGCGGGAGTTGCGTACCAAGATCGCCGAGCTCGAGGCCCGCGTCGGGTCGGCGTGACCGACCCGATCGCCCGGCAACGTCATTCGATGCGCAGTACGCGCACCGAGTCGGTGTAGCCGGCCACGCCGCTCCGGCTTCCGGACACCACGACGACCACGTCGCCGGGATGGCAGGTCCCCATGGCCACCAGAGCCTCGCTGACCTCGGTGGCCATGGTCTCGGCCTTGGCGGCGGGTGCCACCACGGCGGATTCGATTCCCCAGGAGTAGGCCAACCGCGCGCGCACCGACTCGTCGTGCACGAAGGCCAACAGCGGCAACGGAGATCGCTGCTGAGCCAGGCGCAGCGCGGTGTTGCCCGTCCGCGTGAAACAGCACAGCGCCGCGGCCCCGAGTCGCCTGCCGACTTCGCACGCCGCGGCCGCGATCGCGTCGCCGAAGACGGCATCCTGGCCGTCCTCGCAGGTAGCCCAGTCCGACGTGTCGCCGAGGCTCGCCCCGCCCTCGGCGGCCTCGACGATGCGCGCCATCGTGGCCACCGTGTGCGCCGGATACTCCCCGACGCTGGTCTCGGCGGACAGCATCACGGCGTCCGCGCCGTCGAAGACCGCGTTGGCCACGTCGGAGACCTCGGCCCTGGTGGGACGCAGGTCGGTGATCATCGAGTCGAGCATCTGGGTCGCCACGATGACGGGCTTCGCCGCTTGACGGCACAAGCGGATGGCGCGCTTCTGCACCAGTGGTATCTGCTCGAGCGGCATCTCCACACCGAGGTCACCGCGTGCGACCATCAGGCCGTCGAAGGCCGCGACGATCGCAGGCAGGTCCGAAACCGCTTCGGGCTTCTCCAGTTTCGCGATGACGGGCACCCGCCGCCCGACCTCGTCCATGATCGCGTGTGCGAGCTTCACTTCCTCAGGAGCCCGGACGAAGGACATGGCCACCATGTCCACACCCAGCTCGAGAGCGAACTTCAGATCCTCGATGTCCTTCTCGGAGAGGGGCGGAACGCTCACGTCGATCCCTGGCAGCGATATGCCCTTGTGGTCGCTGACCGGGCCGCCGTGCACGACCTCGCACCTGATGTCGTCGCCGCTGACGTCGACCACCCGCAGGTCGACCTTGCCGTCGTCGATCAGGAGCCGATCGCCGGTCCGGACGTCCTTCGCCAGCCCGCCGTAGGTCGTGGAGACCCGGTCGTGGTCACCTGCGCAATCCGCGGTGGTGATGACGATCTGCTCACCGTCCGCCCAGACCACCGGTCCGGCGGCGAACTCACCAAGCCTGATCTTCGGGCCCTGGAGGTCCGCGAGCACGCCGACCGCGCGACCGCTCTCCGCGGCGATCTGGCGGACCATGCCGTACACCGCCGAATGGTCGGCGCGGGTGCCGTGGCTGAAGTTGAAGCGCGCCACGTCCATTCCGGCGTCGACGAGTTCGGCGAGGCGTGGCGCGGTGCTGGTGGCGGGTCCGAGCGTGCAGACGATCTTGGCGCGACGGTTCACTGTGTTCTCCCTAGGTCGTCAGAGCCGGCTGGGCTTCCGCTTCGCGGATGCGAGCGGAATCCGACGCTCCTGGCTCGCACGTGCGCGCGAGGAGGTCGGTGGCGGCGTGGATGGTGCGAAGCGTTGGAGCGGCTGCGCCGGTGAGATCTGCCATCTCCACGACCGCGGCCACGATGGCGTCGAGTTCCAGCTGCTTGCCCGCTTCGAGGTCTTGCAGCATGGAAGTCTTGTGGTGGCCGACGTTCTCGGCTCCGCGCAGCCGCTTCTCGATCGAGATGTCCGGGGTACAGCCGACCTTGGCGGCGATGTCGAGCGTCTCCTCCATCAACTGGATCACCAGTTGCCGGGTGAGCGGATGCTGACAAATCTCGACCATCGTCGCTCTGGTGAGCGCGCTGAGCGGGTTGAACGCGACGTTGCCCATGAGCTTGATCCAGATGTCACTGCGCAGATCGGCCTCGACCGGCGCCTTCAATCCCCCGGCGATCATGGCTTCGCTCAACGCCTTACAGCGATCCGAGATCTCCCCCGACGGCTCGCCGATGGAGAAGCGGGTGCCCTCCAGGTGCCGAATCACGCCTGGGGCTTCGATGGTCGTGGCCGGATACACCACACAACCGATCGCCCGCTCCGGTGACAGCACGGCGCTGGTGGCGCCGCCGGGATCGACGGCTTCGATCCGACGCCCACGGTATGGCCCTGGCAGTTCGTGGAAGTACCACCACGGAATTCCGTTCTGCGCGGCCAACACTGCGGTGTCCGGGCCGAGTAGCGGTTCCACCAGAGGGCCGCACGACGGATAGCTGTGCGCCTTCAGGCCGAGAAAGACGTAGTCGACGGGCCCGATCTCGGTTGGGTCATCCGTGGCATTCGGATACGCCACGAAGTCACCGCGGTCACTGAGGACCCGCACACCGTTCTCCCGCATCGCGTGCAGGTGTGCGTTCCTGGCGATGAGGTGCACGTCGGCACCACCGCGCTGCAATGCGGCGCCCCAGTAGGCGCCGATCGCCCCGGCTCCAACAACTGCAATCTTCACGGCAACCTCCCTTTGATCGCATACTGTATGCAACTATTCCGTCTGCTGTCTAGGTCCAGCGGACGATTGCGCGCGCCTACTGCTCCCCGAGCGTCGGCCCTGCGGACAGGGCACGGGAGTGCGGGTGGCGCGCGCCTTGGCCGCAGAATGGTCCGCCACCAACGTGATTCGCGGCGCTACCGCAGCGCCCAGCCGACGGTAACGCAAGCCTCCCCTCTTCCGCCTCCCCCAAATGGGGGTTGCATACAATATGCGATCTACCTATCCTGAACCACGTCCCGGCATGGCGTGGCCGCCGGAGGCACCGACCAAAGCCGCCAAAACGTGCGGGTCGGCAACAGCCAGGAAGAGGAATATGACGCTCATCGGAGTGCCGCGGGAATCCGCGGAGGGTGAACGCCGCGTCGCGCTGGTCCCCAAGATCGTCGAGCGGCTGCGCGGCCTCGGTCTTGAGGTCGTCGTCGAGAGCGGGGCCGGAGACGGAACGATGATCAGCGACGAGGACTACGAGAGGGCGGGCGCCACCATCGGTGATCCCTGGCCCGCCGACGTCGTCGTCAAGGTCAACCCACCGACCGCCGACGAAACCAGCCTGCTGAAGCCAGGTTCGGTCCTCATCGGCTTCCTCGCGCCGCGTGCGCAGCCGGAAATCGTGGAGCGGCTGCGCCTAGCCAACGTCACTGCGTTTGCGGTGGAGGCGATTCCGCGGATTTCGCGAGCGCAGGTGATGGATGCGTTGTCCTCGCAGGCAAACGTGGCGGGCTACAAGTCAGTGCTATTGGCGGCCTCCGAGTCCACCCGGTTCTTCCCGATGATGACCACCGCGGCGGGCACGGTGAAACCCGCCACCCTGTTGGTGTTGGGTGTCGGTGTCGCCGGGCTGCAAGCCCTGGCGACCGCGAAACGCCTCGGCGCCAAACCCACCGGATACGACGTGCGACCTGAGGTAGCCGATCAGGTCCGCTCGGTCGGCGCGCAATGGCTCGACCTGGGGATCAATGCTGCGGGCGAGGGTGGGTATGCCCGGGAGTTGACCGAATCCGAACGCGCCCAACAACAAGAGGCGTTGGAACAGGCGATCACGAAGTTCGACGTGGTCATCACCACCGCGCTGGTCCCCGGGCGTCCCGCACCGCGTTTGGTGACTGCTGCCGCAGTCGAGGGCATGAAGCCGGGCAGTGTGGTGATCGACCTGGCCGGTGAGACCGGCGGGAACTGCGAGCTCACCGAACCCGGCCAGACGGTCGTCAAGCATGGGGTGACGATCGCGTCGCCGCTCAACCTGCCTGCCACGATGCCCGAGCATGCCAGTGAGTTGTACGCCAAGAACATCACCGCACTGTTGGAGTTGTTGATCACCGACGGCGCCCTGGCCCCCGACTTCGACGACGAAGTGGTCGCGGCCTCCTGTGTCACCCGTGAGGGAGTGAACTGACCGATGTATGACGAATTGTTGGCCAATATCGCGATCCTGGTGCTTGCCGGGTTCGTCGGATTCGCCGTGATCTCCAAAGTCCCCAACACGTTGCACACCCCGTTGATGTCGGGCACCAACGCCATCCACGGCATCGTCGTGCTTGGCGCGTTGATCGTGCTTGGCAACCTGCCCGCCGATGCGTCCTGGGGCGTGCGGATCATCGCGTTCGTCGCCCTGATCTTCGGCACCCTGAACGTGATCGGCGGGTTCCTGGTCACCGACCGGATGCTGAGCATGTTCAAGTCCAAGAAGCCAGAAGCGGCGAATGACGTTGAGCAGGTGGCGGGCAAGTGACCGCAGAAACCATCAACTACGGCGTCAACGGCCTCTACATCCTGGCGTTCGGCCTGTTCATCCTCGGCCTGTCCGGGCTGACCGGACCCAAGACCGCGGTGCGCGGCAACTGGATCGCCGCCACCGGCATGGGCATCGCCGTGATCGCCACGTTGATCTCCGTGCGCAATACCGCGTCGATCAACTGGATCCTGATCGCCGCCGGCCTGGCCATCGGGGTGGCGTTGGGGGTGCCGCCGGCCAAGAAGACCAAGATGACCGCGATGCCGCAACTGGTCGCCCTGTTCAACGGCGTCGGCGGCGGCACCGTCGCCCTGATCGCGTGGGCGGAGTTCATCGAAACCGATGGCTTCGGCCACATCACCGAAACCCCCTCTGTGGCCTTGGTGGTCGGATCGCTGTTCGCCGCGATCATCGGCTCCGTCTCGTTCTGGGGATCGCTGGTGGCGTTCCTCAAGCTTCAGGAATCCATCCCGAAGAACGTCGAGAAGGCACTGGTCAAGTCCGCCAAGATCTTCCAGGCCTCCAACGTGGTGTTGCTGATCGCCGCGATCGCCGTCTCGGTGTACCTCGGCCTGAACGCCGGCACCGGTACCCCGATCTGGCTGATCGTGGTCGTCCTCGTCCTGGCCGGGATCATGGGCCTGTTCGTGGTGTTCCCCATCGGCGGCGCCGACATGCCCGTGGTCATCTCTCTGCTCAACGCGATGACCGGACTCTCGGCCGCCGCAGCCGGACTCGCGTTGAACAACACGGCGATGATCGTGGCCGGCATGATCGTCGGCGCCTCCGGCAGCATCTTGACCAATCTGATGGCCGTGGCGATGAACCGCTCCATCCCCGCGATCGTGTTCGGCTCGTTCGGCGCGGGATCTGCCGGCGCCGCAGCAGCCGTCACCGATCAGGGCACCGTGAAGGCCACCTCCGCGGCCGACGCCGCGATCCAAATGGCGTATGCCAACCAGGTCATCGTGGTGCCCGGCTACGGTTTGGCCGTCGCGCAGGCCCAGCACACCGTCAAGGAAATGGCCGACCTGCTGGAAGCCAAGGGCGTCGAGGTGAAGTACGCGATTCACCCCGTCGCCGGCCGCATGCCCGGGCACATGAACGTGCTGCTTGCCGAGGCGGACGTCGACTACGACGCGATGAAGGAAATGGACGACATCAACGGCGAGTTCGGCCGTACCGACGTCACCATCGTCATCGGCGCCAACGACGTCACCAATCCCGCCGCCCGCAACGACCCCTCGTCCCCGATCCATGGGATGCCGATCCTCGACGTCGACAAGTCCCGCTCGGTCATCGTGCTCAAACGCTCGATGTCGTCGGGATACGCCGGTATCGAGAACCCGTTGTTCTTCCTCGGCCAGACCTCCATGCTCTTCGGCGACGCCAAGAAGTCCGTCAGCGGAGTCATCGAAGAACTCAAGGCGCTGTGACCACCCAACGCTAGGAGCTCGCGCGCCCGACGTCGGCCGCGGCTTCGAGAAGCGCTTGGGCCACCAGGGAATTCGGCTCACGGTCCAACACGATGAGGCCGACGGCGGGGCCCGGTCCCTGCTCGACCATCGGTCGCATCGTCAGGCCGTCGGGCATGCCGAATGCGTCGAGCCAGGTGTGTGCGACCACGCTCGCCATGCGCAGGGTCTTCATGTGCGTGTACAGCGCACCGACCGTGTCGGTCTCGACGACCGGGTTGAACTGGACGCCATCGGCAGCCATGTTCGCGTCGAGGATGCGGCGGTTTCGCATCGCGGTGGTCAACGCACACAGCGGAAGCTCCGCCGCCTCCCCCCACCGCACTTCGGACTGTTGCATCAGCGGGTGCTCCGATGGCGCCACCAGGACGTAGCGCTCGCGGTAGAGCTCGACCCGCTTGGTGCCGGGAGGTGTCTCGTTGTCCAGATACGTCAGACCGGCATCGAGCTCGAATTCACCAAGCCGCCGGGTTATCTCGCGAGACGACAACGCCTCGACGCGGACCCGTGCGCCCGGGTACCGTTCGAGGAACCGGCTGGTGACCAATGGGCTCGTCGGAACCGAGGTCGGCACCGCCCCGATGCGGGCCGTCACGGTCAGCCCACCGCGCATCCGCTCGACGTCAGCCAGGAGCTCGTTGCGTTCGGCGAGGATCCGGTGGGCCCAGGTGACGACGCGCTGCCCCTCGGTGGTGAATCCCTCGAATCGTTGACCGCGCAACACGATCACGACGTCGAGTTCGTGTTCGAGCTTGCGAATTGCCACCGAGAGCGTGGGTTGACTGACGTGGCATGCCAAAGCGGCTCGCCCGAAATGGCGCTCGCGGGCCAGCGCCACCAGGTACTCCAGCTGCTGGATCACTACCTCGCCGTGCATGCACCCACTCCATCGCCAACCCCGATAGTGAAAGACTATCGCAGCATGTCAGATCGCAAAGACGGATCCCTTGTCCACCGCTGGCAGCGGTTGTAACGTCGGTTACATCGACATGACGAGCCGCCAAACCGATTGGTGACGAACCTCTTTCACACGCAAGAGGGCGAATGTCGGTTACCTGCGCCTTTCCATGACCGCATGGCCGAACCCGTCGGGCGCAAACGAGAAAAGGAATCGAGAATCATGGCAAAAGTGGTTTGCGTACTCTACGACGATCCGATCGACGGTTACCCCACGAGCTACGCGCGCGACGGTCTCCCCCACCTCGACGGTTACCCCGACGGGCAATCCCTGCCGACACCGTCGGCGATCGACTTCACGCCTGGCGCACTGCTCGGCAGTGTCTCGGGAGAGCTCGGCCTCCGGGCCTACCTCGAGGGGCTCGGCCACGAGTTGGTCGTGACGTCGGACAAGGACGGTGACGGCTCCGTACTCGACCAGCACCTCGAAGATGCCGAGGTCGTCATCTCGCAGCCGTTCTGGCCCGCCTACCTCACCGCGGAGCGGATCGCGCGGGCCCCCAAGCTCAAGCTCGCCCTGACCGCCGGAATCGGTTCGGACCACGTCGATTTGGACGCCGCGATCGAGCGGGGCATCACCGTGGCCGAGGTGACGTTCTGCAACAGCATCAGCGTCGCCGAGCACGTCGTGATGATGATCCTCTCGCAGGTCCGCAACTACCTGCCGTCCTATCAGCAGGTACTCAACGGTGGCTGGAACATCGCCGACTGCGTGCAGCGGTCCTACGACGTCGAGGGCATGCACGTCGGCACCATCGCCTCGGGCCGGATCGGCCTTGCCGTGCTGCGCCGCCTGGCACCGTTCGACGTGCACCTGCACTACTACGACAAGCACCGGTTGCCCGCCGAGGTTGAGGCCGAGCTCAACCTGACCTACCACCCTTCGGTGCAGGACATGGTGCCGGAGCTCGACGTGGTGACCATCAACGCGCCGCTGCACCCGGAGACCCGTGGGCTGTTCAACGACGAGCTCATCGGGACGATGAAGCGGGG
>Ga0137412_10001330_pt1 | contig 19073 bp, 15 predicted proteins | sample CZODoug2_1_16fun_FD_122160 | JGI IMG/M metagenome (GOLD analysis project Ga0137412, IMG submission 122160) | Vadose zone soil fungal communities from Angelo Coast Range Reserve, California, USA - CZODoug2_1_16fungal (Hybrid Assembly) | ecosystem: Environmental > Terrestrial > Soil > Vadose zone...
GGGCGGCGGCACCGTCGGCCATCCGGTCCACCCGATGGTCATCATGCTCGTGCCACAACTGGGTGAGCTGTCGACCGAACACCGCCTGCGCGCCCAGGTAGAGCTCCTCGGCCTCGGTATCGGTGGGAGCCAGCACCACCGCCGCCGCCATCCCCACCCTCGGGTCGGCCACGTGTCCATTCAACCGCGCCGAGCCGTCCGACCGCGCCGAGCCGTCCGACCATGCTGAGCCGTCCGACCATGCCGAGCCGTCCGATCCGCCGGAATGCGCCCGCCACTGCGTCCAGTACTCGCGCACCGCCGCGCCCAGCGCACCACCGTTCCACCGGCCCACGAAGTTCACCGCGTGCCGGCCGGCCCACCCGGCCGTGCTGATGTTGCTGGAGGCGTACCAGAGCGGCGGATAGGGCCGCTGCACCGGCAGCACCGAGAGCCTGGCGCCGTAGGAACGCAGCAACTTCCCCTGGTGGCTCATCCGTCCGGAGTGCCATGCCCCGGTCAGCGCGGCCAGCGCCTCGGCATACACCGCCTTGGCCTCGCCGGCTGCCACCCCGAAATACCCCAACTCGTAGGGGCTGACCCCGGAGCCCACGCCCACATCCAGCCGGCCCCCGGTCAGCTGGTCCAACACCGCGATCTCCTCGGCCAACCGGAACGGATCATGCGCCGGCAGGACGTTCACCAGGGCGCCCACCCGCATCCGGGAGGTGCGCTGGCTCAACGCGGCGAGGAACAGGTTCGGCGACGGGCACACCGACAACGGCGTGCCGTGGTGCTCGGCCACGTGATAGTGATCGATCCCGCCCGCCTCGGCGGCCACCGCGAAGTCCAACCGCTCGGCCAACACCTGGCCCGGATCAACCCGATCACCCAGGTCCAACGAATCGAACACCCCGAACCGCACCGACACCGTCGTCTCCTCCGCTGATCACCATCGTGCTGGCCCGAGCGTGCGGCACGCGCCCCCGTCAACGGGAGTTTCGCTTTCCAGTGAGTGGAAACTCCTACGCCGAGCAGGCCAGGGCGCGGCCGATGGTGTCCGCCGCACCGCGCAGCGGGGGAACCAACCGGGCCGGATCCGGGTGGTGGATCGGGGTCAGCACGGTGAGCGCGAGCGGCGCCGCGCCGGCGATCGGCACCGACACCGAGGCCTGCCCGTCGGCGGATTCGCCGAATGCCAACGCATACCCGTGGCGGCGGGCGAACTCGAGTTGTCGGGCGAGCACGCCGAGGGAGGTCAAGGACCGGCGGGTGAGTCGGGGGATGCCGGCGGCGGTCAGCCCGGCGAACCGCTCGCGGCTCAGCGAGGCGAGCAGCAGCTTCCCCGCGCTGGTGGCGAACAGCGGCAGCTCGTCCCCGGCGCGGGCGAGCTCGACCGTCGGATGTTGGCCGGCCACCGTGTCCAGGCAGATCAGCCGGTCCCCGTGCAGCGTGCTCACTGCCACCGCGTGGCCGGTCTCGCCGGCCAACCGGTGGGTGAACCGGGCACAGGTGCGCCGCAGCTGACGATCCCAGCTGGTGGTCGCGCCGAGCCGCCAGACCCGCTGGCCCAGCCGGTACCGGTTGTCGGAGGTGCGCTCCAGGGCACCCCACTCGAGCAGCTCGCCGACCAGCCGGTGCACGGTGGATACCGGGAGGCCCGCCCGCCGGGCCAGCTCGCTGAGCCGGAGCGGCCCCGGGCCACCTTCGAAGGCCTCGAGCACCGCGAACACCCGACCCGCACCGGACCGCTGGTCGGCCGATCGCCCACCTGACATGACTCCCCCGCCAGCCCTGGCTGGCCGCGTCGCCTCGGTCAGCGTTCCTCGAACCTACCGGGCGGGGCTACCGGGCGGGGCGGGAAGAGCTGGCCCTCAGGCGCCGCCGAGGTGTTGGCGGAACCAGTCCCTGGCCGGCTCGCTCGCCTGCCCGAACCCGGCCACATAGGCATCGAAGTGGCCGCCGGGCAGGATGACCAGCCGCTTGGGCTGCCGGGCCTGCTCATAGGCGTCGATGGCCAGGTCCGCCGGGGTGAGGTGATCGGTCTCGGCGACAAGCATGAGCAGCGGCGTCGGGCTGATCCGGGCCAGGTAGCTGCCCGGTTCGTACTCCCCGAGCATCTCCACGGTGCGCAGGGTGACCTCGTTGCGCCAGGACGGTGCCCGGGTCTTGCCGGTCTCGATGAAGAACGTCCAGGAGTCCGGGGTAGGCAGCGCCGATGGGGCCAGCGGATCCTCGGCGACCACCGGCACCATCGCCGGCGGATCACCGGCGTAGCGAGCCGCCCGGTCCGCGTCGAACATCTCCCGGAACCCGGCGCGGAAGTCCGCCCGGACCAGATCGCGGATGTTCGCCGACCCGCTGACCAGCGGAACCTGCGACACCACGGCCTTCACCCGCCGGTCGATCGCGGCTACCACCAGCACGTGCCCGCCGGAGTAGCTGGATCCCCACACGCCGATCCGGGACGGGTCCACGTCCGGGCGGGTGCCGGCGTAGGTGATCGCGTGCCGGTAGTCGCGGACCTGTGCCCACGGGTCGATCTCCTGGCGGGGTTCGCCGTCGCTGGCGCCGAAGTTGCGGTTGTCGAACACCAGGGCGTTCAGCCCGGCGGCGGCGAACACCTCGGCGAACGAGTCCAGGTACATCTCCTTGACCGCGGAGAAGCCGTGCGCCATCACCACCGTGGGCGCCCGCCCGGACGTCCCTTCGGCCGGGTAGAACCAGCCGCGCAGCGTGACGCCCTCAGCGTCGAACTCGATGTCCCGCCGGGCCATCCTGGCCTCCTCCTGGTCGCCGTTGCCGGTTCCGGGAGCGCGCCACCGAGGGTGGCCGGCTCAGCCCCGGACCGGTGTGGCACCAGTCTCGGCAGGCCCGCTGACGCGGGCTTGAACCCGCGCGACTGGCCGGTGTACCGACGCGCCACGTGTCGGTGCGCCGCGGCCGGCGCCGGCGGCCTCCCGGTAGTCGGTCGGGGACGAGCCGTAGTGCGCCTTGAAGGCCCTGCTGAAGTGGCTGCCGTCGGCGAAGCCCCAGCGGGTGGCGATGGTGGCGATGGACGAGCTGCCGTCGGTCACCTCGTCCCTCGCGCGGGCCAGCCGGCGTACCCGCACCACCTCGCTGACCGTCTGGCCGGTGGCGTTGAACACCCGGTTCACCGTGCGCACCGATACCCCGTGCGCAGTGGCCAGTGCGGTCGCGCTGACCGGCTGATCGAGCAGGTGCCGCTCGATGTAGCGGTCCATCGCGGCGCGCAGCGCGGACCCGGCACCGCCCGCCGCCATCTCGCCGTCCCCGCGCACCGCCCCGATGAACAGCTCCAGGGTGGCGTTGCGGGCGGCGGTCACCGCCGCCGGGCCGAGTCGGTCCAGGGAGTGGCTGAGCACGTCCAGGTAACTGGTCAGCAGTTCGGTGGCCGGCGACGAACCCTCCAGCGCAACCCCGGCGCGCACCCAGGTCCGCCCGCTGACCTCGTCCAGCGCGGCACGGGGAATGAGCAGGCTGCGCTTGGACAGTGGCTCCCCGACGGTGAACCGGGCTGGCCGGGTGCTGTCCCAGGCCACCGCGTCGCCGGCGCGCAGCTCGGCGTCCACGCCACCTTGGCTGACCGTCTCACGACCGGCCCGGGTGATCAGGACGACCACGAACTCATCGTCGGTGGCAGCCAGCTGGCGGCGCTGCCGGGTGCCCGAGCAGGGCCCGCACTCGCAGTCCACCAGCGCCAGGTCGTCGATCCACCAGCGGCGCGCCCTGGCCTCGAACACCTCGCCGGGTCGCGGGGCAATCGTGGTGACCCACGGCAGATGCGTCTCGGAGAGCATCCGCTGCCACTGGCCGGGCACGTCGCCGGCTGCCTGGTCGATGCTCCAGGTCTCCACCGAGCTCGCCGCCATCGCCGCACCTCCGACTCGACCCCGCCGTCGAACAGCGGGACTGACGATACCGGCCGCGCTCGCCCAGTAACTCAGCCGGCGAGTCGCTGGTGCACCTCGCGATCAATTTAACCCCACAGTCGCAAACTCCGTGATCATCAAGCCCTACGGTTAAATGCGCGATCAGCCGGGTAACGAGGAGCCCCGCCGGTACGCCCGGCGAGTAGGGCTAGCGAATCCGGACCGTGTGCTGAGACGCGCGACTCAGTGTGCTGTGAGCCCCGACTCGCGGGAAGTTTGGCGGGGTGTCTCAGTGGTCTGGCAACGGCGCTAGCCACCGGCCCGGCGCTGGCTGCTGGCCCGGCGCTAGCTGCTGGCCCGGCGCTAGCTGGTGGCGCTGCTGCCTCAGTCGCTCACCAAGGCCGCGAGGTAGGTGGCGGCCGCATCGCCGCCGGCACCGTCGACTCCGCGCCGGGCCACCGGGAGCACCGCGCCGCGCCACCAGGCCGTGGCGGCGTCGCCGTCCAGCTGGCTGCCCGGCCCGGGGGCGACCAGGCCACGCGCCGCGCACCAGTCCGTGGCGGCGGAGAGCAGCATCGGGTAGTCCTCGGGGCGGTCCAGCCGCAGCTGGCTGGTGGCCGAGTCCGGCAGCGGCACCGCTCGCAGGAATTCCCGCTCGCAGGCCTTCAGCCGCAGGCCGGCCCGGGTCAGGTCGGCGTCCACCAGCGCGGTCGTGCAGAACGCCCGGACCATCGCCGGCACGGTGACCTCGCCCAGCGCCCTGGCCACCGACACCCGATGGTGCCCGTCGACCACGAAAAAGAGCTCGCCCACCCGCACCAGCGACACCGGCGCCATTGGCGCGCCCGAGAGGACATGCCCAGCCGTGCTTTCCCAGCGCTCCCGCAGGGCGGGGCGCATCGGGCGGAATGCTCGATCGAAGTCGCCCCGGCGAGCCACCGTGCCGACCACCGAGCGCACCGGGACGCCCACCCGCGCGACCGGCCGGACACCGGGGCGGTCACACGGACCGGATCTGGTGCCGGCCGCGGCGAGTACCTCATCGAGCAGCAGCGCGGCCTCCGCGTCCGGATCGCTCGGCGGGTCGGGCCGCCACCAGCGACGGCGCGCGGCCGCCGGGGAGGTGGTGAACCGCACCGCCCGCGCCATCCCACGCCTCCCGTGACTCGCCGCCAACCACTGAATGGTTGTGACGCGACCCACTCCGGCGTTATTCCGACATGCGGCGCAGTGCGGCCTTCTGGATCTTGCCCGAGGCGGTCCGGGGAAGGTCGTCCACCACCTGGACATGGACCGGGATCTTGTATTTGGCCAGCCGGGGCAGCAGGAACTCGCGCAGCTCGTGCCGGTTCAGCCCCGTGCCCGGCCGGCAGATCACGAAGGCCTTGCCCACCTCGCCCCATTTCTCGTCGGGCACCCCGATGACCGCAACTTCGGCGACGGCGGGATGCCCGAAGATCACGTTCTCCACCTCGGCCGGGTACACGTTCTCCCCGCCGGAGATGAACATGTCCTTGACCCGATCGACGATGTACAGGTGCCCCTCGTCGTCGAACCTCGCCACGTCGCCGGTGTGGAACCAGCCGCCGTCGGTCAGCGCGGCGGCGGTCGCTTCGGGGTTTCGCCAGTAGCCGGGCGTGACGTTGGGCCCCTTGACCAGGACCTCCCCCGGCTCCCCGGCGGCGGCGTCGGTGGCGTCCGCCCGCACCACGCGTACCTCGCCGAAGAACACCGGAACCCCCGCCGAGCCGGCCTTGCGGACGCTCTCGCCGGCCTCCAGCAAGGTGGCGCCGGGTGCAGTCTCAGTGAGCCCGTAGCCCTGACAGAACACCAGGCCGCGCCGCTGGAACGCGCTGATCAGCGAGGTCGGCACGGCGGCCCCGCCGCTCATCACCGTGCGCAGGGAGGTCAGGTCCGCGCTCTCCCACCTCGGTGACCGGGCCAGCGCGGCGAACATGGTGGTCACCCCGAACGTCAAGGTGACCCGGTGCCGCTCGATCAGGTCCAGACAGGTGTCCACGTCCCAGGACGAGGTGAGCAGCGCACAGCCGCCCTTGATGAAGGTGGGCAGCAGGGTCTGCCCGAGTGCCGCGACGTGAAACAGCGGGGCGGCGATCAGGGTGACCTCATCCCCGCTCACGTCCACGCCGATCAGCAGGTTGTAGGTGTTCCAGATGACGTTGGCGTGGGTGAGCATCGCGCCCTTGGGCCGGCCGGTGGTGCCCGAGGTGTAGAGGATGAGCGCGACCTCGTCCGGTGACACCCCGACGTCGATCGGCGCCTCGGCTCCCTCGGCCAGCCAGCGCTCGTACTCCGCCTCACCCGACGCGGGGCTCTCCAGTGCCACGACCTGGCGGACTTCGGGGATATCGGACAGCGCCCGTACCACGTCGGCGCATTCCGGGCCGTAGATCAGCGCGGCGGCGCCCGAGTCGTCCAGCAGGTAGTCGATTTCCGGTGCGGTCAGCCGGAAGTTGAGCGGGACGAAGATCGCGCCGAGCAGGTGGGTGGCGAACATGGTTTCCACGAACGCCGGGTGGTTCGGTCCGAGATAGGCCACCCGGTCCCCCGCCACGACACCGGAGTTGCGGAGCTGGTCGGCCAGCTTGGTGGTGCGTACGGCAAACTCGGCGTAGCTGGTTGCCCGGCCCTGGAAGATCAGCGCGGTGCTTCCCGGCGACATCCTCGCCCGCCGAGCGGGCCAGCTGCCCAGACCTTCGTTGCGCATGGGTCTCCCGTTCAGGACGCGACGGTTGATTTGCCGTCGGATTCGGCGGTGACCAGGCTCTGTCGGCTGGTCTCCTTCAGCGCCAGCATGCACATCACCGTGAGGGCGCAGAACCCGGCCATGGTGGCGGCGATGACGGTCGCCGCGGCACCGCCGGTCGACCGCTGTATCTCGGCGAACAGCAGCGGGGCGAAACCGGCGCCCAGCCCGGCGATCTGGTACCCGAGGGAGGCACCGGTGTAGCGGTTCTCGGTGCTGAACAGCTCGGTGTAGAGGGCGGCCAGCGGCCCGTACATCATCGGGTGCAGGACGGACTGGCCGAGCACCAGCGCCAGGGTGAGCAGCGCCGCGCTGCCGCTGTCCACCAGCGGGAACAGGGCGAAACCGTAGACCGCCATGGCGACCGCGCCGGCCAGCACGATCGGTCGCCGGCCGAACCGGTCGGAGGCGGCGGACCAACCGATGATCCCGACGATGGCGCAGGCCGAGGAGATGGTCAGCGCGTTCAGCACGGTCTGCCGGGAGTGGCCCACCTGCACGCCGTAGGACAGCACAAATGTGGTGATGGTGGACTGCGCGACAAACGCGGACAGCCCCACCCCGATGCCGAGCAGCAGGGTCTTCGGGTGATCGCGCAGCACGGCGACAACCGGGATGGTGCGCCGAGGGGCGCCGCGCTGGGCGGCCCGGAACGCCGGGGTCTCCTCCACCCGGGACCGGACGAACAGACCGATGGCCAGCAGGACCAGGCTGAGCAGGAACGGAATCCGCCAGCCCCAGGCCAGGAAGTTGTCTTCGCCGACGATCGCGACGGTCCCGCTGAGCGCGGCGGTGGAGACCACCACCCCGGAGGGCGCCCCGGCGTTGGTGAAGCTGGCCCACAACCCGCGCCGGCTGGTGGCGTGCTCGGCGGACATGAGCACCGCTCCGCCCCACTCACCGCCCACGGATATCCCCTGGATCACCCGGAGCAGCACCAGACCGACCGGCGCCCAGCCGCCGATCTGGGCGTAGCCGGGCAGCAGCCCGATGAGGAAGCTGGCCACCCCCATCAGCGTCATGGTCAGCACGAGCATCCGCTTGCGCCCCAGCAGGTCACCGAAGTGACCGAAGATCACGCCGCCGATCGGTCGGGCGAGGTAGCCGGTGGCGAACGTGCCGAAGCTGGCGACGGTCGCCACCACCGGGTCGAGGTTGGTGAAGAAGACCTTGTTGAACACCACCGCCGAAGCGGTGGCATAGAGCAGGAAGTCGTAGTACTCGATGAGGCTGCCGAGGTAGCTGGATGCGACGGCGCGCCGGAGCTGGACGTTGTGCTGGCCAGGTTGTGGCATGGCGGGACCCTCGTCTTCGGGGGCGGAAACCGCTGGGTTTGGTTCAGGCTGGGTTTGGTTCAGGCGTAGTGCCGGTACACCCCTTGGGCGACGCAGGCCGGCTTGTCGGAGCCGTCGACCTCGACGGTGCAACCGAGCAGCATCTGCACGCCGTTGCCGGCGACCTCCTCGACCGAGACGACCGTCGCGGCCAGCCGTATCTTGGCGCCGACCGGCACCGGGCTCGGGAAGCGCACCTTCTCCAGCCCGTAGTTCAGGCTCATCCGCACGCCCCGGATCTCCAGCAGCTCGCTGAAGAGCGGGATGAGCAGGGACAACGTCAGGTAGCCGTGCGCGATGGGGCCGCCGAACGGACCGGAGCGGGCCCGCTCGACGTCGACGTGGATCCATTGGTGGTCGTTGGCGGCGTCGGCGAAGAGATTGACCCGGTCCTGGGTGATCTCCAGCCAGTCGGTGTGCCCGAGATCCCTGCCGGCCAGTGCGGCGATCTCCGCCAGGCCGTTCACGCGGGTGGTCATGGCGTTCTCCTCCATGGTGGTCAAGCCACCGGCGATGTCGGTGCCGGGATCCCGTAGGTCTCCGGCTCGGCGCCGACGCCGGCGTGCCAGGACGTGGCGATGGCGTCCGCGGTCCAGCCGCCGGGGGCATAGGCGACGGCTTTCTCCTGGGGATGCGCCCACAGCGCGAGCTTGTCCCCGCCGATCCCGATGGCCTGGCCGGTGATTCCGGCGGACTCCTCGGACGCCAGGAAGACGATCAGGGCGGCGACGTCGTCCACCGTGCCCAGTCCCTCGTCCCGGCGCAGCCACTCCGGGAACGGCTGACCGGTCCGTTCGGCCTCGGCGATGGCCGGGGCGAACGCCGGAATCGTCTTGGTCATCTCGGTCGCCGCGACCGGGACGACGGCGTTCGCGGTGATGCCGGCCTTGGCCAGCTCCATCGCCCAGGTGCGAGCCATGGCCACCACTCCGGCCTTCACCGCCGCGTAGTTGGTCTGGCCGAAGTTGCCGCGCTGACCGGCCGGTGAGGAGATGAGGATCAGCCGCCCCCCGGTGCCCTGTTCGCGCATGCGGGTCGCGGCCGCCCTGGCGCAGGTGAAGGTGCCCCGCAGGTGCACCTCGACGACCGCGTCGAAGTCGCTGTCGGTCATCTTCCAGAGCACCCGGTCGCGCAGGATGCCCGCGTTGGTGACCATGGCGTCGAGCCGGCCGAACTCCCTGACCGCCGTGGACACCAGCAACTCGGCCGCCTCGGCGCTGCCGACCGGCGCCACCACGCTGACCGCGGCGCCGCCGCGCTCGGTGATGTCGGTGGCGACCCGACCCGCCGCCTCGGCGTCCACGTCGTTGACCACGACCGCGGCGCCCGAAGCCGCGAGCGCCTCCGCGTAGCCGCGGCCAAGCCCCCGCCCGCTTCCCGTGACGACGGCGACCCTTCCCGACAGGTCCATCTAGCGTCCTCTCGCCGGTGTGTTGACCGGACTGAAGATAGGCAGATTCATGACGCTGGTCAAGTAGTTGCCCAACTATGACAGCCCGTCTACCCTGAGCCGCGTGACATCCGGTCAGAACGGGGACACCCTGAGCTATTCGGCCCGGCCACAGTCGGTCATGCTCAGCTTCCTGGGCATCTACCTGCTGGAGCGGCGCACCGCCGTCTACTCCGGAAGCGTCATCCAGGTCTTCGACCGGGTCGGGATCTCCGAGGAAGCCGTCCGATCCACGCTCACCCGCATGGTCAAACGAGGCCTGCTGACCCGCCACCGCAGCGGCCGCCGGGTTTACTTCGGCCTGTCCGCGCGCGCCACCGAGGTGCTCGAGGACGGCGCGCGGAGGGTCTGGCAGGCCGGGGCGGTGAACCGCGACTGGGACGGCAACTGGACCCTGGTCGGCTTCTCTCTGCCAGACGACCGGCGCAGCGACCGGCACGACCTGCGCTCACAGCTGAGCTGGGCGGGGTTCGGGCTACTGCAGAGCGGCGTGTGGATCGCGCCCGGTACCAGGGACGCGGCGGCGATCGTGGAGAAACTGGGCCTCACCGAGCACGTCACCGTGTTCACCGCCCAGCACGCGAAACCCACGGAGTCCGCCGACCTGGTACACAAGGCGTTCGACACCGATGCGATCGCCGCGCGGTACCAAGCCTTCCTGGCGCGCTGGGATATCCCTCAACCACTCGCCGGAGCCCCGGACGACCTGACCCGACAGCTGATCCTGCACACCGACTGGCTCCAACTCGTCGGGCAGGACCCTCGGCTGCCGGCCGAGCACCTGGCCAACGACTGGCCGGCGATCCGTGCCGAGCAGCTGTTCCGTGAGCTAGCCGCCCAGTACGCGCCCACCGCCGCGCGGTTGGCCGCCGAGATCATCGACGAAATCCCGGTCGACGGATCTCCCTAGGACCGGCGCCGGTGGTCCATTGGTGTGTCGTTTCGTTCCGCGGGTTTCATTCCGGCGCCTCGGGGGTATCGGACGTTGCCTGCCTCGGTCGTCGCTCCCTCCAGAACCTTGCTCGGCACCCGAGGCAGGTCCAGACATTTCAGCGGTGGCAGCGGGCGCGGCTAGGCCACTGGGCGGCCGGCCGCTCCCGCTACCCCGCTGATCTCGACGAGGGGCGCACCGGCGGAGGTCCAGCCCAGCCCGGCCACGAACGTGGCGCGCTGACCCGGCCCGGTTGACGCGTGAAAGAATATGTAGTCGGCCCCGTCGTCCAGCAATACACTCTGCCCGCCCGGACTGGCGTAGACCTCGGCCAGAGAATGCCGATTAAGCAGCTCGCCGGGGTGCTTGGCAAACGACCCTGACAATTCCGACGCGGTGGCGTAGTTTACGAAATAGTGGCCGCTGTTGAATGTGTTCCCGGAGTAGAAGAGCACGTATTCGGAACCGTGCTTGACCAGTGACGGCGCCTCGACGATGTGCGACTCCTCGGGGCGGTCCGCCCGGATCAGCGGCCGCCGCTCGCCGATCAGCGTGGTGCCGTCTCCGGCGACCCGCTGCAGCCAGATCGAGGCGTCATGCTCCCCGCTGGTGTAGAGCAGGTATCGCGTCCCGTCGCTGTCCGTGAACGCCTGCGGGTCGATGCTGTCCACCCGTCCTTGCTGGCAGATCAGCGGGCTGACCAGCGGCTGGAACGGCCCCACCGGGGTGTCCGCCAGCGCTGCGCCGACACACAGCACGTTCTGCGCGGCCGAGCGCGCGACGAAGTACAGCAGGTAGCCGCCGACCCCTCGGCGGGACACGTCCGGCGCAGTCACGTTGGCCCGCCCGTGGGCATCCCTGGCCACCCACCCGGGCACGTCCGGCAGGGCGTCCGCTACCGCCGACCACTCCCCGGTGGGATCGTCGGCGCGCTGGACCGGTACGTGCCAGAAACTGCTGCCATAACCACTCTCGGTGGAATACGCGTAATAGCTGTCACCGTCTCTCAATATCGAAGGGTCGGGGAAGTCTCGGGGAATGGCGGGCCTTACTGTGGTGACCGCGGTGGCGGCTACCAATGCCGTGACTAATGCCACAATGACGCTGGCGGTCAGCAGGCGTACCCATTCGGTGTAGGTAAAACGGGACATCGAGTCCGATGGTAGGTGCTCCGCTGACGAGCGGTACGACCGCCTCCGCCGGGGCGGCGCAGCGCAACCGCGGGCAGCCAACTTGTTGCCTGTCAGTACAGCGCGGTGTTAGACATTGTCCTTGTGAGCGACCTGCTGACGCGCAACCTGTACGTGGACCTGCTCCGCGTCGCCGCGGCCGCATGTCGATCCCACCGAGCAATCAGCTAAAGGCCGAGCCGCAACGACGCGCGCCCACCAGCTAACGCCGCCTACGACTGGCCTGACGCGTAACGGCGCCGATCGCCTCGAGAGCCTCGGTGAGCAGCAGATGCCCCACGCACATCATCCCGTAGCCCGCCCCCGCCGAGTGGTTCTCGGTCGCCGTGCGTTCCTCGGAGCCACCGCCGCCGCCGGACTGGCCGGACTGCTGACCGCCTGCGGAGCGGACCAGGGCGGCCCCGCGCCCGGAGCCGGCCCGGCTGGACCGCCCCGGCCGGGTGGCACGCTCCGGGTGGGCACCCGACCACCGGCGACCTCCGTAGAGCCGGTCACCATGTACGACGGTTCGTCGATCGCCCTGGTCCAGCTCGTCGCCGAGTACCTCGTGTGGCTCGATGAGGATCTTCGACTGCAACCCCAGCTCGCCGAGTCGTGGACAGCCGAGGACGGCGGGAAGCGGTGGACCTTTACCCTCCGCCGCGGCGTCCGGTTCACCGATGGCACCCCGATGGATTCCTCGGCGGTCAAGGCCAGCTTCGACCGGCTGCTGGACCCGGCGAGCAAGTCGGCGGCGGCATCGGCCTTCGCCACGATCCTCGGGCCCGGCGGCGTCAGCGCGCCCGACGCGTCCACGGTCACCTTCACGCTGCAACGGCCGTTCACTGAATTCCCCTACCTCGTCTCGGCCGGCAACTTCAACGCGGTGATCCTCAAGGCGGACTACGCCGGCGACTTCACCCGGTCCGCCATCGGCACCGGCCCGTTCACCTTGACCTCCTACGATCCGTCGGCCGGCGCGTCCTTCGCTCGCAACACCGGCTACTGGCAGCCCGGCAAGCCCTACCTGGACGCGGTTGACGTCCACTTCTACCCCGATGACCAGGCTGATCTGATCGCCCTGCAGGGCGATCAGATCGATACCCAGTTCCTGAGCGTCGCCTCGCTGGTGACTCCGCTGGCCGGCTCGGCGGGGATCGTGGTCGACAAGGCCATCGGCACCGGGCTGACCGCATTCACGCTGCGTACCGACCGGCCTCCGTTCGACCGCAAGGAAGTTCGCCAGGCACTGGCCTACGGGCTCAATCGCCCGGACGTGCTGACCTCGATCGGGTCCGGGGTCGGCGTGCTGGGCAATGACCACCTGCTCGCCCCGGCGTTCCGGGGAGCTCCCACCGGCCTGCAGCAGCGGGCCCAGGACCGGGCGAAGGTCGCCGAGCTGCTCGCCGCGGCGGGAGTGCCCACGTTGAGCTTCACCCTGACGTTCGATCCGCCGAGCCGGGACTACGCGGTGACCATCCAGAATCAGCTGCAGCAGGTCGGCATCACCGTCGAGCTCGACCAGCGCACGTCGAGCGACTTCTACGGCGGCAACCAGACAACCGACACCCCGTGGCTGTTCACCACCGCCAACCTGGTCGCCTGGGCCGGCCGCGCCGTGCCGAGCCAGCTGATCACGCCCATGGTCACCAGCGGCGGCGTCTGGAACGGCTCGAAGTACGCCAACCCCGCGCTGGACAGAGCCGCTGCCGCCTATGACGCGGCCAGCACCGACCAGGAACGAGCGGCCCAGGCCCAGATCATTGCCGAGGCGCTGCGCGAGGACGTCCCAGTGATCGTCAGTTACTGGTCCGGGACGGTACGGGCGTTCAACAGTGCCACCTTCGCGGGCATCCGGGCACACCCGTCGTCCTATGTGGACTTTCGCTCGGTATCGCGGGTGTAACCGTGGACATCTACCTGCTCCGACGGCTGGCCGCCATCCCGGTCACCCTCCTGGGGGCCTCGCTCCTGGTGTTCGCGGCGACCGTGGTACTGCCCGGCGATGTCGCGCGCACCATCCTGGGCCGGGAAGCCAGCGACGCCTCGGTTGCCGCGCTGAACAGCGAGCTGGGGCTGGACCGCCCGCTCCCGGCGCAGTACCTGAGCTGGCTCGGCCGGTTCCTGATCGGGGATTGGGGTACCTCGGCGACGCTGCACGCACCGGTCCGCGACCTGGTCCTGGACCGGCTGGGCGCATCCATGCTGATCGCCGGGATCGCCTTCGCCGTGCTGGTGCCGGTCGCGCTGGGGCTGGGGCTGCTCGCCGGGCTGCACCACGACCGCTGGGCGGATCGGCTGATCAGCGGCGTGGCGCTCGGGCTCGGTGCCACCCCGGAGTTCGTCACCGGGGTGGTGTTGCTGGTGGTGTTCGCCGCGACCCTGCACTGGTTCCCGGTCTCGGCGCGAATACCTCGGGACGCGGGTCCGCTGGAAGCGCTCTGGCACCTGACGCTGCCGGTCGTCTCCCTGGTGTTGCTGTGCACCGGGTACGTGGCCCGGCACGTGCGGGCCAGCACGGTCACCGTGCTGGCCAGCCCGTACGTGCGGGCGGCCCGGTTGCGCGGCATGTCCCCGGCCCGGCTGGTGCGCACGCACGTACTGCGCAACGCCACGGTCCCGGCCGCCAGCGCGCTCGGGGTGCAGCTGCAGTTCCTGCTCGGTGGGCTCGTTGTCGTCGAGCTGCTGTTCGACTACCCGGGCCTCGGGGCGCTGCTGCTGCGCTCGGCCATGGACAAGGATCTGCCGACGTTGCAGGCCTGCGCGATGGTGCTCGGGGCGGCCTACATGCTGATCGTGTTGGCCGCTGACCTGGTCTATCGGCTGCTCGACCCCCGGGTGCGGCTCGGCGGTGCGCGGTGAGCGCCGGGGTGGACGGGCAGACCGGTACCAGGCCCGCCGCCGCGGTGGGCACCGAGCGGCTGGCCGGGCTGGCCCGAGGCGCTCGCCGCGACGTGGTGGCAGCGGTGGCCGGGGCCGTGGTGGCGGTGTGGGTGGTCGCGGCGGTGGTCGGCTGGCGGGTGCTCACCCCGCGCGATCCGGCGTTGCAGGCCCCCTCGGACCGGTTCGCCCGGCCCGGCCCGGAGCACTGGCTCGGTGCCGACCAGTTCGGGCGCGATGTGCTCGCCCGAGTCCTGGCCGGCGCGCGCCCGGTGCTGGTGGTCGCGCCGCTGGCCACCGTGCTTGCGGTGATCGTCGGCACGGTGATCGGGCTGAGCGCGGCCGGGCTCGGCGGCTGGTACGACGGGCTGGTGATGCGCGTGCTGGACGCGGTCACGGTGTTTCCCTCGATCATCGCGGCCACGCTGTTCGCGGCGCTCGTCGGCCGGTCCAGGTTGGTGTTGATCCTGGTCATCGCCGCGACATTCGTACCCATCGTGGCGCGCAGCGTGCGGGCGGCGACCTTGGTCGAGTGCGCCAAGCCCTACGTGGAGGCCGCCCGGCTGCGCGGTGAACCGACCTGGTCGCTGCTGGTCCGCGAGCTGCTGCCGAACGTCCGAGGGACCGTCCTGGTGGAAGCCACCTCCCGGCTTGGCGACGCGGTATTCGCGGCGGCCACGCTGTCCTTCCTCGGACTCGGCGAACCGCCCGGCTCGCCCGAGTGGGGGGCCACGGTGTCGGAGAACCGGGTGTGGCTCACCGTCGCGCCGTGGACCCTGCTCGCGCCGGCGCTGGCCATCGCCTCGCTGGTGATCGCGGTGGCGCTGCTGGCCGACGCGGTGCGCCGACGGATCGACGCGTGATGACCCGCACCGGGCTGCGGGTCGAGGGGCTGCGGGCCGCGTACGGCGGCGAGCCGGTGCTGCACGGGGTGTCGTTCGACGTCGAACCCGGGGAGATCCTCGGGCTGGTGGGCGAGTCCGGCTGTGGCAAGTCGACGCTGGGCTACCTGCTCGCCGGCGAGATCGCACCGGGCGGGCAGGTGCTCGGCGGGCGGATCGAGCTCGACGGCGCGGACGTCCTTGGGCTCGACCCGAGAGCGCTGCGCCGCTGGCGCTCCCGGGAGGTAGGGATCGTGCACCAGGAGGCGGCGGCCTCGCTGGATCCCACCATGACGGTCGGCGCGCAGGTCCGCACCGCCTTGGTCAACAGCGGGGCACCGAGGTCCGCCTCGGAGGAGAGCGCACTGGGACTGCTGCGCAGGGTGCACCTGCCCGACGCGGAGACCCTGGCTCGCCGGTATCCCCACCAACTCTCCGGCGGCCAGCAGCAACGTGTGGTCATCGCCTGCGCCTTGGCCGGGAATCCCCGCTTGCTGGTGCTCGACGAACCGACCACCGGGCTGGACGCCTCGGTACAGCGGGAGATCCTCACGCTGATCCTTGAACTGCGCGCCGAGCTCGCCGCGGCGGTCGTGCTGATCAGCCACGACCTGGGCCTGGTGGGCCAGGTGTGCGACCGGGTCGGGGTGCTCTACGCCGGCCGGCTGGTGGAACTCGGCCACACCCAGGTGCTGGACGCCCCCGCCCATCCCTACACCGCCGCGCTGCTCGCCAGCCATCCGCGCCTTGGCGAACCACGCACGGTCCGGCGGTTGACCGCGATCCCCGGGCAGGCACCCGGGCCCGGGTACACCGTGGGGTGCGCGTTCGCCCCGCGCTGCCCGCTCGCCACGGCCGCCTGTGCGGCCACCGAACCCGGGTTGGACCCGGTTGGGCAGCAGCGCCTGGTGCGCTGCCACTTCCCGCTGGACGGCGCCTCGGCCACCCCGGTCCCGGCGCGCCCGGCCCAACCGGCGGATACCCAGGCGGAGCCGGTGTTGCTCGAGGTACGCGGCCTGGTACGCCGCTACGGACGCACGGTCGCGGTCGACCACGTCGATCTGGCCATCGGCCGGGGCGAGGTCATCGGCCTCGTCGGGGAGTCGGGCAGCGGCAAGACGACGCTGGCCAGGGCGCTGGTCGGGCTGTGCGCGAGAGGGAAAGGCGAGCTGCGTTTTCAGGGCGGCGAGCTGCACCCACGGCTCGAGCGGCGTGCGCCGGCCGTGCGCCGACAGATTCAGATGGTCTTCCAGAGCCCGGACACCAGTTTGAACCCTCAGCACCGCGTCCGGCGGATTCTCGGCCGCGCCCTGCACACGCTGCGAGCCCGGCGGGTCGGCGTGGCGGAACTGGCCGAGCGCATCGGGCTCGGCGCCGACGTCCTCGATTCCCGGCCGGGCCAGCTCTCCGGCGGGCAGAAACAACGGGTCGCCATCGGCCGGGGGCTCGCCGGTGAACCCGCCCTGGTGGTGTGCGACGAGCCGGTGTCCGCGCTGGACGTCAGCGTGCAAGCCGGCGTGCTGGAGCTACTCGCCGCGCAGCGGGACGAACACGGCACCGCCTACCTGTTCATCTCCCACGACCTCGCCGTGGTCGGGTACCTGGCGGACCGCGTCGTCGTCATGTACCGGGGCGCCATCCTCGAGGACGGCCCCTCGGCCGCCGTACTGGCCGGACCACACCACCCCTACACCGCCTCTCTCATCGCGGCCTCGACCGGGCAACCTCGGCGACGCCCCGCCAGGCGGCACACGGCCATCGGGACCGCCGGCTGCCGGTTCGCCCCGGTGTGCGACTACGCGGTGCCCGGGACGTGTGACCGCGAACCACCGCCGCGCCGCGAACCCCACCTCGGGCACCACGTCGACTGCGTTCTCCAGGTCGGCGAGCTCCCGCTGTGGCCCCACTCGTCCGCCAACCCGATCCCGCTATCCGCCAACCAGAATCGAGGAGCGTCGTAGTGAGCACTGACATCGCGGGCGCCCGCGACGCGTGGGAACAGTCCCGGCGCTGGATCACCACATCCACCGGTGCCAACATCAGCGGCGTCGGCACCGGTACCGGGCCGCCGGAGGTGGTGCTGCTGCACGACGTGGCGCGCAGCGCACTGTCCTGGCAGCCACTGACCCGGGTACTCGGCCTCCCGGCGGTCGCGCTGGACCTGCCCGGTCACGGGCGCTCCAGCTGGACCCGCTCGGGCGACTACTCGCCTCGCCGGACCGGTCGCCCGCTGGCGGAGGCGGTGCGCTCCTTCGCGCCTCAACACCGCCTGCTCGTCGGAGTCGGCGTGGGAGCCCTCTCGGCCCTGGCCGCGGCGGGTCGGCTGGGCGAGAACGTCGGCCGGTTGGTGCTCATCGACGCGCTGCCCGGCACCCTCGCCGACGCGCACCCGTCCTGGCCGTGGCCGAGCCCCGACTTCAGCGGGCCCGAGGAGGCCGCGTCCTGGCTGCGCGCCCACTCGGCGTGGTTGGCCGACGCAGCCGACCCGGCGGCCTCCGCGCAGCGCGAGGTCGCGCACGAGCTCGCCGAGCGCACCGACGGACGGTGGGCGTGGCGTCACCACGTCGGCGCCCTGCCGGAGACCGGGCCGGAGGCCTTCGACGACCCTCGGCTGTGGGACCGGCTGACCGAGCTCACCATCCCTCCGCTGCTGGTGCGCGCCGAGAACGGGCCGGTCAGCGACGCGCACACGGAACGTTTCCGGGCCACCGGCGGGGAGGTTCTGACCGTCCCGGGCACCAGCCATCACGTCGTCACGGATCGACCCGACGAACTCGCCGACGCGCTGCGCGGCGCACCGCGCTGAATCGGCGCATTACCTGTCCGTACTCACAGTGATCAGAGCGAGGAGCAACCCATGACCGAGAGCGCGATTCCCGTCATCGACCTGCACGCCCTGCTCTCCGCCGAGCCGACGGCGGAGCAGCTCGCGCCGCTGCGCGCGGCCATCGAGCGGATCGGCATCATCCAGGTGGTCAACCACGGGGTGCCCGCCGACCTGGTGACCGACTTCCACCGCCGGATCGACCAGATCCTCGCGCTGCCCCGCGCCGAGAAGGCCGAGCTGGCCAGCCCCACTGGCCACCCCTACCGCGGCTGGCGGCAGTGGCCCGACGACTTCGGCCGCCTCGAGCTCGAGCGATACAGCATCGGGCAGTTCGACACCGCGCGGGATGCTCGCGCGGCCGGGCTGACCGAGGAACAGGCCGAGTTGTACGACCACCCCAACGTATGGCCGCCGCACGATCCCGGGCTGCGTGAGGTGGCGTTGCGCTACCACGACGAACTGGTGACACTGGCCCGCCGGATTCTCGATCTGTACGCCGCGGCGATCGGGGCGAGCGCCGGGACGTTCCCGCTCGGCGACCGCGAACACACCACCTTCGTGATCAACGACTACCCGACGTGGACCTATCCGGACAGCGCCAGCGACGAGGACAAGCTGCTGCTCCTCGAGCACGCCGACGGCTCAGCGGTGACGATCCTGCACCAGCAGGGCGACTACCCGGGCCTGCAGGGCCAACTCCCGGACGGCTCGTGGACGCCGGTGCCGATCATCCCCGGCGCCCTGCAGGTGTTCAGCGGCATGCTGCTCAGCCGCTGGACCGACGGGCTGCTGGCCGCCGGCCGCCACCGGGTGGTCTCCGGCGGCGCGGTGACCCGCCGATCCTCCGCCGTATTCGTCCACCCCAGCCTGGACACCGTGGTCGAACCGCTCGAGCGCTTCGTCGGCCCGGACGGGCCCGAGTTCGAACCGCTGTACGTGTGGGACGAGGTGCGCGACCGGGT